>Ga0207707_10005480_pt1 | contig 11095 bp, 9 predicted proteins | sample KBSC83BmetaG_FD_184336 | JGI IMG/M metagenome (GOLD analysis project Ga0207707, IMG submission 184336) | Corn rhizosphere microbial communities from Kellogg Biological Station, Michigan, USA - KBS C8-3B metaG (SPAdes) (version 2) | ecosystem: Host-associated > Plants > Roots > Rhizosphere ... | reverse complement strand
TTTCGCCGGGTCATTCATGACCCTGCTCGCGGCGCGCGCCCTCATGGGCATCGCGGAGGGCGGGGTGATGCCGATCGCTCAGGCCATCATCGCCTCGGAGGTGCGGCCGGAACATCGTGGCCTGGCCATGGGGGTGACGCAGAATTTCGGCTCCAACCTGCTCGGCTCGTTCGTGGCACCGCTAGCACTGACTGCGTTCGCCACGTCCTTCGGCGGCTGGCGTCATGCCTTTTTCATCGCTGGAATCCCGGGTTTGATCGCGGCGGTGGTGATGTGGCGCTACCTGAAGGAGCCCAGGATCGAGGCACCGGCGGCGCCGACCGCGCCACAGGAGAAGATGACCCTGCTGCAGGCCCTCGAGGAGCGCAACATATTGATCTGTGCCGTGATGAGCGTCCTGCTCGTCTCCTACCTGGTGGTCTGTTGGAATTTCATGCCCCTGTATCTGACCAAGGTGCGCGGGTACGACCCGCAGACGCAATCTTGGTTGATGAGCACGCTCGGCATCTCCGCCACAGTGGGGGCGTTTGCGATTTCCGCGCTCTCGGATCGCATAGGCCGCCGTCCCCTGATGATCGTGATGCCGTTCATCGGTGTGGCGCTTCCGCTGGGAGCGATGTACTTCAACGGCTCGCCGTGGATCCTGGCGTGCTTCTTCTTTTTCGGGTGGGGACTTAATGGCATTTTCCCGCTTTTCATGGCGACGATTCCTTCCGAGAGCGTGGACCCGAAGCATCGCGCGACGGTTCTGGGTTTGTGCATGGGGTCCGGCGAGCTGATCGGCGGAGCGTTGTCGCCGTATTTCGCCGGAGCCGCCGCAGACCGCTACGGGCAACAGGCCCCGCTGTGGCTGATGTTGGTGGTCGCCGTGGCGGCGGGAATCATCGCAATTGGCCTGCGAGAGACCGCCCCGCGGGTCGTCGGTCGGGCGAAGGCGGTTCCGGCGGTCGCCGCGCGTTAGGCGCTTCCGCCGCCGGTCAACTGCGACAGTACGCTGCTCAAGCGCCGCGACGAAGGCGGCTCGGCATTTTTCGACCGCCAGCCGACAAAACCATCGGGACGCACGATGGCGCACCCGGCCGGCTCGATGCCAAACGCCGCCGGGAGGCTGCCATGATCGTCGAGACCGTCGTGCCCGACGCAGAAGGAGTCGAGGCCCACCTTCGACTCCTCTGAGGCCGCGCGTGCACAACGCGCCCACTCCTGAGCCCCCGGTCCACCGACCAGGGTGAAGTTCGGACCGAACAGATCGATCGACGAGATGCGTTTGCCGTCGCGGTCGAGCCAGATGTGCGGCGCTCGCGTACCGGGCTGCCCGTGCGAGTCGCGCGGATGCATATGAACCGGGCCGTCGTGGCTGGCGGGGGACACGATGGCCGGCGACCGATAGATGTACCCGAGCTCGATGTTCAGGTCATGCACGTAGGGTTGCATGGTGCCGTCCTTCAGGTCCGGTGCCGTGCGCACGACGTATCGCGTGTACGCCTGCTCAACGGTGAATGCCGCAACCGGCGCACGTTCCACCTCGTACGTATCCAACAGTTTCTCGGGTGCACGCCCAGACAGCACCATCGCCAGCTTCCACGCGAGGTTGTGCGCGTCCTGCACACCGGTGTTGCCGCCAAACCCCCCGGTTGGCGGCATGACGTGCGCGGAGTCTCCAGCAAGGAAGACGCGTCCCGAGCGGAACTTGTCGGCCACGTCGGCGCGGGCGTTCCAGTGCATCACGTTTTCGACGGTGACGGGAATCGAGTCCGTGCCGATCGCCGTGTGAATGTATTGCAGGGCGCGCTCGGTCGTCAGTCCCGTCGACACGTCCGTTACCGGATTAGCCGCATCTCCAGCAGTATTCACCACGAGAAATGCCGTTTCGAAAGGCTTCTCGAAGCGGAAGAAGCCGCGCATCTCGGGATGATTCACATAGACCACGGCCCATTGCTTGTCCCACAGCAGCGCCTTCAAGTCCGCCCGGAAGTAGATCGTGACGCTGTGCGAGAACGTCGAATGACCCAACATCTTCATGCCGAGCTGTTGCCGTATGCGGCTGTGGGCGCCGTCGGCCGCAATCGCGTACTTGGCGCGCACCAGCGTCATTTCCCCGCTGTCACGGTCGCGCAGCTGTGCCGTCACTCCGTTGGAGTCCTGCTCTATGGATACCACTTCGGTGGCAAAACGGAATTCCGCGCCCAGCGCGACTGCCCGCTCCTTCAACAGGGGCTCGAGCGCGTTCTGCGAAAGGAATACGCGCTCACACGGGCTGACATCGCGCACACCCTCGTTGAGGTCCGCAATGAACTCAGCAGTCGTTCCTCCTTGCAGGGTCTCGACTGCGACGATGCCGCCGTTCTGCACGAACTGCTCGGCGGAGCGCGCGCAGATGGTCTCCTCGAGGCCGGCGTTGCGGAATAGCTCGATGGTGCGCTGATTCGCCAGCGCGGCACGCGGGTGTATCGCGGTGCCGCGGTGATACTCGACGGACAGCGCACGGATGCCGTGCTGTGCAAGGAACATCGCGGCCGACATTCCTACGAGACTGCCGCCGCAAATCAGGACTGGGACTTCGATCTCGCGCATAAGAACCTCGCGGCGTGGCGCCCCGCAGAGCGGGGCCGCGACTGTTGGAATCAACCCTCGGCGCGCGCGCCTGCGGTCAGACGCCCTGCGATACGAGTGACGTGCTCTCCCTGGTACCGACACATCTCCAGCTCCAGCTCCGTCGGCATGCGCATCTCGGTGAACGGACCCGTGATGGAGCTGGCTCCATAAGGGGTTCCTCCAGTGATCTCGCGCATCGTCGCCAGCTCCTTGAAGGTGTAGGGCAGGCCGACAATGATCATGCCATGGTGCAGCAGAGTCGTGTGAAAGGACGTGATGGTCGTTTCCTGGCCGCCGTGTTGGCTCGCGGTGCAGCAGAACACGCTGCCGACCTTGCCGACCAACGCATTGCGCATCCACAGAGGGCCGGTCTGATCCAGGAAGTTGCGCATCTGCGCCGCCATGTTGCCGAATCGCGTCGGAGTTCCGAACAGGATGGCGTCATAACGCTCGAGCTCCAGGGGATCCGCAATCGGGGCCGGCTGGTCGAGCCGGAAGCCGGAGGCCTTGCACACTTCCGGAGGGACGAGCTCCGGTACCCGCTTGACCGTGACGGTGGCGCCTGAAATTCGCGCAGCACCCTCGCTTTGCGCGCGCGCCATCGCCTCCAGGTGACCGTAGCTGCTGTAGTAGAGAACGAGAACGTTGACCATGAGAATGCCTTTGGGGGTTGAGCTTTCCGGCTATGTCGCAAAGCGCTGCAGAAACCTTCGCAGCCGCGTGTTGTAGTGCGCAGGATAGTCGAGGTTCGGCAGGTGACCGGCGCCGGGAACGATGAGCCGTTCGCAGCGTGGAAGCGCATTGGCCAGTGCATCGGCCGAGCGGATCCGGCTCTCCAGGTCGAGCGCTCCTGAGACGACCAAGGCGGGTGCACGGATCGACTCTATGCGCGCTGGAGGTAAGCCGGGACCCGACTCGGGCTCGCGCAGATCCACAGCCGGGTACCGGCTCAGCATTCGGTGCAGCAACTCGTGCGTGCCCGCGTCGGTGGTGTGCAGTTGCGCTAGCGGGTGGTTGCGCCATTCGTTACGAAATTCCTCGATCCGGCCGTCGCGAATGAGCGCCCGATAGGCAGCTACGGGGATTTCCTCCTCGGCAACGCTTGCGGCGCTGAGAATTCCGGAAGGGGGGCCGTCGAAGACGACACAGGACACACAGTCGGGCGACTCCGCCGCGAGGTGCGCCGCGACTCTAGCTCCCTGTGACATTCCCACCAGCGCGATCGAGCGCAGACTCAGGTGTTTCATTAGCGCACGAACATCCGACACGTCGTGCGCCAGTGAGGGTTGCCCCGAAGACAGACCGAAACCGCGGCGATCGAGCCGGATGAGCCGGAAGGCATCCGACAGGGCCGGCGCTTGCGGCTGCCACTGGTCCAGGTCGAGCGTCCAGCCGTGAACGAGCACGACGGCCGGTCCGGTGCCTTCATCGCGAAAGCGCACGCGGCCAGCCGATACCGACAGCTGAAGATCCCCGCGGCGGTGGTCCGCGGCAGGGGAGTCGGTCATGCAGCTCTGGGCTCCTGAGTACACTGTGTAGCGATAAATTTCGTATAGCGAAAACAAATTCGCAAACAGGCTACGAGCATAACGCAACGGGCGTCAAGCTCGCGCGTCCCGGGGGGGCCACGGGGTCAGTAAGCGGCGCTGAGGGACAACCCGGGAACGCCCGCCAGATCCCCGGAGATCTCGCGGCTCACCTGCTGCAACATCGCCAGCCGCTCGCGAATCAACTTGGCCTTGGAGATGCGGCGCGAGTGGCTCGAGGTGTTGAGAGCGGCGACCACGCGCCCGTGCTGATCGAACACCGGCACGGCCAGTGCCACCACACCGTATGCGAGTTCGTCCTCGACTGCCGAGTAACCGGTGCGGCGACAGTCGTCGATCAGCTTGCGCAAACGGTCCGGATCCACGATGGTCCTGTCGGTGAAAGCCTCGAAGCGCGCCGTCTCGAAGTAACGGTTGGCACGCTCCAGGGGTAACCCCGCGAGCAGGACGCGGCCCGTGGATGTCGCATGGGCTGGAAAATGGCTGCCAACGTGCGCCTCGAGTCGCACGAGCGTGCGCACCGACGCGCGGGCAACATAGACGACGTCGCTGCCGTCCAACACACATAACGCGGCAGAGTCGGAAGTGAGGCGAGCGAGCTCCTCGAGGCGTGTCTTCGTGAGCTGCTCGATGTTCATCGATTCGAGGTAGGCGGCGCCCAGCTCCAGTACCTTCGGCCGGAGGAGGAAGTTGCGTCCGTTACGGGTTACGTAGCCGAGCTCTTCGAGCGTGAGCAGGCAGCGCCGCGCTGTCGCCGCAGGCATTGCGGCGCTGCGAGCGACTTCCGTCAGCGTCAGTGTGGCATGATCCCGCGAGAATGCGCGGATGACCGCAAGTCCCTTGGCGAGTCCCCCCATCGCCTCGCGCCGTGGCGCCGGCTCTTTTTTTCTCAGCATGGGACAGGATTGTATTCGATATGCGAAAAGTCGCGCACCGCAGTTCCGGCGTCTTGACGGCCACGCCCGTGCGGTACACGATGCCTTCGAGCAACGAACTATTATTCGCTATGCGAAAAAGGCTCCCTTGAAGATCGGATCGCAGAAACACCGCGCCACAGCCATTAGCGCCTCCAATGCGGAGACGATCGTGGTCCGCGGACGGGACCTGGTCCACGAGTTGATGGGCAAGATCAGCTTCACCGATCACTTCTGGCTGCTGCTCACCGGCTCGCTCCCTTCGAAGGAGCAGCGCCTGATGCTGGATTCGACTCTGGTGGCCATCGCCGAGCACGGCCTGGTGCCGAGCGTGCAGGCGAGCCGTATGACGTTGGCAGCTGCGCCCGAAGCGTTACAAGGGGCCGTGGCGGCCGGAATCCTCGGCTGCGGTTCGGTCGTCCTCGGGTCGGCCGAAGCGGCTGGCCGTTTCTACGCCGAGATCGCCCGCCAGACCGATGCGGGAGCGTCGCTGGAGGAGTCGGCGACCTCCGTCATCAAGACTTATCGAGCGGATCGCCGTGCGATCCCAGGCTACGGCCATCCGCTTCACAAATCGAGCGATCCGCGCGCCACGCGCCTGATCGATATCGCCACCGGCGCCGGTTGCGCGGGCCGGTACATAGAGATCGCGCATCTGGCGGAGCGGCTGCTCCCGGGCGTCGTGGGCAAGCAGCTGACGCTCAACGTGTCGGGCGCGATCCCGGCGGTGCTGCTGGATGTCGGCTACCCGGTGGCCGCCCTCAAGGGGATCCCGATCCTGGCGCGCGCAGCGAGCCTCGTCGCGCACCTGCTCGAGGAACAGGAGCGGCCCATCGGGTTCGTACTCTCGCACGCCGCCGGCGCGGCGATCGAGTACGACGGCACGGCGCCGGATGGATTCAGTCCGAGTAAAGAGTGAACCGGAGAGTGGTGCAGAGCATGCAGTCGTTGGCTGGAGTGTTGAGTGGGACGCGGATCGTGGAGCAGGGGACCTTCATCACCGGGCCCTGCGCCGGGATGATGCTCGCGGATCTGGGCGCCGATGTGATCAAGATCGAAAGCCCCGAGGGGGATCCGTACCGCAGCTATCAGGGCGGGCACTACTCGCCGCATTTCCAGGCCTACAACCGCAACAAGCGCAGCCTCGCGCTGGATCTGAAGAGCGCCTCCGATCGTGCGCTGTTCGATGAGCTGGCCGGCGAGGCGGATGTGTTCATCCAGAACTTCCGTCCCGGCACCGCCGCGAGGCTGGGAGCCGGAGCCGAGCGCCTGCGCTCGCTGAACGATCGGTTGGTCTACTGCTCCATCAGCGGATTTGGCGCGAGCGGACCGTACGTGGATCGCCCCAGTTACGACTCTGTCGCGCAGGCCTTGAGCGGATTCTTGAGCGTCGTCGTCGACACCTCGCAGCCGCGCTTCCTGGGGCCCGCGCTCGCCGATGCGATCACCGGAATCTACGCGGCCTACGGAGTCCTCGGAGCTCTCGTGCAGCGGGGCCGAACTGGCCGCGGGTGCACGGTGGAAGTATCGATGCTGGAGGCCATGGCTCACTTCGCCGTCGAGCCGTTTGCCGCATTCTTCGCGCTGGGAGCGACTCCCACCTCCAAGGACCGACCGCGACTCGCCCAGGCTTATATCCTGCGGACCGCGGACGGCCGGCTCGTGGCTCTGCATCTGTCTTCGCTGGAGAAGTTCTGGAATGGGCTCGTCGGGGCGCTCGAAGCGCCCGAGCTGGCGAAGGATTCCCGCTTCAGCACGCGCCTCGCGCGCATCGACAACTACGAGGCCTTGGGTGCCGAGTTGGATTCGCGCTTCTCGCGAGTTCCTCTGGCCACGTGGGTCGAGCGGCTGGGTCGCAACGATGTGCCTTTCGCGCCTGTGCAGTCCATCGACGATGTGCTCGAGGATCCGCAGGTCGAGCATCTCGGGCTCATCGTGCCGGTGATCGCGCCGCACGGGGGCCAGAAAGCGGTCCGACCGCCGGTGCAGTTCGCCGGAGAGCGCGCCGGGAGTGTCCGAGCCGCGCCGCTGTTGAACGAGCACGGTGCCGACATCCGCAAGGCGCTCGCCGCGGGCGAGCGCTGGCCCGAGGCGCACGCCGCGTCCGGTGAAGCCAACATCAAGTCTTCGGTAGCCCGATAAGAGGATCACGATGCTCTTCCCGACCACTTTGGTAGGAAGCTATCCGCAGCCGGAATGGCTCATCGATCGGCAACGCCTGGCAGGTCGCTTCCCGCCGCGCGTGCGCGTTCGTGAGCTGTGGCGGGTGCCGCCGCAAATGCTGCAGGAAGCTCAGGACGACGCCACTCTGGTGGCGATCAAGGCACAGGAGGATGCGGGTCTCGACATCATCTCCGACGGCGAGATCCGCCGGGAGAGCTACTCGAACCTGTTTGCGAACGCGCTGGAGGGTGTCGATCTCGACAATCCGGGAACGGCACTCGATCGCAGTGGGCATCCCAATCCCGTGCCGCGCGTTGTCGGGAAGATCCGGCGCAAACACGCAGTCGGCGTGCGCGATCTGCAGTTCCTCCTGAACAATACCGATCGTCGTGTGAAGGTGACCGTCCCGGGACCGTTCACGATGGCGCAGCAGGCGCAGATCGATTCCTACGGTGGCGAGCGCAGGCTCGCCGCGATGGATTATGCCGTCGCTGTGAACGAGGAGATCAAGGATCTGTTTCGGGCGGGAGCGGACGTCGTTCAGATCGATGAGCCGTATATGCAGGCACGCCCCGAGGAGGCGCGCGCCTTCGGGCTGGATGTGCTGAATCGGGCGCTCGAGGGCGTCTCCGGCAACACTGCCGTGCACATTTGCTTCGGCTATGCCGCCATCATTCATGCCCGACCGAGCGGCTACTCGTTCCTGGGCGAGCTGGCGCAATGCTCGTGCCGGCAGATCTCCATCGAGACCGCTCAGTCGAATCTCGACTGCTCGGTCCTCGAGAATCTCGCTGGCAAGAAAATCATCCTCGGTGTCATCGATCTCTCCAGCCCGGAGGTCGAGACGCCGGAGACAGTCGCGGCGCGCATCGAACGCGCGCTGCCTCACATCGCGGCCGAAGACGTCATCGTTGCGCCCGACTGCGGCATGAAATATCTGCCGCGGGAGGTCGCGTTCGGAAAACTTCAAGCCATGGTCGCGGGTGCACGGATTGCGCGCAGGCAAGCCACCAAGGCGCTGCAGTCTTGAGCCTCAAAACATCGTAAGGGGAGGTCACGTGGACGCAACGAGGGGGAAGTGGATCGCCATTTGCTTGATCGCAGTTGGCGCTGTAGTTGCAGCATTGCCGGTACTGGCACAGACGGCGGAGCTGGAAGAGGTCGTCGTCACGGCTCGCAAACGCTCTGAGTCGTTTCGCGATGTGCCGATCACGATGAACGTCATCACAGATCAGACCATTCAGCAGGCAGGGATCGAGAGCACGCGCGACTACGTCGCGATGATCCCGAACATGACGATCGTCGAGACACAGAACGCAGGTAACTCCTTCATCACCGTGCGCGGCATCTCGCAGGCTCGCAACAGCGAGCCGTCGGTTGCGGTGCTGGTGGACGGGGTGCTCGAGAGCAATCCCTACGAGTTCGACCAGGAGCTGTTCGACATCCAGCAGATCGAGGTGTTGAAGGGCCCCCAGGGCGCCTTGTATGGACGCAACGCCATCGGCGGCGCGATCATCATCACTACCAAGGATCCGTCCGATCAGTTCGAGGCGACTACGCGTGTCGGTGTCGGCAATGGCACCTCCGAGCGAGTGCAGGGTGCCGTCAGTGGACCGCTGGGCGACACGCTCAAGTATCGAGCCTCCGTCAACTTCTACAATACCGGCGGTTATCTCGAGAACGCCTACCTCCACGACAAAGCAGATCCCATGCGCGACTACTCAGCCCGCATGCGCCTGCTGTGGAAGCCCAACGACGCGCTGACGGGCGACCTGCGGGTCTACCTGGATCGTCTGCAGACGCGTGCCTATTACTTCGTCATTCCGCGGTCCGATGAGGCGAATCCGTTCACCTCTTTCACGACACCGCCCAATGCCAACGACATCACCTCTCCGATCCAGGTGAACAACCGGGGCGAGGACAATCGCGACATCTGGGACGTGGCGTACAAGCTCGATTACGACACCGGTCACGGCACGCTGACCTCCGTCACCAACTGGAACCGGACCCGGGAGATCGACACGGGCGACGCCTACGATTTCCGGCCGACTAACACGGCGATATTCGCGTTCATTCCGCCATTGAGCGATCTCAATCAGAGCCAGTACATCGACGTAAAGGCGGAAAGCCAGGAGTTGCGCTACACCTCACCGACCATCGGCGGGTTCTCCTTCATCGGCGGCGCGTACTACGTCCACACCGAGCGCTTCATTTCCACCGGCAATATGATTGACGAGGGGCTCGGGGTTTTCCCGGTCTACCAGGAGCCGCGGCTCTCGGGAACCAACCCCAGCGCGACCTTCCTGGCCGACTCACAGAACAACAACGCGTGGGCGCTGTTTGCCAACGCGACCTACGAGATCAACCAGTTCTGGGAGCTGGATGCCGCGCTGCGTTACGACGAGGACTCGCGCGAGAACACGACGCGCACGCCGGCGGGACCCTTCCTGGCCGAGCTCCTGGACCCCAACGCGGTCTCGGGAGCGGTGCGTAAGCACCGATGGGATGAGCTGCAGCCGAAGGCCACGTTGCGCTACAAGCCCACGGACAACATCACACTGTATGGCGGCTGGAGCCGCGGCTTCCGCAGCGGCGGATTCAATCAGACGGGTGTGGGCGTCAACGCGCTGCGCAGCGGAATCTACGGCGTCAGCGATCTGTTCAACGCCGAAGTGGCCGACACGTTCGAGGTCGGCTGGAAGGGCGAGTTCCTCGATCGGCGCCTGAACGCGGGCGTGAGCGTGTATTCCACCAAGTCGACGAACGGGTACTTCTTCGTCTTCCTGGCCTCCAACTCGACGCAGAACCTCGGCAACCTGGATGCCACCTACAGAGGAGTGGAATTGGAGCTGAACGCCCGGCCGACGGAGCGCATCGACCTGTATGCGAACTTCGGCTACACGAACAGCCACATCGATCGGCTGGAGAACATCGACGCCAACGACCCTGCGGCGGTGGCGGCGTCGGCCGCCGATTACGGCCACCAGGCGCCTCTGGTCTCGCGCACGACGACCAATCTCGGCGCGCAGTACCGGCAGCCGCTGCCTGGCGAGCTGACCGGGACGATCCGGCTCGATTTCCAGAACATCGGCCGCACCTGGTGGGACCCGCAGAACGACACCTCCCGCGATCCGGTGTCCCTGATCAACCTGCGTCTTGGCCTTCAGGGTGAGAAGTGGTCTGTCGCCGCCTGGTCCAAGAACCTGACGAACAAGATTTACAATGCCGAATTCTCCCCCGGAGGATTCCTGTGGAGAGCGCCGCCGAGGCGGTTCGGCGTCGACTTCGATTACCGCTTCTGATTCGGAGGATATTCCATGGCCGCAGCAAAACTGCCGTCCCGCCTGCACCACACCGCGTATGTGACCCGTGACCTCGAGGCGACGCGCAAGTTCTACGAGGAGCTGATCGGGCTGCCGCTGGTCGCGACCTGGTGCGAGAGGGACGAGCTGTTCGGTGCCGAACGCGTGTACTGCCACTTGTTCTTCGCGCTTGCGGACGGCGGTGCGCTGGCGTTCTTCAAGTTCGCCGAGAAGGGGGACGAGGAGCTCTTCGGCCCCAAGATGCCCGACAGCCCCTTCCACCACATCGCCCTGAACGTGGACAAGGAGACGCAGCAGGGGATCGAGCAGCGCCTGGCGGCGGCCGGCTACAAGGAGCCGCGCATGTACGTGCTCGAGCACGGGTATTGCCGCTCCGTCTATGTGACCGACCCCAACGGCTTGATCCTCGAGTTCACCCTGGATCATCCCAAGGTGAAGGAGATCAACGCCACGCGCCAGGCGAACGCGCATGCGGAGCTCAAGCGCTGGATGGCCGGAGATCACACCTCCAACAACACGTACCGCTAGCGGAGTACTCGAGGGCCGCGCTCGC
>Ga0207707_10005478_pt1 | contig 11095 bp, 11 predicted proteins | sample KBSC83BmetaG_FD_184336 | JGI IMG/M metagenome (GOLD analysis project Ga0207707, IMG submission 184336) | Corn rhizosphere microbial communities from Kellogg Biological Station, Michigan, USA - KBS C8-3B metaG (SPAdes) (version 2) | ecosystem: Host-associated > Plants > Roots > Rhizosphere ... | reverse complement strand
GGCCGCGGCCGCGACAGCTGGCGTTGCTTCAGATGCTCGACATCGGTGATGCCGACGGCGAGGCGCAGCAGATGGATCATGCGGCCCCGGCTCAGCTGGCCTTGGCGGCCAGCGCCTGCGCCACGCGCGACGCGGAAGGCCGGCCGAGCGCCGCCGAGATGAAGCGGCCGACGGCCGCCAGCCGGTCGAGTTCGACAGAAGTCGCGATGCCGAGACCGTTCAGCATATAGACCACATCCTCCGTAGCGACATTGCCCGTCGCCCCTCTGGCGAAGGGGCAGCCGCCCAGCCCGGCGACCGAGCTGTCGATCACTCGCACGCCGCTTTCGAGGCAGGCGAGGATATTGGCGAGCGCCTGACCATAGGTATCGTGGAAATGGACGGCAAGCCGCTCCATGCCGAGCCGTGTCGCGACCGCCTCCAGCATGGCGCGCGCCTGCCCCGGCGTGCCGACGCCGATCGTGTCGCCGAGCGAAATCTCGGCGCAGCCGAGCGCCGCCAGCCGCTCCGATACCGACACCACCGCGGCGATCGGCACGGCGCCCTCGTAAGGACAGCCCAGCACGCAGGAGACATAGCCGCGCAACCGGCAGCCGGCGGCGAGTGCGCGCTCGGCGACTGCGCCGGCGCGCGCCAGGCTCTCCGCGATCGAGCAGTTGGTGTTGCGCTCGGAGAAGCTTTCCGACGCCGCAGTGAACAAGGCGATGTCGCGCGCCCCGGCCGCGAGCGCCGCATCGAGGCCTTTGAGGTTGGGCACCAGCACCGGATAGCGCTTGGCCCCCTCGAGATCGAGGGCCGCCAGCAGCGCCGCCGTATCCGCCATCTGCGGCACGCGCTCCGGCGAGACGAAGCTGCCGACCTCGATCACCTCCAGGCCGCAATCGGCGAGGCCGCGGACGAGCTCGAGCTTGGTGGCGAGCGCCAGCGCCGCCGGCTCGTTCTGCAGCCCGTCGCGCGGCCCGACCTCGACCAGCCGCACCGCGGCGGGCAGGGTCATGACGCCGCCGCCTCGGCCGGCGCCGCCAGCTCGAGCAGCAGCGCCCCTTCCTCGACCAGATCGCCGAGGCTGCAGGCGATCCGCGCGACACGTCCGTCATGCGGCGCGCGCAAGGCATGCTCCATCTTCATCGCCTCGACGACGACCAGCACGCTTCCCTTCGTCACCGCGTCCCCTTGCGTTACGCAGAGCTGCGCGATGCGGCCCGGCATCGGCGCGGTGAGCCGGCCCGACGCCGCCGACGCTCCGGCCGCGGCACGGCCCGGGTCGCGCCGCAGGACAGAATAGGCGCTGCCCTCGAACAGAAGAAACAGCGCCTCGCCGTCGCCGGCGACGAGCCGGCCGGTGCGCCGCACGCCATCGATGCGCGCCTCGATCCGGCCATCGGCGGTGAGCGTACCCGCCGCGTCATGCTGCACGCCGTCGCACGCGATCAGGAAGCCGTCGCCGCGAAAGCCGATGGCGAGCACCATGGCGCTGCCATCGACGGCGAGGCTCAGCCCTTGCCGCGCATCGCCGGCGAGGCGCCAGCCGGTGGCGAGCGCCCAGGGCGACCAGGGGTCGGCGCCGGACGCGGCGGCCGCCTGCGCCGCCGCCCGCGCGCTCAGCATGAGGGCCAATCCGGCCATCACGCCGACCAGGCCGCCGGGCGCCGCGGCCGGTGGCAGCAGCGCATCGGCATGCCGCGCGATGAAGCCCGTGTCGATCTCGCCGGCAGCGAAGGCCGGATGACGCGCGATGGCGCGCAACAAACCGAGATTGGTGGTCACGCCGACGATCTCGCAACGCTCCAGTCCGGCTGCCAGGCGCTGCAGGGCGGTGGCGCGATCGGGCCCCGACGCGATCAGCTTCGCCAGCAGCGGATCGTAATGGATGCCGACCACATCGCCGGTGGCGACGCCGCTGTCGATTCGCACGTCTTCGCTTGCCGGCAGGTCGACATGCAGCAGCCGGCCGCTCTGCGGCAGGAAATCGCGCTGCGGATCCTCGGCATAGAGCCGCGCCTCGAACGCATGACCGGCGAGCCGGATCTCGCCTTGCGCGCGCGGCAGGGGCTCGCCGGAAGCGATGCGGATCTGCCATTCGACGAGATCGAGCCCGGTGACGGCCTCGGTCACGGGATGCTCGACCTGGAGACGCGTATTCATCTCCATGAAGTAGAAGTTCTCCCCCTCGGCGATGAACTCGACCGTGCCGGCGCCGACATAACCGACGGCGCGCGCCGCCACGACGGCCGCCTCGTGCAGGCGCGCGCGCATGGCATCGGCGAGGAACGGCGCCGGCGCCTCCTCGACCACTTTCTGGTGGCGGCGCTGAACCGAGCAGTCGCGCGTTCCGAGATGCACGATGCCGCCGAAGCCATCGCCGAAGACCTGCACCTCGATATGGCGCGGCCGCGTGAGATAGCGCTCGAGCAGCACGCGCCCGTCGCCGAAGGACGCTTCCGCCTCGCGCCGCGCCGAAGCCAGCGCCGCCGCAAAATCGGTGGGCCTGTCGACGATCTTCATGCCCTTGCCGCCGCCGCCTTCCGACGGCTTGATCAGCACCGGAAAGCCGATGCGCGCCGCCTCGGTCGCGAGCAGCGCCGCATCCTGGTCGGCGCCGTGATAGCCGGGGATCAATGGCACGCCGGCCTTTTGCATCAGATCCTTGGCGGCGCTCTTCGAGCCCATGGCGCGGATCGCCGCGGCCGGCGGGCCGATGAAGACCAGCCCCGCCGCGACGCACGCATCGGCGAAGCCGGCATTTTCCGACAGGAAGCCGTAGCCCGGATGGATCGCGCCGGCGCCGCTCGCGCGCGCCGCTTCGAGAATGCGTGGAATCGCGAGATAGGAGTCCTTCGCCGGCGCCGGCCCGATCGGCCAGGCCGCATCGGCGAGCGTGACATGCTGCGCCTCCGCATCGGGCTCGGAATAGACCGCGATGGTGCGGATGCCGAGGCGCCGCGCCGTGCGGATGATGCGGCAGGCGATCTCGCCGCGATTGGCGATGAGGATCGGGCCGATCAGGGCTGCCATCGCGGCCGCCGCTTCTCGAGGAAGGCCGCGATGCCTTCCCTGCCTTCCTCGCTCGCTCGCTGATCGGCGATGCGCTCGGCCGTCTCGGCGATGACGCCGGCATCGAACGGCCGCGCCACCGAGCGGATGAGATCCTTGGCGGCTTTTTGCGCCGCCGGGCTGCCCTGCATCAGCGACCGGCATTCGGCGGCGATGACGCCGTCGAGGGCCGCCGCCGGCACGATGCCATGCACGAGGCCGATGCGCTGCGCCTCGGCCGCCGACATGCGCGCCGCCGTCAGCGCCCAGCGCCGCATCTGTCGCGCGCCGATGGCGCGCAGCAGATAGGGCGCGATCACCGCCGGCACCAGGCCGATGCGCACCTCGGTGATGGCGAACTCGGCCTCCTCCGCCGCGAAGGCGATGTCGCAGCAGGCGATCAGGCCGGTGCCGCCGGCAAGCGCCAGGCCCTGCACGCGGGCGATGGTCGGCTTCGGGCAGCGATCGATGCTGCGCAGCATGGCGGCGAGCCTTTCGGCATCGGCAATATTTTCCGCACGGCCGTATCCCGCCGCGCGCCGCATCCAGTTGAGATCGCCGCCTGCGGAAAAACTCTTGCCCGAAGCGGCGAGGAGGATGACGCGCACCGACTCGTCCTTGCCGAGATCATCGAAGGCGAGGGTCAGCTCGGCGATCAGCTGCTCGTCGAAGGCGTTGTGCCGCTCGGGCCGGTTGAGCGTGACGGTCGCGACGGGGCCGGTCTCGATGAGAAGCGATGCCATGCGCTCACATGCGAAAGACGCCGAAGCGGCTCTCGCCGATCGGCGCGTTGAGTGCCGCCGACAGGCCGAGCCCCAGCACCATGCGGGTGTCGACCGGATCGATGATGCCGTCGTCCCACAGCCGCGCCGAGGCATAGTAAGGATGCCCCTGCGCCTCATATTGCGCGCGCAGCGGCGCCATGAAAGCGCTCTCCTCCGCTTCCGACCATGGCTTGCCGGCCGCTTCGAGCGCATCGCGGCGGATCTGCGCGAGCACGCGCGCCGCCTGCTCGCCGCCCATGACCGAGATGCGCGCATTCGGCCACATGAACAGCAGACGCGGGTCGTAGGCGCGGCCGCACATGCCGTAATTGCCGGCGCCGAAGCTGTTGCCGATGATGACGGTGAATTTCGGCACGGCGGCGCAGCTCACCGCATTCACCAGCTTGGCGCCGTCCTTGGCGATGCCGCCCGATTCATATTTGCGTCCGACCATGAAGCCGGTGACGTTCTGCAGGAAGACCAGCGGGATGCCGCGCTGGGCGCAGAGCTCGATGAAATGCGCGCCCTTCTCCGCCGATTCGGAAAAAAGGATGCCGTTATTGGCGAGGATGCCGACCGGATAGCCCCAGATGCGGGCAAAGCCGGTGACGAGGGTCGGGCCGTACAGCGATTTGAACTCGTCGAGCTCGGAGCCGTCGGCGATGCGGGCAATCACCTCGCGCACATCGTAGGGATGGCGCGGATCGGCCGGGATGATGCCGTAGAGCTCTTGCGGATCGTAGCGCGGCGGCACCGGCGGGCGCAGATCGAGCTGGTGACGCTTGACCGTGTTGAGATTGCCGACGATGCGCCGCGCGATCTCCAGCGCATGCGCGTCATTCTCGGCATAATGATCGCTGACGCCGGAGACGCGCGTATGCACATCGGCGCCGCCGAGCTCCTCGGCGCTCACCACCTCGCCCGTCGCGGCCTTCACCAGCGGCGGGCCGGCGAGGAAGATGGTGCCCTGGCCGGCGACGATGATGCTCTCGTCGGCCATCGCCGGGACATAGGCGCCGCCCGCCGTGCAGGAGCCCATCACGATGGCGATCTGCGGCACGCCCGCCGCCGACAGGGTCGCCTGGTTGAAGAAGATGCGGCCGAAATGCTCGCGGTCGGGAAAGACCTCATCCTGGTTCGGCAGGTTGGCGCCGCCGGAATCGACGAGATAGAGGCAAGGCAGGCGGTTCTCGCGCGCCACCGCCTGTGCCCGCAGATGCTTCTTCACCGTGATCGGGTAATAGGTGCCGCCCTTCACCGTCGCGTCATTGGCGACCACCATGCATTCGCGCCCCATCACCCGCCCGACGCCGGTGACGATGCCGCCGGCCGGCACCGCATCCGCATAGAGGCCGTGGCCGGCGAGCGGGCTGAGCTCGAGGAAGGGCGAACCCGGATCGATCAGCGCCTGGATGCGGTCGCGGACCAGGAGCTTGCCGCGCGCGACATGGCGGGCGCGCGCAGCGGCGCCGCCGCCCTCGGCGATGCGCTCGAGCATGCTTTTCAGATCGGCCGTCGCCGCGCGCAGCGCCGACTCGTTGGCGCGATAGGCCTCCGAGCGCACATCCAGATTGCTTGCGATCACCGCCATTCGGATCTACCAGCCGCCCCCGCTCAGCCAGCTATCGACCTCCAGCAAACGATCATTGCCCCAGAAGGGCTCCCCATCGACCAGGAAGAAGGGCGAGCCGCACACTCCTTTGGCGAGGGCCGCCTCGGTCTCGGCGCGGGCCTTCTGCTTGACCTCCGGATCGCCAAGTGCGGCACGCAGCTGGTCGACATCGACGCCGATCGGCCGGGCGACCTCGACCACCCCATCGATCGAGGCGACGTCGCGGCCGCCGGAGAAGGCCGCGTCGAACGCCGCTTTGGCGAAGCGGTGCGCCGCCGCCGGATGGTCCCGCTCGATCCAGTAAAAGGCGCGCGTCGCCGCCGTGCCGGAGAAGGGAAAGGGCTCGGACAGCGTGAAGGGGATGTTGTGCAGCCGCGCCGCCCGCGCGAGGTCGCGCTTGGCATAATCCCATTTCGGCTTGGAGCTGCTGATCGGCGCGCCGCCGGTCGCCTTGAACACCATGATCAGCAGCAGCGGGCGCCAGGCGACCCGCCGCTGATGGCGCTCGGCGATATGGTCGATGCGGTGCGAGGCGAGATAGCCATAGGGCGAGGAGAAGTCGAAATAGAACTCGATCGGCGGCAGGGTCATCGGCGCCCCTCCTGGCCCTTCGTCCCTCGTTTTCCCGGGCCGGCCCGTCGCCCGCCGGGCCCCCGAGCGGCGGCATGATCCGCCGCCGCCCGGGAGCCGGCAAGGCCCCGCCCAAGTTTAGCCGGGCGCTTTCTGTGAAATTAAGCTTGACCGGCGGGGTGGGGTTTGCGGTAATAAATTATAAACCTTGTTTTTCCAGTCCTGCCCGGGAGGACGCGCACCGAACATGGCCAATTCCGTCGTCCTGGTGATGCGGCACAGCGCCGAGCGCCTGATGTATGGGGACATGCTGGACCGCGACGGCTTCCAGACCACCCGTCTCGCGAGCCCGAGCCAAGCCCGCGAGGCCATCGATCGCACCCCGCCCGACGTGCTGATGGTCGGGCTCGACGAGGGCCATGAGGAGGCCCTCGCTTTGGTGCGCTGGGCCAAGGCGCAGCGCGGCCAGAGCCTCAAGATCATCGGCATCACCACCTCGCCCCTCGCGGCACGCACCGCCCAGCTGGCCGGATGCGACGATTGCCTCGAGGTGCCGGCCCCCATCGGCGAGGTCGTCTCGGCCGTCCAGCGCTCGGTCGCCTGACGGCGAGCGGCGCGCCCGCAGCGCAGGCCGACCTCGAAGCGCCGCGCCTCTTGTCCCACCTCCTCGACGCGCGCATGCGCGGCAATCCGTGGCTCGGGCCGGCATGGCTCCTCACGATGAGGGCGCGGACCTACCTCGCCGCACTGCTCCTTCGGCAGAGCTTTTTTGCTCGATTTAGCGCTCCAAGGAAAAACCACTGCCAACAACCGTGCCGGCGGCCGCAGCGACCGCTCGGTCATAGACGACCGAAGCGATAGCGAGATCTTCGATCGCGGCACCGAGCGATTTGAAAATAGTCAGACCGGCGACCTCCGCGCGCGGCCGGTTGGCGACCAGGTCGGCGAGGCTATGCACACGGGTCCAGTCGAGTCGGCCATTGCGGGCAAGGTCGATGAGCTCGCCCGCCTCGATGCGGGCTTGTTCGATGTCGTCGACGACGATCAAAGCCGAGCGATCGGCATAGATCTCGGCGTCGAGCTCCTGCCGGTTCGCCGCGTTGGCACCGACCGCATTCACATGCATGCCAGGCGCGAGCCAGGCGGCCTCGATGACCGGCTTCGGTGACGTGGTCGCCGTAACGACGATATCGGCGCCTGCAAGCGCTTCCCGCGCGGAGGTCGCTGGACCTACATCAAGGCCGGTCTCGTGTCGCATACGGTCGCAGAAGGCCCTCAGTCTCTCGAGATTGCGGGCGAAAACCGCGACCGATTCGAGCGGCCGCACGTGTTGAATGGCGAGCAACTGGGTGCGCGCCTGGCGGCCCGCGCCGATCAAGGCGAGTTTGCGTGCTGCGGGGCGGGCGAGAAGGCGGGTTGCGAGCCCGCTCGCCGCACCAGTGCGGATCTGCCCCAATAGGCCCGCCTCTAGAATCGCCAAGAGACCCTGATCAGCCGAATAGAGCAGCAGGTGGTGGCAGCTCACGCCATTGCTGCCATAAGCCTTCAGCGCGAAACGGCGGCCCGGGCCGTCGCCGGCGAGCATGACGTTCAGTCGGCCATCGACAAGCCTATAACGCTGGCGCGGGTAATTGACGGCTGTCGCCGCGCCCAGCGAAGAGAAAGCCTGCTCCAGCGCTTCAATCGTGGTGCCAATGTCGATTAGGGCTTGAATGTCCTTTTCGGACAGATAAAGCGGCATGGACTTCCTCTTTGGCCCTCGACGCCGGCCCGCACCAGAGGCCGCGCCAATCTACGCCAGGGAAGCCGGACGATGCCTTCCCAGGCTGGGGAAAAAAGACGAATGCTTTCCTGGAATCGACTACCTTTCTCAGAGCAGTAGGGAGCAGACGTGCACTTAGCCCTACCACCGCCGAGCCTTGAAGATCGACTATTCCATATTTTCGCGGGGAGAGAGCCGATGAATGCTCACCGAGCTGGCTTCTGGATGGTCGCGCTGGCTGGGGCCTTGGTCGCGACCGGCGCGGCACCGGCAAAGGATTACATCAAGGCCGACCGTGCCCAGCAAAGCGGCTATTCGCTTGCAGTCATTAGTGAAGGCGGCAAGACGGTCTGGCTTGGCGGCCAGACCGGGTATGTCGACGATAACGGCAAGTCGCTCGCTGACGACTTCGACGGCCAAGTGCGCCAGGCATTCAAGCTGATGGGCCGGACGCTCGAAAAGGCCGGCGGGAAGCTCAGCGACTTGGTGCAAATGACCGTGTTCATCACCGACGTCCGGTACGGGGGGCGGTTGACCGCGCTTCGTCGCGAAATTCTCGGCGACAATTTTCCCGGAAGCGCGCTGATCACAGTGACCGCTCTGCAGAACCCGGCTGCAAAGATCGAGATCCAGGGTTACGCCGTGATCGGCGGCAAATAGCCGTCATCCGCAATGGGGCAGGACGAATTGCCTGATCGCTCCCACAAAGCGATCATGCAAGCGAAGCGGGGCAAGCGGGAGGTTCGTCATACGTCATATTGCAGACACCATGGTGGCTTCTGCATTACTGGGGGAGGAAATGCCATGAGCATGCACATCCGCATTGCCGGTTGGCTGGCGAGCGCGTTGTTGGCCGCGGTGCCGCTCGGTGCGGCGAAGGCCGACGGAGTCGGCCCGCTCACCATCGCCAAGGAAGGCCATTTCTATGTCGGCGGCCGCTATTACGGCGAGGGCAAGGACAAGATCTGGGCTGGCCAAGCCTATGTCGAATATCAGATCCCGCTGAAGCGGACGCATCGCTGGCCGATCGTCATGATCGAGGGCTGCTGCGCCGCCGGCGAGAGCTATCTCGGCACGCCCGACGGGCGCGATGGTTGGGCGCAATTCTTCCTCAAGCACGGCTACGCGGTCTATGTCATGGACCAGGTCGGGCGCGGCCGCTCGCCCTGGGTCGAGAGCGTCTATGGCAAGCAGCAGATCAAGGCGTCGGAATTTGTCCAATCCGACTTCATCGGCGTCGAGCACTACAATAAATTCCCGCACGCCAAGCAGCACACGCAATTCCCCGGCACCGGAGAGTTCGGAGATCCGAATTTCGACCAGGTCGCGGCCGAGATGCATCCCGACTGGGCCGATAGCGTGAAGCACGAGACCTTCAACCGCGACGCCATCGTCGCGTTGCTCGACAAGATCGGCCCCGCCATTCTCGAGCCGCACTCGCAATCCGGCGTCTATGCTTTCGCAGCGACCGAGCAGCGTCCGAAGCTGGTGAAGGCGATTCTCGCCATCGAGGCGGCGAGCTCGCCCTTCCATAGTTTCCTCGAGGTCGGCCCGCCCGACTGGTTCAAGGACGGCTCGACCAAGCCCTGGGGGCTCACACGTGCGACGCCGCTCACCCACGCGCCGCCGGTCATGGATCCTGAGAAGGATCTCTCGATCTATCAGCAGGACAAGCCCGACCAGCCCGACCTCGTGCGCTGCTGGCTGCAGACGGAGCCGGCGCACCAGCTGGTGAAGTTCAAGGGCATTCCTATCCTCAACATGTCGATGGAGGCGTCCTTCGATGCGCCCTTCGCCCATTGCACCTCGAAGTTCCTGACGCAAAGCGGCGTCGCCAACGATTTCATCCGCGTCGGCGATCTCGGCATCCACGGCAACGGGCACTTCTTCATGCTGGAGAAGAACAATCTGCAGATCGCCCAGGTCGTGCTGAAATGGCTCGACAAGCGGGTGACGCCGCTGGCGAAGCGGTCCCCCACGGTTCCCAAGCCGGCGGCCGGCATGGCGGCGGCGCACTGATGCGCGCCCGTGGCTCCGTAAGGGACATACCAATGCGAGCGTGAAGCCGCACTTGGTTTGCCCGCGATCTCATCGCCTTCGATGCGCTAACCGGCAAACCCTTCATACGGAGCCTAGCTCTTCGGGTTGAAGAAGGTGCACCATCCTTCGGCACTGATATCGCCTGCGACCAGCTGGCATGATTTCGGCGGTTTGAAGAAGCGGCATTTGTCGCAGCTCTGGTCCCCTTTGGGCTTGTCCTGGTAATGGGCCACGTCCTTGGCCATCTGGGCTTGCGCCAGGGCGACGCGCCGCGCGCCCAGGAGAGCGAAGAGGGCGAGCGCACTGCCGCCGAGCAGCCGCCGACGGGTAAAGCCGGTCGAGGGAAATCTCATGACCATCGAACGCGCGAAGCCGTGTTTCGGCAGCAGCCGCCGCCGCGCTGCGCCATTCGGTCGCGACGCAGGCTTCGGCCTGACCGACGCCGCCTGGCGCTCAGGCCGGCCGCGGCCGCGCATCGGTCTTGCGCAGCAAATTGACGCGGAACAGCTGCTCGAAGGACAGGCTGCCGTCCGCGCGGCGGTCGGCGGCAGATTCGAAAGTGCGGCGCACCTCCTCGGGCCGGGCCTCGAATCGCGCCCGGCGCTTCCCGTCCATGTCGATCTGCTCGGCGCGCCATTCCTCGAAACCGGAGAAGGTGCGGGTCGAGCGATACATGCGCTCGACGAGCGACGTGAAGCCCGGCAGCCGGCGCAGGGCGTGATAGGCCTCGGTGCGCACTGCGGTCTCGTCGTTCACCAGCCGGGTCGCCTCGAAATAGTTGCCCGACGGCACCGGCTCCATGACATACAGCCGCCCGCCCGGCTTCAGCACCCGCGCCGCTTCCGCCAGGGCGCGTTCGGGGACAGGCATGTGATGCAGGCTGTTCGAAAAGACCACCATGTCGAAACCGGCATCGGCATAAGGCAAAGCATCGCCGCTCGCGACGCGAAAATCGATGGTGACGCCGGCCTCCCGCGCGGCCGCGACGGCCTTTGCGATCGGGGCGGGCTTGACGTCGACGCCGCTCACGCGCCCGAACAGGCCCGCCAGCGCGCGCGTGAACTTGCCTTCGCCGCAGCCGATGTCGAGCGCGGCGCCGCCGCCTTCGCCGAGCAGCTCGGACGCGACGCGCGCGTTCGAGCTCGCCGGCTCGCGGCGAATTTCCTCCATCGTCGGCGCGAGCGCCCGTCGTACCGCCTCATCCATGCTCCGGCTCCTCTCGCAGGTCCCCTGCGCCGGCATGGTCGAGGAGGCGGGCGCGGCACGCAAGCGCGCTCCGCCGATAATCGTCATTCCGCGGCGGATCGGCGGGCC
>Ga0207707_10005476_pt1 | contig 11096 bp, 7 predicted proteins | sample KBSC83BmetaG_FD_184336 | JGI IMG/M metagenome (GOLD analysis project Ga0207707, IMG submission 184336) | Corn rhizosphere microbial communities from Kellogg Biological Station, Michigan, USA - KBS C8-3B metaG (SPAdes) (version 2) | ecosystem: Host-associated > Plants > Roots > Rhizosphere ... | reverse complement strand
GCTCCGGCTCGAACAGTGCATGTATCGCGTCCGGCACGCACAAAAAACGACCCCCGTTGCCGGGGGTCGTTGGCATCCAACGGCTCGAGTCGCAGCTCAACGTATCTGGCTTTGCGGGCTCCCATAAGCCGACCTTGCAGGAACAATGGGCGATACCCGAGGGAGAGCGGACGGATTGACTTGCATGGATGTGCGAACCTTCGCTTCCGCGAATTCTGGTGCGGGGTTCGCCCCGATTGCGCGGCCAGAAACCGATGCCACGGCAGGTGTTCCGTGACTGATCGTTGCGGGTGCAGACCGGCCTGGTATCCCAAGCACGAAACGAACGAAGGGCGCGACACTCCCCAGAGACCAGCGCCCGAAGTACGCGGTCTCACGATCGAAACCCAGCCTCGACAGCATCGGACCACCTTGGTTCACGCCGGCATCGGGCGGGGTGCCTGCAACCGCAGAGGTGCCGACACCGGAAGGGGTGGGCGCACCCTGATTCGGGGCAACCGAAGTCGGGGCACCGCCAGGATTCGAGTTCGAGTTACCGCCCGGATTGGGGTCGCCGCCGAGGTTCGAATTGCCACCCGGGTTCGAGTTACCCACCGGGGTTGAACCGACCGGAGTCGAGGTACCACCAGGATTCGAGTTCGAGTTACCACTCGGATTGGCGCTACCACCCGAATTCGAATCGCCGCCCGGGTTCGAGCTACCACCCGAAGTCGTACCACCGTTTGGTTTTGTCCCACCGTTCGGTTTCGTGCCGCCACCTGACGCTGTACCTCCGCCTGGTTTGCCGCCCGGGATTGCGCCCCAACCCGCAGGCAGATAGCGGGGGATGACGGCCCACTGCGGCTGATTGGAATAATTCGGCTGCGTGGTCCTCAAGGCGAACAGTTCCCACGCATCCTTTGCATACGGTCCGCCGGTATCGGCCGACGCCGCCAGACCAATCTGGAACATTGCCGGGTAACCCGACGGCGAAGACGGGTAGCCCAGCATCTCGCCGGCTTTCGAGCCCAACGCGCTGGCCATGGCCGGGGTAGCACACTCCAGTCCGTGCAATTGCGGAAAGTTCTTCTGGTAGACCTGTTGCAGGGTCGTATAGAACGGACTCTCACGAGTGTCTCGCACTTGCAGCTGATACTTGGTCGCCCCCACCCAGCAGAAGCCCGGATCGGTCATCAATCCGACCTGGAATGGCGCGAGCCAGTTGAGCAACTTGTCCGCACCAGCGAACCCGAGGTCATTGAGGTTGCCCACTGCCCAGTTGAACATGGATTGCTGCCAGACCGGAAGGCCGGTCCATACGGCCGTTCCGTTGGTGTAGCCGATCGCGTCGCCACTGGTGATGATGTGCAGCTTGTTCGCGCCGGGACTGTCGGTGAAGTTCTGGTTGTACCACGCGATATTGTTGGCGACGACTTGGTTGAAGTACGCCTTCAGAGGATCGTTGTCCGGCAGGATGTAAGCGGCGTAACCCAAGGTCCGCAATGCCCACGCCTGTCCGCGCAACTGCGTTTGCTTAATCAGGCCGGTGGCGAAATCACGGTACAGCGGGTTTTGCTTGAACACGACCCAGTCGGCCCAGTCTTTCAGTTCGGATAGGTAGTACCAGTCACCGGTAACCATGTACGCCACGTAGGCGGGCGCCGGATGATGCGCTTCACTTGGCGCCAACGGCGACGTGCACTGCGTCTTGCACGCCGGAAAACTGTCGTTGGCAAATGGTGCCACCGGGCAGCGCGCAAATTGCTTGTACAGGGATGCATAAAGCGTCGTACAGGGGTGGGCGGCCACCGAAACGGGTTGGCCTGTAAGCTGATCGCGATAATGGACGTTGTAGGAACCCAGCGCATCACTGTTCGCCAACATCCAGTTGAAGGCTCGGTAGTCGGGATCTATCACGTACGCGGCGGCCCACTGCGGCAGCGGACCGATTGCTGCTTGAGCCCCGACATTCCCCATGCGCGATGTCTGGTCGCAGTTCTGCATGGGCTCACAACTCTGCCTTCGGCCGGCCAGGAAGGCATCCGATGGCGATACGTTTTGGTAGCGCGGCACGGCCATCGTCGCCTGCAGGTAACTGGAATCCTGTTGCGCGTAGACCGGATCGGCATCGCCCCACCAGAAGACCTTGTGCCAGCGGGCTTGCCGGTAATGCATGAGATCGTTGATCGAATAGACCGTCTTGCCACCCACGGTGATGCTCGCATCGTAGGCAATGCCCTGCGGGTCGGGCGCGTAAGCCCAAGCGTTCTCCACGATCACGTCCACGCGCACGCGGGTCACCGGGGCCGGTCCGTAAGCGCGCACTGCGAAGTAAACCGCGAGGTGCGGATTCGGAATGCCCGCGGGGCTCAGCACCGGTCCACCCACGACCCAAGCCGAGGTCAGCGGGCCAGACAGCCGTTGATTGCAGGCGCGGCCATCGGGTACACATGATCCGGTCAGCACAGCCTCCTGCAGCAGGGTGCGTGCATCCAGGTGCCAAGACTGGCCGGCAATGGTCAAGTTGACGCTGGCGTCGAAACGGGTGCCCAAAACATCCGCCAAGCTGACCGCGCGCCCCAGTGCGGTGCTGGCCGGCACGGCACGCAAGGACAGCTTTTCCGACGCGTTGGGGGCCAATGTAGGCAACTGCACCGTCAGCACGGCGTGACGCATGGAGCCATCGGAATTCTTGGCCTTGGCATCCACCTGCGTCGGCAGCACCTGGTCGCCCAGGTAAGCCGCAACCGTCTTGCCGCTCGGAATGTCGCCCGCGCGGAATGGTTGCCCGAACGTCATCGGTATGTTCTGCAAAGTCTGATTGGAAAGATTCACGGCCGAGACGGCCGGGGTCGGAACTGTCTGCGCCAAACCAACAGCCTGCACCCCCACTGCAAGCGCCAAAAGCATCAATACATGTTCAATTCGTCGCCATGCAGCAGTGATCGTCTTGCTTTGCATCAGTGAATCTCCTGAAGGTCGGTAGTGCCCCCGATTGGCCCAAAAATTCAGGCAACTCGCTCCTCTCCCTTCGTGCGAAAGGCGCTTTCTTGGTTGAAGCCTGATCTGAAGCAGGATGGGTTGGGGAACCCTAGCGGACGACGCGCAGGTCGAAAGTGACACCGGTCTCAAGACTCAAGCGCAACCTCTTGCGAAGAATGCGAATTTAAGCACTAGTTCACGTTTGTTAACGTGCCGATCCGGCGGCGGGAAGTGGCCCTGCCTAGTTACAACGCAGCCGCAACCTCGAAGCAGCATTTCCCGTCACCGGCATCCGGCGCAAGCGAAACTGCGCAAGCAGGACGCCGTGGCGAACATCGGCGCAACCGACAGCCCAAAGAGGGGAGCCGCGGAAGCGGCCAGTCATCCGCGCCTTTCGGGCAACGGCCTCATCGCAAAAAACGCTTGGGTGCCCGATACCGCCGCACGGTTCCGGGACGAGCAAAGATCTGGAACGGCTCAACGGCTGGCGATGTAAAAACCGAACAGGATCAGCGCGACGCCGACGATCCAGCCCGTTGCCATCGTCGCCGCGAACCGGGTAATCCGGCTCCGTGTCAGGCGCCAGCAGAAATCGGACAGCAATAACCACAGGCCCGTAAAAACGGCCAACGCAAAAATACCCCAGCCGAGATGGTCGGCCGTCCAGAGGAAGCCGCTCATGGCACCGTCAATCCTTCCGCGACCGACGTCTCTCCCGCCCAGACACGATCACCCTCGCGCACCAGCAGCTTCGCCGTGGCAGGCAGCTCGAGCACCACGGTGCTGCCCAGCAATATCCTGCCGATCCTCTGGCCGCGCGTGACCTCCTCGCCTTCATGCACCCAGGTTTCGATGCGCCGCGCCGCCAGGCTGGTGATCAATCGCACCGCGACCGGTCCGGCATCGGTCGCGATCACCAGTCGTTTTTGCACGGGGCAGGTTTTTTCCCTCAGGAATGCAAATTCGCGCCCTTCGCCATCCATGAAATCGTCGCCATGCGATTCCACGCTGATCACCTTTCCGGCTACCGGGCTGCGTTGCACGTGCATGTCCCAGAAACTGAGCGCAACCACGAGGTAACGGATTCCCCCGCACACATCGGCGCTAGTCACCAGCCCGTCCGCCGGCGCCAACAGGGTGCTCCCGGGAGGCGCCGCGCGTTCGGGATCGCTGTAAAAATGTCGAAGGAATGCGCGCTGGAACTTCCCGCTCTTCAACCAGCGGCGGATTTGCATTTCGGGCCAACGCTTGCGCGGCGGCAGCCATCGCCGAATCAATGGCGAGGGATACGGAAAATAGAAAGCGCAAAGCAAGGCGGCCGCGGCAACCAGACACAGGATCACGATTTGCACGGCAAGGATCATGGCTTCGTCGTGGGCTTTGGTTGGCCGCGAGCTTCTGAATATGACAGGGCGGTGCGTGCAATCGCACTTCGTTACGAATGATGGCCCGCTTCAAAAGTCATGTGACAAGCTCGCGCCAGGCAATTTCGATCGCCAGTGCGCGGGCGAAAGCACGATCGTCCGGCAGACGTTCCATATCCAGCACGGGGTCCATCCGCCACTCCCCCGGAAGCAGCGAACGGCATCGGGCCATCCTATCAGTGTCCATCTCCGTCGGGCGGAACCGTCGCCGCATTGCATTGATGAACGGGCGGGCGAACACTGGGCGCATGCAGGTCCTCCATTCCTTGAAACGTGCATGTCGGTCCGGCCCCTCGGCGAACCGGAAACCGTACGTGGAAGGTTGATCCGCAACACCCGCGTCCAGCGCCGCAATCAGACGGCTCTCCAGACGGCCGGCGTTTTTCCAGACCAGCGGAAGCCGGCAAGCGAACCGCACTGTTTCCAGATCGACCAGCGGCGTCACGTAATGACCGTGGCGCACGGCAGCGCTGTTGTTCACGCCCATCCAGTGGTGGCAGCGAAACAGTGGGTAGATCAGTTCCACCTGTTCGCGGCCCAGCCCTCGACGCGCCGTGGAAGGGTTCATGCCCAACGTGGATTCAATGGACGCCGCGATTCTGTCTTGCCAGCGAGCCAGTCCGTCGCGACGCCTGAATACCGCGGAATCAAAGCCCCGGTAGAACGTCCGCACGATATCCGCGGCATGGAAGGTCCGATCGGGCAGATGGAAAAAATTCCGGAAGATCTCACCGCCGCCGCCGTTGGAAGCCAGATAGCCTTCGGCGGTCGACGCCAGGCGCGTCTGCCGGTCCGCACCCGGATCGTCGATGCCGTCGTTTGGCAGTCCATCGAAGAACAAGGCGTTCTGAACAAGGCGCTCGAGATCGGGCACCGCCGAGCGTGCGTTCAACGCGCCCTTGTCAACCACGTTGATCGAGATGCCCGCACTGGCTGCGACCGCGCGCGCAATCGGTATGTCTTCGGATTCAGCGGTCCCATAGACGAACAGCTCCGGACGCACACCGCACGCCAGCAGCGCCGCAAGGATCAGGCGCGAATCGAAACCGCCCGAAAGTGCCGTGCGCACGCGTGCGGGGAACGCCGTGGCGATGTCCCTGAAGATCGAGCGCAGGAGTCCTTGGGCCACCTCGGCCGCCTCATTGAACGTCTGGGGAACCTGCGCTTCGGTCCAGAAGCTCGCCGGAAAACGCGAATGTGTGCGCCTCTTCGCTAAATCGAACACATGGGCCAACGGCAGCGTGGTGATACCCTGCGCAACCGTTTTGTCCGAGTGCGAAGCGCCCACCAATACATACTCGGCAGCCGCATCCTCATCGAGTTCCACCTGCCCCGCATACGCGCAGACCGCGAGCCAACTGGTGCTGTAGAACGCTCGATCTGCACTCGCATACAGCCGCACAAAACCCAGCGCATCGTTCATCAACAGACAATGCTCGCCCCTGCACAGGAATAGCGCGAAATTCCCGCGCAACGCTATTTCGTCGATCTTGGGCGTGGCGCCGATTTCATCCAGCAGCAGGCGTAGTGCCGCGTCGCCAAAGCGACTCCGATACCACAGTGGACCCACGCACGCGGCAAATCCGTCCAAGGCCCGGACAACGCAATTGCCGATGGCGGGCTGGGAAGGACACTTCCACGCATCCAGCACGCCGTGCTCCCAGTCGAAGGATTCGGCGGCGACGAATCCTTGGCGCGCGAGCGATTTGATGGACCGTTCGCGACCGCCCGCATCGCCGCCACGAATAAAAACCGAAAGGGCATTCAGCATGGGGGAAGGTCGACCGATGCCGCGATTGTTTGCTCGGAATTCGAAAGCAAGAGAGCCGTGATATCGGCGGTGGCGCGCAACCGCTGCCCCGACACAACAACCGAGTATCTGGTTGTCGAAGTATTCGATCCGTCACCGAAGCGCAGCGAGCAGATATTCCCGCTCTCACGCGCGACTAACTTGTCGTTCGAGACTGTCGAAGTCATAGCCAAACGTCCGGATGTCTTCGGTACACACGTCGGCCACGATGTCGCTTGCCTCGTCGTCGTATTCCGCACGGGACATGCTCGTTTTTGTTCGACCCAGTGTGGTTGGGGTCGAGGCCAACAAGATTGAGATGCAAGCGAAGCCGCCAGCACTTCCCCGACGACCTGCCAGCACTTTCAATCCCAACGTGGGGCGTCGCAATTACCCGAACCGGGGGAACCGTCCGGAAGGAATGTGCCCGCATGGGCTTAAGGTAACGACGGAATCGGCGCTTCGCGCGGGATGATCGCGAAGTTGGGATAGTTGTCGTAACCCACCGGCGGCTTCGGCTTGCCGGACCGCGACTCAAAAATCTGCCAAGCCCGGATTGCATTCGGCAGGTCGCTGTTGACCGCGGTTGCGAGGCCGACTTGGGTGTTCGCAGGATAGCCAGTAGCCGAGGTCGGATACCCGGACATTTCGCCAATCTGCCAACGCTTCTTCTTTAGCTTGCCCAGCGCCGCGACCATGGCCGGCGAGTTGCAGGCAAGCCCCACCAAGGAGGGCACAGTGGCTTCGTAAACCGCTGTGTAATTGGGCAGCCAGTTGCCAGCGGCATCTTTGACCTGCACGGAATACTGCGAGGCCAGCAGCCAGCAATAGCCATGCGTAGGGTCATGGAGCCAATCGGTCATCAAACCGACCTCGAATTTTGCCAGCCAGTTGCGAAACGTCGCGGCACCGGAGAACCCCAGTTCGGCCGCGTGGCCCACGGACCAAGTCAGGAAAGCATGCTGCCACGGCGTCCCACCATTGTGTTTCCCGCCATTCACGTTGTACTGGGATCCACTGTTCATCATCCCAAGGCTGTTGGCATCGGGATTGTCTGTGTAGGTGGCATTGAAATCGGCGATTGAATTGTTCACGTCGGCATTGAACTCGGCCTTCAGCGGATAGCCGTCGGGCAGGAGCCAAGCGGCATCCACCATCTCACGCAACACCCAAGCCTTGCCCCGCACCTGGCTACGCGCCTTGTCGATCAGTCCCTTTGAAAATCCACGATAATTCGCACCGGCCGAGAGCTCGCTCATCGAGGCGTAGAACGCCATCTCCTCCATGTAATAGTGCGAACCGGTAACCATGTAGGCAACATACCCGGCGGCCGGTTGATGGGCATTCGACCAAGTGAATGGATTCCCTGTGTCGAAATGAGTTGCAGCGCAATCTTTCGTGAGGTCGGAAGTTTTCACGCAGGTCGGAAGCAGGTCTTTCCTGTACTGGGCAGCGCGGGCGCTTGCGCCACGAGCAACATTGCGTGCCGAGGACCACCCGATGGTCGTTACATAGGGGTGCTTTTGGATGCTGAGCGGCCAACCGGTCGCTTGGTCGCGGAAGTGGATGGAATATGTGCCGAGGGCGTCGGTATTGGCCAACATCCAATTGTAGGAACGCACGTCCGGATCAATGATGAACACGCTGGTCCAGCGCGGCAGTGGTCCGATGGCGGGTTGGGCACCGACATTCCCCATGCGCTTGGTCTGGTCGCAATGATCGAGCGGTGCGCAGGACTGGCGAATCTTGGCGAGGAACGCTTCCGTGGGTTTCAGCGGCGCGTAACGCGATACCGCTAGGCTGTCCTGGATGTAACGCACGTCCTGTTGCAGATAGACCTGTGGCTCCGAAGCGTTCCACCAGAGCACGTGATGCCACCGGGTGTAGGCATATTGGGTCAGCGCCGGGCTGGTGTAATTGGCTGAACCGGACGTCAAGGTCGCAATGTATTGGATCTGCGCCTGCGGACTATAGGCCCAGGCATTCTCCACCACGATGTCGGTACCCACGTAGGCGATGGAGTCCGGTGCGCTCCCGGCGTAGGCACGCACGTTGAAATACACCCGCAAATTCGGGTTGGCCGTGCCCGCCGAATTCGTCACGGGTCCGTTGACGATCCACTCGCTCACCAGCGGCCCCGAGAGCCAAACGCCACAAGTCGTTCCCCACGGTTTGCAATTTCCGGAATGTTCCGCGGCTTGCAAAAGCGCGCGGGCACTGACGGAGTAAACCGTACCGCCAACGTCCAGTGACGCCTTGGCATCGTATTGCGTGGCCAGCAATCGCACAAGCGACAGCGGCGATCCCGTCGATGCCGAAGGCGAGGAGGCGGAAATCGCCAGCGGCTCCCTTGCGCTTCCCGCCAGCGTGGGAACGAGAGCAGTCAGCACGGCATGTCTCAAACTGCCGTCCGGATTCTTGGCCTTGATATCGACCTGCAACGGGACGGGACGCCCGTCCAAGGTCGCCGTTACGGTTTGACCTTTTGCCACGTCACCGACCTTGAACACTTGACCGAAGGTGACTGGAATGCTCGTTTGCGTACGCCTTGCCTGGCTGACCACGTGGTCGGTCACGACGACCGCAGCGGGCGCCGCGCCAACAAACAGGCTTGACACGGTGAATGCCATAGCGAACCAGCGAAACCTGCTTCGTTCGCAAAGGGGCACTCCACCACCAAGGCCACGATTCGCCGACATCATTCCTCCGCGCGTTCGCAGGCAACTATTTACAGTACCGCGCTCTGCACGTCCACTCACTCGCAGGGATCGATAGAACACGGCGCTAACGGTCGAGCCGAGTATATGGCTTGGGCTGCGCCGCTCCAGCCGAATCCAGAAGACTCGGGAGGCCAGCAGATCTCAGAGCTTCGAAAAGCGCCGGCTCCAACGAACGGGCAAAGGTGGCCGTCATATGTCCGGCATCCGAGAACACTATATTGCTGCCGATCTCTGCGCGACACCTCCCATCCGGGCAAATGCTGGCCGTCATGTCGACGATTCGGACGTTCTGGAATGAGTCAGTTGCAGCCTGCAGCCACCTCCCTACCTCGTCAAAGCGTGGAGAGTGCGCGTTGCCTGAACAGTGGGATTTGCTCACCAGCGCGGCATACAGCCAACTGCGCGGCTCAAGGCAGAGTGGCCCATTGACCGGGAGCTCGGGTGTCGGGTGCATCAAGTAGATGCTCCGCGTTTGGCTGGTCAGAGTCTGGAGTATTCGACGCGTGCCTGCGACCCATTGCTCCTGCGTGAAGGGGTAACCGAAACTTTCGCCCAGCACAACGACGTCCGGGCGCAGTGAGGCAATTTTGCGCACCGCGTCTCGCCGCCATTCCGTGCACGCGGTGTATTCCCGTCGGAGCGACAACTCAACGTATGGGGCATCGACCATCGGACATGCCGACTTGGTAACGACCAAGAAGCGCCACCCCGGCTTGTCGAAAATCTGCCGCAAGGCCGGAAACCACTGCAGCGCCTTGCTGTCGCCGACAAGAACGGCGGTTTGTTTTGCTTTCGGATCACCAAATGTGCAAATTTGAACGCTTGTCGTCTTGTACGAACCCCAACAGTCCATGGAGTAGACCGCGGCCTTGTCCGATCTCGCTGCCACAAATCGCGCAAGTTCGGGGGTGTGGGCGAATCGACTCGCTTCGGTTTGCCAGCCCCGAAACAAAAGTGCCGCTCCCACCATCACCGCCAGCGCGGCAGCCACGGTCAGTCCAGGTTTCGCCACCAACCTTCGGTTTTGACGGATTGGTGTTTCAAAAAGGTGGTATGACACCGCCGCAATCAACAAGGAAACGAGCACTAAAAGCAGCCTAGCCCAGCCGTTGTTCATGTCCACCAGCGTTGCACCAAGCAACAGTATCGGCCAGTGCCACAAATACCAGGAGTAAGAAACGCGACCGAGCGCCTGCATGGGCGGCCACGAAAGCATGCGTCCCACACCCATGGTTGCGTTATATCCACCGGCGCCCAGGACCAGCGCCGCCCCGAACGATGGCACCAAAGCCCAAGTACCGGGATAGGGAGTTGTCGGATGAATGAAGAGAGCCGCGAGCAGGATCATTGCGAGGCCAATCCAACCTATCGGGCCGAACCAGAAGAACCGCCTCCCAGCCGAATTCATACGGAATTCCGGCGACCCAACCGACACGAACACCAGCGCGCCCAACGCAAACTGCCAAGCTCGGGCCGGCATCAGGTAAAAGGCAAAGAGTGGCGAGGTTTTGGTCCAGTAGCAAGACAGCACGAAACTCACAATGAAAATTCCTCCGAACAACCACTTCAGCCGCCTGGTCGTCGGTGGTTGCTTGGCATATTTCCACGCTGCCATTGCTATTACGACCAGTAATGGCCACACCAGGTAGAACTGCTCTTCGACGCCCAAGGACCACGTATGCAGGAAGAGGGCGGTGTCTGATGCCGGGGCGAAATAATCCAGATTCCAGAACGCAAACTGGAAATTGCTCAACCAGAGTGCCGCGCTCGCCGCGTTCGAGGCCTGTCCGGGCAACTCCGTAGGCGGCATCAACATGTTGGCGAGAACACAGGTCACCGCCAGCATCAGCAGAAGCGCAGGCAACAGCCGCCGCAGCCTTCGGGCATAGAAATTCGCAAACCGCAAGCGGCCAGTCGTCACACTTTCCTGAACCAGCAAGCCCGTAATCAAGTAGCCGGACAGGATGTAGAAAACGTCAACGCCGACAAATCCGCCCGGTAGCCACTGGACCCCTGCATGTACGGCCACCACGAGCAAGATCGCTACTGCGCGCAGTCCCTCGATATCTGCCCGGTAGCCGAGGCGGAACTTGCCTGCCGTACTGCCCATGTTCGTCATAGCCCCGCGCTTGGTGCTGCTGGAAACACCGCCCGTTCCCTGACCGAGGCATCATAGCGCTTCAGCTCTGGTCTGAACGCTCC
>Ga0207707_10005474_pt1 | contig 11098 bp, 9 predicted proteins | sample KBSC83BmetaG_FD_184336 | JGI IMG/M metagenome (GOLD analysis project Ga0207707, IMG submission 184336) | Corn rhizosphere microbial communities from Kellogg Biological Station, Michigan, USA - KBS C8-3B metaG (SPAdes) (version 2) | ecosystem: Host-associated > Plants > Roots > Rhizosphere ... | reverse complement strand
CCACTGTATTCCCCATCAACGCCGGCGCCGTCGGCAGATTCCCGCCGATCGACGTGAAGTTGAAAGGCGTCACCGCGTACACGAAACCCTCGAGCGGCCGATAGTCGAGCTGGTTCCACATCGACGACATCGACACCGGCTGCTCGGCGTAGAGCTCCTGCGCGTAGAACGGGTTGTAGCGCCAGAAATCAATGAGCTCGCATGCCGAGTCGATCTCGGCCTGGAAGACCGTCTTCGACTGGCCGAGCATCGTCGACGCGTTCAGCGTGTCGCGCCATGTCGTGGCGAGCAGCTCAGCGGCCTTGAGGAAGACCGCGGCCCGATCTTCCCACGCCCAGTTGGACCACTCGAGTCGTGCCTTGCGGGCCGCGGCAATCGCCTGCTCGACATGTTTCGGCGACGCCTTGTGCCAATCGGCGAGCACGTGGCGATGGTCGTGCGGCATGACGGACTGCGCCGTCTCGCCGGTACGGATCTCCTTGCCACCGATGACGAGCGGAATCTCCACGCGCTCCTTCGCCATCTCACCGAGCCGTTTCTTGAGCGCCTTCTTCTCGGGTGAGCCGGGAGCGTAGCCCTTGATCGGCTCGTTCACCGGGGCCGGTACGCGGCGTGTCCCCGTGAAGCCGGCGAGCGGCGCGCTCGATGGCGAGATCGTGCGCTCGGCCTGCTCCGACTCGGCGGCAGCGCGCGCTGGCGGTCGCGTGTCACGCTTGGAGTCCTTGGCGGTTCGCTTGGTGGTTGCGACGGGTGCGGCCATGGTCAACTCGATGTGAGATGGTCCGAATTGGGCAAAATGCGTCCTCGCGGTACGCCCTTCGCAAACCGGGGCGGCGGCGGCGCAACGATGGTCAATCGCTAGACTTCGCCGTGCGCGTTCGACAAACGATGAACGGTTTGCGACACACTCAAGCTATCAGGATCGTGGGGAGGTTGCTGCTGGCGGCGCTGGCGGCAGCCGCCGCCTGCGCCAATGACGACGTCGCCTGGACCGACCCCCTGACGATGGTCTCGGCCTCGGATGACGCGCGTTTGACGGTCGACACCAAAGGTCGTGCGCGGCTCGTGGCGGATACGTCGGTCAGCGTACATCCCACGCTGGACAGTACTGCGTGCGTGGGGTCGGTTCGGGCGGCGCGTCTGGACGACGGGACGCTCGCCGCGACCTGGTGGTCGGTTCGGCCTGACAGCAGCGCCGTGCTCGTCGCCGCACTCTCGCCTGACGGCGGCGGATTGTGGCGCAATGTGATTCGCGTCGATACCCTGGACGTGAGCAGCACGGGCTGCGATCGGCCAGCGCCGGCGATCTCAGCGAGCGCCGGATTCGTGCACATCGCCTACGCCATGCGTGCCAGCGAAGGCGTCGGCATCTTCTACGCGCATTCGATGAACAAGGGTCAGAGCTACGAGCCACCTGTCACCATTCTGTACGGTGACCGCCTCACGCGCACCGACATCGCCGCGGAAAAGGGAACTGTCGCCATCGTCTATGAGGACCCAAGTGGATCGACGCCGCAGATTGGACTCGCGATTTCGGGCGACTGGGGACACATTTTTCGGGATCGAGCTCGCGGTTCGACTGGTGTGGGCGCGGCGACGAATCCACAGGTCGCCGTCGCTGGTCGTGAGATCGCGGTCTCGTGGTTGGTAGGCCCCATTGGAACGGGAGACGGAACTCATTCCGACGCCAGAGCGAGTCGCATCGTCCGCGTTGGCCGACTCCCGTGAGTCGCCGACACTGCATGGTGCTGAGACCCAGTTCACTCGACCCGCTCGGCGGATGAAAGCTCTCGTTGCCGACGACGACGCGACTACCTGCGCGCTGCTCTGCGCGGTGTTGCAGGAGCTCGGGCACGACGCCGAGGCCGTGGCGGATGGCGCGTCAGCGTGGACGCGCTATCAGGAGACGAGGCCGCCGCTCGTCGTACTCGACATCATCATGCCGGGGATGGATGGCATCGAGGTCTGCCGTCGCATCCGTCAGCTCGACGAGCGCCGTGAGTCCTTCATCCTGGTGCTCACCGGTCGCGATCAGCCCGGAGATCTGACGGCGGTGCTGGACGCCGGCGCCGACGATTACGTGACGAAGCCGGCGAGCGCGGAGCACATTCGCGCGCGGCTCGTCATCGCCGAGCGGCGAAGCGCGCAGGACGTGGCGCGGCGGAAGGCGGAAGCGGAGCTCGCGGTGGCGCGGTGGCGTGCGGGAATCGGCGAAACGGCGATCGCGCTGCAGCACGAGATCAACAATCCGCTCGCCGCGCTCCTCGGTCACGCCGAGCTTCTCCTGATGGAGTTCAACGATCGCGGCGAAAAGAATGAGCAAGCGCTCATCATCCTCGAGCAGGCCAAGCGCATTGGCGACGTCGTGAAGCGCATCGCCCGGCTGCGGAATCCGCAGAGCGTAGAGTACGTCGAGGGCTCGCGGATGCTGGATCTCTCCAAGCCCGAGGAAAAGGGAGAGTAATTCGCAGTCCATAGCTGTTAGTCCATAGCTATCAGCGAATTCGGAACGAAGCGTTGATGGATAAGTGCAGATCCCTCGCTTCGCTCGGGATGACATTTGTCATTCCGGGGAGCCAAGCGACAGTGCAGATCCCTCGCTTCGCTCGGGATGACATTTGTCATTCCGAGGAGCGAAGCGACAGTGCAGATCCCTCGCTTCGCTCGGGATGACATTTGTCATTCCGAGGAGCGAAGCGACGAGGAATCTGCACCTATCACATATGCGCTTCGTTCCGAACTCCCTTATAGCTATCGACGATGGACTGATAGCTTTAGGACAGTCCTCGACTCCACAGAGATGCTCTATCTAGGTGCACACACCGTCGACAACGGCGGTATCGATATGGCCGCGCGGCGCGCGGGCAGCGCGGGGATGAAGGCGCTGCAGATCTTCACGGCGATCCCCAAGTACTACGGCGACAAGGTCTCGATCCGGCCGGAGCGCGTCGAACGCTTTCGTCGCGCGCTCGGCCAGACCGCGATCGCGCCGCAGCATGTCGTGGCGCACGCGGCGTACGTCCTGAACACCGCCACGCCCGAGGCCGAGAAGTGGACGCGGGCGCGCGACGGCCTAACGAAGGAGCTGGAGCGCTCGACGAAGCTCGGCATCGGTGTGGTGTGCTTTCACCCCGGCGCGGCAACCGACGGCGATACGACTGCGGCGGCGGAGCGCGTCGCGTCGGCGATCGCGCACGCGCTCGAGAAGGTGCCTGGCGACACCCGCGTTCTCGTCGAGAACACTGCGGGCGCGGGGAAGACGTTCGCGCGCACCGCGGCCGAAGTCGGTGCGATCCTCGGTCATGTACCGAAGGGGCTGCGCAAGCGCACCGGTTACGGGCTCGACACCTGTCACCTCTGGTCGTCGGGCTACGACATCCGCAAGTCGCGCGAGGCGCTGACGCGCGTGCTCGACGAATTCGAGGAGGCCACCGGCGAGCCGCCGGGCTTCTTCCATCTCAACGACAGTGAGGGCGAGTTCAACTCCAATCGTGACCGGCACGTCCTGATCGGCGACGGCACGATTGGCGTCGAGCCGTTCCGCTGGCTGCTCGCGGACCGGCGTGCGCGGAACATCCCGCTCATCCTCGAGACGCCGCAGCAGAACATGGAGATCGCCGACGAGGACGAATCGGCAGATCCGTACGACCTGCGCATGATGCAGCTGCTCGCGACCTCTGAGACCTGAGACAGCTGAGATCTCAGGAGAACTACGAACTGCAGAAACTCCGACTGCAGGAACTGCGACTGGCAGAAACTACGACCACGGGAACTGCGACTGCAGAAACCACGACTGCAGGAACTGCGACCTGAAGTCGCTCTTCCTGCAGCCGCCCTCCGAGAGTCGCACTTCGTCTTTAGACACTGAGAACTCAGCTCTCAGGGCTCAGCGCTGGGCTCCCACTGATTACTTACTTGCGTAATCAGCTAATTAAGTAATATATTGGGGCATGGACGCCTTTCGTGCTCTTGCCGATCCGACTCGCCGGGAGATCCTCCGGCTGCTGCGTGACGGACCCAAGACGTCCGGCGAGATCGCCGAGCAGTTCCCGACTGCCTGGGCGACGATCTCGCGTCACCTCGGCGCGCTCCGCGACGCGGGGCTCATCCTCTCCGAGCGCAATGGGCAGCAGATCGTGTACGAGTTGAACACCACCGTCTTCCAGGACCTCGTTGAGCATCTCCTTGATTGGGTTCGGCCCACGAAGAGTGACGGCGCGAGGCGGCCGCGCTCGGGAGGGAAGCATGCGTAAAATCATTGCCCCACTCCTCATCCTCGGCGCGCTCGTGTTCTCCGCCGCCGTTTGGAGCCAGCTGCCGGAGCGCATGCCGGTGCATTGGGGCCTGAACGGCCACGTGGACCGTTACGGGAGCAGGGCGCAGGCCGCGGTCTTTTTCCCAGGTCTCATGCTCCTGGTCTGGCTCCTGATGCGCTTCCTTCCTCGCATCGATCCACGTCGCGCGAACTACGAGAAGTTCGCGGACACGTACGACCTGCTCGTCAATTCGTTCGTCGGGCTCTTCGCCGTCATGCACGTCGCGCTGCTCGGCGCCGCGCTGGGCTGGCCCGTGTCGATGGAGCGTGTCGTGCCAGCGCTCATCGGGCTGCAGTTCATCATTCTCGGCAACGTGCTCCCACGCGCGCGGCCGAACTGGTGGTTCGGTATCCGGACGCCATGGACGCTCAGCAGCGAGCGGGTCTGGGCGCGAACGCATCGCGTCGGCGGGTATCTGCTCGCGGGTGCGGGCATCGTTCTGCTCGCCGGAGCAGCGCTGCCGGGGCCCTGGACCTTCGCGTTAGGCATCGCTGCCGCCATCGCCGCGGGCTTCGGCTCGCTCGTCTATTCCTACTTTGCCTGGAAACAGGAGAGCTCCCAATGAGAATCCGTTCCCTGGTCGTCGCCGCGCTCGTGACGCTGGTTGCGCGGGGCGCCGCGGCCCAACAGCCGTCGACTTTCGTCATGTTGTTGAACGGCGATACGCTCGCCGTCGAAAAGGTGACGCGCACCGCCGGTCACCTGGACGGCGATTTCTCGGCCCCGGCGCGCGGCGCCCGGGTTCGTTATGCAGCGACGCTCAACACCGATGGCACCGTCCCACGGATGGAGATGTGGGCCTATCACGGCAGCGACACGGCCGGCAGCCATGCGACGCTGCAGCTGCAGGGAGACAGCATGAAGCTCGAGATGCCCGGTCGGTCACTCGGCTTCGCGACGAAAGCGGGCGCCGTGCCGTACTTCAACCCATCGATGGGATTGCTCGAGCAGGCGGTGATACGTGCGCGCACGCTCGCCGGCACCGAGAAGACCACGGAGGTGCCGCTCTTCGCCTCGGAGGGCGGAGCGACGGTGCCGCTCTCGGTGACGTTCGTCGGATCAGACTCGGCGCATCTGATTCTCGGCGGTATCGCGATGAACATCGCGCTCGGCGTCGACGGCCGCGTGACGGGAATGAGCGTCCCATCGCAGAACGTGCGTGTCGTGCGCATCGAGGGCGCGCGCGCCGCGCCAACCGCGGCGAAGATCGACTATTCAGCCCCTGCGGACGCACCGTACACCGCTGAAGAGGTGACGATCAGGACTCCGAAGGGGCTCAAGCTCACCGGCACGCTGACATTGCCGAAAGCGCGACCCGCGCGCGGTGTGCCCGCAATCGTGACGATCACCGGCTCGGGAACCGAAGAGCGCGACGAGTCGATTCCTGGTGTGAACGGCTACCGTCCGTTCCGGCAGATTGCGGACACGTTAGGCCGGCGCGGCATTGCCGTACTGCGGCTCGACGATCGCGGCGCGGGTGGGTCGGACATGGGGCCGAGCGGGGCGCAGGGTCCGACGTCGGCGGATTTCGCCGACGACATTCGCGCGGGCCTCGCGTATCTGCGCACGCGCGCCGAGATCGACACCGCACGGTTGGGGCTCGTCGGTCACAGCGAGGGTGGGCTGATCGCGCCGATGGTTGCCGCGACCGACCCGAAGCTGCGTGCGATCGTGCTGATGGCGGGGCCGGCGCAGACTGGACGGACGATTCTCAAGTATCAGAACGAATACGCGGTCGACTCGATGCTGAAGCTCACCGGCGCGCGGCGCGACTCGGCACTCCGCGATGCAGGGGTAAAGCTCGATTCCGCGGCGAAGACGATGCCATGGATTCAATTCTTTCTCGACTACGATCCGATTGCCACAGCGAAGCGCGTGAAGCAGCCGGTGCTGATTCTGCAGGGCGCGACGGATCGACAGGTGACGCCGGAGCAGGCGCCGGCGCTCGCGGCGGCGTTTCGCGCGGGTGGGAATCGCGACGTGACGATGAGAATCTTCCCATCGACGGATCACCTTTTCCTCGCGGATGTGGCCGGAAATCCGAGCGGATACGCCTCGCTTCCCTCGAAGAATCTGCGTCCGGACGTGTTGGGTGCGATCGCGGATTGGCTCGTTACGAAGCTCGTTTCAGAGGGGAAATGACGCGTGCGTCGTGCGCGTCAGAGTGAAAAATCGCGATTTTCATAGGGAAAACGACGCGATTACCCATTGCGCTCACGAGCGGCCGACATACTTTTCGCCGCGAAGGCTGCTCGTGCACAGAGTGAAAACGAGCGACTTTCAGAGGCAAAACCGGACACCATTCCATCTACCGGGAGAGAGAATGGCAACGAAAAAGGCAGCGAAGCGGGGTGGCGCCAAGCGGGGCGGCGCAAAGCGCGGCGGTGCGAAAAAGGCACGCGGCAGCGCACGCAAGGCGAGTAAAAAGCGCACTGGCGCGAAGCGAGCGCCAAATCCGGCGTTCATGAAGCCGATGCAGCCAGATGCCGCACTCAGCGCAGTGGTCGGAAGCAATCCGATGCCGCGCACCGAGATCACGAAAAAGCTCTGGCAGTACATCAAGCGCAACGGCGCGCAGGACCAGAAGGAGCGCCGCATGATCAACGCCGACGACAAGCTCCGTCCAGTATTCGGCGGCAAGAACAAGGTGTCGATGTTCGAGATGACCAAGCTCGTCAACAAGCACCTGAAGCCCACCTGATCTTCAGAGCCATTAGTAACACGAGGGGCGCGTGGCGAAAGCCACGCGCCCCTCGTGTTTAATGGCTCTGAAGATCAGGTGGGCCGGCTCGCTGCGCTCGCCGAAGCTTATTTGGAGTCGCGCGCGCTGTTCGCGCGCGCTCCCGTTCTTCGCGCCGGAACCTGACAGACATCCACGGCGTACGTCGGGTAGATTCTCCCTAGCACCTAGCACCTAGCACCTAGCACCTAGCACCTACTTCCTTGTCGTCACCCGCCAAGAATCGACAGCCGAAGAAGAACGTCGTCGCGCAGGCGCGCGGCAAGAATGCGCCGCGTGCGGCCTCGAATGGCGCGCGCTCGAACGCGCTGTGGGAGACGATCAAGTCGATCGGCGGCGCGGTCATCATCTATCTCGTCATCCGGACGCTGCTCGTCGAGGCATATCGGATTCCTTCGGGGTCGATGATCCCGACGCTGCTCATCGGTGATTGGCTGTTCGTGAACAAACTCGTGTACGGGCCCACTGTGCCGTTCACGAACAGGCATCTCCCCGGGTACTCGGACCCGAAGCGGAACGACGTCGTCGTCTTCGTGTCGCCGCCGCAGATCGATCAGCCCGAGGATCCGCAGCCAACGCTCGTGAAGCGACTCGTCGGCATGCCAGGAGACACGCTCTACATGCGGGGCGGGCTGCTGTACGTGAACGGCTTGCCGCAGCGGCAGGGCTTTGCGTCGGCGACCAACCATGTCGATCCCTCGGAGGCAAACTCCACGAGCGACCTGTTCACCTGGCAGCATCGGATCGAGGTGAAGAGCTCGCGGTTTGGCTCGCCGCCGGAGATTCCGACCCACGACAACTGGGGTCCGTTGCTCATCCCGACGGGCCACTACTTCATGATGGGCGACAATCGCTACTGCTCGAAGGACAGTCGCTATTGGGGCGTCGTGCCGCGCGACAACGTGCGTGGCCGGCCGCTTATCGTTTACTACTCGTACCGGCCCGGTCCCAGCGACGGCGACCCCCCAGTCTGCAACCCGGATACGAGCGATCGGCCGATTTCGTTCATCACGGACATTCGATGGGGAAGGATCGGCGACCGGGTTCGTTAGGCGCTATCCGCCCTGTTGGACACCGAGACTCTGAAAGCTCAGGTAGTTCTCTCAGTGCCGTGAGCCCGCAGCTTGCCTCTCGCTTCTGGGCTCGCGGTACCGGGTGAGATGCTCGCGCGGCGCGAAGAATGAGCCGGATCGCAGAACTTACAGCTGAGCGCTCAGTCTCAGTCGAATCGCTGACTGTGTAGATTGCCGTCGTGACTCGACTCCGACTCGCTCTCGCCGCCCTTTTGGTGCCGGCCCTCGCCCGATCGCAGGCCGATCGTCTCGCGACGTCATCGTCGCCGTACGCGCACCTCTCCCGTGAGGCCCTCCGCGACTCGGCGCGCGCCCGGCTGGCCACACTCGACGGTACGGTACGCCTAACGGGGCTCGACAGCGCCGTCGAGGTGCGACGCGACCGGTGGGGCGTCCCGCACATCTACGCGCGCACCGCGCATGACGTCTTGTTCGCGCAGGGGTACGTCGCGGCGCAGGATCGGCTCTTCCAGATGGAGATCTGGCGCCGCGCTGGCGAAGGGAGGCTCGCCGAGGTGCTCGGGCCACGCTACGTCGCCCGCGACCGGTTGGCGCGGCTCTTCAAGTATCGCGGCGACATGAACGCCGAATGGAAGAGCTACGCGCCGGATGCGAAGGCACTCGTGACGGCGTTCGTCACCGGGGTGAACGCGTACATCGACGAGGCCCGCGCGAACCCGAGCAAGCTACCGATCGAGTTCTCCATCCTCGGCTTTCTGCCCGAACGTTGGACGCCGGAAGTGCCGCTCGCGCGGGCAACCTCGCTCAGCGGCGTAGCCAACGGAACGAGCGAATTGCTGCGGGCGCGGCTCGTCGCCCTTGTCGGCACGAAGCGCGCCGCCGAGCTGCTGCCGACGTCTCCAGCTCGCGCGCTCGATCCACCGCCCGGCGTCGACTTCAGCGGCCTCGACCCTTCCGCGTTAGGCGGGATGGGGCAGGTCTTCAGCGACGTCACCTTCGACCGCATCGAGGGCTCGAACAACTGGGTCGTGAGCGGGAAGAAGACCGCGAGCGGCAAGCCGATCCTGGCGAACGATCCCCACCGGGCGATCACCAATCCGGGCGTCCGGTACATCACCCATCTCGTCGGCCCGGGATGGAACGTCATCGGCGCCGGCGAGCCGGCTAGCCCGGGCGTGTCGATCGGGCATAACGAGCGGATCGCGTTCGGCCTGACGATCGTGGGGATGGACCAGCAGGACATCTACCTCGAGTCCGACGACACGACGAAGATGCGCTTCGTCGCGGACACGATTCTCGTACGAGGTGAGGCGCCGCGCGCCGTGACGCTGGCATACACGCGCCATGGACCCGTGCTCACGGTCGACAGGGCGCATCACCGGGCGATCGTCGTCCGCATGGTGGGCCAGGAGCCTGGCACCGCGTCGTATCTGGCGTCGCTCTCGCTCGATCGGGCGCGGAACTGGCGCGAATTCCAGCAAGCGATGGCGCGTTGGAAGATGCCGGGCGAGAACATGATCTACGCCGACGTCGACGGGAACATCGGCTGGATCGCCGCGGGACTGATGCCCAAGCGCAGCTGGTCGGGGCTGCTCCCCGTGCCTGGCGACGGCCGCTACGAGTGGCAGGGCTTCGTGCCGATCCAACAGCTGCCGCAGCTCTACAATCCGGGCAGCGGCTACGTCGCGACGGCGAACGACAACATTCTACGGTACATGCCGCCGACGTACCGGACGCCCATCAGTTACGAGTTTCCTAAACCATCCTACCGGGCGGAACGGCTGCACGAGGTGCTGCGAGATTCCGGGCAGCTCACGGTGCGCGACTTCGAGCGGCTCCAGAACGACGACGTCTCGCTCTTCGCGCGGTGGCTCACGCCGGTGATGGTGCGCGCCGCGACGCGCGCGGGCGCGGGCAGCCGCCGGGAAGTGACGGCCCTCGCTGGCTGGAATTACCACATGGACAAGGATCAGTACGCACCCCTTGTCTTCGAAGCGTGGTCCTCCGCGCTCGGCCGGCTGGTGATGAACGTCGCCTACCCCGAGGAAATCGGCCGAGCGCTGCGAGGGCGCGTCGACTGGGAGGACGTCGCCACGGAGCTCCTCGCGGGCGGTCGCGGCGACAGGCTCGTTCTCGCCGCGCTGGACAGCGCCAGCGCCACGATCGCGCGCCGGGCCGGCTCCGACTCGCGCGCGACGACATGGGGCTCGGTGCACGTCGTCGAGCTCAAGCATCCGGTCGCCGCGGCGTTCGACCTGCCGGCTCTACCTCGGAGCGGCGACGCGAACACGGTGATGGCCACGGGCGGCGCCAACCTCCGACAGACCTCGGGTGCATCCTACCGCGAGATCATCGACCTCGGCGACTTCGACAACTCGGTGGCGATCAACGTTCCCGGCCAGTCGGCGCAGCCGGAGAGCCCGCACTATGCGGATCTGCTGAAGCCGTGGGCGAACGGCGAGTACTTCCCGCTCCTCTTCTCACGCAAGCGGGTGGAGGCCGAGACCCAGCATGTGCTGATCCTCGAACCAAACCGTTAGGGCAGAGGGCAGAGGGCTGTGAGCAGAGGGCAGGGAATATCAAAAGCGTGTGCAGTTACCCTCCGCCCACTGCCCTCAGCTCTCTGCCCAGAGCCCTCTACCCGAAGGCGTTCGGCCGATCGACGACGAACACTGCCCACTTGTGATAGATCCGATCGCCTAACGCATAGTATCGCTGGTCGACCTCACGGAGCGCGCCGTGAACCGCTGAGTCGGCGAAAGTCTCGGGATCGTCCGCCTCGACCGACGCCAGCTGCTCGCGATCGATCTCGTACGTGGCGATGGCTGAGCGCATGATCGCGGCGTATTCCTCGGCGCCGAGGAGCTCGTAGCCGGCGAGCGCGTCGCCGGCGTACTGACCCGAGGAGTTGAAGAAGTACTGATGGAAGCCGCCCGCGTTGACCTCGGCGTCGACGAGCCAGGTGGTGTAAATGGCCCGCACGCCCGCCGGCAGCCCGCGAATGATCG
>Ga0207707_10005473_pt1 | contig 11099 bp, 15 predicted proteins | sample KBSC83BmetaG_FD_184336 | JGI IMG/M metagenome (GOLD analysis project Ga0207707, IMG submission 184336) | Corn rhizosphere microbial communities from Kellogg Biological Station, Michigan, USA - KBS C8-3B metaG (SPAdes) (version 2) | ecosystem: Host-associated > Plants > Roots > Rhizosphere ... | reverse complement strand
ACCGGTCTAGCCGACGAAGTAGCCCGCGACCTAAGCAACGCCCCCCTGTAGCCGCCTGCAAGTCCAGCACTGGTTCACAGCCGCCAGCACAGAACCGCGCGCGCACCAAGGGACCCCGCACTACTCGATCTTGTTCTTGCTATCTAGCCAGGCCTTCAAAGGCAGCAGCGCCCGCAGCGTAAACAAATTCAGCAGCGCCAGAATAATCGCCACTTCATAGCGCCCCACCGCCACCGACGCTCCGATCACGCCAGCGTTCCAGATACTAGCCGCCGTAGCAGTCCCCTTCACGGTGGCGCCTTCCTTCAAAATCGCCCCCCCGCCCACGAATCCGATACCGGTAATCAGCCCCTGCAACAACCGTGACTGATCCCCCGAATCCGGATGCGGCCCCAGGATCATGAGGTACCCGCAACTAGCCATGCCCACGATAGGAAACGTGCGAACCCCTGCACTATGCGTCTCTTTTTCCCGATCCCACCCAATCAAAACCGTAAGCGCATAAGTGACCGCAAGCCGCCCCAACACCAGCCAAATCTGAGCCCAGTCCAGTGATTGGAACACTCGATTTTCCCCTCAGCTAGACCTAAATAAACATCTCTTCGTCGGAGTGAGCCTCTTCCGGATTAGGCCGCCCGCGCAGCAAAAACGTAAGCGCCGTCTTAATCCCCGCCGCCACCCCCTGAATCTGCACGATGGGTTTCAGAATCCCGCCCTCCACCACCGCCACCGTGCGCTGGGTGCGCACCATGGCGTCGTCCAGTACCATCTCCGCCCGGTCCATCTGCACCCGCGCGCGCGCCGCCGCATCATCCAGGAACTCGTCGATCCGCTGCACTTGCTTACGCGTAGTATCCAGAATCTCGCTGGTCTTCGAAGTAATATCGGCGATCTGCTTGCGGCTATCCTCGATGGTTTGCCGTGAAATTTCGAGCACGCCTTCGATCTTGGGCGTGAGCCGCTGCACATTTTGCTGCAGCCCGCGTGACGCCCTAAAAATACCCGCCAGCATCACAGCCTGAATCAGGAGAGCAATCGCCGCGACGATCACAAACACCGTCATCACGGTAAGCAGAGAATGGTCGTCCATATTTGTTCAGACTGACGTACTTACTCCGGCAGCGGTTGATTCACAGTATCGCGATAGGCCTGGCGTCCGGCATCCACAGCCGCCGACAGACTCTCTTTGTGCCTCTGCACTTGAGACTTGCCGCGCTCGATGGTCTCCGCGGCTTGCTCTTTCAACTCCAGCGCCCGCCGCTTCGCCAGATCCGCGCTCTCATTTGCCTTCGACATCAAAAAGTCGCGCGTCTCGGACCCGGATTTCGGAGCGAACAGAACACCTAAGGCCGCCCCCAGCCCCAGTCCTAAAAAGAAAAAAGACATCTTGCTATCGTCGTCCATTGTTTGTCACTCCTTTGCACTCCCAGCATATCAGGACTGCCTCAATTGCGACGCCGCTTGGGCGGCACGCGCAAATATACCCTGCATCTCGGGGTCCACTTGGAGGTTCTCGCGCAGAGTCTGCAACCGCGCGATAGCATCCCTGAGCACTAAATCGATTTCCTCCGCGTTCGTCGAAAAGATATCGCGCCAGATGTCGTACGGACTGCGCGCCAGTCGCGTCAGATCCGCCGCCGCCGGCCCCGCCACCTTTGCCGCTTCTGGACGGTCGGCGATCAGCGAAGCCAACGCCGTCGACAACAATTGCGGCAAATGTGAAACCAGCGCCACCCGGCGGTCATGTTCGTCTGCGTCGAGCCTCACCAGTCGCCCGCCGATTTTATCGATCCACCGTTCGAGCTCCGCGTCCGATCCTGTAAGCACATAAGGCCGCGTGCGAAACAAACTCGCATCCGCCGCCTCCACCCCGCGAGCTTCCTTGCCCGCCATCGGATGCCCGCCCACAAACCGCCCCCGCCGGATAGTCTCCCGCGCCCGCTGCACAATCGCCCGCTTGGTGCTGCCCGCATCGGTAATCAGCGTGCCCGGCCGCACCGCGCCATCGATCACATTCAGCGTTTCCAAAATCTTAGCGATCGGTTGCGCTAAATAAATGACATCGGATTGCGCCGCCGCTTCAGCCAGCGGCAATGCCTCATCAATCGCGCCGCGCTCAAACGCCGCTTGAATGGTAGCCGGCGAACTGACGCCGATAATCTTCCCCGCGAACCCAGCCTGCCTCAACGCCAGTGCGAAGGACCCACCGATCAACCCCACGCCCGCGACGGTGACGACGCGCCACTCCCCGCTCACTCCGCTTTTCCCCGCCGCTGATCCAGATATACCTGCTGAATCATCCGCATTTCCCGCATAATCGTTTCGAATATGTGGCGAAATGCCTCGTCGCCCAGCGGCCCCGGATTCCCGGTCGTCACTTTGCGCACCACGTCTTCCTCGCGCGAAGCTTCATAAACCGGCATCGCCAGCGCTTCCTTGGCGCGCACCACGTCGTCCACAATCCCCGCGCGCCGGTTCAGCAGCTCGCGCAATTCCAGATCCAGCGCATCAATCCTGCGCCGGCATTCGGCAAGCAGTCCGCGAGCTTCCGCCTGTGTCATTTGTCCATGCCCTGTCTAAGCGACCTTGCGAACGCCTCAATCTCCGCATCGCCAGCGTGATTTTCGAGCAGTCTCACGAACGCGCTCCCCACCACCACGCCATCCGCGATTTTCGCAACCACGGCCGCCTGTTCCGGAGTCGAAATGCCGAACCCCGCCGCCAGCGGCAGTTCCGTGGCCCCGCGCATCGACGCGACCAGCGGCCCCAATGCATCCGACAACGCCGCCCGCTCGCCCGTGACTCCCGTGCGCGAAACCAAATACACGAAACCCGTCGAGTATTGTGCCACGAGTTTCAACCGCTCCGCTGTGCTGGTCGGAGCCGCCAGAAACACCGTGTCGAGCCCCGCTACGCGCATGGACTTCACATAAGGCGCAGCCTCCTCAACGCTCAAATCCGTAAGCAGACACCCGTCGATCCCCGCAGCCTTAGCATCCGCGCCCAGCTTCTCAAACCCATACCGCATCGCCGGATTCAAGTAGGTAAACAACAGCAGCGGAATCTGCGTAGTCTGCCGAATCGTCCGAGCAATCTCCAGAACCTTATGCAGCGTAGTCCCCGCCTTGAGCGCCCGCTCGGCCCCCGCCTGTATCACCGGCCCGTCCGCGATAGGATCGGAAAAAGGAACGCCCAGCTCAATCAGATCCACCCCGCCGCGCTCCAGCGCCGCGACAATCTGCGGCGTACGCTCCGGTGTAGGATCCCCAGCAGTCACATAAGCAATCAACGCCGCGCGCCGCTGAGATTTCAGCGCGGCAAAAAGAGGCTCAATTCGTGTCGGCATCAAGCTCAGGAAGATTCTCGCGATAGATATCAGTGTCTTTATCGCCGCGCCCAGACAAATTGACGATGTAGATCTGTCCCTTCGCCGCCGGCGCGCGCTTCAGCACTTCCGCGATCGCATGCGCCGATTCCAGCGCCGGAATGATGCCCTCCGTGCGCGCCAATTGCAGCGCCGCAGCCAAAGCCTCCTGATCGCTGGCAGAAGTATATTCCGCGCGATGCCGGTCATGCAGCCAAGCGTGCTCCGGACCCACCGTCGGATAATCCAGCCCCGCCGAAACCGAATGCGTCAACGCCACCTGCCCATCCGCATCCTGCAACAAGTAACTCAGTGTCCCATGCAGAACCCCAGGCGACCCACCCGAAAACCGCGCCGCGTGCTGACCCAAAATCGCACTCCGCCCCCCCGCCTCCACGCCAATCAGCTTCACACCCTCGTCACCGATGAACGCGTGAAACAGCCCAATCGCATTGCTGCCTCCCCCTACACAAGCGAAAGCCGCATCCGGCAACCGCCCCTCACGCTCCAGAATCTCCGCCCGCGCCTCGACCCCAATCACCCGATGAAAATCCCGCACCATCACCGGATAAGGATGCGCCCCCAACGCCGACCCCAACAAGTAATAAGTGTCCTGGACATTGGTAACCCAATCGCGCATAGCTTCGCTGATCGCGTCCTTCAACGTCTGGCTGCCATTAGCGACCCCCACCACCTTCGCCCCCAGCAACCGCATGCGGAACACATTAAGACGCTGCCGCCGCATATCCTCGACGCCCATGTAGACGATGCACTCGAGCCCAAACAGTGCGCACACCGTAGCCGTGGCCACGCCATGCTGCCCCGCTCCCGTCTCGGCAATGATGCGCTTCTTGCCCATGCGCCGCGCCAGCAAAGCCTGCCCCAGACAGTTATTAATCTTGTGCGCGCCCGTGTGCAGCAGATCCTCGCGTTTAAGATAAATCTTCGCCCCGCCCAGCGTTTCGCTCAACCGTTTAGCGTAGTACAGCGGCGTCGGACGCCCCGCGTAGTTATGCAGCAGATCCGCCAGCTCCGCCTGAAACGCCGGATCGCCCGCCGCCTCGCAGTAAGCCCGCTCCAATTCCTCCAGCGGCGACATCAGAACTTCAGGGACGAACCGCCCCCCGTAAGGCCCGAAGTGCCCAGTCGCGTCCGGTTGCGACGTTACCATGTTGCCTCCCGCGCAGCCTTCACGAAGGCACGCACTTTATCGTGATCCTTGATCCCCGGTGCAGTTTCGAGTTTCGAACTGGCGTCGACACCCCAAGGCTCAGCAATGCGAATCGCCTCGGCGACATTCGACGCGTCGAGCCCCCCCGCGACGATGACCTTCTCCGCCGCGCCCCGCGCCAGTGACCAGTCGAACGACACGCCGTTCTTCACTCCATCCAGCAAGATCGCCTCCGCCTCACCCACCCACGTCAACGACTCCGCCACCCGAAACGCCCGCCAAACCCGTGTGCCCGGCGCCACGCTCCCCCCGTAAATCTGCGCCACGTCCAGCGCGCCAGCCCGCATGACCGCCTCGACAGTCACCGGCGATTCATCCACAAAAACCCCGACCTTCCATACATCTAACCCTTCGCCCAATCGAGCCGCCAGATCCGGCGTGATATAGCGCGGACTCTGCGGATAAAAAATGAACCCAATTGCCGACGCCCCCGCCTCCGCCGCCACCAGCGCATCCTCCCGCCGCGTAATCCCGCAAACCTTGACCATCATGTCCGCAATTCCCGCAGCGCCGCAGCCGGGTCCGCCGACTTCATCAAATGTTCTCCAACAAGAAACGCATGAAACCCCGCGCCCCGGAGCCGCTCGACGTCAGCCCGCGAATGAATCCCGCTCTCGGCGACTTTGATCACCCCGGTGGGCATCTTCGCGACCAGCCGCAGCGAAGTATCCAGCGTCACCTGAAACGTGTGCAGGTTGCGATTGTTCACCCCGACGATCTCTGCCCCCGACTCCAGCGCCGCGTCCAGCTCGTGATCGTCATGGACCTCCACCAGCGCTGCCATGCCATACCGCGCCGCCAGTTCCCGAAATCCCCGCAGTTGTGCCCCATCCAGAATGGCCGCGATCAGCAGAATCGCGTCCGCCCCGTGCGCCGCAGCCTCGATGACATGGAATTCGTCGATGGTAAAGTCCTTGCGCAGTACAGGAACGTTAACCACCGCGCGAGCCGCTTCCAGATCCCCCAACTTGCCCTTAAAGAATTCCTCGTCAGTCAGCACGCTCAACGCCGCCGCGCCGCCCGAAGCATATAACTTCGCGATCGCAGCCGGCTGAAAATCCTCGGTGAAGACCCCTTTGCTAGGAGACGCCTGCTTGATCTCAGAAATGATCGCCGGAGGTGCCGCCGTAAGCGCGCCCCGAAAATCTCGCGCAGGAGACCGCGCCGCCGCGCGCCGCTCCAGTTCAGCGCGCTTACCGCTGGCGCGCGCCAGCAGGGAGCGCTTGTGGTCGACAATTCTAGCGAGAATATCTGGGACTGCCACCGCCATGAAGGGGAATTTTCATGGTAGCACCACCGTGACGCTGATCCCACTAGCGGCATCCACGTGGATGCTGAAACTCCCCCCATGCGCCTCGACCATGCGCCGCGCGCTTGCAATACTCAAGCCGCATCCCGGCCCCAACCCAGCCTCCGAACGATAACCCGGAACCGCGCTTGCGATCTCCACCGCCACTCCGCCCTCATTCCTTGAAGTTGTGATCCGAATCAAGTGCAAATCGCTCGCCAACTGCCGGAACAGCAGGACTAGATTTTCGAGCAAAGCCCGCCCGCGCCCGGGATCGAGGCGCACCAGCGGTAGTCCGCCGACAAGTCCCAGGCGAATCGCTGGCTCGTTATAGAGCGCGCGCGCCGCCACCGCGTGCGTAACCAGCTCGTCCAGATTCACCAGTTGCGGAGCCAACGGCGCCGCATCGGCAAGCTGCAGCGCCGACGTAAGAATCCAATTAGACTGTTCCACCAGTTGCTGCAACCGCCCCGCCTGCTCGCGCGCCGGCCCGCCATCGCGCGGCAGCACGAGGCTCAGGTAGTACGCGATCGACTCGATGGCGCTCAGCGGCTGGCGCAACTCGTGCGCGATGGTTTCAAGAGCCACCGCCGTTACCGAGGACTGCGTCTCAGGGGCCGCCGCGACCGTCTGCACTCCGGTTGCGGAAGTCATCTTTTCCTTCGGGGGATGCTAATAGTTTGTACCGCGCGCGCAGCAGCGAGTCAAGCGCCAGGAACTCAGAGCGCCACTGAGCGCGCAAAGTCTACCACCACGGGCTTCACCAGGTTCTTGTAGTCCCGGAAGCGGAGGCGGATCGTGTCCCGGTGGGTGCCGGCGTTAAACTCAATTACCTCCTCTCCCGCCAGCCGGCTATCCACGTAGACCGGCATGCGAAAAAGATCGCCTAGGGGCGGCATAGCGCCAAGCTCGCATTGCGGGAACAGTTCCGCTAACTCGCGCTCGGTCGCCAGCCGAAGGCGCGGCTCGCGCAGCACCATGCGCAGCTCGTGCATATCCACCGAGCAATCCGCACCGAGGACCGCCATCCCAAATCCGTTTTCGTCGACGAAGACCACGGTTTTCGCCACTTCGTGCGTGGGGACGTGCTCCGCCAAAGCCACTTCCCGGGCCCTGAACGCGTTCCGATGAGTGTGGCGGCTGTACTGCACCTGGTTTTGATCCAGGTAGTTCAAAATTGTGGAGAGCATGTGGCAACCTCCTCTCCCAAAACGATTCTTACCCGACCAAATTGTAAGCGATCCGCGCGCCAATGTTAAGGCCGGACGCCGGCTCGAACCGGACCGTCTAGTGCGCTGGCGCGTCGCTAGCCGGGAAGGACTCTTCGGACGCTTCGTCAATCGCCTGTTCCCGGGCTTGAATTAATTCACGCTCGGCTTGCAGCCAGTCGTCTAGCGCAGATCCCGGGAACTTACCGCTCTGCAAGTAGATTTCGTTGGCCCGGCGTCGTATTTTTTCTTCGAAGGAAAGGCAAGCGAGGGGCCGTTCGGCTAAATCGGTAGAGGCTGACATCGGGATTCACCTCCGCCATCACGCTAGCATAAACGTTGACGAGTGAGGGAGGGTAGTGTCCTAAAACTGCGTTGAGGGCTTTCAGCAACCGGTTGATGCAAGCCGGAATCGCTGATAGCGTTTGGGATACTGCGGAACAGCTATGCTAGCGACTAAAATCGATCCGATGAATGCGGGCGAAGTCCAATTTCTCGGGACGCCCAAACCAACGCGAGATGTATAGAACGCGGTTGTCCTGCGCAATAGAGCCTTCACGCTCTATCCCATTCTTAAACGTGAATGTTGCTTCAACTGCTCCGTTCGCATCGCGGATCTGGCGAATCGACGCGAGCCCATCAAGCCAGATGCTACCCGAATTATTCTCCCTTGCGCGCACCCTTGAGCACATATTGGCCGCGCATCCTACGCCTTTTAGTGTTACGGCCTTGGTGGTTCCATCGGCCATTGTGAGCACGGCTGGCAACGACGTTTTATGCCCTGCGCTTGCTTCCACGCTGGCGATTCCCTTTCCGCCAACTAAGCAGGCGACCGCTACAACAAAGATTCGCAATCCCTGGGCTAAGCGCATATTCTCGCCTAATTATGATAACGCTCATCAACGCATTCTTAGGACATTAGCGGGGGAGGGCCGGCCGGAGTGAGCTACCCCTTACGCCGTATAAAGCCCCATCGCCTTCTTCACTTTATTCACCGTATCCTCCGCGATGGGCGTCACCCGCTCCGCGCCCTTCGCGAGGACCTGCGCCACAAATCCGCGCTCAGCCATGATCTCCTGATACCGCGTCTGAACCGGTTCCAAGGCGCTGATCACCGCCTCCGCCACTTGCTTTTTCAAATCCCCATACCGCATCCCAGTAAAATGCGCCCGCGTATTGTCTTCGCTCCACCCCGTGAAAGCTTGGAAAATAGTAAGCAGGTTCCGCACCCCAGGCCCCATCGCCTCGTAATCCACCCCAGGATTCGAATCCGTAGTCGCCCGCAAAATCTTCTTGCGAATCGTAGCCGGAGGATCCAGCAGACTTACCGCATGTCCGCCGCCCGTCTCCGATTTACTCATCTTCTTTTCCGGATCGTCCAGCCCCATGATCCGCGCGCCCACCGTAGGCAGATGCGTAGCCGGCATCGTGAACGTTTCCCCGTACAGCGAATTAAAGCGCTGCGCGATGTCGCGTGCCAACTCCAGATGCTGCGATTGATCGTCCCCCACCGGCACAATCGCCGCCTGGTACAAAAGAATATCCGCCGCCATCAGCACCGGATATTGCAGCAGCCCGTCGCCGATCGTCTCCTGCGCCTGCGACTTCGCTTTGAACTGCGTCATGCGCTCCAGCCAGCCGACCGGCGTCACGCAGGTCAGCATCCATGCCAATTCCGCATGCTGCGGCACCGCCGACTGCACGATCAGCGACGAATGCTGCGGGTCAATGCCGATCGCCAGCAGCATCCCCGCCAGTTCTTCGATCTTCGCGCGCAACTCCTCCGGCTTCTGGTAAATAGTAATCGCGTGCAGATCCACGATACAGTAGATACTGTCGTAGTCATACTGGATCTTGGCCCAGTTCTTCAACGCGCCAAGATAATTTCCGATATGGGGGCTACCGGTGGGCTGGATGCCGGAGAGGACTCTTGCTTTCATGTTGGATGGGGAGAACTTCTATCGTAAACGATGTGTCCGCTCCAGTGGCGAATTCCGTCACGATCGAAAAATGGGTGTACGGCGGTGAGGCCTTGGCCCGCCTGGACGGCCGCGTAGTCCTCGCGCCCTTCGTCCTGCCTGGAGAGGTCGTGCGCCTGGACGTCGACGAAGGCATCCACGCCGGCCTGGCGGAAGTGCTGACCCCATCCCCCGACCGCGTCGCCCCCCCTTGCCCCCTATTCACGCGCTGCGGCGGCTGTCACTACCAGCACGCTCCCTATCCCTATCAACTCGCCCGCAAAGTGGAAATCCTCCGCGAACAACTCCGCCGAGTAGGCAAGATCGAATACACCGGAGACATCGACACGATCAGCGGCCCGCCGCTCAACTACCGCAACCGCGCCCAATTCCACATCGCGAACGGAGCCATCGGCTACCTAGCCGCCCGCTCCCACACACTAGTGCCTGTCACCGGAGAGTGCCCCATTTCCTCCCCGCGCCTAAACCAAGCCCTGGCCGAAATGCGCGACCGCCTGAACGACCCCCGCTTCCCCCGCTTCGTCCAATCGCTCGAAATCTTCACCAACGAAACCGAAATACAAGTGAACGCCTTGGAAACCGACCGCCCCGTAGCCCGCTCTTTTTATGATTGGTGCGGATCCACTGTGGCCGTCGACTACGCCACCTCTTTCGGCACCTTCCGTGTCAGCCCGCGCTCGTTTTTCCAAGTGAACCGTTTCCTGATCGAGCCCCTAGTAGACGCCGCCCTGCAAAACGCCGCCGGCAAAACCGCGCTCGATCTCTACGCCGGCGTAGGCCTCTTCGCCCTGCCTTTAGCAAACCGCTTCGAGCATGTGATCGCCGTAGAATCCAGCATCAGCGCCGCCCGCGACCTGGAAGTAAACGCATCCCGCGCCGAACGACGATTGCAGACAGAACGCGCCCGAGTAGAAGACTTCCTACGCACCTTCGCCGAAACCCCCGACTTCGTCCTAGCCGATCCCCCCCGCGCCGGCCTAGGCAAACCAGTGGTCACTCAACTAGAGCGCCTAGCTCCCCCCCGCATCACCATAGTGTCCTGCGACCCCGCCACCCTAGCCCGCGACCTAGCGTCCCTAACCAGCTACCGCATCGCGAGCCTGACCCTAATCGATTTGTTCCCCCAAACCTATCACCTGGAAACCATCGCCCAGTTAGTGCGCCTCTAACCCTCTACCGCAACGCCGCCTCCAGCCCCCCCGTCTGCCTCAGCACGTTGAGCCTCGCCACCTCCGCCGAATGCTGCGCCTGATAATAAGCCACCCACTTCTCATTCTCCGTAGCCCGCAACGCCTCCACCGTAGCCAACGGCAACCTCCCCTCATCCATCTGCGCCAGATCGATCCCCAACTCCTCCCTAGTCACATCCAAATCCGCCCGCGCCACATCCCGGGCCGCCTCCGACCTCCGCAAATTCTCATATGCCACCCGTAAATCCGAAGTAATCCGCGCCCGCGTCCGCCCCACCTCAATCCGCAGCTTCGCGATGTCCTGTTCCGCCTGCAGCGATTGCGCCTGCCCCGCCCGCCCCACCAGCAGCGGAATCTCGATCGACGCCCCTACCTGCGCATTGTTGTATTGAAACTTAGCGAAATAATCCTGGTAATTGTATTTCGCGAACAACGAATACTGCGCCACCAGATTGACTTTCGGCAGCCGCTCCGCGCGATAACTCTTGATCTCCAGCATCTTCGACTGCATGTTGGATTCCAGCCGCTTCAATTCCGTGCTGCCTTCGAGCGCCTTCTCGATCGACGCCTCCTCCGACACCGGCACCACCAGCGCCGAGCGTTCTTCCGCAGCCACGCGCGCCCGGTCGTCCGCCCCGAACCCCAACGCCATCGCCAGCGAACTCTCGGCCGTCATCAAATCCACCGACAAGTTGTCGACGTGCTGCGCCGCCCGCAGCACCGCCAGATTCGCCTTCTTCGATTCGATTGCCAGCTCGCGCCCCTCGGCAACGCGCTGCGCCATCAGCTCGCGCACGCGCGTCAGATTATCCGCCTGCCGCCGCGCCGCATCCAGACTA
>Ga0207707_10005471_pt1 | contig 11101 bp, 8 predicted proteins | sample KBSC83BmetaG_FD_184336 | JGI IMG/M metagenome (GOLD analysis project Ga0207707, IMG submission 184336) | Corn rhizosphere microbial communities from Kellogg Biological Station, Michigan, USA - KBS C8-3B metaG (SPAdes) (version 2) | ecosystem: Host-associated > Plants > Roots > Rhizosphere ... | reverse complement strand
GTCAACACGCTCGAAGCGTATCTTACCGCCGGTGGTGCGCTCTCCGAGGCAGCCGCCTCGCTCGGCATCCACCGCAACACACTCTCCTACCGGCTGCAACGTATCGGCGAATTGACCGGACGCGACCTCAGCCAGTCGCACGAACGCCTCCTCCTCCAGGTCGCCCTGATGGCCCGCCGGATGCCTCCCGTTATCCAGTCCACCTCGACTGCTCTGTAGGACGGAGCATCAGTCACCCACGCGCTCACGCAAGGAATCGCGCAGATGGGAACGATCTCCAAGCCGTTGCAGCAGAGGCCCCTGCCTCGTAAATTCGACCACAGTTACCGAACCAACCGGTGCACCGATGCGATCGCGGAAGCGACCGACATCAATTCCCAGCAGCGAGCAAACCATGATCCGGATCGTCGCTTTATGCGAAACGATGAGAACGTTACCGGTCATACCGCTTTGATCGATTTCGTCGAGCACCAACGCGCTGCGCCGCTCGATGTCGACGCCGCGTTCACCACCGGTCGGTGCATTCCAACCTGGATCAGCGAGCCAGCGCACGTAATCATCATGGAATGTGCGATTCGTCTCCTCGGGGGTCATCCCTTCCCATGCACCGTATGCAATCTCTTTCAGCCCATCCCGCAGTTGCATCGTCAGTCCGATTGCATCGCAGAGGGGCGCGGCCGTTGCGACCGTTCGTCGCATCGGACTGACATAGACGGCGCTCCAGGGAAGCGACTGGTACGCGGCTGCGAAGTCGCTCGCCATCTCGTGACCCTCCGGAGTCAGGTCTGGATCGAGCGCGCCGCTGTAACGGCCGCTGAAGCTGGCCGGCGTTTCACCGTGTCGCAGAAAGTAGAGCAGCAAGTTGGTCGATGCGCTCTGATTTTCGGTTGAACGCACGTTCAAGCCGCGACTTCTGCTTCCTTCTCCATGTCGGCGGTGTATTCGCCTCGGCGGGCGGCGCCGTTGCAGCGGGCACGGTGAAAGAGCGCTTTCTGGGCCGCCGCGACATTCTTCGCATCGCCCCGCCAGAGTTCAAGCGCCGGCTGCTGGATGGCGCGCGAGAACGAGAAGCTGACCGCCCAGGGGAGCTTGCCGGCATAGCGCCGGTTCATCTCATTGAGTCGTTCGGAGGCGAGTTCGGACGGTTGGCCACCCGAGAGGAAGACGATCCCCGGAACGGCCGCCGGTACCTCGCGCCGAAAAGCATCGATCGTCAACTCGGCGACTTCCTCGACGCTCGCTTGCTGCGCGCATTCGAGCCCGGAAAGGACCATATTCGGCTTCAGGATCGTGCCCTCCAGCAGCACGTTCTGCATATCGAGTTGATCGAAGAGCGTGTGCAGCGTCGCCTCAGTCGCGGCGCAACACTGTTCGATCGTGTGGTTGCCATCCATCAACACCTCGGGCTCGACGATCGGAACCAGCCCTGCCTCCTGGCAGAGCGCCGCATAGCGGGCCAGGGCATGCCCATTCGCCTCGATGCAGGCGCGCGTCGGGATGCCATTGCCGATCGTGATCACGGCACGCCATTTCGCGAACTTCAGATCCATCTGACTGTATTCGGCCAGCCGTTCGCGCAGGCCATCGAGCCCTTCCGTCACCTTTTCGCCCGGATGCAGCGCGAGATCCTTGGCACCGGTATCAACCTTGATGCCGGGGATAACGCCCGCACGCTTGGCGAGTTCGAGCATGGGCGTGCCGTCATCCGCTTTCTGGCGCACCGTTTCGTCGTACAAGATGTAGCCGCTGATGTAATCGCCCAGATTCGGTGTGGTCAGAATGAGCTGGCGATACCGGCGGCGCATCTCTTCGGTCTGAGGAATGTCGAGGCTTTTGAAGCGCCGGTTGCAGGTGCCGGTGCTTTCGTCCATCGCCAGCAACCCCTTGCCGTCGGCCATCATCGCCTGCGCCGTCGTGATCAGTTCAATTCTGTTCATCTATGCCGCCTCCACTCCCGTACATGCTCATGTCGCCCGATAGGTTCAACTGACCTTCCACACAGGCGGGCCACATGCTACAATCCGCGCGCGACCGTCAGCGGGTGGTCGCATGTTCATGCTCCAACGCCCACGATCTCATCGCAAGACGCTCGCCTGAGATGCAGCGAACGTCATGCGCGGTGCGTCTGAGATCACAGCGAGGGCGAGTCTGACCAGCGCGCTGATAGCGTTCTTCTCGCATCGGACATTGTGACGGCGCGACAAGGAGTCGTGCGTCGATTTTGCGGCGATTTGGTTGATAAAACAGGCATACGAACAGGTTGAGCCGGTCGCGGCTGGTCGCGCTATTGCGCGGCTGAAAAAGTTGACAGCATGACGGCCGGTCCATATACTCAGTTGCAGTCCACCTCTTAACCTGAATATGGGGAAGTGAAAAGGAGGTCAGGGGGACCGAGTCTTCGCGTGCTAAAAGCACGTCTGTGGGGGGACATCTCGTACGAAAACGGTGTGTGACCGTTGGGCTCTGGACAATGTGCATCGTTTGCCTTGCACGAAAGGAGCAACCGGTTGGGAAAACGCTTTCTCAACGTAACGTTCGCTCTGGGGCTGGTTATTGGCCTCATGGCGGGCGTGGTCGGTTCCGCTTCGGCGGATATGTCGCCGGCTGGAACCGAAAGTCAGTGGATTTTCTTCCCGTACGTTCCGAACGGGGAAATGCTTGATGGTGCCGGTCCGTGGTACGGCACCGTAACCATCCAGAATACTGAAGATTGGCGAGTCATCATTGGTTTTGGTCAAACGGCCAGTGGCGTCAACAACAGCATGTCGACGACGCTCGAGCCGCACGCCTCGAAGACATTCAGCGCCGCCCAGCTGGGGATTGCCTCCCCGGGTGCCGGCGTTGTCGTTCAGAGCGCGTGGGACCCGGCCGATGACCTGCCGGATTCCGTCTGCCAGGAGACAACGACTTCTGAGCAGCTTACCCGTGGCGGCACGGCCAACACGGCTGACCAGATGGCTGGCACGACCGATAACGACAATTCGGTCGTTGTGACTCAGACCGTCAATGGCACGCCGCACACGTTCAGCAACGGCAACGACTACGTGGTTAAGAATCACAACTCGATTGACTGGAGCCCGGGTGGCGTCGAGCCGTCTCCTGGTTCGACCTACACCGTGACCTACACAACCGGTGCGACGGCCTGCCGCGCGCCGATCATCACGGGTGTTGAGAAGCACGTCATGGCCACGCCGAGCGCCGCTGGCAAGACCAGTTCCGCGCAGACGTCGGTTGACGGCTACACCGCGATCCCGGAGCAGGATGTTCCGTGGGGCCCGGTAGCGCTGTCTGCCAGGACATCAACGCCAGTGACTGCTATAACGCTGGCGGCTACATCCTTGGTGTCCCGCTGACCGGTGAGTTCGACGGCCACAGCTACCTGCCGATCGTTCAGACGAACAGCGGCTGGAACTCGATCGTCCATATCACCAACATCGACCCGTCGTCTCCGGACTTCGCGTCCGTGACGATCACGCTCTACACCGCGGCTGGCCAGGGTGCCTTCGGCCCGAGCGTCGGTTCGTTCACCGCCACCCTCAACCAGGGCCAGACGGCGACGATCGACCTCAAGGCTGACATGGGGATCCCGGATGGCTGGGTCGGCTCCGCCTGGATCACGTCGGACTACGGCGTGGTCGCGAACGTCAACCGCCAGAAGCCAGCGACCAACATGGCGCTGACCAACACCGCGGCTCCGAGCCTCTTCGCCACCACCAGCGGCAGCGATGCCTCCGGTGCGAGCGTTCAGGCTTCGCCGAGCGGCCAGTTCACGATGGTAGCCCCGTTGATCCTCAAGGCCTACAACGGCTGGAACTCGGGCGTCAACATCGCGAACATCTCTGAGTTCACCAACACCGTGACCGTCACCTGGGTCGGCCCGACCGGCAACGTCGTCGGTTCTGACTCGGTCTCGATCCCGGCGAAGGCGATGGAATACATCTACACGCCGAATACGCAGGATCTTGGTCTGAACAGTGGCTTCGTTGGAGCTGCCGTCCTCACCTCCGTCCTGCCGTTCCATGCGGCGATCGACGAAGTCAAGTACAGCGGCACCGGCCAGGATGTTGGACAGGCCATGTCCTACATCGCGACCGACGCGGGTGCTTCGGCTGCGTGGTGCACCGCTGACAGCACTCATAAGAGTGGCTGCGAGTGGAACAAGTATCGCGTGCTCAAGCCGTACGGTGCGTACCCGCAGTTGAACATCCCGCTGATCCAGAAGGGCAGCCCGCTGACGGGGATGGGCGATACCTCCGGTATCAACATCTTCAACTCGTCGGCAGAAGCCTCGTCGACCGCGGATATCAGCTTCTACCAGCCGTCTGGTGCGCTGGCCGCGCCGACGCTGAATGCACCGTATGAGATCACCCTGGGTGCCCTCAACACGGCGACGATCTACACCATGGACTTCAGCGAAATGTCCGCTGGCTTCCAGGGTTCGGCGCAGATCGTTCCGGTTGCCGGTGCCGGAGTTCTCTTTGGTGTCTCGAACAACGTCAACTACGACGTTGCCGGTGACGGCTCAGCCGTCTACAACGCCGTGAACGCGTGGGGTCAGTTCCGTCTCTACTGCTCGCAGGAAGGGACGAACTCCTGGGCTGACAACGGTTTCGGAAGCTGCATCTACTTTAGCAACAGCAACGGCGGCTAGTATTCGTCCGTAAGCACACGTAAGGCGACAAACGGTCGTCCGCAGCCAAGTCACACAGGAAACGCCTCCGGAGCAATCCGGGGGCGTTTCCCTTTTTTTTGCGCCGCAGATCGTGTAATATCCCATCGTAATCAACTGCATGACGACGAACAGTCGTTCCGCGGAATACAAGTCACACAGGAAACGCCCCCGGAGCGTTACGTGGGTCGTTTCCCCTCAGTTCTTGGCGCGGAGGCGCAGAGTTTAGGCAAACGCTCTGCGTCTCTGCGCCTTTTCATGAGTGCCGCTCACTACACCTCCACGAGCGTGAGCTCAACGTCTGAGCGTGCCAGCTCGATCTCCGCCGTCTTGCCGATCTGCTCCCGAATGCCGGCGATCCGCACCGTGTACGCCCCACCGTCGACGTCGGTGTAGGCGAGCGTCGTCCCGTCGTCCCAGGCATCCCACAGCCCCGAGGCGAGATTCCGACCGCCCGTGCTGTCGACGCTGCCGTCGCGCGTGACGACCCGATCGGCGCACACCGCCGCGAACTTCCAGCGCCGTCGGCGCGTCGGCAGGTCCATCGTCTCGTGTTCCGCCCACAGCCCCAGGACGACCGGGCACCAGTCGCTGACCGAGCTCACGGCGAGCTTCAGCTGCAGGAAGCGCCCCTGCGGCCGCGCCGCGATCGAGCCGCCGATCGAGACGAGCCGGCTGCTCGTGTTGTCCAGGGTGTCGCTGGCGATCGCCGTCCAGGTCGCACCGCCGTCGACCGAGTACGAGAGCGCCACGTCGACCGTGTCGCTCGTCGCGCGGTCGTCGGGGGTCGCGAGCTCGATGCCGGCCCGCCGCCAGACTTTATCGAGATCGCGTTCGCCGGCATCCATCAGCGCCGTGACCAGCTCGTACGACGCGCGTAGGCCGGGTGCGCCGTCGCGCGGGAAGAACTGCCAGCCGGCGAGTTGGTTGCTGGTCGAGCCGCGACCGGCCAGCAGGTCGACGTCGTCGCAGGCGCCGAAGATGCTGACCGGATAGCTATAGAGCGTGCCGGCGCTTGTCTGCTCATCCAGCAGCCACCAGCCGCGGCCGTCGTAGGCCCACAGTTCGACGTTGCCGGTGATCGCGCTGACGATCGCCGCGACCAGCCACGAGCCGACCGTGGCCGCGCCGAGCGTCGAGAGCCCGCGCACGCCGGTCCCCTGGAAGGTGTCTTTGGTGGTGTCGTAATAGATGATCTCTTTGCCGGCCCAGGTCCAGAGCCGGCCGAAATGCACGACCGCCCAATCGAAATCGTCCGGTGCCGCCAGCCGTGGCACGGTCGCTTCGCTCGCGTGATCGCCCGCCGTCTGGCTGGTGAAGCGATAGACCGTGCCTTCGGTCAAGACCCAGCAGTGGCCGTCGACCTGCACCAGGCGCCGCACCGCGGCATCGGTCGAGATGACGTTCTGGATCGAGTCGTTCACGGTCGAGGTCTGATCGGCCCGCGCATAGCGGATGGCTGAGCCCTCGTGGCTGATCAGCCGCGCCTTGAATTGCGCCGTCGTGCCCAGCGTGTCGGCGCTATAGGTCGAGGTCGAGAGATCGTACTTGCCGATGGCGTGCGCCGAGCCATAGGCGAAGTAGAGGATGTCGCCCATAAGATCGCAGTCAACGACCGTCCCGGCTAAGGTCTGCACGTGGGTGAGGCCGGCATAGAGCCCGCCACTCGTGGCGACCGTGTAGAGGTCGGCGCCATCGACCAGGTACCACGTGCCGAGGTGCGGGAAGACCCAGCGCCGGTTCCCGGGCGTGATGGCCGGACTGACCGTACCGGTGAAGTCCTGGCGCTTCGGCCCGCTGGTCAGGCCCTGGCTGTCGAGCGTCGGCCAGGCGCCCACGCCGGTGAAGAAGCGGTCGCGCTCCATCTGCGCGGCCCGTTTGGCGCCGCCGTAGAAGTCGAACAACCGCACGCGGCCGACGCGCCCCTCGCTCTGGCCGTCCTGATAGCGCTGGTAGGTGCCGGGCTTGACCATGTAACCGGTCGCGCCGAGCAGCACGTCGTAGGTCTGCGTCATCTGTTCCTCCGCTCGTTCGTAATCTGTAGGGGAGGAGCTTGTCTCCTCCCGCCGGTCGCCGCCGTTCCGGCGACCGCGTCCTCCCCGTCTCCATGCCACCGCTGCTCCCCGAATGCCACCCAACGCCACCCACGCGTGTTTTCCCTGCCATCCGCATCCGGGCAACGGCGTTGGCCGAGCGTCGTCTTGCTCGATGAGCGATGCATCGCGGAAACGCGGTCGCCGGAACGGCGGCGACCGGCGGGAGCAGACGAGCTGCTCCCCTACGGATACGGAGACGGATACGGATCGCGCCGCGTTAGAACGGCCGCCCGCCTTTTTCCCAACTGCCGTCGCTCTGGTAGCACTCCCACCAGACGACGAAGCGGTAGCAGCGGCAATGATCGTGCAGTGGCGGCTGCGGGCCGGTGCCGACCTCGAACCAGGCACCATCGAGCGGCCCGCATTCGGGGCAGACCCGCTCGTCACCGGCAGTGGCCCATTCTTCGTAGGTGATGACGTAGGCGCAGGGACGCGGATCGCCCTCCGGTCCCGAGCCGTCGCTCGGCAACGGTTTCGCCACACCTTGGTCTGGTGGTAGCGGGCTGCCGCCGATATCGACCGCCGCGTAGCGCGCGCTGTCGCTGCCGGGACGCGTCGCGTCGCCGCGACTTTCCGGCTCTATGCGGGTTGAGATCCGACCGCTGTTGTCACTGATACTCATGTGCGTCCAACCGCCTCTCGTGGGCGCCAGTCCTGCTCATCGAGCACTGCCACCAGCGCCGCCGATAGCAACAGATCGTCATGTACGCGCGCATCGGGCACCGACCAGCTCATCAGCCGGTTCGGACCCGGCCGCACGTCATAGGTGCACTGCTCCACCTGCCGCCAGAAAATCTCCGCGAGGCTCCGCGCCTCTTCGTCTCTTTGCGGGCTGTCGCCGTGATCTTTGAATCGCCCGGAATCGATGACGCCGAGAAAACCCCAGCCAAGCTGGCTTTTGCTCGCCTGCGAGAAGACGAACGGCAGGACGACGCGCTCGCCCAGCGCCGAGCGCAGGAACGACGCGAGTCCGGCACCGACGCCAGTCGCATCGACGACCACGTAGCGCGTGAACCAGACATTGCGCGCCAGATCGAGAATCTGCCGGTAGAGCGTCGTGTGCTTCGTCCCGGTCCACAGATAGCGCCGCACGACCTCATAGGTTGGGCGCGTGTCGGCGGCCCTCACCCCCTGCCCCTCTCCCGTCTCGAACGGGAGAGGGGTGACGTTTGGCGTACCTGGGTCTGTTCCGAATCGCGGGTGCGTAGGTGAACGGAATGAGCGCGGCGACAGCCGCGTGTCTGCTCCCCTCTCCCGTACGGAACGGGAGAGGGGTTGGGGGTGAGGGTGGACCACCCGCACCACCGTCAACGCTGTGCTGTCGCGGCGGGCGCCGGCGTCGTAGTGGATGACGCCCTCTTGCTGGTCTTCTTCCTCGCCCGCGACATCGAGCAGCAAGGCGTAGGTCTCGCCCGGCTGGCCGCGGCTGAGCGGCGGATGATTGCCGCGCATCTGTCCCTGGCGCGACGGCGGGAAGAGCCCACCGGCTGCGTCGAGTTCCGTCAGTTCGTATTCCGTGCGCAGGAAGGGGTGATCCGCACCGAGCCTGGCGCGCTCGCCTTCGACGTAGCGACCGTAGGCGGGGAGTTCGGCGGCGACGCGCGTCCAGGGCGTTAGAAATTCGCGGCGCCGGCCGTCACGCACCTGAAGTTCGCGCAGGTAGCGCTGCTGGCGGGCCAGCAGCGTGCGCGCCGTCCAGACGGTGCCCATGTAGAGCGTAACGGCGTTGCTGGCGGCCGCCATCGGGGCGAAGACGGCGTCCCAGCGATCCGGCTCGATATCCTGACACTCGTTGGCGACAAGCAGCAGGCTGGCCGTGTTGCCGCGCGCGTTGCTGGTCGGTGCGGCACTGAGGAAATGGACGGCGGCGCGGCCGAACTCGACGATCGAGCCGTCCCGCGCCTTCGCGCCCCCCAGCATACGAAAGCGGGCGCTGTTCACGCGTTCGAGCAGTCGGTCACGTGTGATGATCCCTTGCGGGCGGAGCGTCGGCAGCGCGACGACGATCTGCCCGCCGCTCCGTTGAAACAGCACGAGCAGGTAGGCGCACAGCTGCGCCAGCATCTCGTCTTTGCCGCTCTGACGACTGAAGACGGCCGCGAATTCGCCCGGCGTCTCACAACCATGCCGTCGCGCCAGCACCGCCGCCACGATGGCGCGGGCGGGTTCCAACTGATAGCCGCGCAGCGTCCAACTCGGCAGAAAGACGCGACTGAATTCGCCGACATCGCTCAGTACGCTGCGCAGCTTCATCGTCTCGGCCGTGCGGTTTCCGGCGATCAATTCGTGCTCCCCAACCGGCGCACGCGGATCATCCGCCGGCGTTCGCGCCATTCCGCCGCATAGGTCGCCCGCGCTTCGCTGATCGCCTCGCTGTAGCGCGCGGGTAGCGGACCACGCTTCCATTCCTGCGTGGAGCGCACCTCCAGCGCGTAGACCGTCGCGCCGGCCAGGATCAAGCCCACATCCGAATCGGACACCGGGAAGGCGTCGTCGTCGCCGGCCGGCCACGCCCGCGCACCGGTCGTGTAAACGCTGTACGTCCCGGCGATGAGCGGACGCGCGAAACGGAGCGAGCCGGCGAAGACCGACCAGCTCAGTTCCTCGTCGCCGCTATACCGCAGGCTCTCACCGGCCAGCGGCGGAATCGTCCAGCCGTTCGGATCGATCACCTTAAGCACGCGGAGCGCGCCGTTCGGCACGCTGGCGCTCGTGTCGCCATCTGCCGCCGTGAACGTCGACACGCTCTCGCTCGGGCTCCACTGGCTATAGGCATCCAGCGCTCGCTTCAAGCCCTCATCCAGCGTCGTATCGCTCCAGAGCGGCGCAACCGACGTGTCCTCCAGCCGCGTGCGCAATCGGTCCCGCACATCACCCAACGTCGTCATGGCCACTGCCTCTCCGCGAGAACTCGTCCTCCTCTTCGAGCACAAGTCCCAGCTCCCGCTCTTGATCGACATCGCCCAGCAGGTTCATGGCGGTCCGGCGACTGTGAATCCGTGCCCCGACCAGTTGCACCTCGTCCGAGACGAGGGCGCTGCGATCGCTTGGCAGCACCGAACCCCAGACGACGGACGTCCGGCGTACCCCGCCAATCGTTTCACCGCCGAAGCGCTCCAACAGATCCAGCACCTTGGCGTTCCGCTGGCGATAGACGGCATCCCACACGCGGCGCTTGCGCATCACTTTCTGCACCAGCGGCTGGATCTCAACTTCGAGCGCCGCCCCGCTCACGTTGCGTCCCGAATCGCCGAAGGCGGTGCGCGGTGTTTCGGCCAGGTCGTAGAGTGCGCGGTAGAGTGCGTCGATGTAGTCGATATGCAGGCGTACGCCGCCGCTCGCCAGCATATCGAGCAGGTAGGCGCGCGAACCTTCCGGTAGCTCCCAGACGGCGCCTTCGTCGGCCCGAATGCCGTCCGAGCCGGTGACGTTTTCCAGCACGGCGATTGGGTTACCCGAAACTTGCAGGATGCGCGCGATGACGCTCAGCCGCCGGTTTAGCTCACGGCAGATATCAATCAAATCGGTCAGGTCGCTCTCGCCCCAGAGTTCGTGAGGGCGCGCTACATTGGGGAAGATGACGTAGGGTATCCAGCCGTAGGGGTTCGGCTCGTCGTGGACTTCTTCGCCGCCGACCTCGATGATCATGCGATCGGCGCGCCAGTCTTCGACGACCGGCACGCTGCCGCTGCCCATGATCGTGCCGATGCCGAAGAGGTCGTAGGCGTCGGGCGCGCTCAGTTCGTAGCGCTGCACGACGCGAGTGATGGCGCGAATGTTGTCCGGCCGCGTCCAGGCCCAGAGCCCGCTCGGATCGACCGAGGTGATGACCGGCTGGCTGGTGTCCGGATCCCAGGTAATCTTGAAGGCACCATCGCCCAGGACTGCCGCGTCAACCATCGTATCGAAATCGAGCGTGCCCCAATCCTGCTCCAGCGCCAGATCGTTGAGGCGCGTTTCGACAGCATCGGCCAGCCGCTCGCTGATGCCGTCCGCCGCGCTCGGCGCGATGCTGAAGCTCGGCGGCTCAGAGAGCACATAGCTCGCGGTCTTACGCACGAGCGCCCGGGCGTAATTCGCGGTCAGGCGCGTCTCACCGGCGCGCCGTCGCCGCTCCCACTGCTGGCCGTTGTAGAAATCGAGCATCGCGCGATAGCGGCTCATACGGTCGACGTCCTGGCCGGTGAGCCAGTCGGTTAGGCTGGTCGGGATGAAACCGCCCCGGCTCGGAATCAATGCCATCAGGCCCTCCTCACGCCAGCGTCACTTCGATCGTCGCGGTCGCCTGGGTGTCGGTGCTCTGGTTGTGGCAAACGATCTGTACCTGGTACAGCGT
>Ga0207707_10005468_pt1 | contig 11105 bp, 12 predicted proteins | sample KBSC83BmetaG_FD_184336 | JGI IMG/M metagenome (GOLD analysis project Ga0207707, IMG submission 184336) | Corn rhizosphere microbial communities from Kellogg Biological Station, Michigan, USA - KBS C8-3B metaG (SPAdes) (version 2) | ecosystem: Host-associated > Plants > Roots > Rhizosphere ... | reverse complement strand
CTTGCTGGCCTTGTCGGCCTTGTCCAGATCTTCGATGCTCTTCATCGGCGGCAGGCTCTTGGCGGCCCGGCGGCTGTTCTCCAGATCCAGGCGCTCCTTGTCCTCGCGGGCACGCTCGTCGCGGCGTGTCTTCAGGTTCAGGGAGACGGACTTCTGCTCGCGCTCCTGATCGATCTGGGCAATGTCGGACACCAGCCAGCGGTAGTCCGGATCACGTTGCGCGCGAACGTCTTCATCGGAGGCGAGGGTTGCGATCGGAATGGGGATCGCGGCGTTCGAGCTCACCTGGAAGGGGACGCCGGCGATGCGGTCCCAGGGTAACGCGGCTTCCAGCGCGCTCTCTCCGACTTCCTTCATGTCGATGAGCGAGGGGAGCGTGACATCCGGCTCGACGCCGTGATGCTGTGTGCTCTCACCCGTGACCCGGTAGAACTTGCCGATCGTAACGGTGAGCTGCCCGCTGGTGGGGCGTTGCGACCACCGGTCCAGCGGCACGAGATTCTGCACCGTGCCCTTGCCGAACGTACGCTGCCCGAGGATCAGGCCGCGGTGATAATCCTGGATCGCTCCGGCGAAGATCTCGGACGCCGAGGCGCTGAAGCGGTCGACCAGCACGGCCAGGGGCCCGTCGTACGCCGCCGCCGGCTCCGGGTCGTCAAGAACCTCCAGGCGCCCGGTGGTGTCCTTGAGCTGCACGACCGGACCGTGATCGATGAACAGCCCCGTCAGAGCGGTGGCCTCCGGCAGATAGCCGCCGCCGTCACCCCGCAGGTCGAGCACCAGTCCGTCGATATTCTCGGCCTTCAGCTCATTGATCAGCCGCAGCACGTCGCGGGTGGTGCTGCGGTAGTTCTGGTCACCGGCGCTCTGCGCAGCGATGTCCTGGTAGAAACCCGGGACGGTGATGACCCCGATTTTCAGGGTGCGCCCATTGCGCACGACCGACTTCACTTCCTTGTGGGCAGCCTGGTTTTCCAGGGTGACCTTGTTGCGCACGAACGGCAGCATCTTCTCCGCCGAGCCCGGCGCGGCGCCGGCAGGCAGTACCTGCAGGCGCACGGTGGTTCCCGCCTTGCCGCGGATCAGCTGCACGACATCATCGAGGCGCCAGCCAATCACATCCGTGACCGCGCCGTCCTTGCCCTGCGCAACGCCGGTGATCCGGTCGTTGGGGTTGAGCGTGCCGGCCACCGCGGCAGGGCCGCCCTCGATGACCTTCTGGATCGTCACGTAGTCATCGACCTGCTCGAGCGAGGCACCGATGCCCTCGTAGTTGAGGCTCATCTGGATGCGGTATTCCTCGGAATTGTGCGGTGAGAAGTAGCTGGAATGCGGGTCGAAGGTGCGCGCGTACGCATTCATCAGATTCTCGAACACGTCCTCGGAGGTGATCTGATCGAGCCGCTTGAGGATGCGGTCATAGCGCTTGGTGAGCGTGTCGGCGACCTCCGGCCACGTCTTGTTCGTGAGCATCAGGGAGAGCGCCTCGTTCTTCACGCGCTTTCTCCACAGCTCATTCATCTCCGCTTCGCTGGTGGGCCAGGCGGCGTGCTGGCGGTCGAAATCGAAGCTCTCGTTCAGCGTCCAGTCGGGCTCGGCCTTCAGCAGGCTGAGGGCGTACCGGATCCGCTCGTGATTGCGCTGCTGGAAGCGCGCGAAAATGACGAACGCCGGGTCGATCTCTCCGGTGTGGATCATGTCGTCGAATTGCAGGCGGTACTTCTGGAAATCCGCGATGTCGCTGGCGAGGAAGTAGCTGCGCTGGCCGTCGAGGAAGTCCAGATAGCGCTGGAACACCTGCTCTGACAGCTTGTCGTCGATCGGCACGCGGCTGTAGTGCGCTTCCTCCAGGATCCGGCCGATCTTGCGCGCAGTCGCGCGTTGCGGATCGCTCGGCGCAATCGCTCCAGGAGGCAGCATCGAGGGACTTGCCGGCGCCTGCACTGAGCCCGCGAGCGCGAGCACCAGGATCGTCAGCACGGAGGTCGCTATCCAGCCGGAGGACCGGCGCAGGTTCTTAGACATCGTGTCGGGGCTCGCAGGTTCGGTACACTTTGGAGCAAGGCTAGAGGGTGCAGTTCACCTTTAGCAAGTGCGAATACCGACTCCGTTCACGATTACTCGACGAATAAATCATGCGGCCGCTCACTGCGCTCCTGGCGATCCTCACGGGCTCGGCCGTTGCACTGGCTTCCGGGCTCATCCTGACCTGGGTCACGACTTTGTTCCTGACCGCGGCGGAGTCGCGGTTTGCCCCGGAGCAGGGGACGCTCCTGAAGGCCGTGGCCGTTTTTACACTGTTTTCAGCCGCCTCGGCCGGGGCCCTGCTGGGGGATATCAAGCGCAGGCGGTGGCGTTTCCACGCCTATGCTGCAACGCTCCTGATGTTCGGCGTGACGGTGTGGATCTACTGGCCCAAGCGTTGAGGGACTGGGGCTTGGGGGACGCTCGTGGCGCCTCCCGCCTGCCCCCGCAGCGCAACCCGCAGCCGGCGGCGCCTGGGGGTCCACGATGGCTCTAGCGTGCCTTCCGAGGCTTACCGGAGCCTTACAGCCTCAGGATCGCTTGGGCTTGGCGTGCCACACATCCGGGAAGCGCGTGTTCACGGTGTCATACGGGTTGTAGCCACGGCTGGAGCCCTTGGCCGTTGGCGGCGCCTCAGGGGCTGCTGCCTGGTCTGTGGGAGGGGGCATGGATGGCTTGGCCGGCAAGGCCTCAGGGGTGCGTCGCGACGGACCCATCCAGGCCGGTCGGTCGGATTTCTTCATCCCGCTTCTCGCTTGTTCTTATTTGAGTTCTGGCCAGATCGACGGCGAGAACTATGTCACGCTTACGCTCAGGGCAGGTGAGAACTGCGTCACACTCTAAGGACCGTCGGGGGCGGGTCCGGGCGGGCGCCGCCACAGCGCCACGAACAGGCGAATCAGCACGAGGAACAGGGCCGGCCCCAGGGCGACGACCCAGAAGACGACATAACCGTGCGCCAGCCCGGCGAAGAAGTCGGCGAGCAGCGCGAAGGCACTGTTGTGAACCTCGGTCCCGCGGCTATAGGGGCCGAGTATGCGGCTGCCGATGAGCCAGGTGAGTACGGGAACCACCAGGACTCCCACCACGACGGCGAGGCCGAAGTAGGTCAGCTCGCGGCGCGCGCGGGACTGCGCAGCTAACGAGCGACGGGCGCGTGCCAGCGGTTCCAGCAGACAGGTTCTCCTCAGCGCGCACCCAGCGCGGATCTCGCGGGCGGGCATAATAGCGCCGCCATGCAAAAAATCAGAGCAGCAGTCGTCGGAGTCGGCTACCTGGGCCGCTTCCACGCCCAGAAATATGCGCAGATCCCCGGCTGCGAGCTGGTCGCCGTAGTTGACTCCCGGCAGGAGGTCCGCGACCGCGTCGCGGCCGAAGTCGCAGCACGCGGCGTCGCCGACTATCACGAGCTGCTCGGGGCAGTGGATGCCGTGAGCGTGGTGACGCCGACGCCAGGGCACTTTGCAATCGCGCGCGACTTCCTGAATGCCGGAGCCCACGTGCTCGTGGAGAAGCCGATCACGGAGACCTCCTCCGAGGCCCGCGCCCTCATCGACCTCGCCGCCAGGCAGCGGCGCGTGCTTCAGGTGGGGCACCTGGAGCGCTTCAATTCCGCAATCCTGGCCGCCGAGCCGCATTTGCGCAGGCCCCGCTTCATCGAATGCCACCGGCTCGCGCCGTACAAGGAGCGGGGGACCGATGTCAACGTGGTGCTCGATCTGATGATCCACGACATCGATATCGTGCAGACCATCGTGGGCGCGCCCATCACCACTATCGATGCAGTGGGCACGCCGGTGTTCTCCGAGGAGATCGACATTGCCAACGCGCGCATCCGCTTCGCCAACGGCTGCGTTGCGAACGCGACCGCCAGTCGCGTCAGCTTCAAGACCGAGCGCAAGATGCGCATCTTCGAGGACGACGCCTACCTGTCGCTGGACCTGCAGCAGAAGATCCTGACGTTGATCCGCAAGCGGCCCGCCGGGGAGAGCGCCGGCCAGCTACCCGTCGCCATCGAAGAGCAGAGCCTGGAGCCCGGTGATGCGCTCAAGGCGGAGATCGAGTCGTTTCTGGACTGTATCCGCACGGGCCGCGCACCGGTGGTCAGTGGCGAGGCGGGCCTGGAGGCCCTGGAGACGGCAATGCGCATTACCGAGCAGGTTCAGGAGAGTCTGGGCCACGCGCGTGGCGAGGGCCCGGTGCGCGCCGGAGACACCAAGCATGCTTGACGCTCAGTGGATAGCGGATCTGCGCGCCGTGGTGGGGGAACAGGGGCTCGTCATGGGAGAGAAGCTCCGCGAGCGCAAATACGATCCGTTCGCCGGCGTCATCCGCTCGCAGCTGCTGGTGCGCCCGGACAGCACGGCGCAGGTCTCGGAAGTGATGCGCCTGTGTTACAGCCGCAACCAGGTCGTGATTCCTCATGGAGGGCTGACAGGTCTGGTCTACGGCACCAGCGCACGAGAGTCGGACCTCATTCTGTCGATGGAAGCGATGACACGCATCGAAAGCCTGGACACCGCGGGACGTACGCTGCGTGTACAGGCAGGTGTCACGCTGCAGCGGACCCAGGAGGAGGCCGAGCGCGCCGGCCTGATGTTCCCGCTGGATCTCGGCGGCCGTGCAACCGCGACCATCGGCGGCAACATCTCGACGAATGCCGGCGGCATGCGCGTGGTGCGCTACGGAATGATGCGCAACCTCGTGCTGGGCATCGAGGCGGTGCTGGCGGACGGCACGGTGCTCTCCTCCCTGAATCGCATGCTCAAGAACAATTCCGGGTACGACCTGAAGCAGCTCTTCATCGGTACCGAAGGCACACTCGGGCTCGTGACGCGTGCCGATCTGCGTCTGGTCCCGGCTCCGCAGAGCCATGGCACCGCGTTCGTGGCCTGTCCCGATTTCCAATCCCTCATCCGGCTGCTGGGGATCGTCGATAGCGGGCTGGGCGGGCAGCTGAGCGCGTTCGAGGCGATGTGGCCGGAATACTACGAGCTGACCACGCGGCCTCCGGCTGCCAATGCGGCGCTGCTTCCGCACGGCCACGGCGTGTATGCGTTGATCGAATCGCTCGGCGCGCACCAGGCTTCTGATGACGAGCGCCTGGAAGAAGCGCTCGCACGCGCTCTGGAAGAGGGCGCGATCGTCGATGCCGTGATCGCCAAGTCCGACACGGAACGGCGCGCAATGTGGGCGCCACGGGAGGATGTGTTCCAGACCCGCCGCGACGGGCCGACCCACAACTTCGATATCAGCGTGCCGATCCCGGAGATGCCCGCCTATCTCGAGAAGGTCCGCGCGGAGCTCGAGCGCATCGTGCCTGGCATTCGTGTGTGGGTGTTCGGACACATCGCTGATGGCAACTTGCACGTGGCCGTGTCCGCGGGCGATCGCCACGAGGAGACCTTCGATGCGGTCGAGCGGTGTGTGTACGAGCCATTGCGCGAGTTCTGCGGCGCGATCTCGGCAGAGCACGGCATTGGACTGGAGCGCAAGTCGCATCTGGGAATCTCGCGCAGCCCGGCGGAGATCGCGGTGATGCGAGCGCTCAAGAGAGCCCTCGATCCGCGTGGGATCCTCAATCCCGGCAAGGTGTTCGATGTCCAGGGAGCCTGAACACTTCAAGGGCGTGCCGCGCCCGGTGACCGTTGCCGCGGTGCAGATGGCCTGTGGCTGGGATGCCGATGCCAATCTTGCGAAGGCCGAGCAACTGGTGCGCGAGGCGGCGGCCCGCGGAGCGCAGATCATCCTGCTTCCGGAGCTTTTCGAGACGCCTTATTTCTGCATCGAGCAGGACGTACGTCACCTGAATCTCGCTCGCAGCCTGTCTGAGAACCGGGCCGTGCGGCACTTCAGTGCCATTGCGCGTGAGCTGTCGGTGGTGCTGCCCATCAGCTTCTTCGAGCGTGCGGGGCCGGCTTTCTTCAACTCGATCGCCATCCTGGATGCCGACGGCACCGCCCTCGGGATCTATCGCAAGTCGCACATTCCCAACGGCCCCGGCTACCAGGAGAAGAGCTATTTCAGCCCCGGGGATACGGGCTTCAAGGTCTGGCCGACGCGCTTCGGGCGGATCGGGGTCGGCATCTGCTGGGACCAGTGGTTTCCGGAGACCGCGCGCTCCATGGCCCTGCTGGGCGCGGAGCTGTTTTTCTTTCCGACCGCCATTGGCACCGAGCCTCCTCCGGCGCTCGCGGTGAATTCACGCGAGCATTGGCAACGCACGCAACAGGGCCACGCCGCCGCCAACCTCACTCCGTTGGTGGCTGCCAATCGCCATGGGTTGGAGCGGTCGTTGCAGGATCCACAGGGGCTTTATATCCGCTTCTACGGGTCATCCTTCATTGCCGATGCCATGGGAGCGAAGCGCGCCGAGGCTCCCGAAGAGGGGGATGCCGTCCTGACGGCGACCTTCGATCTGGAGGAGACGCGTAAGCTGCGCGAGAACTGGTTCGTGTTCCGCGACCGGCGCCCGGATCTCTACGGAGTGCTCACTTCTCTGGATGGCTCGTCGAGCGAGTGATCCACGCGCTCGCGTCGCGCAACTCCTGGATGAAGCGGTTGTACTCGGCGCGCCTCTGTGCGTCATCGGGAATGCGCAGCAGAAACGACGGATGGATCGTCACCCAGATATGCGTCGTGGCATTCAGGCGCATCGGCGCCGCGCGCACCTGCGACACGGTCACCGGATGTCCCAGCAGGGCACGGGCGGCCGTGCCTCCGAGTGCGATCACGAGCTTGGGCGAGACGAGCCGCAGCTCCTCGTCCAGCCACCAGTGACAGGCCTCGATCTCGGTTGCGCTCGGCTTGATGTGCAGACGCCGCTTGCCGCGGGGCTCGAACTTGAAATGTTTGACGGAGTTGCTGACGTAGACGGTGTGCCTCTCCAGCCCCGCGTCGTGCAAGGCCCGCGTGAGCACCGCTCCAGCGGGCCCCACGAACGGATGGCCTTGCAGATCCTCCGAATCTCCGGGTGCCTCGCCGACGAACATCAATGCCGCCGGTGCCGGACCCTCACCGGGAACACCGTGCGTAGCCGCCTTCCACAGCGTGCAGCGCCTGCACGAATCCACTGCAGCGCGCAGCTCATCGATCGAAGTCAGCGTCCGGCCCGTGAGAGCTTGCGCTTCTTCGCGCTCGCTGCGTGCGCGAGATTCGCTGGTGCCCTCCGAGTCCTCTGACTTCATTGCCATCTCGTCAGTCTTGGCGTTGATGCTCTTAATGGTCGACGCGGGGTTGTTGTTCCACGCCCGTACGGAACCCCAACCAGGGTGGGTTGGCGCCCGCTCATGGCGCGCGCGAAGTGCCTCAGAGGACGGACGTGGCTGGAATGTTTGTTGCGTCACCGCCAAGTTTTGCCCCTGCGCGATGCTTGGGCGTTGCAATGCAGGCTGCGCGTCACCGTGAGCCTGGCCGATGCGAGCGCTCGAGGGAAGCATCCAGAGCGGGCGCGTTCGCGCAGCTTTGTGCCTGGACTCTTTGCAAAGATCATGGTTCCCGGCCGGTCACCGGGAACCACGGACTGGTGGAGGCGGGGGGAATCGAACCCCCGTCCGCAAGCGCTAGACATCCGGATCTACGTACGTAGCCCGTTCATTGGTTCTCGCGTGTCGCTACCCGAAGGGCAGGGAAGACGCCACGCCAGCGGACAGTGACTCTTAACGCCGCGGCCTGTCGCACGCCGCAGCGCGATCCTGTGAACGCGTCCCCTGATGCAGTCGCACAGGCACGAGCCGCTTCAGAGGTCAGCTGCGTTTAGGCAGCTAGAGCGTAGTTGTCGTCGTTGGCAACTATGAGATTGCAGCGAGATTTACGAGGGCACTGCGCCTCGGTACGCCCCTGATGGTTTGCAACCCACGTCGAAACCGGTCGCCCCCAAAAAGGACACGGCCATGATACCTCATGTGATGGCGCGGGCACGGACTTGCAAGCAATTGTTGCGAAAGCACTGCCATCAGCGCTGTCACCGTCTCTGATCCCCGACGCCGGGTTCCCGCGGGCGTCATCGTCCGGTAAGGTGCGCGGCTTTTGATTGGCCTGCATAGGGACGGGGAGTCATGACGAGAACAACCTTGACGGTGATCCTGGGGGCGCTGTGCGCTGCAACCATCGGCGGCGCGGCACGTGCCGATTCGGAGTGGGCATCGCGCAGCGAGCTGGGATATGCGCTGGCGCGTGGCAATACGGACTCCGACAACGGCAACCTGAAGTTCAACATCGCGCATCTGTACAACCACTGGATCGAGGCGTTCGGCATGGACGCCCTCTACGGCAAGACCAACGGCATCGGGACCGCGCAGCGTTGGGACGGGCACCTGCAGGTGGACTACAAGTTCACGGACAAGGCGTTCTGGTTCGGCAAGCTGGAGTATCAGGACGACCGCTACAGCGGCTTCCAGTACCAGGCGAGCGCGGCGACCGGTCTCGGGCGCATCTTCCTTCAGTCCGATACCGACAAGCTGACCGCGCAGCTCGGTATCGGTATCCGCAGGCTGCGTCCCGAGCAGCTCATCCGCGATGACGCGGGCGCGGTCATCGACCGGATCCCCGGCGAGAGCTCCGAGGATGCAGTGGCCGCAGGCGCGGTGACCTACGAGCACGACTTCAACACCTCGACCAAGCTGCTGGAGTCCGTCAGCGTCGAGTCCGGCAGGAGCAATACACTCCTGAAGAACAACCTGGGCATCCAGGTGAAGATGAGCACCGCGCTCGCGCTGGCGATTTCGTATAGCTACATCCGCAACAGCGGCCCGCCGCCGACGGTCCTCAGCAAGACCGACCAGCTCACCACGGTGAATCTCGTCTACGAGATCAAGAACGACAAGATACCGGCGATGCCGGTCGCACTGCTGGAGCACCAACTCAATACAGCGGACTGATTCATTGGCGGCCGGCGAAAAGCGTGGTTTTCGCCGGCGTGGCCGTCCTCTGCGTCAGCGGCTCGAGGAGCGCGCGGCCTCAGCCGCGCCGCAGCAGCCTTGCCTTGTCGCGTTGCCAGTCGCGGTCTTTCTCGACGGCGCGCTTGTCGTGTTGTTTCTTGCCCTTGGCGAGGCCGACCTGGAGTTTGGCGCGGCCATCCTTCCAATACAGCTCCAGTGGGATCAGGGTGTACCCACGGCGCTCGACCGCGCCGATCAACCCATTCAGCTCGCTGCGATTGAGCAGCAGCTTGCGGGTACGGATCGGGTCGGCCACGACGTGGGAGGAGGCGGAGGTGAGCGCCGAAATGTGCGCGCCGAAGAGGAATGCCTCACCGCCGCGAATGAATACATAGGCCTCCTTCAGCTGCGCGCGGCCGGCACGCATCGCCTTGACCTCCCAACCCTGCAAGGCGATCCCCGCCTCGTAGCGCTCCTCGATGAAATAGTCGAAGCGCGCCTTGCGGTTCTCGGCGATCAGGCGGGGCGTGGCGCTCTCAGGCTTGGGCATCGGGATATTGTAGCGTTTCTGACAGTCGCGGCTGGCTGGCCGTACAATCGGCCGCATGAAGGAGATCCGGCATTCGGCCATCATTGCCCAGCCCCCAGGCAGGGTCTTCGAGGTCATCAACGACATCGAAAGCTATCCGAGCTTCCTGCCGTGGTGCACCCACGCAAAAATTCTCTCGCGCAGCGAGCGGGAGATAGTGGCAACCGTGGGGGTTCGCAAGGGCCCGCTCCATGGGGAGTTCACGACCCGCAACGAGCTCGAGCCCGACAGGCGCATCTCCATGCAGCTCGTCAGCGGGCCGTTCCGCGCCCTCGAGGGCGAGTGGCTGCTCAGCCCGATCGGCGAGAACGGCTGCCGCGCCGAGCTGCACATGCGCTTTGCGTTCAAGAACGCTTTGTCCGCGATGCTCTTCGAGCAGAAGTTCGGTGAGACGATGGCCTCTCTGGTCGATGCATTCGTGACGCGCGCACGAAGCTGAATGCTGTGGCTGCCCCGGGTGCGAAGCGATGTCTGGTGGCCTATGCCACGCGGGAGCGGCAGTACCTTTGGCCGGTGGAGCTGGCGCCGGAGGCAACCATCGGCGATGCGTTGGCTGCCGCGCGCATCGCGGCCAATCTCGACAGCGTGCCCTGGGAAGATGCGCCTGTAGGGGTCTTCGGCGAGCTGCGCGAGCGGACCGATGTCCCACAGGAGGGCGATCGCATCGAGATCTATCGCCCGCTGGCCAGTGATCCGCGCCAACGCCGCCGGGAGCGCGTGCAGCGACAACGCAAGGACTCGGGGCGCGGGCGCTAGGATCGCAGGCGGAGCGCGCGCTTTCCTTCAGCCCCCTCCCATCTTCGGGAAGTGCGCGACCGGGGCCGTCTTCTTGTCCTGCTTCGCCTCGGCGGGCGCCAGGGAGCCCAGCTGTTCGTCGGTCGCCTGGGTGCGGTCGAACTTGCTCACCTTGTCATCCTGGAAATAGACGATGAGGTGCCATTCCTGCGGCGTCTTGATGTGGCCCTGCTTGAAGTAGAGCAGGTAGTCCCAGCGCTCCTTGTTGAAAGAGTCCGGGACCATGGGGGTCCCGAGAAGATAGCGTACCTGGGCGCGCGTCATGCCGACCTGCAACTGATCGATGGTCTTCCCCTCCATGAAGTTGCCCTGCACGATGCCCATCCGATAGACGCATCCCGAGGACAGCGCCGCCAGCACCGCCGTCAGCAACACCACCCCCCCGGACGCCCGCAAGGATGTGTGGAGGGTGCTTTTCGCAAAACCGTTGCCGCCCGTCAAAATTGGTCGCATGCTTGAGTCTTCTCGAGTCCTTAGATGGACGAAACTGCGCCGCGCATCATAACCTGCCCCCGGATCGCCGGAGAACATCGTGGAAGGCAAGGATCTTCGCAAAGCCGGCCTGAAGGTAACGCTCCCCCGCCTGAAGATTCTCGAAATTCTCGAGAACAGCTCCACGCGGCACCTCTCGGCCGAGGACATCTACCGTACGCTGCTCGATTCCCAGGAGGATATCGGGCTGGCCACCGTGTATCGCGTCCTGACGCAGTTCGAGGCGGCCGGGCTCGTCACGCGCCACCACTTCGAGGACGGGATGGCGGTTTTCGAGCTCAATCAGGGGACCCACCACGACCACATCGTGTGTCTGGACTGCGGCC
>Ga0207707_10005463_pt1 | contig 11109 bp, 15 predicted proteins | sample KBSC83BmetaG_FD_184336 | JGI IMG/M metagenome (GOLD analysis project Ga0207707, IMG submission 184336) | Corn rhizosphere microbial communities from Kellogg Biological Station, Michigan, USA - KBS C8-3B metaG (SPAdes) (version 2) | ecosystem: Host-associated > Plants > Roots > Rhizosphere ... | reverse complement strand
GAGAGAATCTCTCGCGAACACGAAGGCTTCAAGTTAACGGAGCCCGCTGGACATACTGTTACTTTCTATTCGAGCCACGTTTCCGGCCCAGTGTAAGTTCATGCCGACTTCCACTGATGCCACGGGCTTGTCCCGTGGAGTGTTCGATATGGCGATGAACGTGAATGCTCCACGGCATCTTCGAGTCTGCGTCCCAATTTTCTGGATTAAACCCAATCTTTCGGATCGGGCAAGCCGCACCCGAGACCTCCTGATCCACGCTAAATCCTCAGGTTTTTGCGGAATTTGTGCGAACTCGTTGCTGGGCATGTGAGTTGCGATTCTCCGCCGCAACTCGAAACCAACTCCCCCGTTTCAAAGGGCTCCCCTTTACCGATCTTCGTTAACGAAAGGATTCTCACCGTGACAACTAGAGCAAATAGAATTTCCACTGGGTTTGTGAGGTTGTTTTTATTCCTCCTTGTCACCTTTTCACTGATGGGTAGTGCGTTGGCCCAAGCCGGATCAACCGGCGCGATTTCGGGAACCGTCAAAGACGAAAAAGGAGCAATCGTTACGGGCGCTTAGGTGGAGGTTGTTAATTCTACTACCGGCCTGACTGAGCGAACCACAACCAGCGACAGTAATGGTAACTTCGGCGTTACACAGTTGCCTCCCGGTACCTACAAACTGGTAGTTACTGCGAGCGGCTTCTCGAAAGTCGAATTGCCGGACGTTAAAGTCAACGTTACTGAAACCACCACAGTCAACGTCCCTCTTAAAGTCGGACAAATCAGCGAGACGGTAACCGTCACGGAAGCCGCATCTCAAATCCAACTAAACTCCGCAACCACCGGGCAGACTCTCCAGTCAACCACGATCAATAACCTGCCCCTGGCCACGCGCAACTTCCTGACGTTGCTGACACTGTCCGCCGGCGCGAATACGGAAATGTTTCAGTCCGATGCGCTCGGTCGCGGAGCAGTCACGATCAACGTCAACGGTCAACGTCCGGTCAACAACAATTACCAACTCGAAGGCATCAACGCCAACGACATTAACCTGCCCGTTCTTGATAACGTCCCTCTTCCGAACCCGTCAACGGTGCAGGAGTTTAAGACTCAGACTTCGCTTTACGACGCTTCACAGGGAAGAAATGGTGGCGGCAACATTCAAGTCGCACTGAAGTCCGGCACCAGTGAATTTCATGGTGATACGTTCTTTTCCTGAGAAATGACAAACTGAATGCCAACGACTTTTTCCGGAACCGGAATGGTCAGCCGCGTCCGAGATATCGCCAGGGCGTCTACGGCGCGTCCATTGGCGGACCAATCTGGTTACCACATTTCGGCGAAGGCGGAGACGCTCTCCAGAGCACTCAGAATCGTCACTTCTTCTTCTTCAATTACCAGGGCACACACGCCGCATCGGGTACCGCAGCGGGAACAAACTTCGCGACCAACATTCCAGTGTTGCCGACTAATCGATCCGAAGCCAATCTGATTGCGACCTTTTTCCCCGGTGGACTGCCGTTGGGATTCACGAATCTCAATCCTGTTGCGCTCGCGTCTCTCAATCTGCCGGGAAACAAGTGCCCCGGTTTCGGTGACGCCTTCTGCATACCAACCGTAGCTCCGAACGCGGGTAATGGCGCCGCAGGGTTTCATGGTCCAGGTGGCACGCTGAGTCTTGGCTCGCTAAACAGAGCCGCGCTCGGCACGTTCAAGGACAACCAATTTACAATTACCACGGACCATCAGATAACGACGAACAACAAGCTGTCGTTCCGGTACTTCCAATCGACGAACGAAGCAGTTCGTCCATTCGGCACCGCCGGAACACTTCCATTTACACAGTTCGCGCCACAAGTTCGTGAAGGTGGGTTTCACAAGCGTTCTGTCTCCCCACTTTGTTAATGACTTTCGGGCAGGGTTCAACCGCTTCTTCTTTGCGACTGTTCCCACTGAGCCGATCTCATTGAGTGACATCGGTGCTGTTCGCGGCAACTCGGGCCAGTTTCCCGGAGCATACCAGGCCATCGTGACCGGATCGTTCAGCATTGGACCAGGCGCAACGACGATCGAGGCGGCACGTTCAATACTTTCGTTCTGGGTGACGATTTCTCCTGGAGTCGAGGAAGTCATCAGTTCCGTTTCGGAGGTGAGGGAAGTTACTACCAGTTGAACCGTTTCAATAACTTTGCCGCGCGCGGTTCAGTGACGTTCGGCAATGCGACCGGACTGGTTGGTTTCCAGAATTTCCTGCTGGGACGCGTAACAACTACTCAAGGCCGGGCCGGATTCTCGACTTTCTACTTCCGCGCCCTGGACCATTCGTATTATGTGCAGGACGATTGGAAGTTTAACCCGCGCCTGACTTTCAACCTCGGTTTCAGACTCGAAGGTTTGAGCATAGCTCACGAGAAATTCAACTTCCTTTCTAACTTCCGCGGTCTTGGCGATGGCGAACCACCGCCGCTCGCGATCATCAATCCGGAAGACACGCCGGTGGTTGGTACTCCCGGAGTCAGCCGTTGCACGATGTTGAAGTGCTTTAAGTTCTATCCAGCACCGCGCTTCGGTTTTGCCTATGACCTCTTCGGAAATCAGAAGACGGTCCTTCGCGGAGGTTATGGTGTTTACTTCCAGAGAGTTTCGAACCAGTCGCTCTTGCAAACTTCTGGTGGCTCACCATTCTCACTGGACTTTAGTGCGGCGCCATTTTCGGTGACTCCGCAGAATCCGTTCCCGGGCATACTGCCAAACTCTGCCTTCCCCTTGTCGACCGTAGCCAGAGTTCCACGCTTAACGGCGTTCCTGGCGGACGGAACTCCTGTGTTCGACAGTCCGAACGGCGCACCGCTGGGCGGATTCCGTTTCTTCCCCGAGCGTGATTTCGTTGCTCCTTACGCACAGCAGTGGAACATGACAGTGCAGCACCAACTTCCCTGGAGGATGGTTGCCGAAATTGGCTACGTTGGAACAAACGGCCGCCGGCTCATCGGAACTGGCGCTCCGGTCAACCCGGGCCAGTTCTGCACTATCGCAACGCCGTGCGTCATTCCCGCTTCTCTCGCAAGTGACGTTTCTGCCGGCGACATTCCAGCCGGTACTCCCGGAATCGCCAGAAACAGCGACGGCAGCATCACGATCACGCGCAGCTATGCCGAAAACATAAACGCACGCGTGCCACCGCAATATCTCGGGCTGGCTAACAGCCGGCTCTTTGCGCAGACGCAGAACGGTTTTTCCGCATACCATTCGCTGCAAGCCACGCTGGTCCGTCAGTTTTCTGACGGTATCTATTTGCAGGCTGCTTACACCTTCAGTAAGTCGATCGATAACGGCTCAGGCTCGAGCTTCACTGACGAGCTGAATGGACTTCTGGATATCGGCGACCTTCTAAACGCCAGGTCCAATAAAGGCCTTTCAGACTTCGATAGAACGCACCGCCTGGTCATCAGCTACAACATCGAGCTACCGTTCGGTAAGTGGCTGAGCAGTTGGCCACGCAAGCTCGTTGATGGTTGGTCCATCAATGGCGTAAGCACATTCCAGTCAGGCACTCCATTCCTGATTGCCGACTTTAGTGCCTTTACGCTGCAAGACACGGACTTCGTCAACGGCAGTCGCGCGACACTGGGATCAGGTGCGATCCTGACATCCGGTAGCGTCACTGATCGGCTCGATAATTTCGTCAATCTCGATGCGTTCATTGTGAGTGGACGGTGCGTTAACACAGGATGTTGGGCCAGTTGTACATGGATCTTAGTCAGTGGGAAAAAGCGGAAGGCAGTTTTCGCCAGGCAGTGAAAATTGATCCGAAAGCAATTTTGGCGTTGACGTCTCTGGGCGAAGTCTATCGGCGAGCGAAGAAATACGACGAGGCGCAAAAGATACTCGAAGAGGCGTTAATGCTCGATAACAATTCCTGGGAAAGCAACTTCACTCTCGGACGTATTTACTGGGAGAAGAAAGATATCGCGATGGCGGGGCGGTACGTGGCGCGTTCAATCGAGCTGCAACCGAACGTTGCCGAAGGTCATTTGCTGGCGGGAAACATTTTCATGCGCGCCGGTCTGCCTGACAACGCGCTGATCGAATACGAGGAATACCTGCGTCTCGCACCTAAGGGCGAGTTCTCCGCACAGACGCAAACCTTGGTTGATAAGCTGAAGAAAAATCAACGATCCAAATAACCCCTCCGCGCTTGATCGCTAAAGCCAGCGCCAACGGCGCGGAATATGGTCTGCAAGCGCTAACGAGGCTGAATATGAAGCGCCAACGGCGCGGAATACGGTGTGCAAACGCTAACGAGGCTGAATATGATCGCTAATGCCAGCGCCAACGGCGCGGAATATGACAGCCAGGGGCAAGCGCCGAACAACGTGAGGCGCGTCGCCCCTGGTTAACAACGCAAGATAGCCGTGAAGCTCTGAAGGAGCGGAATAATTGACATCGATATTTCGCACTTTCAATGCTCTATTGAAGTTGTTTCCTCGTAACCAGGGGCGACGCGTTCCGCTGCGCTTCACGCTTTCCCTTGGCTATCATATTGTGCGCCTTTGGCGCTCAGTTTCGACTCTTTGTGCAAAGCCAGCGCCGAGGGCGCGGAATATGATAGCTAGGGGCAAGCGCCGAACAACGTGAGGCGCGTCGCCCCTGGTTAACACCGCAAAATAGCCGTGAAGTTCTGAAGGAGCGGAATAATTGGCATCGATATTTCGCACTTTCAGTGCTCTATTGAAATTGTTTCCTCGACCAGGGGCGACGCGTTCCGCTGCGCTTCACGCTTGCCCCTGGCTATCATATTGTGCGCCTTTGGCGCTCGGTTCCGACTCTTTGTGCAAAGCCAGCGCCGAGGGCGCGGAATATGACAGCCAGGGGCAAGCGCCGAACAACGTGAGGCACATCGCCCCTGGTTAACACCGCAAAATAGCCGTGAAGCTCTGAAGGAGCGGAATAATTGCGTCGATATTTCGCACTTTCAGTGCTCTATTGAAATTGTTTCCTCGTAACCAGGGGCGACGCGTTCCGCTGCGCTTCACGCTTGCCCCTGGCTATCATATTGTGCGCCTTTGGCGCTCAGTTTCGACTCTTTGTGCAAAGCAAAATACCCGTGAAGCTCTATCATATTGCGCGCCTTTGGCGCTCAGTTCCGACTTTTTGTGCAAAGCCAGCCCTTCGCCAACTGCTTACATCGTTCTGAAGTAACGCATCAAAGACATAAATCCGAGGATGAACCTATCGCCCCATCTCGCGGCGAGCGTCCCAACAATGAGCGCGAATATCAGGTCTTCAGGGAAGGGACATCAGCCCCGACAGCGCGAGACCGGCCGCGAGAATAAAACCGATGATCACTAACTGGAAGGTTGCGCGGGGTGGTCCAGTACTGACATGATATGGACCTTCAACCAGTCAAATTGCAAAACACTAATTCCCGAAGGGGGTGTTGCAATGCAAAGCAAAGCCAGTATCGGCGGTCATCCGGTCCATCCGATACTGATTCCATTTCCGCTTGGTCTTTGGGTCACGTCATTCGCAGCCGACGTCCTTTTCTATTTTCTCCGGCATCCGACGCTGCTCGTGGTTTCTAAGTTCCTGCTTGCAGCCGGTTGCTTAGGCGCAGTTGCAGCAGCGATCCCGGGCATCATCGATTGGCTGACAATCAAGAACGGCGAGGTGAGGAAAGTCGCAAACTGGCACGCACGGCTCAATGTCATTGCGCTGATCGTGTTTGCGATTAGTCTCTTCCTGCGAATGAACAGCTACAGTCACTTCGTCGGCCACCGGCTCACTATTCCGTTTCTGCTTTCGCTCCTCGGCGTGATTCTGATCGCGATCTCAGGTTGGCTCGGTGGCGAGCTCGTTTTTCGGCATGGAGTGGGACAGACGCGAAACGGAGAGAAACCCTAACAGTCGTTTACTTGCGCGAGTTGGGTCTGCGGCAGCCGAGATGCTATACCTTAACCTGTCTCCTGTGAGCTACTGCATAGAAAGGGGAAGAAGATGAAACAGGTGAAGTCAAGTGTTTTCGCGTTGATTTTACTCGCGAGTCTATCAGTGCCGGCTTTCGCGGCACGTCACGATAGACATCGCTGCACCGATCACTGCGCTGACTCCTACAGGGTGAAGAAAGACGCCTGCCGTCTGATACCGCTCAAGCACGAACGCAAGATTTGTGAACGACGAGCGAAAGAAGCGAAAAACGATTGCAAGCACAGGTGTCACTAGCGCTGACACACTCGCCACAAATCTCTCCCCCACTTCAGAACTTCGCTACGATGAACGTTCCGCGGGCGCTTGCACTGTCTGAAGCGTGCGCATGACCGCATCCATTTGCCCATCGCGCTCACGCTGTTTACGCACCAGTTCTTCAAGCATCAGTTCACTCTTCAGATTTACTTTAAAATCCTGCTCAGCCGCGAGTCGATCTTTTTCAGCCGCACGATTCTGCGACATCATAATTACCGGTGCTTGAAGCGCGGCGAGAGTCGAGAGCAACAGATTAAGCAGGATGTAGGGATACGGATCCCATTGCGCGCCATTTTCGCCGTGCCCGAAGCGCGCCAGCAGAATCGAGTTGGTCGCCATCCATGTCAGTAGAATGCCACCGAAGATGAAAATGAATGTCCAGGACCCACCAAATGTTGCTACTCGATCGGCAATTCGCTGCCCAACCGTATATTGCTCCGCCATCACTTCGTTGATATTTCGCGATGCACGTTGAGCCACCAGTAAATTCGTTTGGCGGAGGCGCGCGCCGATCTCGCAAATGACATCGATGGCGCAATCAGGATGTGCCATTAAGAACTTCTGAAAGTTGTCGCTGCTCAGTCGGTGCAGGTGTGTATCGACAATGGCTGAGGCACTGCTCGAACGCTGACCACGATCGAGTACTGACAGTTCGCCAAAGAACTGGCCCGGGGTCAACTCCGCCAGCGTGACTTGCTTTACATCTTCATCAGTCACCCAGATACGGACAGAGCCTTCCTCGACCACGTACAGTGCGTCGCCCGCGTCGTATTCATGAAATATAACGTCGCCGGCTTTGTAGTTAACCTGCTCGACATCCTCGGCCAAATGCTCAAGCTCATGAGGTTCGAGACGCTGAAACAACGGAACTCGCGCCAAACTCTGCGCTTCATCGCTCAAGTTTGAATCGTCTGACATTGCAGGGTGTCCTTTCTGTTCCGCTCTTAGAACCGCAAGCGGTTTAAGAATTCAACATTAATTGCAAATGGGTCGGTCGTCGGCTGGTTTTGTGTAATGGTTTCTACTTCCTGGACCAGCTTCAGCACGGCGCCGCCCAAGTCCGTATCGTTTGAATTAATCTCGATACAATCCGGCGAATCAAATGGCGTGATAAACAAATAGCGCGGCACGTTGCTGGACATCGGCGCGGCAGGGCCGAGAATTAAGAGATGGTTATCCAAACGTGCATACCGGTGAGCGGAGCCCAACTGTCGCTCCCAGTGTAATTCTTTTTTTTCGGTTAAAGTGCTGAGCTGATCGATGAAGCGCCGCAGTCGATCAGTTGTTGCTGCATCTCGTGTCATTGCGATCTCCTTCATCCTTAAAACAGTTGACACTACCTGTAATACCTAACATGTTTCCGGCCCGAGAACTCAACCTCGAAAGACCTACCAAAATCCTTGATCGGAGGACCCTCAATGAAAGGCTTGGCGCTAACGATTCTACTCTCACTAGTAACTATTTCGACAACAATCCTGTCCAGGCGCAATGTCCCACGCCACGGGCAGCCGACGACGCATGTCAAGCTACGCGCAAAGAATATAAGGAATGATTCGGCTACCAGGGGCGAGGAAGCCCAAAGGACCCACGCCGCAAGTCGGAATAATGATTCATGGTGCAATGACCGATTTCCCGCTGACTTGCCATGCTCTCGAGTGTGTTACGAAGTACGCGGGCGATAACAGTTTATGAAGCTCCTAACGGCAGCGGTTTCGGACTGCCTTGCAGTTGGACCGGCAACTCCGGCGCGCAACAAATCTTGTCCAAACGCTTACGATCTGACTGCATCGCGGGATCGTTCGCCAACCACTCGCGCACCTGCGCCAGCACTTTCGCCGCGTTCTCATCCTTCGGCGTCGAAATCCGGTAGTGCATCCAGATTCCTTCGCGTCGCGCCGCGACAATACCCGCTCGACGTAAATAAGCCAGGTGCCGGCTAATCTTTGGCTGATTCGTTTTCAATATCTCCACGAAAAAACAAACGCAGACTTCCTGATCGCCAATGAGGTTGATGATTCGCAGTCTGGTTGAATCCGCCAACGCCCGAAAAAACAACTCACGATCGAAAGGTTTTTCTTTCCTTGTCATAACGGACTAAATCGTACCACAACACATGCGGCTTGACATATGTCTGCGCCTGGAGGATACTGCGTTACATATGTGCTTGTGCGTATGTATATCAGGAAGGAGTACTTGAAATGCAGAAGGAACAAAAACCGGTTCAGGCGCTGAAGGCGCATCTTGCGTTGAACGTCAAAGACGTGGAAGTGAGCCTCGAGTTTTATCGAAAACTCTTACGCATTGAACCGAGCAAAGTGCGAACAGGTTACGCAAAATTCGACGTTCAAAATCCACCCTTAAATCTGACTCTGAACCAGCACGTTTTTAACGAACGTGGTGCGCTCTCGCATCTCGGAATTCAGGTGGCGTCGACGGACGATGTTCTCGCCATTCGCGAGCAGTGGACCGAAGCGGGTCTGTTAACGCGTGACGAAATGCAAACGAGCTGCTGTTACGCACTGCAAGACAAGACGTGGGTGCGCGATCCCGATGGCAACGAGTGGGAAGTGTTCGTGGTGCTCGAGGACAATCTTGCCGAAACTGTGCCTTGCGAGTGCTGGACAGCCGAAAGCGCGGCTGCGTGCTGTGCGCCAACACCGATTGGAGTCACGAATGCATCAGCCGTTAGCGAGGCGGGTTGTTGCTGAAGCGTTAGGGACGTTTTTCCTGTTGGCCGCAGTTGTTGGGTCGGGCATCATGGCTGAGCGCCTCGCAAACGGAAACACAGCCCTCGCCTTGCTCGCCAACACTGCGGCTACAGGAGCCGCACTTATCGCTCTGATTATTAGTTTTGCGCCGCTATCGGGCGCGCACTTTAATCCAGTCGTGACGCTCTCTTTTGCTTTGCGTCGCGATTTACCCTGGCAGGTGGTTCCTTTCTATTTGCTCGCGCAGTTTGTGGGTGGAATGGGCGGCGTGATTGCAGCAAATCTGATGTTCGGTTTACCGGCGGTTTTTATATCTAGTCACCCGAGAGCGGGCATGGCCCAACTCCTCAGTGAATTCATCGCGACACTTGGATTGTTGAGTGTGATTCTTGCAGCCAGCCGCTCAACCATCGCTGTTGTAGCGGTTGCCGTAGGTGCGTACATAAGCGCGGCCTACTGGTTTACGGCGTCGACGTCCTTTGCGAATCCGGCAGTTACCGTCGCTCGTTGTTTGAGCGATACCTTTGCAGGAATTCGCCCGGCTGATGCGCCTGGTTTTGTTCTCGCTCAACTCGCCGGCGGTATCGCTGCAACAGTCTTGTTTCAATGGTTGATGCCGTCGCGAGATAATTAAGAACAGGCAATATGGAAAACAAACCGTACAAATTTTTGTTTCTGTGCACCGGCAATTCCGCTCGCAGTATCTTTGGCGAATACCTCTTGAGACATCTGGGCGGATCGCGCTTTCAGGTGTTCAGTGCCGGTTCGTTTCCCACGGGCAAAGTCAATCCGTTCGCGATTCAGGTCTTGAAGGACGTTTACAAGATCGATGGTTCGGAAGCTCGGAGTAAATCGTGGGAAGAGTTCAAAGACGTCGAATTTGATTTTGTTGTAACCGTCTGCGACAACGCTCGTGAGAGTTGTCCGGTGTGGCCGGGACAACCAATCGTTGCTCACTGGGACAGTCCAGATCCGGCGGCAGTCGAGGGAACCGAGTCAGAAAAGTACCGCGCGTTTAAGGAAGTGGCCCTCCAGATGAATCGCCGCCTTGACCTATTCACATGCCTTCCTTTCGACAAATTGGACCGACTTGAACTCACCGCGGCCATTCAGGAGTTGGGCTCAAAATAAGTCCTTGACATTGGAATTGGTTCCAAGCTTTAGAATGCCATTATGAGTGGCGACTCTCTAAGCTCAGGCAAACTCGCTGATTTGGCAGGAGTCAGCAGAGACACGCTGCGACATTACGAACGCAAGGGTGTGTTGCCACGTCCGTTCCGCGGTCACAACGGGTATCGACAATATGCGCCTGAGGCATTGCAACGAGTGCAACTCGTTCGGCGTGCGCTGTCAGTTGGTTTCACGCTGGACGAACTCGCCAAAGTGTTGAAAGTTCGTGATGCCGGCGGCGCGCCGTGTGAAGAGGTCAGGAGACTGGCAGCTCAAAAGCTACTCAACGTTCAGGATCAACTGCGCGAGCTCACGAGGTTACGAGACGACCTTCAAGAGACATTGCGAGACTGGGACGCGCGACTAAGTCGTCGAGCGAAGGGCAAACGCGCCAGTCTACTGGAGTCGCTTTCCGTTGATCCGAAGCCTGCCAAACGTTCAAACAATTCAATCAAACGCAAGAGAAGGAGTGAGTAATGAAAACACAGTTTCGACGGTCCATCTCGGCTTCATTGATTCTCGGAATCGTGACACTCGTCATTGTTTACGCGCAGCAGCCGAAAGCTGACGAGGAGATGAACAAGCGCGGCGATCATGTCATGGGATTTGACCATACCAAGACCACGCATCATTTTTCGTTGCAAGAGACGGGAGGATCAATTGAGGTAACAGCCAACAGCTCTGACGATGTCGAGAGTAGCGAACAGATCAGGATGCACTTGAAGCACATCGCGATGATGTTCGCGGAGGGGAACTTCAATGCGCCAATACTAATCCACGATCAAACACCTCCCGGCGTGCCCGTGATGCAAAAGTTAAAACACGAGATCAAGTACGACTACGAAGAGATCGATCGAGGAGCGGCGGTGCGAATTTCAACGAACAATCCGACTGCGTTGAAGGCGATTCATGACTTCTTACGCTTTCAAATAAAAGAGCATAAGACCGGGGATTCGCTGGTCGTTGGTAAGTGAAGCGTTCCGCTAGGGAATCGTTCT
>Ga0207707_10005456_pt1 | contig 11116 bp, 10 predicted proteins | sample KBSC83BmetaG_FD_184336 | JGI IMG/M metagenome (GOLD analysis project Ga0207707, IMG submission 184336) | Corn rhizosphere microbial communities from Kellogg Biological Station, Michigan, USA - KBS C8-3B metaG (SPAdes) (version 2) | ecosystem: Host-associated > Plants > Roots > Rhizosphere ... | reverse complement strand
CCTTGCTCGCTGATGATCCACACCTCACGAGCCCCGGCCCGAAGATACGCCGCCTTCTTCTCCTCAATTTCCGCCTGGACGTTCGATGGCGAGACGATCTCGACGCAAATATCCGGCGCCTGCATGTATGGCGTGATTTCGCCGAAATTCTTCAGGAATTCGCCCGAGGCCCACACCACGTCCGGCACGCGGATTCCAATCCGCGTCAGGACGGAGCATTCCGTAATGACGGTCCCGCGCGGCAGCTGACGCTTGAGTTCTGCCGCGAGTTCCGCCTGCAATCGCCCATGCCGGTTGCTGGCTGGGCTCATTTCGACCTTGCCCCAGGCGTTCAGCTCGATCTTATAGGGCAGGTCCTTGAGCGAGGGGTCCACGAGCACCTCGTGCCACCGAGCGATGAGCGATTCGGGCGTTGCCGGATTTCCCATGAGAAAAGTATACGCCTCGCTCGCGTAACGTCCCGTGCGCCGGACGGTCGACTACACGCCGAGGTAGCGGTGCTGCAACTGCGTATTGCGCTGCAGTTCGGCCGAAGTGCCGCTCCAGACCACACGTCCTTTCTCCAGCACGTAGTGCTGGTCGGCGACGCGGCACAACGCTTTCACGTCCTTGTCGATGACGAGGAGGGAGAGGCCTTCGGCCTTGAGCTGCTCGATCGAGCGGTAGATCTCGACGCGGATCAGCGGCGCGAGGCCCTCGGTGGCCTCGTCGAGGATGAGGAGCTTCGGGTTGGTCATCAGCGCGCGGCCGATGGCGAGCATCTGCTGCTCGCCGCCGGAGAGCTGGTTGCCGTAGTTCGACTGCCGCTCGCGCAGCTGCGGAAATACCGCGAAGACTCGATCGAGCGTCCAGTTCCTGCCGCGCGCCGTGGCGACGAGGTTCTCGCGCACCGTGAGGTTGGGAAACACCTGGCGTCCCTCCGGCACGAGCCCGATGCCGGCCTGGGCGATGCGGTAGGACGGTAGTCCGCGCAGGGCCTTCCCGTGGAAGAGCACCTCGCCCGCCTTGGGCGGCGTGATGCCCATGATCGACTTGACCGTCGTGGTCTTCCCCATGCCGTTGCGGCCGATCAGCGTCACGACGCGCGAGGCCGGCACGTCGAGGTTCACGCCGAAGAGCACCTGGCTGCGCCCGTACGCCGTCTCGAGGTCGCGGATCTCGAGCATCAGTCGGTGCCCAGGTACGCGGCGCGCACCTCGGGATGGGCGCGAATCGACTCCGGCTCCCCGGTGGCGATCAGGCGTCCATAGACCAGCACCGAGATGCGGTCGGCGAGCCTGAACACGGCGTCCATGTCGTGCTCGACGAGGATCATGGTGTGCCGCGCCTTCAGGCGGCCGAGGAATTCGATCATGCGCTGCGACTCTTCCGGGCCCATGCCGGCCATCGGCTCGTCGAGCAGCAGGAGGCGCGGGCGCGTGGCGAGCGCCATCGCCACCTCGAGCTGGCGTTGCTCGCCGTGCGACAGGTTCGCCGCGTGTACCGTCGCGCGCCCGCCGAGGCCGACTTCGTCGAGGATCCCGCGGGCCGGCTCGCGCAGCGCGGCTTCGCGGCGCGCCGGCTGCCAGAAGCGGAAGCTGTGCCCGGCGTGTGCCTGGACCGCGAGCGCCACGTTGTCGAGCGCGGTGAATTCCGCATAGATGCTCGTGATCTGGAACGAGCGCGCGAGGCCCTTGCGCGCGCGCTTCGGCGCCGACAGCGCGGTGACGTCCTCGCCGCCGAAGAAGATGCGTCCGGCGTCGGGTCGCAGGTTGCCGGCGAGCTGACTGATGAAGGTGGTCTTGCCGGCGCCGTTCGGCCCGATGATGGCGTGCGTCTCGCCTTCGCGCACGGCGAGGTCGATGCCGTCGGTCGCGCGCAGCGCGCCGAACGACTTGACGAGCTGGCGGACCTCAAGCATCGGAGCGGGCGAGCACGCCGGCGAGGCCGCGCTTGAAGAAGATGACCGATAGCACGAGCAGGGGGCCCAGGATGACGGGCCAGTACTCGGTGTAACCCTTGAGCAGCTCCTCGAAGAGCAGCAGGGCGAAGGCGCCGAGCATCGGCCCGGCGGTGCTGGCGATGCCGCCGAGGATCACCATGAACATCAGGTCGCCCGACTGCACCCAGCTCATCAGCCCGGGCGTGATGTAGTTCGTATGGTTCGCATAGAGCGCGCCCGCCAGGCCGCCGATCGCGCCGGCGATGACGAACGCCACGAGCCGATAGGGATAGGGCGAGAAGCCGATGGCCCGCGAGCGCGATTCGTTCGACTTCGCCGCGCGCAGCACCATGCCGAAGCGCGATTCGACGATGCGATGGACGAGGTAGAGCACGGCCAGCATCAGCGCGAGGCACACGTAGTAGAACTGCACCGCGTCGCCGAGGTCGACGAAGCCGAGCTGGCTGCGGGCCTTGAGCCGCATGCCGTCGTCGCCGCCGAAGAGCTCCAGCGAGATGCCGAGGTAATAGAGCATCTGGGTGAAGGCGAGCGTGATCATGATGAAGTAGATGCCGCTCGTGCGGATCGACACCGCGCCGATGGCGAGCGCGACGAGCGCTGAGGCGCCGATCGCCACCAGCCACTGCAGGTAGCCGTTGGTGATGCCGTAGAAGGCAAGGATGCCGACCGAATAGGCGCCGATGCCGAGGTACGCGGCATGCCCGAAGGAAACGAGGCCGCCGTAGCCGAGGATCAGGTTCAGGCTCGCCGCCGCGATGGCGAGGATCATGATCCGGCGCACGAGGTCGATGTAGAACGGCTGGTGGATCGCGCTGACCGCCGGCGGCAGCGCCGCCAGGATGACGATGACCACCACCCAGAAGATCGCGCTGCGCTTCATCGGCTCTGGAACAGGCCCGCCGGCTTGAGCGCGAGGACGACCGCCATCAGCAGGTAGATGAGCATGGACGCGAGCGCCGGACCGGCCGCTTCAGCGGCGGGAGGCGATATCAGCGTCGCGAGCATCGGCTTGAGGAATGCGCGCCCCATCGTGTCGACGAGGCCGACGATGACGGCGCCGACCAGCGCGCCGCGGATCGAGCCGATGCCGCCGATCACGATCACGACGAAGGCCTGGATGAGCACGATCTCGCCCATGCCGGGCTGCACGGCGTAGATCGGCCCGGCCATCAGGCCGGCGAGACCGGCCAGCGCCGCGCCGAAGCCGAACACGACCGTATAGAGGAGCCGGATGTTGACGCCGAGCGCCGCGACCATCGTGCGGTTGGACGCACCGGCGCGGATCAGCATGCCGAGGCGCGTGCGCGTCACCACGTACCAGAGCATGACCGCCACGGCGAGGCCGACGACCAGTATCACGAGCCGGTAGAGCGGGTAGCGCGAGCCGGTGAAGAGGGTGACGTGTCCCTGCAGCCACGAGGGCAGCGACGTGTACAGGCTGCCGCGCCCCCAGATGAGCGCCGTCGCCTCGTTGAAGAAGAGGATCAGGCCGAACGTCGCGAGCACCTGGTCCAGGTGGTCGCGGCTGTAGAGCGCGCGCAGCGCGATCACCTCGATCACCATGCCGACGACCAGCGTGCCGAGCAGCCCGAGGAAGACGCCGAGGACGTAGCTCCCGGTCCAGTTGAACGCCGCCACGGCGAAATACGCGCCGACCATGAAAAGGGAACCGTGCGCGAGGTTCACCATGTTCATGATGCCGAGGATGAGCGTGAGCCCGGCCGCCATGAGGAACAGCATGACGCCGTACTGAAGGCCGTTCAGCAGCTGCTCGAAGACCAGCGACCACATCATGGAAAAGGGGTCAGAGCAATTTTCCGGTTACAAAGCCGACGGGCGCCAAGGGGCAGGCAGATTGTTTCAGGAAAATTGCTCTGACCCCTTTTCCCGCACAAACAAAAAAGGGCGCGAAGCGCCCTTTTTTGAGAACGGCTTAAGCCATCACCACTTCATCTTGCATTCTTGGTGGTAGGCGTCCTGGTGCTTCTCGAACGCCTTCTGCACGATCTTCATCGCCACGCCGTCCTTGTTGTTCGCCTTCACCGCCTGCAGCAGGTAGAAGTCCTGGATCGGGTGCTGGTTGTTGTTGAACTTGAACGGGCCGCGGATCGAGTCGTAGTTCGCCTTGCGCATCGCCATGACGAGGGCCTTGGTGTCCTTCAGGTTGCCCTTGGTCGCGCGCACGGCGGAATCGATCAGCATGATCGCGTCGTAGCTCTGCGCGCCGTAGTACGAAGGCGTGTAGCCGAACTTCTTCTCGAAGTCGGCGACGTACTTCTTCGACGCCGGCACGTTCAGGTCCGGGCTCCAGAAGCGCGCTTCGTACTGGCCGATGGCCGCTTCCTTGAGCGCCGGGATCGACGTCTCGTCGACGGTGAACACCGAGTAGAGCGGGATCTGGTCGCGCAGGCCGGCCTGCACGTACTGCTTCACGAACTGGATGCCCATGCCGCCCGGGTAGAACACGAACACCGCTTTCGGGTTCTTCGCGCGCAGCTGCGTGATCTCGGCCTGATAGTCGGTCTGCTGGAACTTGGTGTAGACCTCGTCGACGATCCTGCCCTTGTAGTAGCGCTTGAGGCCCGCCACCATGTCCTTGCCGGCCTGGTAGTTCGGCGCCATCACGTAGAGCTCGCTGATGCCCTTGTCGTTGAGGTATTTGCCGAGCGCCTCGGGCGACTGGTCGTTGTTCCACGAAGCCGAGAAGTAGAGCTCGTTGCACTGGCTGCCCGCGAGCGGGCTCGCGCCGGCGTTGGCCCCGACCATGATGTGGTTCGCGCCGGTGACGACCGGCACCACGGCCATCATCACGTTCGACCAGATGATGCCGGCCATGAAGTCGACCTGGTTCTTCTTCAGCATCTCCTCGGCGAGCTGCACGCCGACCTCGGGCTTGAACTGGTCGTCGCCGTAGAACACTTCCACCGGCAGGCCGCCCATCTTGTGGCCGAGGTGGTCGAGCGCGAGCTCGACCGAGTCCTTCATGTGCTTGCCGATGATGGCCGGCGGGCCCGACAGCGTGGTGATGAAGCCGATCTTGACGTTCTGCTGCGCAGCAGCGGAGCCGGCGAGCGCGAGCGCCGCGGCGCCCGCAACGAGAGCTTGCAGTGATTTATGCATGGATTTCCGACCTCCTCCTATGGCGGCGCAGTCTAGCATGGCGGCCGCTGCACTTTAGTTCACCAGGCCCCGTGGTACTGTTCCGCGCCATGCAGCCCAAGCGCAGCATCGTCGACTACCTCGCCGAGAACGCGCGGCGTGCGCCCGAGCGCACGGTCATCCATTACAGCGACCGGCAAGTAAGCTTCGGCGAGCTCGATGAGCGCAGCGCTAGGGCGCGCGGCGCGCTCGCCGGCCTTGGCGTGAAGCCCGGCGACCGTGTCGCGCTCGTCATGAGCGACGGGCCGGAGATGGTGATCGCGATGCTCGCCGTGATGGGCATGGGCGCGGTGGTCGTGCCGTGCAGCACGATGCTCAAGCCCGCGGAGCTCGAGTACGTGTTCCAGGATTGCGGCGCGAAGCTGGTCATCGTCACGCCCGAGCATCTCGAGAACGCCAAGGCCGGCAAGGCGCCGCGCATCGTCGTGGCGCCGGGTGAATTCAACGCGCTGATCGACCAGGGGCAGGCCACGCCGCTCGGCAAGTTCGACGGCGATACACCGTGCCTGATTCTCTACACCTCGGGCAGCACCGGCTCGCCCAAGGGCGCGGTCCATCTGCACGATCATTTCTCGGAGACGATCGAGCGCGTCGCGCGGCACGTCTATGCGCTCGGGCCGCACGACCGGCTCTTCTCTTCGTCGCGGCTCTTCTTCGCCTACGGGCTCGGCAACAGCTTCTCGTTCCCGGTCGGCATGGGCGCCGAGGTCGTGCTCTGCGCGCAGCGCCCCACGCCGCAGGTGATCGCGGACATCCTCAAGCGCTACCGGCCGACGATCTTCTTCGGCGTGCCGGCGGTGTTTCGCGCGCTGGTGGAGTACGCGCGCCAGGGAAATAAGCTGGAGACCTCGACGCTGCGCTTCTGCGTGTCGGCGGGCGAGGTGCTGCCGGTGGCGACGTGGAGCGACTGGAAGGAAGTGAGCGGCGTCGACATCCTGGAAGGGCTCGGCACCACCGAGCTTCTGCATTGCTTCATCCACAATTTTCCCGGCCGCTATCGCCCGGGGAGCTCCGGTCTTGCATTGCCCGGATATGAAGTGAAGCTGAGCGACGAGGGCGGCAAAGTCGTCCAGGGCGAGGGCCGCGGCAGGCTGCAGGTCAAGGGCCGCAGCGCCATCCCGTATTACCTCAACAAGCCCGACAAGACCGCGGAGCTGATCCACGACGGCTGGGTGACCACCGGCGACATCTACCGGCGGGACGGGGACGGCTTCTACTGGTTCGAGGGCCGCGGCGACGACCTCTTCAAGTGCTCCGGGATGTGGGTCTCGCCCGGCGAAGTGGAAGACGCGGTGATCACCCATCCCGCGGTGCTCGAGGCGGCGGTCATCGCCGAGTCCGACGAGCAGGGCGCGACCATCGCCGCCGCCTATGTTGCCCTTCGACCGGGACACTCGCCGGGCGAGGGCCTGTCCCGGGACATCATCGAGCACGCCGCGAAGAACCTGCCGCGCTTCAAGCGCCCGCAGCGCATCCGCTTCATGGACGCGCTCCCGCGCACCGCGACCGGCAAGGTCCAGCGCTTCAGGCTGCGCGAGCTCGCCCGGAAATAATTGGGGTCAGATCAAAATTGCGGGACAACTGGCAAAGTTGTGCCCATCGTCCTCTAATGTTGATCTGACCCCATTCAGGTTCTTCGCATGACTCTCAAAGACAAAGTGGCGATCGTCACCGGCGGCGGCATCGGCCTTGGCCGGGCCTATTGCAAGGCGCTCGCGGCCGCCGGCGCGAAAGTCGTGGTGGCCGACATCCAGTCCGACGCCGCCGGCACCGTGGCCGATGAGGTGGGCGGCGTGGCGGTGAAAGTGGACGTCACGTCCGAAAAGGAAACGCTCGCCATGGCCGCGAGGGCGATCGAGGCCTACGGCGCGATCGACATCCTCGTCAACAACGCCGGCCTGTACTCGTCGATCCAGAAGCGGCCGTTCACCGAGATCCCGCTCGACGAATGGGACCGCTGCATGGCGGTGAACGTGAAGGGCGTCTACCTCTGCTGCCGCGCGGTGCATCCGCAGATGAAGAAGCAGAAGCGCGGCAAGATCATCAACATCTCCTCCGGCACGGTGCTCGGCGGCACGCCGATGTTCCTGCACTACGTGAGCTCGAAGGGCGCGGTGATCGCGCTCACGCGCTCGCTCGCGCGCGAGGTGGGCGGCGACGGCATCAACGTCAACGCCATCACGCCGGGCCTGACGATCGCCGACGAGCAGCAGAAGAAGATGCTCGCGGAGGAATATCTCGCCCCGCGGCGCGAGGCGCGCGCCATCAAGCGCGATCAATACCCCGAGGATCTCGTCGGCGCGGTGGTCTTCCTCGCCTCCGCGGACAGCGACTTCATCACCGGCCAGACGCTGAACGTCGACGGCGGCACCTGGTTCCTGTGACGGTGTTCGACACCGACGCCCATGTCGAGGAATGCGACGAGACGTTCGCGGCGCTGCCGGCGGACATCCGCCCGCGCATCATCGAAGGCGGGAAGCGCGCGTTCTGGCTGATCGAGGGCCGCACCTTCCCCCGGCTGCAGGGGAAAGGCGTCCACACGTTCGGCTCGCCGCATCTGCGCAAGGCCTACGACGCCGAGCGCCGGACCCGCGTCGAGAGCCAGGAGCTGCGCGATCCGAAGGCGCGCCTGCACGACATGGACCACGAGGGCATCGACGTCTCGGTGGTCTTCCCGACGATGTTCCTCGTCTGGCCGCTCGCCGACGATCCGGCTACCGTGCGCGCGCTCTCCCGCTCCTACAACGAATGGATCGCCGCCAAGTGCAAGGCAAGTGGTGGGCGCATCCGCTGGGTGGCCACGGTTCCGTTGCCCGACGTGGCAGGAGCGGTCGAGGAGGTTGCGCATGCCAAACGGCTCGGCGCCTGCGGCGTCATGACGCTCGGCACCGCCGGCCACCTGAAGCTCGACGACCGCGGCCTCGATCCGTTCTACCGCGTATGCGAGCAGCACGCGCTGCCGGTCTGCGTGCACGTCGGCTGGTCCTATCCGCCGATCTCGGATCTCTACGACAACGTCTACGAGGCGATGATCACGCCGTTCGTCTTGCCGATCTTCATGGCCTTCTCCGCCATCCTCGTCGGCGGCGTGCTCGAGCGGTTCCCGCGCCTCAAGGTGGGCTTCTTCGAAGCAGGCGTCGAGTGGGTGCCGTTCTGGCTCGACCGCATGGAGCGCTTCTACCGGCAGCCGCCCGGCGGCTCGAAGAAGCGCGACCTGCCGGCGCGCAATCCACGCGAATACGTCGCCGAGGGACGCGTCCACTTCAGCTGCGAGCTGGACGAGGCGCGCATCGCCATGGTGGCCGATGCGATCGGCCAGGACTGCATCCTGTATTCATCCGACCTGCCGCACGCGCATCGCGTGTTCGACGCGATCAAGCTCTTCCGCGAGCGCAAGGACATCCCCGAAGGCACCAAGGCGAAGATCCTCGCCAACGGCGAAGGCTTCTTCGCGCAGTCCCCCATCGCTTAAGCACTCGTTAAGGCGCCTCCGCCTATGGTGCTCGTTCGACAACGGAGGAGGAACCATGGCGAGCTTCACGCAGATCCAGCAGCGCTGGGAAGCATTTCAGCTCAACAAGACCCAGGTTTTCTGGGTCTGCGCCGGCGTGGTGGCGGCCACGCTCATCGGCGGCTTCGGCTTCGCCGGCTGGGTCAGCGGCGGCCGCGCGCAAAGCATGGCGGCGGAAGCCGCGGAGAATGCGCGGCGCGACCTCGCGGTCGCGGTGTGCGTCGACGATTTCGTCCATGAGCGCGACGCGGCGGCGCGCCTGGCGAAGCTGAAGGGCACGGACTTCTACCAGCGCGGCGACATCATCGCCACCGGCGGCTTCGCCACGATGCCCGATCGCAAGGAGGCCGACGACGCGGTCGCCTCGCGCTGCGCCGCGGCGCTCGAGGAAGTGAAGCTGCCGGGCGCGCAAGGGAAGGCTACGCCGGTCAGCGCGAAGCAGTAGCGCCGTCCCCGCTAGAACACGTTCTTGCGGATGAAGATCTTCTGCCCGACGCGCAGGTGGCTGCCGGCGCGGTTCCAGCGCTTGAGCGAGGCGACGCTGACGCGGTAACGGCGGGCGATGCGCGTGAGGGTGTCGCCCTTCTTCACGCGGTGCACGAAGGCGACGCGGCCCTGCGCCGGAATCGGCGGGGCGTACATCACCGGCAGCTTGACCGCCTCGTGCGCCTGCGCCCCGGTCGGCACGACGAGCACCTTGGGGATGCGCGACGAGCGCGGCGGGATGCCGTTGACCCGCTTCAGCTCCGCGATGGACAGGCCGAAGCGCCGGGCGATGGAGCCGAGCTTCTCGCCGCGCTTCGGACGGTAGACGCGCCAGGAGACGAGGGAAGTGCCCTCGCGCTCGGCCAGGTTCTCGTAGAACACCGGCAGCTTCTCCGCCGGCAGCACCAGTCGCGCCGACTCCGAGGCCCGGATCAGCGGCCGGCTGAAGCCCGGATTGAGCGCGAGAAACTCCTCCGGCGGCATTTCCGCCAGCTCGGCCGCGAGCTGGAGGTCCATGTCGGGCGCCTGCTCCACCTGCACGAAATACGGCTCGTCGGGGATCGGCTCGAGCTCGATGCCGAATGCCGCCGGATCGCGGATGATGTTCTTCAGCGCCTGCAGCTTGGGCACGTAGCCGCGCGTCTCGCGCGGCATGCGCAGCTTCGCGTAGGTGGTCGGCTTGCCGGCCTTGCGGTTGCGCGCGATCGCCCGCGACACCGCGCCTTCGCCCCAGTTGTAGGAGGCGAGCGCCAGGTGCCAGTCGCCGTGCATCTCGTAGAGCGACTGCAAGTAGTCGAGCGCGGCGCTGGTGGAGTCGACGATATCGCGGCGCTCGTCGTACCACCAGCTCTGCTCGAGGTCGAAGCGGCGGCCGGTCGCCGGGATGAACTGCCACAGGCCCGAGGCGTGCGCGCGCGAATAGGCCATCGGATTGAACGCGCTCTCGACCATCGGCAGCAGCGCGAGCTCGGTCGGCATGCCGCGCTGCTCGATCTCGGTGACGATGTGATAAAGATACCGGCGGCTGCGCTCGAAGGCGCGCTGCAGGTATTCCGGCCGCGCCTTGTAGTACGCGACGTATTGCCGCACGAGCTTGCTCTTGAGCTCCGGCATGCGGAACCCCTTGCGAATGCGCGCCCACAGGTCCGCGCGCGGCCCGGTCGCGTCGACGGTCTTGATCGCGCCGCGCGGAGGAATCACCACGTGGGGCGGGTCGAACCGCACCGCTGCGTGCGGCGGCGCGACAGGTGGCGCGGCCAGCGGCTCCGCAACGACCGCCGCCGGCATGCTCGGCTGGGGCGGCAATACGGGCAGCGGCGCGGGGGGCGCGGGCGTCGGTGTAGCGCAGGCCTGCAGCAGCGTCGCCGCGGCCGCCGCGAGGAGGGCAGGCCATCTCATCCTCGCCCGACTATAAGGATGCTTCGTTATTGCACTCTTAGCGCCCGCTGGGCCGCGCGGAGCACGGTGCGCCCGCTTAACGAAACATTAAGCCCGCACGCATCTTGCAAGGCGTCGGCCGCCATGGACTACTTTCGCGGGCTCGCTACCGGTTTCTTTCTCGGCGCGCTGGCGATGTTCGCGTTCGCGTCTCGCCAACGAGCCGTTAGTAGACCTAGGCTGCCTTAGCCTGCTGCTGCTCTTCCTTGACCATGCGCTCGACGATCTGCCGCATGGCGACCCACGCCTTGTCCTGGCCGAGGTTCACCGCCAGTGACGGGCCGAGGTCCATGTTGACTTGCTGCGCCTTCACCATCGCCATGTCCTCGAGGAAGATGTCGCGGATCTGCACGGCGAGCATGTCGGCGATCCACTTCTGGTCGAGCTTGAAGTTGAACGCCTGCGCGAAGAAGTAGTGCGCCGTCTTCCCGGTCTCGGGCGTGATCGCGTTCAGATTCCACATGTTCATCCAGCGGCTGCCGCGGTCCGACGTCTGCCGCGCGCCCGCGCCTGCCGGCGCGGAGCCGACGTCGAGCTTGACGAAGCACGGCGGAGCGAAGTGCGCGATCTGCCAGCGGTCG
>Ga0207707_10005453_pt1 | contig 11118 bp, 8 predicted proteins | sample KBSC83BmetaG_FD_184336 | JGI IMG/M metagenome (GOLD analysis project Ga0207707, IMG submission 184336) | Corn rhizosphere microbial communities from Kellogg Biological Station, Michigan, USA - KBS C8-3B metaG (SPAdes) (version 2) | ecosystem: Host-associated > Plants > Roots > Rhizosphere ... | reverse complement strand
GTCCGAGCCGATCTGATGGTGATCAGCGACGCCTTCCACGCCCTGGGCGCGCACCCGGCCGACGGCATCGAGATCGGCATCGACCTGGGCCTGCGGACCGGCTTCGGCGACGACTGGCTCCGGCTCGGCCCGATGAAGGTCTTCACCGACGGGTCGCTCGTCGGCCGGACCGCCGCCATGTCCGAGCCGTACGACGGCGACCGGGGCAGCGGCGGCGCCGCGAACCGGGGCTACCTGCAGGCCGACGCCGCCCGCCTGGCCGACACGATCATCGCCGCGCACCGGGCCGGCTGGCGGGTCGCCGCGCACGCGATCGGCGACCGCGCGATCGACCTCGCCCTCGACGCGTTCGACGCCGCGGCCAGCAGGTACCCGCGCGACGACGCGCGGCACCGGATCGAGCACTTCGCCGCCGCCCGCCCGGACCAGGTCGCCCGCGCCGCCGCGCTCGGCGTGATCCCCGTCGGTCAGGGCCGCTTCGCCACGGAGATCGGCGACGGGATGCTCGCCGCCGTCGGCCCCGCCCGGCACCCATGGCTCTACCGGCAGCGCTCCGTGCTCGACGCCGGCCTGGTGCTGCCCGGCAGTTCCGACCGCCCGGTCGTAGCCGGAACCCCGATGCTCGGTATCCACGACATGGTCAACCGCCGCACCGCCGCCGGCACCCCGTTCAACGCGGCCGAAGCGGTCACCGCCGAAGAGGCGCTGCGCGCCTACACCTGGGGCTCGGCGTACGCCAGCAAGGCCGAACACGTAAAGGGCTCGATCGAGCCCGGCAAGCTGGCCGACTTCACGGTCCTCTCCGAAGACCCGACGGCCGTCAGCCCCAGCCGCATCGCGGGCCTAGAGGTCATAGCGACAATCGTCGACGGCAAGCTCCGCTACTCAGCCCTCGACTAGCTTAGCGTTCCTCAGGCACCTGATAACAGCAAGAAGCGCGCAGCGCGGCGCCTCCCGGGCGGCACGAAGCGCGCAGCGCGCCCTCTCGGACGGCAAACAGTCGCCGGCCCGGCCCGGCCCGGCCCGGCCCGGGCCGGGCCGGGCAGCGATGACGCGGGATACTTCGACCCCCTCTGGGGGGTCGAAGTATCCCGCGTCTTGCAGTCGGCTGGGCGTCCAAGCACACCGTCCTGGATAACAGCAAGAAACTGGGCCGCCGCCGAAGGCGCCCCCGTCGAAGTCGCCGCGGTCGCGGCGCTTCCCGCGACGGCTCCGCCCTGCCCGCCGGCGGCCGAGACCGCGCCGGTCCCGCACCCGGCGGCAACAACGGAAAGAGCGGCACAGGCAAGCAACCGCGTACGCATGCCCTGGAGACGGCGCGACCGCCCCGCGGCCGTGCCGCGACCCACTTACCTGAACGCGGGCATGACCTCCGTCGCGAACAGTTCCGCCGAGCGCAGCGTCTCGGCGAACGTCATGTCGCCGAACGCGAATTCAAGCGAGAAGTAGTTGATGCCCGCTGTCTCGGCGTGCTCGGCGACCCAGGCGCGGGCGCCGGCCGGGTCGCCGGCGTAGCGATGGCCCGTGGCGGTCGTCTCGAACGTGCCCGAGGCCACGCCGGGCGGCATCGGGACGTCGAACTTCTTCCACAGGTAGCTCAGGTTGTCGGTGAACGGGCCGAAGGCGCGGGCCGCGATCTCCTGGGCCTTCTCGTTCGTGTCGGCGACCACGATCTGCCGGGAGATCCCGAGCGGCGGCAGGTCCGTCTCGGCCCGGCCGAGCGCCGCCCATTCTTCCCGGTACGCGTCCGTCAGCACCCGGACCTGGGGCGACGGGACGAGCGCCATCATCGGCATCCGCAGTTGGGCGCACCAGCGGGCCTTGTCCGGCGTCCGCGTCGCGTACCAGGGGATGAGCGGCCGCTGCACCGGCTTGGTGACCACCGGGGCGGAGTCGATGTCGTAGAACTTGCCGTGGAACGTCACCTCGGCGACATCGGGGTCCAGGCCCATCCGCAGGATCTCGAAGGCCTCGTCGAAGCGGGGCTGCGCCTCCGCACCGGGCACGCCGTGGAACCCGGTCTCGACGGGGGAGACGCCGCGGCCCACACCGAGGACCAGCCGGCCGTTGGTGAGCTGGTCGAGCGTGGCGGCCTCTTCGACCATCCGCAGCGGCGGGACGACCGGCAGGATCGAGATCAGCATGCCGAGCTTGATCGTGGACGTGAGCCGGGACGCGGCGGCCAGCATCAGGTGCGGGGTGGCGATGCCGAGCGGGGTGCCGTGATGCTCGGCGAGCTGGTAGGCGTAGTACCCGAGCCGCTCGTAGGCCGCGACCAGCTCGAGGCGCTGGTCCAGCTGCCGTGCCGCGGGCAGGCCGGTCGCGTCGTTATGGTCGAAGACGGCGAAGAGCATCGTCGCTCCCTCCCTGAGGCCCTGAGGCCTCCTAAGGCCTTCTCGGGCCTGACAACCCTGATGACGATCATGGTGCGCGAAGACGGGGCCACGCACCCGTTCGGAATTATCGTCTTTCAATACCCCCAGCTTCGGCTAGGTGGCTGGACCCCACGGAATAACCGCTAGAGTCGTGGCGTGCAACGGGCCAGGAGTCGATGGCGAGCGTACGCGGCGGCGTGCGCGATCGCCGCAGCCTGCGGTATTACCGCAGGCTGCACGGGTGGCGGCGGCGCGTCGGCCGGCGCGTCCCAGTCCACGAGCCCGGCCCGGCCCGCGAGCACGGACTCGCCCGCGGGCGCCGCCGCGCCGGGCGTCACCGGTGCCGCCAGCCCGGCCGGCGGCCAGCCCACCGAGCGGCCCGCCAACGCGCCGACGACCGCCTCGCCCGCCTCCGCGTGCGTCACGCAGGTGCTCGGCAACCTGACCCTCGCCCAGCGCGTCGGCCAGCTCTTCGTCGTCGGCGTCGACGGCAACATCGCCGGGCCGCAGCTGACCGCCGCCGAGCACACGTATCACTTCGGGTCGCTGCTGCTCAACAAGTCCGGCGTCGGCACCGCCGCGCTCGCCGCGCAGACCGCCGCGATGCAGGAACTCGCGTCATCGGGAACGGGCGGCGTCCGCTTCTTCATCGCGGCGAACCAGGAGGGCGGGCAGATCCAGCAGCTCAGCGGCCCCGGGTTCGCCGCGATGCCGTCGGAGCTCGTGCAGGGCTCGTGGTCGCTGAGCACGCTGCGCACGCGGGCGACGAACTGGGGGACCGACCTGCGCGCCGCGGGCGTCAACCTCGACCTCGCGCCGGTCATGGACGTGGTGCCGCAAGGGACCGCGGCGGGCAACGCGCCGATCGGCGCGCTGGACCGGGAGTTCGGCTTCGACCCCGAGATCAACGGCCAGCACGGGACCGCCTTCATCCAGGGGATGGCCGCGGCCGGCGTCATGAGCGTGGCCAAGCACTTCCCGGGCCTCGGCCGGGTCGCGGGGAACACCGACTTCACCGCCAACGTCGTCGACAACGCCACGACGGCGAACGACCCGTACCTGAACTCGTTCCGTGCCGCGGTCGGCGCGGGGGTGCCGATGGTGATGGTGGCTCTCGCCACGTACACGAAGATCGACCCGGCGCAGCTCGCGGTGTTCTCGCCGACCGTGATGCGGCTGCTGCGCAACGGGCTCGGCTTCAACGGGGTCATCGTCTCCGACGACATGGGCCAGGCGGCCGCGGTCCAGGCGATCCCGGCGGCGAACCGGGCCGTCGGCTTCCTCACCGCGGGCGGCGACCTCGTCACCTCGCAGAGCCTCGCCCCAGCCGAGCAGATGGCGGCCGGGGTGCTCGCCAAGGCGTCGGGCAGCGCCGCCTTCCGCGCCACGGTGGATGCCGCCGCGCGCCAGGTGCTCGCCGCCAAGAAGGCGGCCGGGCTGCTGCCCTGCTGATGTGAAAGCCCGCCCACCTGGACCAGCGGCCAACGCCCGGCCTGACCCGTTTGGACATCGTTTGGACATCGTTGTCAGCGAAGTACCGTCATCTGCGCTTGGATGACGTCAAGCACTCAGAGAAGCTGACATCCTGTATAGGTGACTGAGCGGAAGGGCGCGGCAGTGCCTGGACTGACGAGCGAGCCCCCTCGCGGGCCGCGGCGCGCGCCCCTGTCCGGACCAGGGAGCACCGACCGCGGCGTCAGCGCGGCCAGCGGAGCGCGACGAGGAAAGATGGTGATCCCGGGCGCGCGGTGGCGGGCGGGACGCGAGGAGACGAGCGAGGATCGGGACGCGCGGGTGCGCGCCGCTAAGGACGCCGAGCGTGACAGCGGCGCGGCGGGTTACCGCCTTGGCCGGCTGTGGGCCGCGGCCGACCTGCGCAAGGTGCCGCTGCGGACGATCATCGCGGCCATCCTCGCCGTCGCGTTCTTCTACCTGGCGGGCAAGCTGATCTACCGACTCCGCGACGTGGTGCTGCTGATGCTCGTCGCCGGGTTCCTCGCGCTGATCCTGAACCCGGTGGTGGCGGTCATCCAGCGCTACGTGGTGAAGCGGCGCGGGCTAGCGGTCACGATCGTGGCCATCTTGATGGTCGTGGTGTTCCTCGGGCTGCTCGTCGCGTTCGGCTACCCGCTGGTCAACGCGATCACCCACCTGGCGAATAACCTGCCTTCCTACGTGCAACAGGCCGAGCAGGGCAAGGGCTGGGTCGGGAAGCTCGTCACGCACTACCACGTGCAGCAGTGGGTGCAGCAGAACGTGTCCAAGCTGGTGGCGTTCGGCCAGGACGTCTCCAAGCCGGCGCTGGCCGTCGGCAAGGGCGCGCTGTCGCTGCTGGTCGAGCTGCTGACGATCTTCATCCTCGTGCTGCTGCTGCTCCTTGAGGGGCCGAAGCTCCGCCGCGGCCTCCTCTCGCTGCTCTCGCCCCGGCAGGCGGAAAAGATCCAGGCGCTGGCGTCCGAGGTGAACCGCTCGGTCATCGGCTACATGCTCGGGAACTTCCTCACCTCGATCATCTGCGGGATCGTCGTTCTCGTTGACCTCGTCGCTCTCAACGTGCCGTTCCCGCTGCTGTGGGCGCTGTGGGTAGCGCTCGTCGACTTCCTGCCGATGATCGGCGGGGCTCTGGCGGGCATCCCGGTGGTGATCTTCGCCGCGTTCCAGTCGCTCACCGTGGGCATCATCACGCTGGTCGTCTTCATGGTCTACACGCAGATCGAGAACCACATACTCAACCCGGTCATCATGTCCAAGACCGTGCGGATCTCGCCGCTGCTCGTGCTGGTCTCCGTGCTGGTGGCCGCCTCGCTCGGCAGCTGGATCGGCGGACTGTTCGGCGGCTTCGTCGCGGCGCTGCTCGCCATCCCCGCCGCGGGCGCGCTCCAGGTCGTCGTCCGCGAGGCCTGGAAGATCACCGCGCCGCCGCCCGCCGGCGAGGAGGAAGCCGAGGCCATGGTCGAGGCGGCGGGGGACGCCGCCGAGGACGCGGGGGAGGTCGCCGAGGAGTCGGAGGCCGCCGACGACGCCGGCGAGGCAGACGACGATGGCGAGGCAGATCGGGCGGCGGCGGACGATCAGGAGTCGGTCGGCCAGTCGGCGGACGCCGACGTCCCGCCCGCGAAGGTCAAGGTCCCCGGATCCGAGACCGCCGGGTCGGTCGAGGTCACGATCCAGGCAGGCCGGACGACCACCGACCTGTCCTGACCCGGCCGGCGGCGCGCCCGCCGTGGCCAGCCGCCGGGCCGATGTTGCAGACTAGAGGTTATGGCAGAAGAAAGCGACGCCTGCTCCGTCGCCCACGGCGCGACCCCGGCCCCCGTCCCGGCCTCGTCCCCGGCGCCCGGCGCCGCCAGCGGCGACCGCGCGCTCGTCGCGGTGTTCGCCAGCCCCGTCTCCGGCTACCTGCTGCGCTACGCCGCCGACGCCGGCTACCGCACCCTGCTCGTCGAGCCGGACCCGGGCCGGGCCGACGCCGCCAAGATGGCGGGCTTCCCCGTGGTCAACGCCGTCCCCGACGACCTCGACGAGGGCGCCGACGTCGTGGTCACCGACCACCACCGCGAAGAACTCGGCGCCGCGCTCCGCGACGCCCTCGCCGGCAAGGCTCGCTGGATCGGCATCATGGGCAACCCGCGGCACGTCGGCCCGCACGTCGCCGCCCTGGAGTCCCTCGGCGTCGCCCCCGGCGACATCGCCCGCGTGCACCGCCCCATCGGCCTCAACATCGGCTCCCGCACCCCGCCGGAGATCGCGATCTCGACGCTCGCGGGCCTGCTCGCCGACCGCAACTCCCGTTCCGGCGGCTTCGCTTTCTAAGAACTTCAAGGTCATCCCGAACGATTTCGCTTGACCCCTGACCCCGCACCCCGCACCTTCCGGGCCGGGCATACGATCGGTCGCCGTGACCTCGGATATCACGCTGCGCGCCGCGACACCGGGCGACTACGACCGGATCGCCGCCGTGCTCGACGACTGGTGGGGCCGCCCGGTACGCCACGCGCTGCCCAGGCTGTTCCTCGATCACTTCCACGCGACGAGCACGGTCGCGGAAGCGGGCGGTGACCTCGCCGGCTTCCTCGTCGGCTTCCTGTCGCCGTCGCTGCCGGACGCGGCGTACATCCACTTCGTCGGCGTGCATCCCGGTCACCGCCGCGGCGGGCTGGCCCGGGTGCTCTACGAACGGTTCTTCGCGCTGGCCAGGGCGGACGGCCGCGCGATCGTCCGCGCGGTGACCGCCCCGGTCAACGAGCGCTCGATCGCGTTCCACACTTCGCTCGGGTTCACGGTCAGCGACCCGCTTCCCGGCTACGACGGCCCGGGCGACGTCAAGGTCCGCTTCGAGCGCTCGCTCGCCTAGCCACGGGCGCCGCCGCCGCCGGCCTGCGGGTGGAGGCGCTCACGCGCCGCCGACGTAGGAATCGTCGAGCAGCGAGGCGAGGCACCTCAGCGGAGCGCCCGCGAATTCGCCCGCCTGATCGTAGCCCTGGGCGGCCAGCGCTCGGTCCCAGGTCAGGGCGCGCGCGATCTTGCCTACGCGGCAGGCGAGCCGCAGGACCCCGGCTAGTTCGGACGGTGGGCCAAGATCGCTGAAAGCGCCGAGGTAGGCGTCACGGAGGCGCAGCACGCGCGGGTGATCCAAGCCGACGCCGAGGTGCTCTCTCATATAGCCGAGCGGTACCAGCATGCTGGCGAACGGATGCGCCACGACGCTGTCGCCCCAGTCGTAGAACCGCACGCCTCGCGTCCCGTCCGCGCTGTTGGCGAGAACGTTCCACGGGTGCAGGTCGTTGTGGTCCAGGCTGAGCTGGTCGCCGGCCGCGGCCAGTTCGCCGCACCAGTCGGCGACGGTGCCGCGCAGGGCGAGCACCCGCCGGTACGTCGCCCGCTCGTCGGCATCGCCGCTGTCGTCGAGGCGTGCGCCCACCGCCTGGAGCGCTTCCTCGAAGCGCCTGGGCATGATCGCTGGCCGCATGTCCGTAATGCCCAGGTCCAGCAGGTCGGTGAGGTGGGGCGCCAGCGCGCGCTGCAGGTGCCCGTACGCCGCGAGCGCGGTTTCCATAGCGTCGGCGAGCGCGATGCCGGCCAGGCGGTCCCCGAGTGAGGGCCCGCCGTCCGGGAGCAGGACCCAGGCGCGGGCTACGTCCGTGGCGATCGGGCTGAGCGCATGCTCAGGATCGACGCGGCCGATGAGCCCGTAAAGGCCTATTTCAAATGCCGTGGCCGGGCCGCATGCCTTGAACCACACCGTGCCGCTGGTAGTCGGCACCTTGAGCACCGTCGCCCACGGCCGCAGGTGCGGTTGCTCGACGTCGCCGGTGCGCCGGCTGCCCGCGATGGCGAGCCGCTCATCCAGCCAGGTGACCGCCAGCCGGCGCCAGGCCGCCGATGACCACCGGTCCGTGCCGTGCCCCTCGCTCGGCGTACTCATCTCGCCTTCCTTCGCTCCGATAGACCGCCTGTCATCCGACGGCACCCTTCCTCGGCTCATCTTGATCCTGGCGTCCCGCTGCCGATGCCGGCCTGGCGTGGCCAGAGTCCGATTCGATCGCCGAGAGCAAGACTGCGTCCAGGATGGCGATCCCGACCGCGATGACCGCGCTGATCGCGGCGATCAAGTGCAACCCGTGGGTGAACGCCTGCTGGGCCGCGTCGAGCAGCGCCGCGCGTAGCTGACCGGGCAGGTGCCCGGCGGCCGTGACCGCGCCGGCCAGCGTCTGCCGCGCGGCCCCGGCCGCCGGGGCTGTGATCCCGGCGGGGAACGCGCCCGCCACCTGGCTGCGGTACACGGCATTCCCGATGACGCCCAGCAGGGCGATTCCCAGCGCTCCGCCCAGTTCCGAGCCGGTCTCCGCGATCGCCGAGGCCGCCCCGGCCCGTTCGGGCGGGGCGGCCGCGATGATCAGGTCAGTGCTCAGCGCCAGCGCTGGAGCGACCCCGGCGGAATAGATGAACGCCCCCGTCACGAGCACTTCCAGGCTCGAGGCCGCGCCAACCTGGGTGAGCAGCCCAAAGCCAAGCGCCGCCAGCGTCAGGCCCGCCGTCACCACCAGCGCTGGGCGAAACCGGCGTACCAGCAGCGGCGCCAGCGTGGATCCAACGATGAGCCCCGCGCCTGAGGGCACTGACCACAGGCCCGCCCGCAACGGTGACATGCCAAGCACCAGCTGCAAGTACTGCGCGGTGAACAACATGACGCCGAACACCACGAAGATGCCGGCCGCGTACGTGCCCAGGGCGGCGCTGAAGGCAGGCACCCGGAACAACCGCAGGTCCAGCAGCGGATCAGGCAGCCGGCGCTGCCGGCGCACGAACGCCGTCCCGAACGCCAGCCCGGCCAGGACCGACAGCGCCGGCAACCAGGCTTCACCGGCCAGCGCGAGCTGCTTGACCCCGTAGATCACCGCAAGTACCGCGGCCAGGGACAGTATCCCGCTCAGCAGGTCCAGCCGGCCGGCCCGCGGATCCCTGAACTCAGGCAGCATCAGCGGCCCGAGTACCAGCAGCAGCGCCATCACCGGCACCGCAAGCAGGAACACCGAGCCCCACCAAAACCATCTCAGCAGGACACCGCCGAGCAGCGGGCCGATCGCGCCTCCGGCCGAGAAACTGGTGATCCACACCGCGACGGCCAGCTTGCGCTGCCTCGGGTCCAAGAACATGATCCGGATCAGCGACAAGGTGGACGGGGCCAGGGTCGCCCCAGCGACCCCGAGCACGGCCCGGGCCGCGATCAGCATCGCCGCGCTCGCCGAGAAAGCCGCGAGCACCGACGCGGCACCGAATCCGGCGGCGCCCGCGAGCAGAAGCCGCCGGCGCCCTATCCGGTCGCCGACGGCACCCATGGTGATCAGCGACCCTGCCAGCGTGAACCCGTATATATCGACGATCCAGAGCGACTGGGCGCTGCTCGGCCGAAGGTCCGCGCTCAGCCGCGGCACGGCCAGGTTGAGCACGGTCAGGTCCATGGAGTACAGCAGGCACGGCAGGGCGAGAACCGCCAGGCCGGTCCATTGCCGCCGCGTCGCCCGTGGCTCACCAGCGGCTGCGTTGGCGCTCATGAACGCCGCGCACTGGCGAACGGCGGCGCACCGGTCGGCCAACGAGTCACCGGGACGGCACCCAGTGCCCTCGCTCCTGCACGATCCAGGTGTTGCCGTCTGGATCGCGGAAGTCGGCGACCGAGTTGTAGTCGCGTCGCCCTGGGTCGGGGCCAGGCGCCCATCCGTCCGGCCCGAGATGCCGGGCCTGACTGATGTCCACCCCCCGACCCGCCAGTTCGGCCCGCGCGGCCTCGATGTCAGGGACGACCAAGTGCAGCTCGCGCGCGGAGCCCGGCGCCGCGTCAGTGATTCCGAGGCCGACGGCGACCGAGCATCCCGAGCCCTTCGGTGTCAACTGGACGAGGCGGAAGTCCTCGCCGTTCCCCCGGTCGTAGTCCAGGGTGAAACCGACGTCCTCGGCGTAGAACTTCTTCGCGCGGTCCACGTCTGCGACCGGGATCACCACGAGTTCGAGCTTCCAGTCCATGAGTGCCTTTCTCCGCATAGCGGCGGTGCCGATGAGAGCTGAGCGCCCGCCGTGCGCAGCGGCAAGGAGCGCGGTTGTGACTAGATGATCTCGGCCGCACGGTCACGGCACCAGGCCGCTTCACGGCCGTTGACCGGCAATTTCGGGCGGAACGTCATCGGTTCCTGACAAGAAAATCAGCGGAACCTGATAGACACGCGGGCCGGGCTTTCCTTGCGAGCCAGACACGTGGCGCGGCGTCCGCCAGTGCTGCATCATGCCAACGAGGGGGCAGTTGAATGCTCCCCGAGCGAATGTGAGGTGGGCTTGGCCGGGCAGCTGGACGACAGCATTGCCGCGCGCCGCGCGGACTTCGGTGCCGTGCTGCGTGCCTACCGGGAGCGCGCGCTGCTGTCCCAAGAGCGGCTGGCCGAGCTTTCCCAGGTGAGCACGCGCGCGATTAGGGACCTGGAGAGAACGGGCCGGCGGCCGCGGGCAGGGTCGGTACGGCTGCTAGCGGACGCGCTAGGGCTCGCGGGGCGCGAGCGTGAGCGGTTCGAGGTGGCCGCGCGCGCCTCGCCCTCAGCCGCGCTGCCGCCGGACGAGACCATGCCGCGGACACCCGGATCCGCCATCCCCCGGCAGCTGCCGCCGGACATCGCGGACTTCGTGGGCCGCGCCGACCTGCTGGCCGGGTTCCGGGGATGGCTTGCCCGCCGGCCAGGCAGCGCGGCGGGGAAGGCCACAGAAGGCGCGGCGGTCATCTGCGCGATATCCGGCCAGGCGGGCGTGGGCAAGAGCGCGCTCGCGGTCCACGTCGCCCACCAGTGCGCGGCCGACTTCCCCGACGGGCAGCTATATGCGAGCCTGCGCGGCGGGGACACGGGAAGCGGCTCGCCGCTCGACCCCGGCGAGATACTAGGCCGGTTCCTGCGCGCCACGGGCGTGGACGGGAGCCAGGTCCCCTCCGGAGTGGACGAACGCGCGGCGCTCTACCGGAGCCGGCTGGCGGGGAAGCGGATGCTAGTAGTGCTGGATGACGCCGTCGGCGAGGCACAGGTCCGGCCGCTGCTGCCTGGCGGCGCCAGCTGCGCGGTCCTGCTCACCAGTCGCGCCCGGCTGCCGGGGGTGGAGGGCGCCCGGCTGCTCGACATCGACGTGCTGGACACCGGGGCGGCACTGGACCTCCTAGGCCGGATCGTCGGCGGCCGGGTGGCCGCCGAACCCGACGCCGCGGGGG
>Ga0207707_10005451_pt1 | contig 11120 bp, 9 predicted proteins | sample KBSC83BmetaG_FD_184336 | JGI IMG/M metagenome (GOLD analysis project Ga0207707, IMG submission 184336) | Corn rhizosphere microbial communities from Kellogg Biological Station, Michigan, USA - KBS C8-3B metaG (SPAdes) (version 2) | ecosystem: Host-associated > Plants > Roots > Rhizosphere ... | reverse complement strand
CTCGGAAATGCCGAGGCCCTTATTTTTTGACGAAGTTCCCTTCGACCTTTCAACTGAACAAGAAATCAGCGGATTATTCGGCTGCGTGCGGTAAAGACGCCGCACGTTGTCTCGGAAAAGACGCGGCATGCCGCGTCTCTACGTTGAGGACTTATACCGTCTGGGGATGAACGTCAGGTAGAGCTACTGATGTTCAGAAACTCCCTTCATCCGCCGAAGGCCCATAGATGGACTGGTTTGTTGAGAAATCCCTGGAAGTTCTAATTGGCTCTCCTTCGCTACTCAATCACAAATGTTTTCAGCTTACGCTGAGCACGCGCATCCCCGTTTCTACAGATCTTGGGCTCTTGCCGTTGGTGCGCACCACGACGGTGCAGTTTCGGCCCTTGGCTTTGGCCTTGTAGAGCGCCTGGTCGGCGATGCGCAGCACCTCAGTGGGGGTGAACTGGTCGGCGCTGGTGGAAGCCACTCCGATGCTGACAGTCACATTGGTCTGCTTCTTGCCCGTGCGGACGCGGCGCTTGCCTCTCCGTTCGGAGCCGCGGACGGTGAAGGTGGACTGTTCAATGATCTTGCGCATGCGGTCGAGGTAGACATAAACATCGTCAGTCGATTTTCCGGAGAAGACGACGGAAAACTCTTCCCCGCCATAGCGGTACGCCTTGCCGCCCCCGGCGATGCGCGCCAGTCGCGATGCCACCAGTCGCAATGCCTGGTCGCCGGATTCGTGACCGTAACTGTCATTGAATTTCTTGAAGTGGTCCACGTCGAGCATGGCAATAGTGTAGGTTTCGGGAAGCTTCATCAGCGCCTCATTGAGCGCGCGCCGGCTCGGGAGCTGGGTGAGTTCGTCGAGATAGGCCATGCTGTACGAGGTTTCCATCAGCGCCACCAGAATCGCCAACTCACCCGCGGCAAAGAAGACGCCGGATAGATGATTGCCGGCTCCCGCGCGCAGCGCGAAGAACGAACAGATCATCGCCCAGAAAAGACTGCTCTCAACCGCCTTATAGCGCCGGATCAGCGGAACCATAATGACGCCGGCGCAGAGCAGGAAACACGCAAGCCCTGGCTGGGATAAATGGCTCCAGTCTGAGAGTTCGCGCGGCAGGAATGCGCGGTTAAGCCATGCTGATGCGCCAGTAAACCATGGCAGGCACAACAGTCCTACGGCGATGATCTGTACCGCGCCCATGGCCAGCCGCCTGCGCCCGGCGCGGGACACGATGCCGCGCTCCTTTAAAAAGGCGAGCACCAGCAGGTTCAAGGGAACGAGCAGAGCGGCCGTATTCCCAATCACCTGGCCGGCAGAAGCGGGAACAATCGGCGTCACCCAAGCCAGCATGACGCCTGAAACCGTGAGCAACAAGGTGGCAAAAAACAGCCGGCTACGACGAAAATAGGCGCTCAGAGCCAAGCCAGTCGCGTAGATGATGAGGGGAAGGAAGAGCACGAGCGGCGAACTGGCATCGCTGAGCAGGCCGATCCGGATCAGCGCGAAAGCGAAAACCAGCAGCAGGCCCCCGGGCAGCGTGAGCCGGTAGAGGATCTTGAATATTTTTGAGTTCACAGACACAAACGGCGCTTCCTCCCGAGTGAGGTGGAGTTGCGTAAAGTTGCTCAATTACAGCAGTTTGCGGGCGAATCTATGAATGCGCTGGAGCCTGACTATATAAAGGAGTGGCGTAACCGAGTAGATACCTTTGGTTCCGCGACCTTCTGTTGCAGGACAATGCGCCCTTTGGGGGCTTCAGTTGCAGCGTCCTTTGTGGGCCGGAGCAGACAGTAAATTCGTGCGGCTTGCCGGGACCGTCAGGCACAAATGAATGTACTGCGAAAATGCCTTCGGTTCTGTAGAATGGTCGGCCATACTTCCCCAGAGGTGAGCGAATGAAATATGCGGCGGAGCTGTTCGGAACATTTGTGCTGGTCTTTGCTGGTTTGGGAACCGCAGTGCTGGCGGGTTCTCAGGTGGGCAATGTGGGCGTAGCGCTGGCTTTCGGATTATCTCTGCTAGCCATGGTGTACGCCATCGGCCCCATCTCCGGGTGTCATATTAATCCCGCGGTCACGTTTGGCTTCCTGTTGAGCAAGAGGATGCCGGCTTCGCAGGCGGTGGGATACTGGATCGCGCAGATCATTGGCGGCATTATCGCATCGGGCGTCGTGCTCTTTATCGCGACGGGCGCTCCGGGCGGATCGCTGGCGTCTCTTGCCGGCGCGGCCAACGGCTACGGACCGCAATACTCTCCCGGCCACTACGCCATGGGGGCCTGCTTCGTAGCAGAGATGTTCCTGACAATGCTGTTGGTTTTCACCGTTCTGGGAGCAACAGACGACCGTGCCCCGGCAGGCTTTGCTGGCCTGCCAATCGGTCTAATCTTAACAACCATTATTTTGTGCGGAATACCGGTGACAAACGGGTCGTTCAATCCCGCTCGGAGCATTGGGCCGGCGGTCTTCGTAGGCGGCTGGGCCCTGCAACAGCTCTGGCTCTTTATTGTGGCGCCCTTGGTGGGCGGGGCTCTGGCTGCGCGCCTTTATCTCGGAATCCGCATACCTGCGCCGATGATCACGCCTCGCCAGGCGGAGACGGCCCTGCCCAGCGAACAGGTCGAGCGCAGAACAGCACGCTAACGCTGCCACAACAAACGTAGGACTCCCGGCCACCGCTCTCCTCGCTACCCTATTTTGCTCTAGGGGTGATAGAATAATGCCTGCTGACAACAAGGGTGGAGAAGAATGACTGATCAACGCGATCTCTTTCCCGGCGCTCTGGAATTGATGATCCTGCAGACGCTCAAACGCAAACCTCTGCATGGATACGCACTCGCGCAGCATATCAAGCTGACCTCCAACGACCTTCTGCAGGTAGAAGAGGGCTCCCTCTACCCCGCTCTGCAACGCATGCTCAAGGCAGACCTGGTCAAGGCGGAATGGGGTATCTCATCCACTAATCGCCGCGTTCGCATTTATCAGCTCACACCGGCGGGCCGCAAACACGTGGAACGCGAAGTCTCCAGCTTTGAACGCATGCTGGAAGGCATTACGCGGGTGCTCGCGCCGGCAAAAGGAAGAAGCTGAGCATGTCTTGGCTGCGGCAGCTATTTTCCCGCCCTCGCGTGTACAACGATCTCTCGGCGGAAATCCAGGAACATCTGGAAGAGAAAGCTGCAGAGCTTGTACAGGCAGGAATGTCCCGCGAGGACGCACTCGCCGCCGCTCGCCGCCAGTTCGGCAACTACACGTTGCTAGAGGAACGCGGACGCGAGGTGTGGCAGTGGCGATGGCTGGAACAGTTTCTTCGCGACATCAGGTTCGCGTGGCGTCAACTCGCGCGCAACACCGGCTTCACCGTTGCCGCCGTCCTGGTGCTGACTCTGGCTATTGGCGCGAACACGGCCATGTTCAGCATGATTGACGCCTTGTTGCTGCGCCCTCTTCCCTATCCGCACCCGGAGCGCCTTGCTGCATTGGTGCGGGATGTATCCGGCCGTAATTCCAGCGGGCATTTTGTTTCCGGTCAGGAGAATGGCCAGGATGGCGAGACCTGGGAACTGGTTCGAGACAATGTTTCCGCTGCAATCATGGCAGCGGAAAAACGCGACACAAATGGAATCAACCTCAAATCCGGAAAGCAAACGCGTTACGTGCATGATCAACGAGTTTCCGCCATGTACTTTGACGCACTCGGCATAAAACCGCTCCTCGGCCGCAGCTTCACTCAGGAAGAAGATCGCCCCAGCGGTCCAGATGTGGTGATCCTGAGCTACACGTTGTGGAAGAACCTGTTTTCTTCCGATCCTGCACTCCTCGGCCAGTCAATCAGACTTAAGGACGTGCCGTACACAGTGGTCGGCGTCATGCCGGCGAGTTTGCAAACCACGGCTCAGGATGCAGACCTTTGGACTCCGCTTCGGCCGTCGCGCAATGGCGAGGGCGAGGGCATGAATTACGCGATCGTGCTGCGTCTGCGCGATGGCGCGACCTGGGCCGAGGTGAATGCGGAATTAGAGAGTCTGCATCCTTCCGAGTTTTCCGAATTTGCCAAACACGTGCCGCAAGGAGAAGAGCGCCTCACCGCTGTGCCTTTGCAAAAAGATCTTGCACGAGAGCAGAAGCCTCCTGCGCTGATGCTGATGGCAGCCGTTTGCCTGATCCTTCTAATTGCCTGCGCGAATCTCGCCGGACTCATGCTGGTTCGGTTTACCCGCCGGACATCGGAAATTGCCACCCGGCTGGCCCTCGGCGCCACGCACGGCGCCATCATGCGGCAGGTTTTTGCCGAGCCTCTTCTCCTGAGCGTAATGGGAGGCATCGCCGGGCTTGCAGCCGCTGCAGTTTTCCTCAAAACATTTGCAGCCATGCTGCCGCCTGAGATGGTGCCGCTGGGTGGACTGGGTATTGACGCCCGGGTCATGTTTCTCACTCTCGCTGCAGTCGTGGCCACAGCTCTGCTCATCGCCATCTTCCCTGCGCTGGCGATCAGGAACATTCATATCACTCCTTCACTCGCCGGCAGGACCATCGCATCAACACCCCGCAGCAGCCGCGCGCGCCAGATCCTGGTAGGCGCTGAAGTAGCGCTAACGTTGGTGCTGTTGGCTGGAGCAGGTCTGTTAATTCGCACCTTGATCGACTTGCAAAACCTGCCCGCCGGTTTTGACAGCCACAACGTGCTCACAGCCAAAGCTTCCCTGGATGAAGCGCGTTACCACGATGATGCGGCTTTCCATCGCCTGCTGGATGAAAGCCTGGCTGCGATGCGCCGCATTCCTGGCGTGGACAGTGCTGCGGTCGGGTTGAGCCTTCCTTACGAACGCGGTCTGAATGACGGGTTCAAGGTGATGGACGGCCCAACGGCAGGGACCAATACAGCAAGCAGCACTGCTTACGTAACGCCGGATTACTTTCACGTCCTGAGAATTCCCGTAATGGCCGGCCGTTCGTTTACTGATGCGGACACCGCCCAAAGTGAGCCAGTAGTGATCGTTAATGTGTCTTTTGCCAAAAAGTATCTTGGCTCACTCGATGTTGTAGGCCGTCACCTCCGGCTCGGGAAGACTCCCAGCACTGTTGTCGGCGTAGTGGGCAACGTATCCAAGCCTCCGGGGATTAACGTGCAGGCGCCGCTCTCCACCGAGCCGATGTTCTATGTTCCGGCCGCCCAGCAGTCAGCTAAAGATCTTCAGCTCATTCATCTCTGGTTTCAGCCAAGCTGGATTGTACGCACCAGCGGGCCGGTAACGGGCTTGCGGCAGGCGATGCAGAAGGCTCTGGAGCAGGCCGACCCCGATCTGCCCTTCTCCGCTTTCCACACATTGGACGAACTGCAGGGGCAGGCTCTTGCTCAACAGCATTTGGAGGTTGTGCTGCTGACGGTGCTCGCTGCCCTCGCCCTTTTTCTGTCGCTCGTCGGCGCCTATGGGCTGATTTCCAACATGGTCCTGCAGCGGCGGCGCGACATCGGCATACGAATGGCCCTTGGCTGTACCGTTGCGCGAGCGATCAGGGAAACAACCACATCGGGCCTTCTACCTGTTGCGGGTGGTATAACGGCCGGCCTTGTTCTTGCGCTTTTTGCTTTGCGGCTTATGAAGAGCCAATTGTTCGGAGTGCGGAACCTTGATCCCATGACTCTGCTGGCCGTGTCTTTGCTGATGCTTTGTGCTGCGGCGGTGGCCGGCTTCCTGCCTTCCTTACAGGTTGCTCGCATCAATCCAGCCTCTACGCTGCGGTCAGAATAGTTTCTCGCGCGAGATTGAGTAAGCCTGTTTGACGGTCGGGGATATACAAACGCAATCCCCGCATCTGTCACTCCATCGCGCCGGTCATCCAGGTTACGCCTGCTATCATCAAGAGTTTGTGATGACCACGGAGGCCACTCTTGTCTGCGACAAAAACTTCTCAAGAAAAAATAACACTCAAAGTCTCTGATGGAAGCAGCATGGACTGCTATGTGGCACGTCCCGCTGATTCCTCCTCGCATCCCGGCATTATGGTTTTCCAGGAAGCTTTCGGTGTGAACTCTCATATTCGCAATGTGGCCGAACGCTTCGCCGCCGAAGGTTACGTGGCCATTGCGCCCGAGCTGTTTCACCGTACCGCTCCGGGATTTGAAGGCGACTACAAAGATTTCACATCCGTTATGCCGCACATGCGCGCCATGACGAACGAAGGAGCCGAAGCGGACGTGCGCGCCGCATACGAGTGGCTCCAGGCGCAGAAGAGCGTAGAGCAGGACCGCATCTGCTCAACGGGCTACTGCATGGGAGGCCGCATGTCATACCTGGCGAATTCAATCCTGCCGCTGCACGCAGCCGCTTCGTTCTATGGCGGCGGAATCTCAGGCATGCTTGACCGTGCTGCACGCCTGCATGCACCTATGCTGTTTTTCTGGGGCGGCTTGGATAAGCACATCCCTCCCGAACAGCGGAATGCCGTCGTACAGGCCGTTGCGGCGGCGGGAAAGACTTACGTCAACGTAGAATTTTCTGACGCTGATCATGGCTTCAATTGCGATGAACGCGCGTCCTATCAGCCGCGCGCCGCTCGCCAGTCCTGGGCTCTGCTGCTGGAATTCCTGCGATCCTAGAATCTGGGGCAAGTCGTCTGGCATCTCAGCATAGGCAGTCCTCCTACATGAATGGGTGATTCAGATTCCAACGTGGTGTCTTCTTCGCAGGCAGAAGGCATTCGATTCCTGGTGCGCGCGCTGCGCCACCGCAATTACCGCCTGTTTTTCGGTGGGCAAAGCGTCTCCCTGATCGGCACATGGATGACGCGAATCGCCACGAGCTGGCTCGTCTACAGACTCACGGGTTCCGCCATGCTCCTCGGGCTGGTCGGCTTCGCCGGACAACTGCCCACGTTTCTGCTGGCGCCCTTTGCCGGCGTGTGGGTAGACCGCTGGAACCGCCATCGCGTTCTGGTTGTCACTCAGGTGCTGGCGATGCTCCAGTCCTTCGCGCTGGCTGCGCTTGCGCTCAGCGGCCGCATCACCGCATGGGACATCCTGTGGCTGAACGCATTCCAAGGGGCGATCAATGCCTTTGACATGCCTGCGCGCCAGGCCTTTGTCCTTGATATGGTGACCGACCGCGCCGACCTGAGCAATGCCATTGCCTTGAACTCATCCATGGTGAACATGGCCAGATTGATCGGACCGTCCGTAGCAGGCCTGATCATCGCGGCTGTAGGTGAAGGCTACTGCTTTCTGATCGATGGCTTCAGCTATCTCGCCGTGATCGCATCACTCTTGATGATGCAGCTTGCCATGGTCGCAAGCTCCCGCTCGCGCAAGAATACGCTCGCCGATCTGAAGGAAGGTTGGCAGTACGTCTCCGGCTTTGCTCCAGTGCGTGATGTCATGCTGCTGCTCGCAATCGCCAGCCTGATGGGAATGCCGTACATGGTGTTGATGCCGATTTTCGCTGGAAACATCCTCCACGGTGGAGCGCACACACTGGGATTTCTTATGGGCTTTACTGGAGTGGGTGCGCTTACCGGCGCAGTGATTCTTGCCGCCAGAAAAAGCGTGCTTGGCCTCGGCCGCGTGATTCCGGTCGCCGCCGCGGCCTTCGGTGCTGGGCTGGTAGCTTTCTCTTTTTCACGGTGGCTGTGGCTCTCTTACATCCTTATGTTCGTGGTCGGATTGGGAATGATGCAGCAAATGGCCTCCAGCAACACTATCCTGCAAACAATCACACCAGACGATAAGCGCGGCCGCGTGATGAGCTACTACACTGTCTCGATCGTAGGCATGGCCCCGTTCGGCAGCCTCTTTTCCGGGTGGCTGGCCGCCCGCATCGGAGCTCCGCTGGCGCTGGCCATCGGCGGAGCATGCTGCCTTGTGGGCGCGGGACTCTTCGCGTTGCGGCTGCGTCGGATCCGCGAACTGGTCCATCCTATTTATGTGCAACTGGGAATTATTCCGGAGATTGCTGACGGCCTGAACTCAGCCGCGATCTTGAGCTCCGTTGCGGAGGAATAATCCGGCCCGATACCTAGCGATAATAGCCTTCTCGGGCTTCAATCACGACCCCTTCGTGGGACTTCCGGGCGTCCGGAGAGAGCTTCACCTCGATTTTGCAGAACTTTCCTTTTGGCTTTTTCACCGCCGGATGATACGCAAGTGTGTATCGCATGCGGATGTCATCAATCAGGGAAGCAAGCCGTTGGTCAATATGCTTGCGGCTTGGCTCAACAACCTGGCCTCCTGTAGCGCGGGCATAGTTGTGCACATCGCCGGGAGGATAAAGCATTTTGTTGAGCATGGTTTCCCCTGCTTTGGACATACGCAGTGAAAACTCACTGTCGGAAATGTCGCTGGTTTCCAGCAGCGTACAAACCACCGTGCCCGAGCGCAGCAGCTCTTGCATGGCTTCCTTTTCGGTGTGCAGTTTCTTCTTTCCCAAACTACGTCCATAGCGAGCCTTCACCTCGTCGGACGGGTAATTGGGAATGTCATCCGTCAGCCAGATGATCACGCGCCGATTGAGGTGGTTTCCTGATTTCTCCAGATAGGCCGCGGCCTGGTAAATCCCTTCGTTGAAGAAAGCCGCTTCGCCGCTCTCCATGGCGCTCGCTTTTTTGATCGCCGCGGCAGCCAGATGCCGGTCAGTGGTGAAGTCCTGAATCACCCGGGCGGTCGCTGAGTATGTCATCACCGCCACTTCGTCCTGCGGCTTCAGGTGGCTCAGGGCGTCGAGCGCACCTTCTGCCAGCGGTTTCAGCACCGGACGCACACTGTCAGTCAGGTCAAACAGAAGCACCACTGAGAGAGGCAACTCATCCTGGCTGAATGAGCTGATCTGTTGTGGCACTTTATCTTCATAAATCTGAAAATCATCTGCCGTAAGCCCGGAGACCGCGTAGCCCGTCTTCTTCTCCAGGACCTGTGCATCCACGCTGACGAGTTGCACGTTCACCCGATAAATACCAGCGTTCTGCGCCGGCGCTTGCGCACAAACCGGAACGCTGCTCCAGAACAGCAGGAAAGGAAAGATTGCGGTCAACGATGGCCGGATCATCGTCTCCTCCACGAGATCATGTAAAGATAAAGCTGTCAGGGCAGCCCGTCCAATAAAGAACGTTGTCGAGGGGAAAATCTGGCATGCTGAAATCGTTACGCAAACACTTTGATCCCTGGTCGATTGTTGTCGTGGTTTTAACGTTCGTGCTCTTCCTCGTTGCTCTTTTCATCAAGGGCCTTACCCACGATCTGCTGCTGGAAACCGGCGTTTTTCTGGTCTCCATCAAACTGATTCTTATGAGCCATAAGAACAGCGCCCTCGCGCAGCATACGGACGAGCGTCTCGGAGCGATCATCGATCTGTTGGCCGAACGACGGCACTAACGGTCTCGATAGCCGAGTTCGTGTGTAATTTGCACGACCATTTGTGCAATGTGACCGGATCAGCATGCACCAAACTTGGTTCTAAGTAGATTTAATTAGGAAAACCTCACACAAAAATGGTTTATGCTGATCCCACCCTAAGCTGTTCACCTTAAATACAACTAACCGAGTCTTCTTGCCAAAAGCAAGATTAAAAGGTTACGACTGCTGCTGCTCATGCGCGGCCGTCGTGGCAGGGGCTGCCGGTCTAACCCGCAAGACGGCAGCCCTTCGGCGAACGGCGATTGGATGCACTGTGGGAAGCGCGTCGTTGACGACTCAACAAATTCCCATTTGCAGCGGCCCTCCGGAGGCTTCTTGCATCCAAGCGAATGGAAGACGTGAACACATCATTTCCCAAAGAGATGTAACCTAATGGAGAGCGAGGCATGGTGCTGCGGCTTCGCTGTATCAGCTCACCTCGCTACGAATCAAGCCAGAAGTCTTTGGGGAAGCTGAAACACCATTTTTCTGACCGGAGTAGAGCATGTGCCTGGCCATCCCGGGAAAAATCGTTGAGGTGATTCAAGGTTCGCCAACCCTGGGAACCGTTGAGGTGGCGGGTGTCCGCCGTAAGGTCGACCTCGGCTTGCTCCAGGATGATATGCCGAAGGCAGGAGAGTGGGTGCTGATCCATGTAGGGTTTGCCATGTCAAAGATCAGCGAAGCCGACGCTCTCGATCAGATGCGCACCCTGGCCATGCTGGGCGAAGCCGAACAGGCCATGCAAGAGGTTCGTGGCTACGGCTTGGGGGAAGGCGAATCTGCGGCCCAGGAGAAACCAAACTGATTTGCGAAATTGACTCCGTCGCAAGCCTCAATCGGAGAGAGCCCAATGCGATTCGTTGACGAGTTTCGCGACCCTGAGATTATCGGCAAGACGGCCGAGGAAATACGCAGGCTCAACGATCCGGGCCGGCATTATCGGTTCATGGAAGTGTGCGGCGGCCACACTCACGCCATCTACCGCTTCGGCCTTAAAGACCTGTTGCCTTCGAATATAGAGTTGATTCACGGCCCCGGCTGCCCGGTATGCGTGCTTCCCATGGGAAGGATCGACGACGGGCTTGCCATTGCGCAAGACCAGAGCGTAATCTTCACGGCTTTCGGCGACATGATGCGCGTGCCCGGAACAAACGGCAGTCCGCTGGAGCATAAGGCGCGTGGCATGGAGGTGCGGATTGTTTACTCACCTTCAGACGCACTCAAACTGGCGCGCAGCAACCCGGACAAGCACGTGATGTTTTTTGCCATCGGCTTTGAGACCACCGCCCCATCTACGGCTTTGACACTCATGCGGGCCAAGGCTGAACGAATCACGAACTTTTCTGTATTTTGCAACCACGTAACCATCATTCCCGGGATACGCGCGATCCTCGATTCCCCGGATATGCGGCTGGATGCGTTCATCGGTCCGGGCCATGTGTCCACGGTGATCGGTTGCCGCCCTTACGAGTGGATTGCTGCGAATGAGCACAAACCCATTGTGGTCTCAGGATTTGAGCCGCTGGATCTGCTGCAATCAATTGTGATGATCCTGCGCCAGTTGCGCGGGGGTGAGGCAAAGGTTGAAAACCAGTACAAACGCGTGGTGCCCTGGGAAGGCAATCGAGCAGCTCTGCGTGCCATGGCCGAAGTCTTTGAACTGCGGCCCTATTTCGAATGGCGTGGCCTCGGTTTTATCTCTCAGTCGGCCCTGCGTTTGCGCGAAAGCTACGCCGAG
>Ga0207707_10005449_pt1 | contig 11125 bp, 9 predicted proteins | sample KBSC83BmetaG_FD_184336 | JGI IMG/M metagenome (GOLD analysis project Ga0207707, IMG submission 184336) | Corn rhizosphere microbial communities from Kellogg Biological Station, Michigan, USA - KBS C8-3B metaG (SPAdes) (version 2) | ecosystem: Host-associated > Plants > Roots > Rhizosphere ... | reverse complement strand
GATGTCCCGGCTGGCGCGCGCAAGGGCACTTTTGCAGGGATCGCCGCGGCTTCGCGCGATCAGGGAACCGATTTCGGGAGGTGACCGGTGAAGTGCGAACATGCACAACCGTTGGTGGCCGCATATGCCGACGGCGAGCTCGACGGCATCCGCAGGCACTCGATCCAGAAGCATCTGCGGACCTGCGCGCGCTGCGCGGCGGCGCACGCGGACATCCTCGCGCTGCGCGCGCGGCTGCGTTCGGAGCTTCCGTATTTCGCGGCGCCGCCGGGTCTACAAGAACGCGTGCGCGCGATGGTCGCGGACACGCCGCCCGCGCGCGCGAGCGCCTCCGCTTCCCGCTGGCGTTGGGGCTCCGGTGCCGGACTTGCGGGTCGCGCGGCTGCCGTACGCTCGCGCTGGCAGTGGATCTCGGGCGGCGCGCTCGCCGGATGCGCGGCCACGGTGCTCGCGTTCGTCGTCGGCACTTCGGTTCTCGACTGGCGCACCGAGCATGACCTCGCGAACGAGGCGGTCGCAAGCCACGTCCGTGCGACGCTCGACCATCGGTTGATCGAGGTCGCGTCGTCCGATCGGCACACGGTCAAGCCCTGGCTTTCGGAGCGGCTCGACTATTCGCCGCCGGTGCGCGATCTCGCCGCCGGTGGATTCCCGCTGCTCGGCGGCCGGCTCACGACGCTCGAAGGCAGGCCCGTGGCGACGCTCGTATACGGGTATCGCAAGCACACGATCGACGTGTACGTGCAGCCCGAAGCGCGCGACGCGCCGCCGCTGCGTGAGCTTCGCGGCTTCAACGTCGCGCACGTGAACGGCGCCGGCTGGGACTGGCTCGCCGTATCCGACGCCGGTCCCGAAGTGCTCGACGCCTTCCTGCGCGAGCTCGTGCACGAGGCTTCGCTGCCCTAGACAATATGGTCGCGTCGAGGAGTTGCGGCGGCCGGTCTCCAGCGACGTAGGTTGCGCGGCGAGCCGCGCCGAGCTACATGCTGAGAACGAGTCATCAGCAACCTGAACGGAGACCGGCCATGGAAGAAGGTATCAAGTTTTTTGTCGGACTGGATGTGCATAAGGACACGATCGCGGTGGCAGTCGCGGAGACGGGTCGGGCCCCGGCGCGGCTGGTCGGCAGTATTGCCCACGATGTCAATCAGCTGCTGAAGCGGTTGGCGCGCTACGGTGAGCCGGCACAGGTGCACGTGGTCTACGAGGCCGGACCGACCGGTTATGGCTTGCAGCGCGCGCTGGCGCGACGCGGCTATCAAGCACAGGTGATTGCGCCGTCGTTGATTCCCAAGCGGGCCGGCAGTCGGGTCAAAACCGACCGCCGCGATAGCCTGCGGCTGGCTGAACTTTCGCGTGCGGGAGAGTTGCGCGCGGTATGGATTCCGGATCCGGCCGATGAGGCCATTCGCGATCTCGCTCGCGCGCGCGAGGATGCGGTCAACGCGCGCACCCAAGTACGGCAACAACTCAAGGGCTTCCTGTTGCGCCACGACGTACGCTACGCAAGGCGAACCTCGTGGAGCAAAACGTACTATCGCTGGTTGGCGACGTTGAACTTCGGAGAAACCGGCGTGCAGACGGCCTTCACCGCTTACTGGCAGGCGGTCAGCGCGGCCGACGAGCGCGTCGGGCGGCTCACCACTGCATTGGTGGGGTCGATTGCGGGCTGGCGTTTTGCGTCGATCGTAGCGGCCCTGCAGGCGCTGCGCGGCATCGATCAGATCAACGCCATTGGCTTGGTGGCCGAGATTGGCGACATTGGCCGCTTCGCGCATCCGCGGCCATTGATGAGCTATCTTGGCTTGGTGCCGACGGAAGCGTCGACCGGCGAGCGCGTGGTCCGGGGCAGTATCACCAAAACGGGTAATGCCCATGCGCGACGGCTGCTGACCGAGGCGGCTTGGAACTACCGCTTCCAACCGCGCATCGGCATGCGTGCTCAGCGGCGCGCCGAAGACCTGCCGCAAGCGATTCGCGATGTCGCCTGGAAAGCGCAGCTGCGGCTCAGCGGGCGTTTCCGCCGGCTGCACACGCGCGGCGTGCATCTCAACAAAGTTTGCACCGCCGTAGCGCGGGAGCTGGCGGGGTTCGTATGGGCCGTTGCCCGCGCCCGTAGCGAGTTGCCGCAAAGTTAACGACGCAGCATCCATGCAACCAGATCGATCCGGTGATGCGACACGAGCCACGATCGTGGTAACCCTCGTAGGCCCTACCCCGGCATTCCGCAAGGATTGATCCATGACCCTAGAGCGAGGCAGACCGCGCGACGAATCGATGAACAGTGGTAACCAATCCACGGATATGAGTCTGATTCATCGTCGCTGCACCGCTCGTGTCGCGTCACCGGATCGATCTGGAGAAACATGAATTACGAACCTCTTGACAGAGTTGCGACCATATGAGGGCCTGTTCACACCATGTTCGCTGACGCGTTGCGATGCCGAAATGGCCATGCGCGAGGCGCGAAGCCGAAGGCAGGCTGGCCGCCTGGCGAGGCTTTGCGACGAAGTGCATGGCCATTTCGGCGGCAACCTGAAGGGAACGGGCGCCCTGAAGCGCCACTCTGCGTTGCTTTCCTCGCGAAGACGGCCAGTCTTCGCGTCGTCAAGCGCCTTGATGGCGCTTCATGCCATCCGTCCGCATCGGTGGGCATCGTGTGAACAGCCGCTCTACTTCGGGTAGCCGGTGCCGGGTCCTGATGTCGGCGCATTGTTGTCGTCGGGTGTTGCGGCGGCTTCGGTCGGGGGTTTCGGTGCCGTCGCGTCCGCGTCGCCGGCGGCTTTCGGCGTTCCGGCCGCCGCATCGCTTGCGGCTTTCTGCGCCGCAGCGGCCGCGCGCGACGGGACGTGCGGAAGCGTCGGCAGCGTCCGCGGGTAGCCGGCCTCGTCGAGCATCGCCTGCCAGCGCTGCTCGTTGTAGCCCTGCATGACCTCCTTGTCGCCGATCGTAAGCACCGGCGCCGACTGCTTGCCCGTGAGCGCCTTGAGCTTCGCGGCGCCAGCCTCTTCGCTGACGATCACCGTCTGGAATGGAATGCCGCGCTTGACGAGCAGCGCCTGCGCTTCGCGGCAGACGTCGCAATCGAACGTGTAGAGCGTCACCGGGAAGTGCTCGGCGGCTTGCCGTGCCTGGAGGGGTCGCGGATCGGTCTCGATCACGTTCTCCGGCAACTGGCGCGTCTGCGCATCCTTCACCGTGGGCGGCGGCGGCTGATCCGAGTAGACGACGCGGCCATTCGCGTCCACGTAGCGATAAAGCGTCTGTGCGGCGGCGTCGGCGGCAAGGATGCCGATGGCGACGAGTGACAGGACGACGAGCGGGCTTCGAGTCATGGGGCGGCGGTCCGTCGGGAAGCGACCGTCCCATTATGGCGCAGAAGCCTCTCCCGCCAATGCGGACGGCCGCCGGAAGGCGACGAACGCGCGGAGCGCGCTGCGCCTTCCGCCACGCGCGAGCGCCCCAAGCCGGAAAGTGCACCGATTTCGGGCGACCAGAGGCCCCTTTCGCTCACGGCGAACCGCGGACGGAGGCGTCGAGCGCCGCGAGGTCGTCAGGCGTTCCGACGTTCGCCCAGGGACCGTCGTAACGCTCGCCCGAAACGATGCCGCGAGCGATCCATTCGCGGTAGAGCGGAAGCATCCTGAGCTTCACCCCGCGCGGAAGCTCGCGGAAGAGCGCGCTGTCGTACAGGCCGATGTTGCCGAACGTGAGCCGCTCGCCGTCGCGCTCGTCGATGCGCTCGCCGGTCAGCACGAAATCGCCGCCCGGGTGATAGGGTGGATTGGGCACCATTACGAGATGCACGCGCGACGCCGCGTTCGCATCGCGCATCGGCGCAGCGCGCGGCGCGAGCGTCGCGTAGTCGAAGCGCGTGAAGATGTCGCCCGATACGATGACGACCGGCCCGGGCGCGAGCAGGTCGGCGGCGGTCGCGATGCCGCCGGCGGTTTCGAGCGGCTCGGTCTCGCGCGAATAGCGGATTCGCACGCCGTGCGCGGCGCCGTCGCCGAGCGCGTCGACGATCGCGTCGGCGCGATGCGAGACGTTGATCGCGATGTCGCGAAGGCCGGCGCGCGCGAGCGACTCGATCTGCCACACGATCAGCGCCTTGCCGCCGACGCGAAGCAGCGGTTTCGGCGTCGCGTCGGACAGCGGGCGCATCCGCTCGCCCCGTCCGGCGGCGAGGATCATCGCGGCGGCGAGCGTCATCGCGGTCAGGCGGCCGGAACCGCGTCCGGCGCGCGGTCCTCGAGCGCATCGAGCAGCGGAACGAGCGGGTCGAGCTCGCGATAGCGCGCAACGGCCTTGCGGAGATAACGCATGACGCGCGGCATGTCGTTCACGTAGGCCGATTTGCCGTCGCGATGCTTGAGTCGCGCGAAGATCCCCAGCACCTTGAGTTGCCGCTGCGCGCCCATCCATTCGAAATCGCGCCAGAACGCGCCGAAATCGGCGCCGACCGGCAGTCCCGCGTTGCCCGCCCGTTCCCAGTAGCGGACGGCCCAGTCGATCTGGCGCTCCTCGCTCCACTCGACGTACGCGTCGCGCAGAAGCGATACGAGATCGTAGGTGATCGGGCCGCACACCGCGTCCTGGAAGTCGAGGACGCCGGGATTGGGTGCCGCGACCATCAGGTTTCGCGAGTGGTAATCGCGATGCACGAACACGCGCGGCTGCGCGAGGTTGTTCGCGACCAGCGCGTCGAAGACGTAGGCGAGCGTCTCGCGTTCGGCCGCGCTCAGCGTTCGCCGCAGATGCCGCTCGACGTACCAGTCGGGGAAGAGCGCGAGCTCCCGGCGCAGCAGCGCGTCGTCGTACGGCGGCAGCGCGTCGTCGCAGCGGACCTGCTGCATCCGCACGAGCGCGTCCAGCGCATCGTCGTAGAGCGCGCCCGCGGTCTGCGCATCGAGCGCCGACGCGTACGTGCGCGCGCCGAGATCGCTCATCAGCAGAAAGCCCTGCGCGAGGTCGGACGCGACGATCAGCGGCGCGTGCACGCCGGCATCGCGCAGCATGGCGGCGACACGCACGTATGGCCGGCAATCCTCGTTCGCAGGCGGCGCGTCCATCGCGATCAGCGTCGCGTGGCCGTCGGCCTTTCGCCACGGCGCCGCGAGTACCACGCGAAAGTAGCGGCGAAAGCTCGCGTCGGCCGACGCCGGCGCGACGTTCGCGACCGGCGCGCCGAGACTCGCGAGCCATTGCGAAAGCGCGTCCTCGCGCGGATCGGGGTTCGGCTTCGTCACGACACGTTGGATATCCGGCTAGAATTGCGCGAATTCTAGCAATCCGCCCCTCTCGATTTTCTCTCGCGCGATGAAGTTTCGAGCCGGCCCGATCGTGGCATGGGCCGCCCTGGGCGGTGCGCTGTTTGCACATCCGGCGCAGAGCGAGCCGCTCGTGCTCAAGCTGTCGCGCGAAATCGAAGCGCCGGCGCCCGTGCCCGTTTCACCACCCGGCACCGCGACATCGCCGGCGCGAACGGCGACACCCGCGCCACGGCCCACCGAGCAGGAGGTGCGCGGCGCGCTGATCCTGCGCGCGGACCGCGTCGAGGGCGACGACAAGCGCGTCACGGCATTCGGCAATGTCGAGTTGCGCGGCCGTCGCGAGACGGTGCTTGCCGACGAGCTTGCGTACGACATCGAGACGCAGACGATCTACGGCAACGGCCACGTCGTCCTGCGCCGCAACTTCGACTGGATCACCGGGCCGCAGCTTCAATACAAGCGTGATACCGAAGTCGGATTCTTTCATCAGCCGCGCTTCTTTCTTGCGGAGACCGACGGCCATGGCGATGCGTCCGACATCCGCTTCACCGGGCCGGGCCACTACGAGGCGACCGACGCGAGCTACACGACGTGCGTCGCGGCGGATCCCGACTGGTACCTGCGCGGAGACGAGATCGAGGTCGACAACCTGCGCAAGGTCGGCACCGCGCGCCGCGTCTCGGTGCATTTTCTCAATACGCCGGTGTTCTACACGCCGTGGCTCACGTTCCCGTTGTCGAACGAGCGCAAGTCGGGCTTCCTGACGCCGACGCTCGGGTCGACCGGCGTTCGCGGCCTCGAGGTGACGGCGCCCTATTACCTGAACCTCGCGCCGAACTACGACGCGACGATCACGCCGCGGCTCATGACCAAGCGGGGCCTGATGATCGGCACGCAGTTCCGCTACCTGCTCGGCGACGGCACGGCGCCGTTCGGCACGGCGAACGGCGAGATGAACGCCGAGATCCTGCCGAACGACCGCCAGACCGGCGAGCGGCGCTATGCGCTCGCATGGGCGCACAACGAGCAGTTCGCGCCCTGGCTCGCCGGCTTCTGGAACGTCAATCGCGTTTCCGACGACAACTACTTCGCCGACTTCGCCGACCGGATCGCGATCACGTCGCAAAAGACGCTGCCGCGCGAAGCCGGACTCGTCGGCTCGCATGGGCCGTGGACGGTGACCGCGCGCGTGCAAAGCTTCCAGACGTTGCAGGATCCGAACGCGCCGGTCGTGCCGCCGTACAACCGCGTGCCGCAGATCCTCGGCACGCTGCGCGAGACCGACTGGGCGGGCCTCACGTGGAGCGGCAACGCGGAGTACGCGCGCTTCGCGCAGGAGGCGCTCGTGCCGACCGGCGAGCGCGCCGTCGTCTATCCAACCGTCGCATGGATGCGCCAGGGCTCGGCATGGTTTTTCGACGTGCGCGGCGGCATCCACATGCGCGAGTACCAGCTCGACCAGACGACACCGACGCTGCCCGACCGGCACCCGAGCTACGCGATTCCGATCGCGAGCATCGACACCGGTCTCGTGTTCGAGCGCGACCTGGACGTGATGAAGGTGCCGCTCACGCAGACGCTCGAGCCGCGCGCCTTCTACGTCTACATCCCCTACCGCAACCAGAACAACGCGCCGGTGTTCGACACGGCGATCGACGACTTCAACTTCTCGCAGCTCTTCGCCGAGAACCGCTACATCGGCAACGACCGCATCGGCGACGCGAACCAGCTCACGCTCGCGCTCACGTCGCGCTTCCTCGACCGCGACACGGGCGCGGAGCGCTTGCGGCTCGCGGTTGGCGAGCGCTTCTACTTCGAGGATCAGAAGGTGAGCCTGAACGAGCCGCTGCGTTCGGCGTCGACGTCGGATTTCCTCGCGGGGGCCGAGGGACGCCTGTCGAAGGAGTGGTCGCTCACGAGCCTTTTGCAATACAACTTCGACGCGCACGAGGTCGAGCGGCTGAACGCCGGCGTTCGCTACGCGCCGGCCCCCGGCAGCGTGCTGAACGCGACGTGGCGCTACACGCGCACGATCGTCGATCCGACCGGCGGCATCGGCCAGATCAAGCAGGTCGACCTGTCGGGACAGTGGCCGATCACATCGCACTGGAACCTGATCGGCCGCTGGAACTACTCGTTCACCGACCGCAAGACGCTGGAGGCGGTCGCAGGCATCGAGTACAATGCCGACTGCTGGGTGCTGCGCATCGTCGGCCAGCGGCTGACGACCACGACACAGCAGGCGACGACGTCGGTCTTCGTGCAGCTCGAACTGAACGGGCTCGCACGTGTCGGAACGAGTCCGCTCGATCTCCTTCGACGCAGCGTGCCGGGCTACGTGCCCACCAACGACCCGTCGCTGCGCGAACGCGATCGGCGCTTCGAGGCGCTCCCCGAATTCTGAAAGGCTTCACTTAAGATGGTCATGCGAAGGTTTCGTCCGGCGTTCGCGCTGCTGATGGCGCTCGCCTGCTGCGTTCCGCTCGCGCACGGCGCCGACAATCCCGTTCCGCTCGACCGCGTGCTCGTCGTCGTCAACGACGAGGCGGTCACGCAGTGGGACATGAACGAGCAGCGGCGCATCCTGCTGTCGCAGATGCAGGCGTCGAAGGTGACGCCGCCGCCGCCCGACATCCTCGACAAGCAGGTGCTCGAGCGGCTGATCGTCGAGCGCGCGATCCTGCAGTACGCGAAGGAAACCGGCATCCGCGTCGACGACACGACGGTGGAGCGGACGATCCTGCGCGTCGCCGAGGAGAACAAGCTGTCGCCCGAGGAATTCCGCAAGGCGCTCGCGCGCGAGAACGTTCCGTACGAGAATTACCGCGAGGACATTCGCCGCCAGATCACGATCCAGCGCGTGCGCGATCGCGAGGTCGACAGCAAGGTATCCGTATCGGATGCCGAGGTCGACAACTACCTCGCTACCGTCGCGTCGCAGGCCGGCGGCGAGGACGAATATCACCTTTCGCACATCTACATCACGGTTCCCGAGCAGGCGTCGCCCGACGCCGTCGAGGCGAGCCGCAAGCGCGCCGAGCAGGCGCTTGCCGAAGTGAAGTCGGGCAAGGACTTCGCCGAAGTCGCCGCCGCTTACTCGAGCGCGCCCGACGCCACGTCGGGCGGCGACCTGATGGCGCACGCGCGCGCGGCTCCCCACCGTGTTCGCCGACGTCGTGCAGAACATGAAGCCCGGCGACGTCTCGCCGGTGCTGCGCAGCACCAGCGGCTTCCACCTGGTGAAGCTCGTCGGCGAGCGCAACCGGAACCAGCCCACCGTCGTCGACCAGACGCATGCGCGGCATATCCTGATCAAGGTCAACGAGCAGACGTCCGAGGCCGACGCGAAGACCAAGATCGACCGGTTGCGCGAGCGCATCGTCGCCGGCGCGAGCTTCGAGGACATCGCGCGCGCGAACTCGGAGGACACGTCGAGCGCGAAGGGCGGCGATCTGGGGTGGCTTTCGCCCGGCGACACGGTTCCCGATTTCGAGCGGGCGATGGACAAGCTCGCGGTGAACGAGGTCTCGCAGCCGATACGCACGCCGTTCGGCTGGCACCTGATCCAGGTCGTCGAGCGGCGCAAGCAGGACATCACGCAGCAGCGGCGTCGCGAGGAGGCGCGCCGCGCGATCCGGCAGCGCAAGAGCGACGAGCAGTTCGAGGAATTCGTCCGTCAGCTCCGCGACCGCACGTACGTCGAGTACAAGGTCGACGACCGTTAGAAACAGCTCGCACGATCGGCCGCGCGCACCGGCAACGTGATGAACGATGCGCTGTCGGGCTCCCTCGACGTCGGGTCGGGTGGGCTTGCGCCGCCGGTCATTCTCTGGGACAAGACGCGCGACGGCCTCGACGTGCGCATGATCGCGGCCATGGTGACCGCGCCGCTTTTCCGCAACACGACGAACCCGCGCGTTCATTCGGTCAAGGATTTCACGGCATCGGACCGCAATGCCGACAAGCGGGCGGCCGCGCAGCTTTACGTGACCGAAGCGAAAAGCAAGGAGCCGGTCGACGACGTCTGTCGGATGCTGACAGACCCCGAGATCGAGTTCACGCTAACGCCTCGGCAGGTTGGCAGCTGCGCGCAATTCATGTACGAGGATGGCCTGATAAAGCATCGTTCCGCGTCGTGAAAGGATCTCTTCTTCGACGCGATCCACCGGCTTCCGGGAAGTTAGCTCGGCCGCAGCAGCGCGACGCGCCACAGCGCAAAGCGCAGGTTCGGTGTGACGCGCAGCGTGACCCTGAGCTGATCGATGGCAAACGCGGATGCCAAAGGTCGCATGTTCACGACGTGCCCCGCGGGCGTCGATCGAGCATCGGCCACGGCGGCCGCCGCGAGCGTTGTCCACGTCTCGCCGCGGGCGCCGCGCGCGGCGATCTCGATCATGCCGTTCGCGACTTCGTCGGCGAGACCGATGACGCACGCTTCGATCGTTTCGCTCGCGAGCGCGAGTTCGACAGGCGAGGCGAGCGTCACGGTGCCGGCCGCATCCGCACGAAGTTCCAGATGTCCGGATTGCTGACGTAACGATCCGCGTTCGATCGTCCATCCGTCGTCGCTCGCATGCGACGGCGTCCCGAACGTCCACAGCCGGCTGCCGAGCGGGAGTCCGGAGCGCTCGAGCAGGAAATCGCAGGCCGCATCCTCGAGCGGCGTGTTGCGCCACGCCGTGTACGTCACGTACTCGGCACTCGCCGCGTCGAGGCCGTTCGAGCCGTTCCACGCCATCGGCGAAACGAAGCGTGCGCCCGCGTTCCAGAGGTCGCGAAGCGCCCGATACGCATCGCCGTACGTCGGCCGGCGCGCGGGCTCGCGCAGATCGGCCGTGTTGAACTCGACGATGCCGAAGCCAGGATCGATCGCAGCGAGCGTCGCATAAAGCGTGCGGCCGTTTTCCATCGGCATGTCGTTGGTCGCCGCGGCGCCGTAGACGATCGCGCCCAGGTGTCCGTCGCGCGGCTTGCTGCCTTCGATCGATACGCCGCCCGAATCGTGATTCTTGACCGGACTCGTGATCGACAGCGCGAGCGGCATCGCGTCGTGCGCCGGCGCCATGAGTCCCTGCGACGACCAGATCCTGCCGGCCGGAACGCCGGCTTCGACGAGCCATTGCGCGAGCTCGTCGTAATGAAGGGCGACGAGATGGCGGCGAAAATGCTCCCACTCGCGCACCCACGGGTCGCGCCAGTAAGGGGCTGCCGGGTCGCGCGCGAACGTTCGCGGCGGATCGACGTCGGCCCAGCGCGCAAACGATCGGCGCGCGATCGTGCACACCTGCGCAAGCGAGAGCGGCTCCGACCGGCGATGCCGTGTGAGATCCGGCACGCCGGCGCTGCAATGCCCTTCGTACGGGCCGCTGCCGGCGAGCCACTCGCGAAACTGCGCGAGCGTGCCGGGGTTGTAGTCGTACCACTGCGCTTCGGTGAAGAACGGGTTGATGTAGACGTCGGGGTCGAGATTGACGCCGACGAAGAGCGCGTCGTGCTCGCGCATGAACGCGACGAGGTGCCGCGCTGCCTGCTGCAGGTTGCGGCGCTTGTAATGGCGGACCCGCTCCGCGTACACGTTAAGCGTAAGCGCGCGCGAAAGCTCCGGCGCCTTCTGCGAGCCGGGCAGATGCGACAGGAAGTCGTCGGGCATCACCTCGTTGCGCTCGTTCCACTGGCAGTTCGCGGCGTCTTCCTCGAGCCGGTCGTTCAAGTCGAATGCCGGGCATGTGCCCGACGCGTCGGCCCAGATGCCGCCGTTCAGCGTGATCAGCACCGGCAACCGTCTCGACGCCGCGTACGCGAGCACGTGCGACAGCGCATCGTCGGCGATCGCGCGATCGCGATCGCGCCGG
>Ga0207707_10005447_pt1 | contig 11125 bp, 11 predicted proteins | sample KBSC83BmetaG_FD_184336 | JGI IMG/M metagenome (GOLD analysis project Ga0207707, IMG submission 184336) | Corn rhizosphere microbial communities from Kellogg Biological Station, Michigan, USA - KBS C8-3B metaG (SPAdes) (version 2) | ecosystem: Host-associated > Plants > Roots > Rhizosphere ... | reverse complement strand
GGTGCGCTTGCCGCTCGGTGTCGGCTTGACTGGAGCTGTCATTACTTCTTGGTCACCTTTTTCTTGCCGGCAATGGCGCGCCGCGGACCCTTCTTGGTCCTGGCATTGGTATGCGTCCGCTGGCCCCGCACCGGCAGGCCCCGGCGATGCCGGATGCCACGATAGCTGCCGATGTCCATGAGCCGCTTGATGTTCATGGCGACTTCGGTGCGAAGCGCGCCCTCAACCTTGACGGTCCGCTCGATGTACTGGCGGAGCCGGGCCACTTCGGCGTCCGAGAGATCCCGAACCCGGGTATCCGCACTGACGCCCGTCTCCGTGAGGATGCGGGTGCTGGTGGGCTTGCCGATGCCGAAGATGTAGGTCAGGGCGATTTCGACGCGCTTCTCGCGTGGAAGATCCACGCCAGCGATACGTGCCATGATCAGCCCTGCCGCTGCTTGTGCTTGGGATTGCGCTTGCAGATGATCCGCACGACGCCCGCGCGCTTGATCACGCGGCAATGCTCACAGATCGGCTTGACGCTCGAACGAACCTTCACACCATCTCCCGGATCCTGGAGGCCGTTTAAAGACTAGCTTTGGATTATAGCGACGGGGTGGAAGTCTTGCAAGGGACGGGGGTTGGGACCTATCCCAGCGCAACACCAGCCGGCCCGGCACCCGCCGCCTCCCGGCAGATGGCCTCGAATGCCGCTGCGGCATCGGCCGCCTCGAGCACCGGGCGGCCAACGACCAGGTAGCTCGCGCCAGCCGCCGTCGCGGCAGCCGGTGTGGCCACCCGCTGCTGGTCGCCGGTGCGGTCGCCGCTTCGCCGGATGCCGGGCACCACGACCAGGGCATCCGCCGGCAGAATGGCCCTCATGGTCGCCACCTCGGCCGGGGAGCACACCACCCCCGACAGGCCGCTGTCCTCCGCGATCGTGGCCAGGCGGGACGCCTCCGCCACCAGGTCCACCCGCTCCCGCCCCACCGCGTCGGCGTACCCCGCCGCATCGTGCGAGGTCAGCACGGTCACGCCGACCAGCCGGAGCTCGTCCCCGGCCGCAGCGGCGGCGGCCTCCATCATCCGGCGCCCGCCCAGCGTGTGCACCGTAGCCATGGCGACCCCCATGTCGCGGGCCTGCGCCACGGCGCCAGCCACGGTGTTGGGGATGTCATGCCACTTGAGGTCGAGAAAGACGCACAGGCCGCGAGCCACCAGCCGGCGCGCCAAGGCGCCGCCCTCCCGCGTCGCGAGGACGGAGCCGATCTTGACCCAGCGCAGTCCGGGAATCGTATCGAGGAGCTTTTCCGCTTCATCGGCAGTGCCGACGTCGAGTGCCAGAATTACGCCGGCCATGCACGCTCCAGGTTTCGAATGACGCGTTCGGGCAGACGGGGATCGGCCAGTGCCGCCGTGCCGATGCCCACCAATATGGCACCCGCCGCCAGATAGCTCCGGACATCTGACACTGTCTGCACACCGCCCGTGGCAATCACTGGCAGGCCTGTTCTCTCGCGCACGCGAGCCACGGCTTCCAGGCCGTAAGGGCGTAGTGCCGGGCCGGATACTCCCCCGTCACCCTGGCCCAGACGGGCCGGACCAGTGTCGCCGGGGTACAGGGCAGCGGGCAGCGTGTTGACGACGGAAATGGCGTCAGCGCCAGCATCCCGGGCCACAACCGCCATGGCGCCGATATCGTCCAGCGCGGGCGAGAGCTTGACGCTGATTCCCCGCTGCGTGGCCGCCCGTACGCTCGAGACGATGGCGCGCACCGCCTTGGGATCCATGCCGAACTCCAGTCCGCCGGCCTCGGTGTTGGGGCACGAAAGATTGAGTTCGTAGCCAGCGAGGCCCTCGACAACTTCCAGCCCGCGCACCACGGCGGCGTATTCTCCAAGCGTGAACCCCACCACGTTGACCAGCACCCGGCAGCGGCGGAGATAGGCGCAAAGCTCGGGCAGTTCATTTTTCGTCGCCGAGATCAGCCCGGGATTGGCCAGGCCCACCGAATTGCGCATGCCACCGGTCATCTCGGTTACGCGCGGAGGCCGGTTCCCCGCACGGGGTTCGAGCGAGACCGCCTTGCAGACGATGCCGCCGAGACTTTCCAGCTCCATGACGCCGGCCAGCTCGAGGCCGTAACCGGCGGTGCCTGCGGCCAGAATGATAGGGTTCTGAAATCGGATGCCGAACAGATCCCGTGCGAGTCCGGATGTCACCGGATCTCCGGCACCCGCTGGCCGGGCGCGGGTCGCTGGCCCGGGCGGGACGGAGTGGTGCCGGGTCGCACGCGACGCTCGGGCGCGTTGGTGCGGTGTACCGACTGCGCCGAAGCGAATGCGCCAAGCGAATCCTCGAGCGCACGCAGCTCCGGCACCTCGTCACCGCGCAACGCCATGACGTAGGGATTCAGCCCGTACCCAGTCGCGATGCGATCCCGGAGCGCCGAATCGGCCGGGGCCATCAGTCGTGCGGCGAGCAGGGCCTTGGCGGCATAGGGAGACTCAGGCCAGACATCGGCGACCCGGACGAGGAACAGCCTGGCAAGCGCGGGCGCATGCACGTGGTCGCGGGCCAGCTCGCCGGCCAGGAACATGCGCATGTCACCCTGAGGCGTCTCCGGGGTGACCGAATCGCGAACGGCGATGAGCTCGCGAACCGAGGCCGCCAGCGCCTCCGCATCGAAGGCAATGGGAGAGCCTTCGGTATTCTCACGCTCGAGTGCTGCGCCAATACTGTCCAGGGCAACTGGATCATCGGCATTGGCGAGCTCCAGCCGGAGCATGTTCAGGCGCGCACGCGCCACCAGATCGCGCGGCTCGCCGATCGCAATCACCTGCTGGAGGCGCTCCACGGCGGCACGGCTGTCCGCCGTGGCGAGGCGCTCGGCGTCATTCAGCAGGATAGTGGCTCGCTGGGCACTGGTCCGCCCCGGAATGCCCAGCGCCGCGCTCACGATCCGTGAACCCGCGGCGGGATCCTGGCGGCCGGCCAGCACGGCCGCGGAATCCCATGGTGCCAGCGTATCACCCAGCGCCGCCAGCGAGTCCGCCAGTGCGGCGGCCTGATCGAAGTCGCCAGCGCCGGCAAGCAGCAGGAGCCGCTGGTGTTCCATTCCAGGCCCGGATTCAACTGCCAACGCCAGGGCTTCCCGGAAGGCCCCGGCCCGCCCCAACGCGTCCACCAGCCCCGGACGAAGTACGCGCCGGACGCTATCCGGAGCCGAGGCGTAGAGCGAGCGATAGATCTCGGCAGCGCGTACGGGCTCATCGAGCTTCATCATGCATTGCGCCAGCGACAGCTCACCGCTGGACCGCAGCGCCGTGTCCCGGATGACCTGCAGACTGGACTCGAGGGCAGGTCGTGCGCTGGCGCAATCGCCCAGCTTGGCGTACGCCCGGCCCATCAGCACCCGTGCTTCGGGCGCGTAGCGGGTTTCGGGATGCCTGGTCAGCAACGTCTCCGCCTTGATCGTGACCTGGCCCCACGCGGTATTCGCGTCAATGGTTCGGCCTTCACGTTCGGCCTTTTCTGCCTGGTCGGTGAACTTCCGGGTGTTGTACATCCCGTTGTAATAGACGCACCCGCTGAGGCACAGCGACCCCAGCACCAGCCAGCGGAGTGGGCGGGGACTCATCAGGAGCCGCCTCCTGCAGGGGCATCGCCGGTGCGTCGCTCATACTCCAGGAGGTACTGCACCAGGGCATCGGCCATGGCCTGCGCCAGCCGGCGCTGGGACGCCGGGTCAGTCATGACCGCCGCGTCCGAGCGATTGGTACTGTAGCCCATCTCCACCAGCACCGCCGGACGCCGGGCCGTGTTCAGCACCGCCAGATTGTTGTACTGGATCACACCGCGATTGACGCCCGAGTGGACGCGGTCAAGATCCTGCTGTATCAAGGCCCCGGCGCGGGCCGATTCCCGGAGATACTCGTTCATCTGCAGGTCACGCAACAGGAACGCGAGGTCGCTGGCGGCCGCCTGGTCGGCGGCGGACTCGTAGCGTACCGCCTCGTTTTCCATGCGGGCCACGCGATCCGCGTCCTCGGTATTCTCTTCCCCGACGATCAGGGTCGAAAAGCCGGACACCGAGCGGTAGTTGGGCGAGCGCTTCGGATCCAGCGCGTCCACATGGAGGCTCACGAAAAGATCGCAGTCGGCGCCGCACATCGGCGCGCGCTTGAAGAGATTGGGCCGAACGTCCGTCGTCCGGGTCATCCGGACCCGGATGCCCTGCTTCTGCAGTTCGTCCCGGAGGAGGAGCGCCATCTGGAGGGTGACGTCCTTTTCCCGCAGCCCTCGCGGAAAGAACATGCCGGGATTGCCCGGGTCGTCCCCACCATGACCGGCATCCACCGTGATGAGGTGGCCGGGCCGGAGCCCATTGGGCAACCGGGCGCCGGTGTACGGCCCGCTCGGTACTGCGGTCATGACCACCGAGCCGCCGGGTCCGGCGTCAGGCTGCGGCTTCCAGCCGGTCTCGATGAGGCGCGCGTTCGCGGCGTCCCAGCGGAAGCGCTCCGAGAAGAGGTGCGGGAGCTCCTCCGCCACGAAGGAGAGCGGCACGAACAGCGTATCCTGCAGCAGCGCAACACTGCCGGCCATCGGCCGGACATGGCTGTTCCGGACATAGAATGGCGCGCCGATGAGCAGCCGCAGCGGCTGGCCCGAGAGGGTGATGTCCACCCAGGCGCCCGAGACTTTGAGGCTGCCACCGAGCGCCAGCACCACCGGCGAGGCATACACAACCGGTGCCCCGCTGTTGTCGCTGCGCACCGGGAGCACCAGCTCGCCCTTGGCAGTGGCGAGCGTGATCGTGGACGGCGATGCGCCAAGCACAGCCAGTGCCAGCAGGCATCCGGCGATCATCGCAATCTCCCGGAAATGGCTCGAGCGGTTTCGCGTTCCGCCTCGCGCCGCTTCAGGTCTTCCCGCTTGTCATGCTGTTTCTTGCCTCTGCCCAGGGCGATCCTGACCTTGGCCTTGCCGCGGGAAAAGTAGACTTCGAGGGGAATGAGGGAGAGCCCCTGTTGTTCCACAGCACCGATCAGCCGCTCGATCTCGCGGCGATGCAGCAGCAACTTGCGCGAGTGTACCGGCTTGTGGTTCCAGCGATTGCCCTGCTCGTACGCGGTAATGTTCATTCCCTCGAGAAAGACTTCGCCGTTCTTGACCCGGGCCCAGGCCTCCTTGATGGAGGCCTGCTTGGCGCGCAGCGACTTGACCTCGGTGCCGGTCAGCACGAGGCCCGCCTCCCACGTGTCCAGCACGTGGTAGTCGTGCGTCGCCTTGGGATTCCGGGCGACGGATTGCCGCGGTTCGGCCTCGGGAGTCGTCGGTCGGGACACGCTGGGATTCCTTGGCAAAGCATAGAAACAGGTAACGGCCTGGTCAACGAGGCTCGCTTGATAAACCACCACCGGCTCCGTACCTTACGCGCCTTGCCGAAGTGGTGGAATTGGTAGACGCGCTGCGTTCAGGGCGCAGTGGGCGTAAGCCCGTGGGGGTTCGAGTCCCCCCTTCGGCACTGGCTTGGTACAGCGGGGGAGTTCAGGTCTGGCATCCCCCCGTTAATAGCGCGCCATCGTCGGGTCCACTTCCCGGGCCCAGGCATCCACCCCGCCCTGCAGGCTCCGGACATCGGAAAATCCCGCGGCCTTCAGCAGTTCCAGGGCTCGCATGGAACGCATGCCCTTGTGACACACCGTCACGATGGGGCGCGACGGATCCAGTTCGGCCAATCGTCCCGGCAGTGTTGCAAGCGGAATCAGCGTGGCATCCGCCAGTGAAGCAATCTCCCATTCATGCGGTTCCCGCACATCCAGCACGAGCGGTGCCGCGCCCCGCGTGAGCCAGTCCGCCAGGTCCCGCACCGAGATTTCATCCGCGTGATCCGCGGGACCGCCCACACCGCAGAATGCCTCGTAGTCTATCAACTGACGCACCGTCGGCGCGTTGCCGCACACCGGGCAGTCCGGATCCTTCTGCAAGGCGAGTTCCCGGAACCGGCTCCGCAACGCATCGAACAAGAGCAGCCGGCCCTTGAGAGACTCGCCGATGCCGGCCAGCAGCTTGATGGCCTCGAGGGCCTGGATACTGCCGAGGACACCGGGCAGCACCCCGAGGACACCGGCCTCCGCACAACTCGGCACCAGCCCGGGGGGTGGCGGTTCGGGATAGAGGCAGCGATAGCACGGACCGTCCGGCTCGGCGAAGACGCTTGCCTGCCCCTCGAAGCGGAAGATCGCGGCATAGACCAGCGGGCGTCCGGCGAGCACACACGCATCGTTGACCAGGTACCGGGTCGGAAAATTGTCAGACCCGTCCACGATCACGTCGTAGGACGAGACAAGCTCCAGAGCATTGCCCGAGGTGAGTCGTGCGTCGTGGGTCGCGATCGTGACGTCAGGATTGAGGTCACGGAGCCGCGCCGCGGCCGAGTCCGTCTTGCGCTGGCCAATGCTCGCTTCGCCATGCACCACCTGACGGTGGAGGTTGGAACGCTCCACCGCATCGAAATCTGCGATCCCGACCGTCCCGACCCCCGCCGAGACGAGGTAGAGCAGCGCCGGTGATCCGAGCCCGCCCGCGCCTATGACAAGCACCTTTCCCGCCTTGAGCCGGGCCTGCCCCTCGGCGCCGAGCTCGGGAAGCGTGAACTGGCGGGCGTAGCGTACCAGTTCGCCCTGAGAAAACCGGGGCTGGTTCTGCTGGCTAGTTGTCATGACTGCTCCTGAACACAAAAGCCCGACCAGCGGGCCGGGCTTGTCCTGAGTCCTGCCCGGTCACGATACCGGCTGCAGCGTGACCAGCTCCTGCACCTGCGATTCCTGCTTCATCAGGTCTTCCACCGAGATGCTGTCGAGCAGGTCGTCGATGCGTCGCTGGAGCGCTTGCCAGACCGGACGGATGCTGCACGTCGAGGCGGTGCCACAGCGGTCGGCGTCCACCGGATGCGCCTCACAGTTCACTTCGAAGGTCTGGTGTTCCGACGCCGTCATCACATCTCGCACCGAGATATGCTCCGCCGGCCTCGCCAGCCGGTAACCGCCGCGCGCGCCACGGACGCTTTCAATGATTCCGGCGCGCCGCAAGCGCAGCAGAATCTGCTCCACATAGTCGCCGGGCAGGCGCTCGGATTCGGACAGCTCGCGCGCTGCCACTGGCTCGACGCCCGCCTGAGCCTGGCGCGCCAGATGCAGCACGATGATCAGGCTGTACTCTGTCCACGTCGTTACGCGCATGGTGTCGTTTTCCGGGCACCGGACCAGCCGGCACCGCGTTGAAGGTCAGCCGCCGAGAGCCGCACCGGCGGCGCCGGGAACCCCGATCTCGGTCATGGCACGCAGGTCGAGTATCGCGTCCATTTCCTTTTCATCCAGAATGCCCTTCTTCGCGACCAGCTCTCGCACGGTGAGCCCCGATGCAATCGCCTCCTTGGCAAGCTTGGCAGCCTCGGCGTAGCCAATCCTGGGCGCCAGAGCGGTCACCAGCGCCGGCGAGCGCTCCAGCCAATGGGCGCACTGGGCGGCATCGGCGTCCATACCTTCAATGCAGCGCTCGGCGAACGTCCGAGCCGCGTTGGTGACGATGATCATCATGAACACGATGTTGTGGGTGATCACCGGCATCATGACGTTGAGCTCGAGCTGGCCGGCTTCCGATGCCATCGCCACCGTGGTGTCGAGTCCCAGTGCCTGATAGCAGACCTGGTTCACCATCTCCGCGATGGACGGGTTCACCTTGCCCGGCATGATGCTGGAGCCGGGCTGCACCGCCGGCAGCACGATTTCCGCCAGCCCGGTGCGCGGGCCGGAAGCGAGCAGCCGGATGTCATTGGCAATCTTGGCCAGGTCCAGCACCCAGGCGCGCATGGCGCCGCTGAAGGTGGCAATGTCGCCCATGGACTGCATCAGCTGGATCCGGTCATCGGCCTCGTGGAGCTCGAGTCCGCTCACGGCAGAAAGATATTCCACCATGAGGGCGGGATAGTCGGGCTCCACGTTGAGCCCCGTGCCCACCGCCGACCCGCCGATATTCATCTCGCGCAGCCACTCCGCGGCATCCGACAGCTTCTGCCGGTGGCGCGCCACCGTCCGGCCATAGGCGGTGAACTCCTGGCCCAGCCGGATCGGAGTCGCATCCTGCAGGTGGGTGCGCCCGCTCTTGACGATACCGTCGAATTCATCGCCCTTCTTGATGAGCGCTGCCGCCAGCCGGTCCAGTGCCGCCACCAGATCCGGCAGCGCGGCGAGCGTGGCGAGCCGCATGGCCGTCGGGATGACGTCGTTGGTGCTCTGCGCCATGTTGACGTGGTCGTTGGGATGCACCGGCTGGTAGGAGCCGAGCGCGCCGCCCAGCAGCTGATTGGCCCGGTTGGCCAGGACCTCGTTGCAGTTCATGTTGTGGGAGGTGCCCGCGCCGGCCTGATAGACGTCAACGATGAACTGGTCACGAAACTTGCCGGCGAGCACTTCATCCGCAGCCTGGATGATGGCGTCGGCCAGCCGCGCCTCGAGCCGGCCGGTGCGCTTGTGGGTCTCCGCGGCCGCGCGCTTGATCCAGATGACCGCATCCACGAAGGCCGGCAGCGGCCGGAGGCCGGAGATCGGGAAATTCTGGTGCGCGCGCAGAGTCTGGATGCCGTACAGCGCATCCGCTGGCACCGGGAGATCCCCGAGCGAGTCACGTTCCATGCGAGTTGCGTCGGTCATGAGACTGTCGGTTCCTTGCGGTTTGACCCGGGAAATCTAACACGACGCGACGGCCCATCGGTGAGCCAGGCCCGCAACAGCAGGAATCCGCCGAGCAGGACACCGACGCCGCTGGAATAAAACCGCCACCAGAGCAGGGTCGCGCCGCCCAGGTCACCGGCGGCTCCGCCCAGAAGGCCAAGATCCACCACGCCGGCCCCGGAAGGAGTCGGCAGCACCAGCTGGGCGTACAGCAGCACGAAGGATCCGAAGAACAGGGGTCCGACCGCCATGCCCGACGGCTGGGCGAGCGCCAGCGCCACCAGAATGGCGGTCCGGGACAGCAGGTTGAGGGCGGTCATCGGGATGCTGGCCACGATGGGCCAGGCCGGCATGCGGCGCCAGTACACCCGCAGCCGCCGGGCCGGGCGGCGCAAGCGCGAGAACCCCGAACGGTGAACCCAGCGCCGCCCCACAAGCCACGCCAGTCCGCTGGCAACAATCACCAGAACCAGCCAGGGCATTCCGCCGGCCGCCGCACGCGCGAGTCTGGGCAGGGCCGAGCTGAGCCACGCCGGTGCAAAGAACCCGGCGAGCAGCAGCGCCGCGACGATGATAACTGGCCATGCGGCGAGGATCTCGACGCTGATGGCCACAAACGCCGCCGGGGCCGGCACCCCTGCACGCAGCATTCCCCAGAGCCGGGCCGGTTCGCCCCCGATCCGCATCGGAGTCACCGCACACGCCGCATCGCCCACCGCATTGAGCGCGATGGCCTGCGCGAATGTCACCGGCGCTTCCGTTCCGTGGAGCAGCCACTTGATGCGCCAGGCGCGCGCCACCAGGTCCACACCGACAAATGCGACGCAGAGCAGGTGCGCCGTGGCGGTGGAGATCACCGCTGCGCTCCGGTCACAAGCTCGGTGTAGATCGCGAAGAGGTGGTCGAAGACCGCTTCCCAGCGGTGATGCCGCATGATGTAGTCCCGTGCCGCGGCTCGGCCGGCGTCGCCCTGGGCAAGCAATGCGTCTACCTGGGCTGCCATGTCAGCGCCGTTGCCGTGAGACCAGGTGCCACCGCAGCCCGCCCGCGCCACCGCGTCCGCGACGGCGCCGCGATCCACGGACAGTACCGGCGTCCCGCAGGCCAGTGCCTCGTGAGCCGACAAGCCGAACGTTTCGGCTGGCCCGGGCGCAAGGTAGAGATCGGCTGCGGAATAGAGATCGGCAAGGCGCGCGCTATTGTGCTCGAATGGCAGCACTCGCACTCGTCCGTCGCCATGTGCCCGAAGGCGCGCCGCCATCGGACCGGCGCCCGCCAGCACGAGCACCGCGCCAGGCGTCCGCACGGCGCTCCACGCGGCGGCCGCCGCCGCCAGCTCCTTTTCCCGGGTGAACCGGCCGGTGAACAGCACGATCGGCAAGTCTGGCAGTCCATGCCGGGCAAGCGTCTCCGTCCGGCGCGTGCGGCGCTCCGGCTGAAAGGTGCCGGTATCCACGCCGAGTGGCGCCACCCGCACGTTCTGGATACCGAACGCAGCCAGATCCTGCTGCACCGATCGGCTTGCGACCAGCACCAGGTCAACGCGCGCCGCGATGGCCCGCACGTATCGGACGGCAAGGCCGGCGGCCCAGCGGCGATGCATCGGCGAGGCACGGAGTCCGGGCGCTACGATCCGGGGCAGGTGGGCATGGAAATACCAAACCAGCGGCACGTCGAGTTGATGCGCGGCCCGGCTGGCCACCCATGGCGCGCCGTAGGCGCTGCCGATTTCGACAAGATCGGGACGTTCGTGCGCGATGATGCGTCGGAGGTCGCTGGATCCGGCAAGGACGCGATACGTGGACTGGAACGGAATGCGCGGTCCGGGCACGCGGTACAGCCGCACGCCGAGGTCGGAGCGCACACTGTTTCCGGCATCCGGCACCACGATGACCTGCCGCAGTTCGCTGTGACCAGCGACGTAGTGAGCCTTCGCGTGCAGGTAGGTGCGCACGCCGCCGCTGTCGGCCCCGTAGTACTCGCTGACATCGAGCACTGCCAGCCGGGCATCGGGACGTTCAGGAGGCGGCAGTGAGGCGCGCAGCTGGGGTGACGGAACGGCGAGTGGGGCGAAGACATCTGGCACTGCGGCACGGGCCGTCATCAATCGGAGCAATCCCCGAGCGGGTAAACGGTGCCGCAGTTGGGACAGGGATTCCTGCAGCCCCACGGCCGGGACTTCACCGGGAAACCGCAGCGCTGGCACGTCAGGGCGGAAGAGACGGACGAGACGGACAGGACGGACTGGTCAGCCCCGTCCTGGCCGTCCTGTCCGTCCTGTCCGTCCTTAGTCAACCTCGATATCCGCCGTCAGAAATGGATTGGTCAGGCGTTCCACACCGATCGTTGTTTCGGGCCCGTGACCGCTGCGCACTACCGTAGAGTCCGGCAGCGTCAGCAGGTGA
>Ga0207707_10005443_pt1 | contig 11132 bp, 5 predicted proteins | sample KBSC83BmetaG_FD_184336 | JGI IMG/M metagenome (GOLD analysis project Ga0207707, IMG submission 184336) | Corn rhizosphere microbial communities from Kellogg Biological Station, Michigan, USA - KBS C8-3B metaG (SPAdes) (version 2) | ecosystem: Host-associated > Plants > Roots > Rhizosphere ... | reverse complement strand
GTATAGTCGGAGCCGCGTCGCTCCTGTTGCTGGCGAGTACGCCGGCCCTGGCCCAGGTGCCGCAAGGCCGCGGCGGCAACGGACCGGATACCCGGCCCGAAGTCACCTTCCCCGTCAATCTTCCGCCTGACGACAACAAGCTCGCCGCGCTCAAGAAAGAGGCGATGCACATGGTGGACTCGATGTCGACCTTCTCGCAGCAGATGGTCGACATGGTGTTCAGCTTCGGCGAGCTCGGCATGCAGGAGGAGGAGACGTCGAAGTACCTCACCGGCATTCTCGAGAAGAATGGCTTCAAGGTGACGCACGGCTTTGCGGGCATTCCCACGGCGTGGGTCGCGACGTGGGGCTCCGGCAAGCCGGTGATCTCGCTCGGCTCCGACGTCGACGACATCCCGCAAGCGAACCAGAAGCCAGGCGTCGGCTACAAAGATCCGTTGATCGTGGGCGCGCCCGGCCACGGCGAAGGCCACAACTCCGGCGTGCCGATGAACATCACCGCCGCGATCGCGGTGAAGAAGATCATGGAACGCGACCACATCCAGGGCACGATTCAGCTCTGGCCGGGCATTGCCGAAGAGCAGATGGCGGCCAAGGCGTACTTCGTGCGCGAAGGCATGTTCAAGGACGTGGACGTGGTTCTCTTCGCGCACGTCGGCACTCTGACCTCGGCGTGTCATGGCCAGTCGGGGCAGAACGCGCTGATCAGCGCGCGCTTCAATTTCCAGGGCTCGAGCGCGCACGCCGCGGGCGCGCCGTGGGCTGGTCGCAGCGCACTCGATGCCGTCGAGTTGATGGATGTGGGTTGGAATTTCCGTCGCGAACATCTGCCGCTGACGCAGCGCTCGCATTACGTGATCACGGATGGCGGCGACCAGCCGAACGTCGTGCCGCCGACGGCGTCGGTCTGGTACTTCTTCCGCGAGATCAACTCGCCGCTCGTGAAGGGCTTGTTCGCGCTCGGCGACACGATGGCGACCGCGGCCGCGATGATGACGAGCACCAAGCTCGCGTCGGTCGACATCCTCGGCTCGGGGTGGTCGGGTCATTTCAACAAGGTGATCGCCGAGGACATGTTCGAGAACATCAAGCAGGTCGGCATGCCGACGTGGAGCGACGCCGATCAAACGCTCGCGAAAGGCATTCAGCGGGAGCTGGGTCAGAAGGAACCGCGCGGCCTTTCCAGCCGAGTGCCGACGACGCTCTCCACGCCACTACGCACGGAGGACCTCCGCGGCGGTGGCAGCGACGACATCGGCGACGTGTCGTGGAACGTGCCGACCGTGACACTGCGGTATCCGTCGAACATCCCCGGCTTGCCTGGCCACAACTGGGCGAACGCGATCTCGATGGCAACGCCGATCGCGCACAAAGGCGTGACCGCGGGCGCGAAGGTGCAAGCGATGACGGTCCTCGATCTCATGACGAAGCCGACGGTCGTATCGCAGGCGTGGGACTACTTCAAGAATGTCCAAACGAAGGACATCAAGTACTTCCCGCTCATGCGGCCGACCGACAAGCCCGCGATCTGGCTCAACAAAGCCATCATGGACAAGTACCGGCCGGAGATGCGGAAGTACTACTACGATCCGACGAAGTACAAGACGTACCTCGAGCAGCTCGGCATCAAGTACCCGACAGTACGCGATACGGTAAGACCTGTGCCGTGAGGCGAGCGGTCCTCGTCGCCCTCTCGCTCGGCACGACGCTCCGCGGGCAGAGCACCATCCGCGGCAGCGTCGTCGACGCGAGAACCGGACGCGCCCTGCCCTACAGCGCAGTCGCCGTCGGAAGCACCGAACGGTTCACGACTGATTCGGGCCGATTCGTCTTCACGAACGTCGACGCCAAACGCGTGCAGCTCCGCGTGCGGCACGTCGGGTACATTCCGCTCGACACGACCTTCTCGTTCGACGCCGCGCCTCCGCTCGAGCTCCGTCCGATCGCCGGCGCGGAGGTTCGCGATCCACGAAGCGGCTCGTCGGCAAAGACGACGGCCACCGGCACGGTGAGCCTCGCGTTCGTACTATCGTCGCCGGTCTCCGTGCTGCTTCGGGCCGACGGTTATGAGCCAATGAGCGTCGGCGTCAAACTCTCCTTCGCGGATACGATGCCGATGGCTGTGCTTCTGCGACGCAAAGTGCCGTAACGGCGTTCGAGCGGGAAGAGGCGAGCCCCGAACTCCCCTTCCCGCAGACCGCTTCCGGTTAACTGCTGACGTCCGCCTTCTTGGCCGGCGGTTCTGCAGTGCTCGGCACGATCAACGGCAACCCGGCCGCTTTCAGCGCCGCATTGAGCTTCGCGAGATTCGAGTCCATCACTCGCTTGTAGCGCGTCAGCTCCGTGGTGAGCTTCGGATCGAGCACGTTGAAGACGTCGTACGACTGCTTTGGCGGACGACGCTCGCCCGCCGAGACGAACCCGAGCAGCGCCGCCATCTGGTTGTTGATGCGCACCGGGAAGTTGAGCGGATCCTCACCGCTCTTGTTTTTCGTCTGATAGAGAGAATCCTCGACGTTGCTGATCTCATCCTCGAACGACTTGGCCAGCGCGCCGAAGCTCGCGTTCGCGCTCATCTTCGGCGCGCGATCCTCCACCTGTCGCTTGACGTTGCGAATCGTCTTCACCGCGTCGTTCGCCGCCGTCACGCGATCCCGAAGCTGCAGCGCGAACCGCTGCTGCTCAGCGAGATCGGCGACCGTCGCCGCGGATTGAGGATCCTTCCTGACGACGAACTTCTCAGTGATCGGCGCACGTTCGCCAACGACGAGCCGGACGGAATACGTACCCGGCGCGGCGAACGGCCCGGACGTCGAGCCTTGCCAAAGGATCATACCCTGGAAGGTCGAGGCATCTGGATACTGAAGATTCCACGTGTAGCGATTGAGCCCAGCTCGCGTGCCGACGCGCGGCGCGCCGCCGAATCCCCCACGGCCGCCACCACCGCCGCCGCGGCCACCGGCGGCCGGCGTCGTGTCCGTCGATGAGAACTTACGAATGAGCTTTCCAGCGGGATCGAGGAACTCGATCGTTACCGGCTGCTCACCCTGCGCGAGTCGGTACTGAACCGTCACACCGCCGGCGCGGTATGCAGGCGCCGGCTTGTAGAGGAAATCCTTGTTCGCCGCGGCTGCGGCCTCGGCTTCGGGCTTCTCGCGCAAAAGCGACAGGTTCTCCATCACCCAGAACGCGCGACCGTGCGTGGCGATCACCATGTCGTCGTCGCGCAGCGCGATATCGTGCACCGGAACTGGCGGCAGATTGCGCTTGAGGCTTTCCCAATGCGCGCCGGCGTCGCGCGACACCCACACGCTTCGCTCGGTGGAGGCGTAGAGCAGGCCTGGCTTCACGAGATCTTCACGGATCGAGCGCGTGAACTCCGTCGGTGCGATGCCGTCGTTGATGCGCGTCCACGTCGCGCCGTAATCCGTGGTCTTGTACAGGTACGGCGAAAAATCGTCGAGCTGATAGCGATTCGCTGCGACCCAGGCCGTGCCGGCATTGTGCGGCGACGGATCGATGATCGAGATGCGCGTCCACGCCGGCAGCCCCTTCGGTGTGACGTTCTTCCACGTCTTGCCGCCGTCGCGCGTGACGTGAATCAATCCATCGTCCGATCCGGCCCAGATGAGTCCAGCAGTGATCGGCGATTCCGCGAGCGCGAACACCGTGGCGTAATACTCGATCGACGTCTGATCCTTCGTGATCGGGCCACCCGATGCGCCGAGCGTCGAGGGATCGTGCTTCGTGAGATCAGGCGAGATGATAGTCCATGACTTGCCCTTGTCGCTCGATTTGAACACGACATTCGATCCGACGTAGAGGACGTTCGGATCGTGCGGCGAGTTCATGATCGGGTACGTCCACTGGAAGCGATACTTCGAGTCCTTGGCGTCGTGACCCATCGGGTTCAATGGCCAAGGGTCGAGCCGCCCGCGCGCACCAGTCGCGCGGTTCTGCATGTCGAGTACGCCGCTGTAGTTGCCGCCGTACGTCACGTTCGGATCCGTCGGATCCGACGCCATGTAGCCGGACTCGCCGCCGGCCGCACCGTAGAACTCCGAGTACGGCGACGTGCTCGCTGCAGGACCGCCGCGTCCACCGCCGCCGCCGCCGCGACCACCGAAGCCAGCGGCCTGGCGCACCGGCCCGCACACCGACCCTGCATCCTGTTTCGCGCCGCAGATGTCGTACGGCACCTTGTTCGTGAGGTGCACGTGATAGAACTGCCCGGTGGGAATCGCGAGCCGAGTTGACGTCGTGCCACCGTCCGTCGTGAGAATCGCACCGTTGTCGTGGCCAACGACGATACGCTTGGAATCATCCGGCGCGATCCACACGATGTGGTTGTCGCCGCCACCGAACGCGCGCGTGAACGTTTTGCCGCCGTCCTTCGACCACTCCGGATTCACATTCGGCGCGTACACGATATTCGTGTCCTTTGGATCCGCGGTGAGCCGCGAGAAGTACCAAGCGCGCTGCCGCAGGTCCCGATCCTGATTGAGCAGGGTCCAGGTCGCGCCCGCGTCGTCGGAGCGATAGACGCCGCCACCGGGCTCGTTCTCGATGAGAGCCCAAACGCGGCTCGGCTTCGCCGGCGAGATCGCCATGCCCACGTTGCCGATGATTCCACTCGGCATGCCGGAATTGTGTGTGATCTCCGTCCAGTGCTCGCCGCCGTCGGTCGTCTTGAAGATCCCGCCGCCGTTGCCACCGCTGATCAAGAGCCACGGATTGCGTCCCGCCTGCCAGAGCGCGGCGTAGAGCACCTCCGGATTGCTCGGATCCATCACGAGCTCGATCGCGCCGGTCGAGTCATTGCGGAAGAGAATCTTCTTCCACGTTTTTCCGCCGTCGGTCGTCTTGTAGACGCCGCGGTCGGGCGTCGCACCCCACACGTGGCCGAGTGCGGCGACGTAAGCGACGTCGGAGTTGCGTGGATCGAGGACGATGCGCGCGATCTGCTGCGTCTCCTTGAGACCCATGTACTGCCAGGTCTTCGCGCCGTCGCTGGTCTTCCACACACCGTCGCCGTGGGAGACGTTACCGCGGATCGCGTACTCACCGCCGCCGGCCCAGACGACGTCGGGATTCTTCTCGTCGATCGCGATGGCGCCGATCGACCCGCCGAAATACTGATCGGAAACGGGAACCGCGGTTTTGCCGCCGTCGGTCGTTTTCCAGACGCCGCCGCCAGTCGTGCCCAAGTAGTACTCGTTGGGTCGCGCGACCGAGCCCGCGAGCGCGACCATGCGTCCGGCGGCGTCCGGGCCGACGTTGCGCCACGAGACGTCAGGAGAAAGCGCGGTGTCCGCTGCCGCGGTGCCGCGGCCGCCGCGCCGACCCTGCGCGGCGACGAGCGATGGAATCACGAGCGCGACGACGATGGCGCGCGTCGCCTGAGAGAAAGACACGAGGGGTTTCTCCGATGAGTGAATGCTTGGGCAGCGGTCGCACTTCGACCGTCATTCCATGCTACTCGGGTGTGCGGCAGCCGGTAAAGGTCGTCGCGGGCGAATTCATTGTGCTTCTTTTTTCGGGCGAAAGGGTTGCGGCGGAATTCCCCGGGACACACCTTCGAGCCTGATGCGTGAAGCCCGTTACCCGCCGCGCGCGCGAGTCACTGCGCTGAATGGCCCACGGCATCACCTTCGACAGGCATCCGCCTTTTGAGCGCCGACGGGAGGACCGTGACCCCCGAGAGCCTGAGCGCGACGCTGATCGGGCGGTATGTGGTCGAGCGCGAGCTTGGCCGTGGTGGCATGGCCACCGTATACCTCGCGCGCGACGTCAGGCATGCGCGCGCTGTCGCTGTCAAGGTCATGCAACCGGACGTCGTCGCCCCCGAAAGCCGCGAGCGCTTTCTGCGCGAGATTCGCACGGCGGCCGGGCTCACGCACCCCCACGTGCTCGGCGTCCATGACTCGGGCGAGGCGGACGGATTTCTCTACTACGTGATGCCGTATGTCGATGGAGAAACGCTGCGCGCGCGCGTGGATCGCGCGGGCACGCTGCCTCTCCGTGATGCCGTGCGGCTCGTGCGCGAGCTCGCCGATGCACTTGCCCACGCGCACGCGTCGGGTATCGTGCATCGCGATCTCAAACCGGAGAATGTGCTCATCTCCGGCCGGCATGCCGTCATCGCGGACTTTGGCATCGCCAAGGCCGTGCAGGCGACGCACACCGAGGGCGCGACGCGGCTGACCGGCACCGGCGTGTCGTTGGGAACGCCGGCCTACATGGCGCCCGAGCAGGCCATCGGCGACGGCGCGACGGATCACCGCGCTGATCTCTACGCGCTCGGCGTCATCGCGTATGAGGTCCTCGCGGGAGCACATCCGTTCGGGAAACGGACGCCTCAATCGCTCGTGGCCGCGCACCTCACTGAAGCGCCGCCGAACGTCGCGACTCGACGCGTCGATGTTCCTCCAGCGCTCGGGGCGTTGATCGGGCAGCTCATGGCGAAAGATCCCGACGCGCGACCCCAGAGTGCCGATGCCGTGCTGCGCGCGCTCGACGATATCACGCTCACGTCGGTGCCAACGCGACGCACGTTCGTCACACGACGCATCGCGGTCGCCGGCCTCGCGTTGATCGTGACGACGGCCGGCTACCTGGCGTGGCTCCGCACAGCACCGCGCTTCACCGCGGACGCCGGAGCGATCCACACGCTCGCGGTGCTGCCCTTCGTCAACATGAGCGGCGACGCGAATGACGAATACTTCAGCGACGGACTCACCGACGAGCTCGCGCACGCGCTGGCGCGGCTCCCAGGGCTCAGGATCGCCGGCCGAACCTCGAGCTACTCGTTCAAGGGACGGTCGGTGGCGGCGCAGGATATTGGACGCACGCTCGACGTCGGCGCGCTCGTGGAAGGCTCGGTGCGTCGCGCCGGCAACCGCCTGCGAGTCACGACGCAACTCGTCGGCACGGCCGACGGCAAGGTGCTGTGGGATACGCTCTACGAGAGCGCGTCGAGCGACGTGTTCGCGGTACAGGATCAATTCACACGCGCCGTCGTCGCGGCACTTCGGCCGTCGCTCGGCGATCGGCCGGTGAATGCGTCGCTGATCGATGTCGGCCGTGGCACCACGGACCAGGAAGCGTACGAGCTGTATCTCAAGGGCCGCTACTACTGGATGGCGCGCGGGTCGGAGAACGTCACACGATCGATCGTGTACTTCAAACAAGCCATCGCGCGAGATCCGACGTTCGCGCGCGCGCACGCCGGCCTGGCGCTCGCCTACGCGGTGTATCCCGTGTTCACGCCTGATCCGTTGGACAGCATGCCCGCGCTGCTGGCCGCGAGCGCCCGCCGCGCCGTGGCGCTCGACTCGATGTTGTCGGATGCACAGTTGGCATACGCCATGACGTTCGAGAGCCAACTCCGGTTCAGGGATGCGGAGGCGCACTATCGCAAGGCGATCGCGCTCGAGCCCTCCAGTTCGATTGCGCATCACGCCTTCGGTTTGATGCTGCTCAACGTCGGCCGGACCGATGACGCAATTCGGGAGACGAATATCGGTGCGCGTCTCGATCCCCTCGCCAAATCGGCCGCGAGCGCGGCGGCGCTCGCGCTCGTCTTCGCTAGGCGCTTTCCCGCGGCGATCGCCGGCGCGCGGCGGCTGATGGCCATCGACTCCACCTACCCGCTCGCCTTTTCGCCGCTGGCCATGGCGTATCTTTTCAGCGGCCATGCGGACAGCGCCGTTCTCGTGTTGGAGCGGAGCAAGCAACTGGGTGCGTTCGGGCCACCGCAAGAAATCACGCTGCTTCTCGCCTATGCCGCGGCCGGCCGCTGGGCGGATGCCGTCCGGATCCGCGCCGAGCTCCAGCGGCCCGGTGCCGACGTATCCGGCGGAAGCGACGCGGCGTTCGCGGACTATGTCTTCGGTAACCGCGAGCCGCTCGTACAGTTGCTTCTGACGGAACGTGGGCAGCGTCGCTGGTCCGCTTATCTGTTCGGCTGCAACCCGCTGTTTGATCCCTTGTGGAGCGACGCACGGGTTCGCGCCGCATTGCAGAGGCTCACGATCGCGCCGTGCTCTCTCGCGAAGCCGTGGCCGATCGGAACGCCGCCGCCCACCCGGTGATTGGCCGACTGTCGTGGCGCGGCATCCGGCACCGTCGTTTTCGACAAGCACTTCGAGATCGCCGGATTCAAGCTGCTGCGTTGACGCGCGGCCATCACGTCGCGCGGCGCACCAGCGTCAGAATCGTGTAGACCGCGACCAACTCCGCGTTCTGATTCCGCACCTCGACGTCCCACGCCACGACGCCCTGCGGCACCTGCCCCTCGCGCGGCTCCTTCGCCGTCTTCTGCTTTACCGTGAGCGTCGCCTGAATCGTGTCGCCCGGATACACCGGCTTCACGAAGCGCAACGACTCGAGCCCGTAGTTCGCGAGCACAGGGCCGGGCGCGCCGTCGACGAAGAGTCCGGCCGCGGCCGAGAGCACGAAGTAGCCGTGCGCCACGCGCTTCTCGAAGATCGAATCGCGCGCCGCGATCTCGTCCATGTGAGCGTAGAAGTAGTCGCCGCTCACGCCCGCGAAGTTGACGATGTCCGCCTCGGTGACCGTGCGCCGCGCGGTGACGAGCGCATCGCCGACATTCAGCTCGTCGAAGTATTTGCGGAACGGATGCACACGGTCCGTGGTTCGCTCGGCGCCCGTCGTATACTCGTTGATGACGTGCATCATCGTCGTTGGCGACGCTTGCAGCGCCGTGCGCTGCATGTAATGCAGCACGCCGCGCACGCCGCCCATTTCCTCGCCGCCGCCCGCGCGGCCTGGCCCGCCGTGCACGAGGTGCGGCAGCGGTGAGCCGTGACCCGTCGACTCCTTCGCACTCTCTCGATTGAGGAGCACGAGTCGGCCGTGATACGCCGCCGTTCCCAGCGCGACATCGCGTGCGACGCGATCGTCGGCCGTGAAGAGCGAGCCCACCAAGCTTCCCTGCCCCTTCTTCGCGAGCTCGATCGCGTCGTCCACCGTTTTGTACGGCATCACCGTATTCACGGGACCGAAGGCCTCGACGTCGTGTGGCTCCGACGCACCAAATGGATCCTTGGCGTAGAACAACATCGCCGGGAAGAACGCGCCGCGCGTACGGTCCGCGCCAACGACGTTGAAGTCGTCCACGTTGCCGTAGACCAACTCGGCCGAACGTCCGATCGCGTCGACGCTCTTTCGCACCTCGCTTACCTGTCCGCGCCCGGCGAGCGGGCCCATGCGCACGCCGTCCGCAGCGGGATCGCCGACGACCACGCCCTCGAGTCGTTTCTTCAGCGCGGTCATCACATCGCCGAGCATGTTCTCCGGAACGATCGTCCGACGAATCGCGGTGCACTTCTGCCCCGCCTTCGTCGTCATCTCGCGCACGACCTCTTTGATGAAGAGATCGAATTCCGGCGTGCCGGGCGCGGCATCAGGCCCGAGCATGGAGTAGTTCAGCGAATCCGCTTCCATGTTGAAGCGAACGTTCTGATCGACGATCGCAGGGGATGTCTTGAGCATCTTCCCCGTGGCCGCCGATCCGGTGAACGCCACGGCACTTTGGCAATCGAGATGATCGAGGAGATCGCCCGCGCTGCCACAGAGGAGTTGGATCGCGCCGGCCGGAAACAGGTTCGCCTCGACCATCGCGCGGAACACCGCCTCGGTGAGATACGACGTCACCGTCGCCGGCTTCACGATCGCGGGCACGCCGGCAAGCAGCGTCGGCGCGAGCTTCGCCAACATCCCCCACACCGGAAAGTTGAACGCGTTGATGTGGACCGCGACGCCTTCCAGCGGCACGCAAATGTGGCGCCCGACGAAGGTGCCGCCCTTCGACAGCATCTCCGTTGGGCCGTCGACATAGAAGCGCTCATTCGGAAACTCGCGACGTCCGCGCGACGCGTAGGCAAAGAAGGTCCCGATGCCGCCCTCGATGTCGACCCACGAGTCCTGTTTCGTCGCACCGGTCGCGGCTGATACGACGTAGAACTCGTCCTTGCGCGACATGAGGTACTGCGCCATTGCCTTGAGCATCAGCGCGCGCTCATGGAACGTCATCTTGCGGAGCGCTGGGCCGCCGACGCGCTTCGCATAATCGACCATGCCGGCGAAGTCCACGCCGCCGGTGGACGTTTCGCCGATCTTGTCGCCGGTGACTGCATGAAACAGTTCGGTCAGGCGACCCGTTCCCGGAACCCACTGTCCCTTCACGAAGTTCTCGAGGCGACGTGGTTCCACGCCGGGTGCTCCAAACGGGCGAAGTGTCGGTGCGGTCGTCGTCATGATTCTCTCGTCTCGCGCCATGTGCGGTAGCTCGCGGACTGCACCGTCGCGTCGGGCGGCGGTTCGCGCAGCGGCTCGCATGGCTTTAGCGTTTCATGAAGTCGCCTGGGCAGCGTCTGGTATAGCCTCGTGCCGTCGGTTTTCCAGGCAACCATCTCGTCGGTGACGTCTTTCACGATGCGCCCCGGATTTCCGACCACGACTTTCCGCGCCGGAATCCGCATCTCCGATGGAACCAGAGTCAGAGCGCCAATCACGCAGGCCTCACCCACTTCGGCGTGATCCATCACCACGGCATTCATTCCGATCAGAACATTCCGCCCGATCCGTGCGCCGTGAATCACAGCCCCGTGCCCAACGTGCGCGTTTTCCTCGAGCACGACTGTCGTTCCGGGGAACATGTGGATGACGCAGTTCTCCTGCACGTTGCAGCCATCCTCGATCACGACGCCGCCCCAATCGCCGCGAATCGCTGCGCCCGGGCCGACGTACACGTCGCGTCCAATGGTCACGTTGCCGATGACGCTCGCGCTTGGATGAATGAACGCCGATTCGTGAACGACGGGTCGGCGGCCTTCGAATTCGTAGAACATTGTCATCCCGAGCGCAGCGAGGGATCTGCACGTCTCGCAGTCAGAGGTGCAGATCCCTCGCTACGCTCGGGATGACCCCTCGTCGTCGTCATCATGCGACCCGCTCGATCACAGTCGCCATGCCCTGCCCAACACCAATGCACATCGTGCACAGCGCATAGCGTCCGCCACGCGCCTCGAGCTCGCGCGATGCGGTGAGCAGCAGCCGCGCGCCCGACATGCCGAGCGGGTGGCCGAGCGCGATCGCTCCGCCGTTCG
>Ga0207707_10005442_pt1 | contig 11134 bp, 10 predicted proteins | sample KBSC83BmetaG_FD_184336 | JGI IMG/M metagenome (GOLD analysis project Ga0207707, IMG submission 184336) | Corn rhizosphere microbial communities from Kellogg Biological Station, Michigan, USA - KBS C8-3B metaG (SPAdes) (version 2) | ecosystem: Host-associated > Plants > Roots > Rhizosphere ... | reverse complement strand
CGACTTCCTAGGCGATGCCACCAATTTTCTAATCCCCAACCTAAAGGTGGAGATCGAATTCTACGAAGGCAAGCCGATGGGCATCGAACTGCCGCCGACGGTGGACCTAACCGTGGTCGAAACCGAACCCGGCCTGAAGGGCGCCACTGTATCCAATGTGACCAAACCCGCCAAGACCGAAACCGGCCTGGTGGTGCAGGTGCCGCCGTTCATCAGCGAAGGCGAGAAGATCCGAGTGTCGACCTCGGAATCGGCCTACCTGGAACGGGCGTAATTTAGGCCGCACCGACGATATCGGCGTGGGTCAGCGTGAACTTGTATTCAGGTAGGCTCAACTCTTTCACTTCGTGCAGACCAGTTTCGCCGTTAGTGAACAGTTTTGCGGTCTTCGCGATCGAGAAGCCAGATGTGTCGCACGCCCGCGGTCGGTAGTCGTCGAGCTTTGGAATGATATAGCCGATACGGTCGTCGGGCGACAGCATTTCACTGGAAACCAGCGGCGGCATGCTCGAGAGTGTCTTCTATCCGCGCGCTTTCGGGTGCGCTTTGTCGTAAACCGCCATCAAATCCGTGAGCGACACTTGGGTGTATTTTTGCGTGGTCGCGAGGCGCGCGTGGCCCAGCAGTTCCTGTATGGCGCGCAGGTCAGCCCCGTCGGCAAGCAGGTGAGTGGCATAGGCATGGCGCAGGCTATGCGGATGGAGCGACGCGTCGCCCGAGATCATGCGCGCGTAAAACTTGACGATTTCGCGGGCTCCACGGTCCGACAAGCGCAGACCACGGTGATTCACCAGCAGCGCCCGTTCGCCTGCCTGGGCTGTGCGCCGCCCGAGGTATTTCTCGAGCGCCGCCGACGCTTTCTCTGCATACGGCACTTGCCGCTCCTTGCGGCCTTTGCCGCGCACGCGGATCCAGCGCTCGCGAAAATCGACGTCGTCTAGATTGAGTCCCACCAGTTCGCTTACCCGCAAGCCGCATCCGTAGAGCAATTCGAACAGCGCGACATCGCGCTCCGGGTGGGGCCGTTCAAATTGGTCCCGGCTAACGCCGTCGACCAGGGTGTTGGTTTGTTCGGCGGTGGGCACCAGGGGCACTCGCTTGGGCGCTTTAGGAGTTCGCAAAAGACGCGCCACATTGGTGGGCACGGATTTTTCGCGCATAAGAAATTGGAAAAATGACCGCACGGCGGCAAGCTTGCGGCGGATCGAGATGGGATCGAGGCGGCGATCGTAGAGGCTGGTAAGCCACTCGCGCAGCAGCGGTGCGTCGATGGCGCCAGGCGCGGGCGGATCGGCCCCAGGCGGCGAGAAGTATTGAAGGAATTGTTCCAGGTCTGAAGCGTAGTTGCGAATGGTGTGCGCCGACGCGTTCTCGCGGCCTAGTTCCCCCAGATAGCGTTCAATCGAAAGAGCCAGTTCAGACATGAGCGCACAAGTATTCTTCGAGAGCGGCCAGCGCGCGGCGGCACACCTCGGCATAACGGAGTTTCTTATCGCGCGGCGGGTTTTCCAGCTTGGGCAATAAGTCAAAGGTAATGTTCGCAGGCTGGTAATTAAGGGGATCGGCTCCCGATACGTAGGCGGTGAGCGATCCCATGGCCGTTTCGCGCGGGAACACGCGAGGCGCGTCTCCTATCGCCAATGCGGCCGCGCCACGCCCGGCGATCAGGCCGGTAGCGATGGATTCGACGTAACCTTCCACGCCCGAGATCTGCCCGGCGAAAAAGACTTGCGGCCGCGTGCGCATCTGGAGCGTCGACGCCAGCAGCGCAGGCCCGTTGATATAAGTATTGCGATGCACCTGGCCGAAGCGCAGGAATTCGGCGCGTTCAAGGCCCGGGATCATGCGCAGTACACGCTGCTGGTCGCCGAAACGCATGTGATTCTGAAAGCCCACCAGGTTGTAACTGCCCGCGCGGGCATCCTCCTGCCGCAGTTGCACCACGGCCCACGGGCGGCGTCCGGTGCGCGGATCGCTCAGACCCATCGGCTTCATGGGACCGAAACGCAGGGTGTCGCGCCCGCGCCGGGCGATTTCTTCGATGGGTAGGCAGGCCTCGAAGTAGCGAATGTTATCGGGGCCGGGACGATCCTCCGCGATGTGGGCCGGTACGCTCTCGGCCGCCAGCAGCGCATCCAGGAAGGCATCGTATTGCGGCTGGTCGAAGGGACAGTTCAAATAGTCGGCCGTGCCATCCAGCGATTTATCGTAGCGCGACGCGCGGAAGGCGATGGAGGTATCGATCGACTCGGCATCGACAATCGGACTAATGCTGTCGTAGAAAAACAATCGCCCGGAGCCGGTGACGCGCGCGATCTCGTCGGCGAGAGCGTCCGAAGTCAGCGGCCCGCTGGCGATAATCCAAATGCGATCGGAGTCGAGCCCTGAGTCCAGCGCCGTCACTTCCTCGCGGCGAATTTCGATAGCGGGCTCCGCTTCGATAGCATGCGTGATCTCGGCGGCAAACGTCTCCCGATCTACCGTCAGCGCATGACCTGCGGGGACTCGCACACGCGGCGCAATCTCGCCAATCAGGAGTGAGCCCAACCGGCGCAGTTCCTCCTTCAGCAACCAGGGCGCGCTATTCTGCTGTTCGCTCTTGAGTGAGTTACTGCACACCAGTTCGGCCAGATCGCCGGTCTTATGCGCCGGAGTCTGCCGCAGCGGACGCATTTCGTGGAGTACCGCACGTCCCCCAGCGCGCGCCACTTGCCAAGCGGCCTCGCATCCAGCCAGCCCGCCGCCAATGATATGAATTTCTCGCACTCTTTATCATTATCGGGTAGTTAAGTCTCGCGGCGCGTCGTCTTCAGTAGCTTTTTTTCACGTCCCGGCGCTGGTAACGCGCGCTGCGTCAAGCTCGCGGTGAAAGTTCGCCTTTAAAGTTTCCGCTGCGCCTAAAAGGGATTGGCGCAGGGGATCGCGCGCACCAAATGAAGCGGCCGCCCGCTTGAGACTGGAGGTCGCCTCCTGGCAATGACGTTCGCTTACCTCAAAATCGCGAATCTGGATATGCAGTTTCGCCGCAGTGGCGTGCAGCCGCCATGCAACCGAAGGCAGATCGTGGTGCTCAAGACTCGCGAAGGCCTGTTCCATGCACTCGAAAGTCCGCTTGACTTCGCCTTTCCTGGCGGCGACCCGCGCCATAGCATCCCAGGCCGGAGCCCGCAAGGCTGGATCGTCGGTAGTGAGCGCGTCCTCCAGAAATTGCTCAGCCGCCGTACTGGCTTGTTCGAGATTCCCTAATTCCAAATAAGCGCCTACCAATCCGAATTCCGAGATCATGCGCCAATACCATTGCAGGAAAAACTTGGGAGTGCGCTGCCGATCGCGAACCTTCAAAAACAGAGGCAGCGCACTTTCCGCTTGACCGCTGGCCAGATCCGCGTAGGCGATGGTCAGTTTAGCAATGGTTCGGACTTGACCGGCCGGCTCCTCCGCGTGGGTCTGGAGCAAACCCTCCGCGATCCGCCGGGCGCCTGCAAAATCGAAGGACTGCATATGCAGCCATCCCAACATCGCGGCAAACAACGCTCGCCACGGTTGGTTTCCGTTCTTCTCGGCCAATTCCATGCCGCTCTCCACCGCTCCCCGCAATTCTCCCCACCAACCCAGGTGCATCAGAGCCAGTGCGAGTGACGATAACGACGACAGGTAGACCACCAAGCTGCGGGTTTCGGCGGCTCTTTCGAGGCCTGAGCGCGCGATCTCGTAAGCGTCGCGATATTCACCATGCAGGGCCTGGACATGGGCGTACAAAATTTCGTGATAGGCGGGCTTTTCCGGACCCAACAACTCGGTGATTTTCTTCCGCGCCGCCGCGCAGCGCTCGGCCTGCTGCTTGCTCCAGCCATTCGTAATAATCTGCCAAGTGCCGGCCAACATCTCGGTACGCGCCTTCAGCAGCGGGTCGTCATGCGTACTGCAAACCCGAACCGCCCGCTCGCACACGGTCACACAGGCGTCGGGATCGGAGAATGCCATCACCCGCGCCAGACGGGTCAACGCGTTGACCTGCGCTGCTTTCAAACCGCGCTCTTCCGCCAAGGCGACTACCGTTCCATCGGCTTCCCCTGAGCCATCCAGATCGCCTACCGCGTAGCGCGCATCGCTGATGCGCTCGAGAATTTCGATTTCGAGGCTGCGCGCCGCATCGGGAGCAATTCCCGACAACAATCCCAAGGCGTGTTTCAGGATGGCGGCTGCGTCGCGATGCGCGTACCGGCGGCCGGCATTCTCGGCGCTTAAAATAAAGTAACGCGCCGCGCGCTCGAAATCGCGCCCCTGCTCGAAGTGCAAGGCGAGCTCGGAAGCCAGTTCCAGCGCAGTCTCGGAAGCGGCCAGTCCATTCGAGTGGGGCAGCAGCTCCTCGGCACGTTCCGCAAGCCGCCGATGCCAGCGGGCGCGCTGTCCCTCAGGGATCCGGCGATACAACGCCTCCCGATACAGCGAATGCCGGAATTCATAGTGCGCCGATTGGCCGGCGCCCAGCACTCCAGCCGCCCGGCCCGGCCGCAGGAATTGCTGACGCTGGGTGAGACTATCGCAAATATCTTCCGCCTCCGCCATGCCCGTATTGAGCATCGCAGCCACGGACCACACTGAAAAACGGCGCCCGGCAATGCTGGCGCTCTTCAGCACTCGCTGCTCGATTTCGCTGAGGCGCTCCACTCGAATCTCGAGCATCTGTTGCAACGTTTCAGGAACATCCGGAACGATCTGCTCGAGCGGGGCGGTCAGCTGCCACGACTCTTCTTCTTGGATCAGAAGGCCGCTCTTCAACAGATCGCTGACGATCGCGGTCATGAACAGCGGATTGCCTTCGGAGTGTCGGTAGACCAGCTCCGCCAGACCCGCGGGGAGTTTTCCGGGAAACTCCGTGGCCAGATAGCCGGCGACATCGCGCTCCGTCAAGCGCTCCAGCGCAATTTCGAAGCACAATTTGTGCAGCACCAGATCCTGGCGCAGCGCTTTCAAGGGACTCTGCAACAGAATGACGTCCACCGGCCGGTAAGTCCCCAGCACCAGCAATTTGCAGGGTCCGCGGCGGCGCGCCAGGGCCGAAATCAGGTCCAACGTTGATGGGTCGGCCCAATGCAGATCTTCCAGGACCAGCGCCAGGGGATCCGTAGCGGTAAGCAACTCCAGCGCTTCGCAGATTTCGCGCACCATGCGCTCGCGGGTGGCCCCCAGAATTTCGCGCTGCAGCGCCTCGCGCTGCTCAGCCTTTAACAGCGAAGGGAATTGGATCAGCCAAGTGGGCGCTTGCGAAGCCAGAATCCGTATGATTCCTTCAGCGGCGGGGCTGCGGATCAACTGGCCGAAAGCTTCCAGGACCGGATAGTAGGCTTCCTTGCCGCCAAAACCTTCCACGCACTGCCCGCGAGCGATGCGCATCCCGTCGTGGCCCGCCAGCCGCTGCTCGAAAGCATCCAGCAGAGTGCTCTTGCCGACACCCGCTTCGCCCGTCACCAATACCAGCCTACGCTGGCTGTGCAGCGCCATACGTAAGTGTCCATCTAAAGCGGTTAGCTCGCCGTCGCGTCCCACCGGACCGGGCACACCTGCCGGCGCGTGTGCGAGCGGAGATTCCTCCATCGCCGCCAAAAACCGGTACCCGCGCTTCGGCAGCGTTTCGATAAAGCGCGGCGACTTGGGATCGTCACCTAGAACCTTGCGCAACTCCAGAATATATTTCCGCAATATTTCAGGCTGAACGTAGGTTTCCGGCCAGATGGCGTCGAGCAGTTCCTCTTGGGTCACCAGGCGTCCAGGGTGATCCACCAGATGTCGCAACACTGCAAACACTTTGGGGGTGAGGGCGATGCGGACATCTTCGCGCCACAGGCACTGGTCCAAGGTGTCCAGACGAAAATAACCAAATGCTTTCATTTGAGACCCTTACAGCACGGACTTAGATTATACAGCCTGGAAGACGACGCGCGATCTGGTTGTGTTACGGAGATTCCACGGGAAATCCACGCTTTTTTCACGCTGTATTTACAAGCCCGCCGTAAGCTGAACTTGGTCATGCAGGGAGCTTTCGTAGTATGCCTTGGGAGCCCAGGAGAACAGAGCCAGGAAGAGCTCGAAGGCCGTATTGAAGAGGTGGATTCCGGGGAGTCTCTTCGCTTCCATTCGGGGGGAGAGCTGATTGAATTCCTGCGTAGCCGGCAAAAGGACGCACTGACCGAACAAGAGAGAAAAGACCGGCAGTAAGCGGCGCAGCCACTGGACCGGCGGCGCCGCCAGAATAGGATATCGGAGGGTCGGAGACCGGCAAGGTGGATAGTCCACCTTGCCTTTTTTGTGTTTGCGGTACCCGGCTTGTCCGCGATGAGCAAAACGAGGGTGGATTGACCCACCCCTTTTTGTTTCCCGCCGCTTGTAGCACCTCAGGCAATTGAGCAGGCATGTTACGCTCGACTGGATGAGGCGCGCGCACGACCCCCAAACAGCGGAAGACCGGCGATGCGCGGGCCGGGTCCGCCATACGTAACTATGCGTCGGATTGGAACCTGGCTGGCGCTTCTCGGCGCCATTCTCGCACCGGCAGCAGCTCATGATCTATACCGCAGCGAATCGCGCCTGATTGTGCAGGGGCGCGAGGTGTCCGCGCAGCTCACCTTCAACCTGCTCGACTTCCCGGGCGTCGACCAGAACGGCGACAAGGTTGTAACACCGGACGAATTGACATCCGCCTTCAACCAGGTTTACGCCGCTATCCTCCAGCACTTCACGGTAAACAGCTCCGGGCCGCCAGTGCGGATTACTCGCGATAAGTACGAGCTGTTCGACCAGCACGTGCTGTTGTTGGATCTTACCTACGTGTTTCCGCAGCAGGTGCTGGCGCTGCAAATGACGTCGACGCTGCCGGACGTGCTGGGAACGGGGCATGTCCACCTGGTCAACGTCAGAATGAACGGACGGGTCCAGGAGCAGATTCTCGACAGCCGAAACCGGACTGCATTTTTCACCCAAGACAGCGGCACGTGGTGGCAGACACTGGGCCGCTTCGTGTGGCTCGGCATTCAGCACATCGCCACTGGCTACGACCACTTGGCCTTCCTGCTCGGGCTGCTGATCGCGACCGGTTCGCTGCGGTCGCTGATCAAGACCATTACTTCGTTCACGGTGGCGCACAGCATTACGCTGGCCCTGGCGACTTTCAATGTTGTAGTGCTGCCTTCGCGCTTCACCGAGAGCATGATCGCACTCAGCATCCTATACGTGGCTGTGGAAAATCTCGTCCGACGCCGAAACATCGATCGTTGGAAGATCACCTTCCTGTTCGGCTTAGTCCACGGCTTTGGGTTTTCGAACGTCCTGCGCGAAATGCAGTTGCCGCGTGCCGATCTTGCGTTGTCGCTCTTTTCTTTTAACCTGGGCGTCGAAATCGGGCAACTGGTATTCGTGGTGCTCCTGTTTCCGGCCATCGAGGATCTCATGCGCTCCGGTTGGACCAGGCTCCGCCCCGCGGTATCGATCGTGATCGGACTGCTGGCTGCCTATTGGTTCATCCAGCGCGCGCTTTTTGGATGAAAATCGCGAGCCGGACGTTCTTTTTAGCGCGGGAACGCAGCCAACTTAGGCGCGGTGCTCCCCGGTTGCCCCGGCGCACGCGCGACATTCAGAATCATGGCGAGAGTAGAGTAATAGCCCACCAGGCCGGTGGTATCGATCACCCCCTGCTCGCCAAACCTGGCGGTCATACTCGCGTAAGTGGCATCGCTCACGCTCTTATTTTGCAAAAGTTCCGCCACGAAGTTATACGCCACTGCTTCGTCGGGGGCGAGACTTTCGGGCCGCCGGCCCGAGGCGATCGCGTTCGCGGTGTCCACGGTCAATCCAGCCTTGAGTGCCAGCGGATAGTGAGAATCCCATTCATATTGCTGGGCGAACTGGCGAGCCGACATAATGATCGCCATCTCCACCAATTTCTGAGGCACCGAGTTGTGGAATCGCAGGTACTCGCCCACCGCTTGTAAGCGATTCATCAGCTCCGGGCTGCGCAACAGAGGGATGAAAGGACCGGTCGGCCCCGCGGCGCCTCGCGGCGTGGCGACGAGTAGCTCAACCGCCTTCCTCTGCGCGGGAGTGAGCTTTTCGGCTGGAATCGGAGGCATCCGGTCTTGCGCGAGTGCCGCAACCGGCAAAATCAGCAATAGAAAGGCGTTGAAGCAGAAGTTCATGGGTGGAGTATAAAACAAAACGCCGGCGACGGCTCGCCCAAGGCTGTTTTTGTAACACTTGCTACAACCGGCCTATCTAATTATCCAGTTGAGGCTGTATCATGTCCCATCAGGATGGCGAAATTCGCGAAGTTCCGTTTCTTAAGAATGATATGAAGAGCCACCCGCCTACTACAGGGAAACCGTTAGACTGCGCCGATTCACCGGGCAAAGCCGATGCGGAGTGCGGCGACCAAAAGGATGCGGTAAAATCCAAGGGCGACACAACGATCAATGTCGATGACGCGCAGTTAGACCAAACAAGCGACAATCAGACGACAGAAAATAAAAGGTGACCACTATGCGACGAATCTATAGCTTTACCCTCATTGCTGTTGGACTCAGCGCTGGCCTTCTGCTCGCGCAAAGCGACAGCGATTATCAAGGCTGGATGAAAACCGTTGGCGCAACCAACAGCAGTCTGCAGAAGAATATCGCGGCCAAGGACGGCGCGGCGGCCTCGGCGGACGCCGCGAAGCTCGCCGACACGTTCAAACAAGTGGCGAGCTTTTGGGAGGCGCGCAGCGCTCCCGATGCCGTCGGTTTCGCGAAAAGCGCCCAGAGCGGGTTCGAAATGGTGGGGAAAGACGCCGCGTCGGGAGATTTCGATAAGGCTGCCGCCGACGCCAAGAGCATCGGCCGGAACTGTGGCGGATGTCACATGGCTCACCGCGAAAAGACCGACGCCGGATTCAAGATAAAGTAATCTAAACCGGCGGATTTCCGCATTGAAGGGCGAAGGTCCTCGGATTGCTCTTGTTAGGGCATGAGCGCCTTCGCCCTGTTGTTTTTGCTCCTGGCTGTTTCCTCGGGCGCGCAGACGCAAACGTTAGATGGACGGCCCAGTTACTTGCGCCTGCAAGTTTTGCTGGACCGCGCGCACTTTTCTCCCGGCGAGATCGACGGCGTGACTGGCGACAACACGCGCCAGGCGTTGCATGCATTTCGGACTGCTCGCGGGTTGCACGAACGTTCGGACCTGGCTCCCAGAACGTTGAAGGCATTGGAAGGCCCGCAATCAGTCCCCACCCTGGTTCCCTATACCGTGACGGAGGACGACACTCGCGGGCCCTTCGTGACCATTCCCAATGACTTGATGCAGCAGGCCGATTTGCCGGCTTTGGGCTATCAATCTCCGCTCGAAGCGCTGGCGGAAAAGTTTCACGTCAAGCCGGCGCTGCTTACCCGCCTGAACCCGGGCAAGAATTTCTCCAGCCCAGGTGTGGAAATTCAAGTCCCGAACGTCCGCGACGACCCGCCGCCGAAGGCTGCCAAAATCGTCGTATCCAAGAACCGTCACATGCTCGAAGCCTTCAACGCTGCGGGCCGCGTAGTTGCGGAATACCCGACTACCAGCGGAAGCCAGCACGATCCCCTGCCGATCGGAAACTGGAAGGTGACCGTTATCACTCCGCATCCAGCGTTTTACTACAACCCCGATCTCTTCTGGAATGCACCTGAAGCGGATGCGAAGGCAAAAATTCAACCTGGGCCTAATAATCCAGTCGGGGTGGTTTGGATCGGAATTTCCAAGCAACACTATGGCATTCACGGCACGCCGGAGCCCTCCCTGATCGGCCACGCGGAATCGCACGGCTGCGTGCGACTGACTAACTGGGATGCAGCGGAACTGGCGAAAATCGTCACCGTGGGCACGCCGGTCGTGTTTAAGGAGTAAGTCCCATTCGCAGACGCCTTTTATTCGCGATCAGTGGTCTCCTCATGTTTCTGGACGCATTCACCGGCCTATCGGCTGCCGGTGATCTCCGGACGGGCGACGACAATGAGTTGCTGGCCCGGCGTGAATTGACTCTTCCGATTCGGGGGTTGGTCGCTCGCGACATTCGGGATACCTTCGCGCAAGGGCGGGCCGGTGGGCAACTGCATGAGGCGACCGATATTCGGGCGCCGCGCGGGACGCCGGTGGTCGCGGTGGAGGATGGCGTCATCCAGAAGCTCTTTTTGAGCAAGCCTGGCGGCATAACAATTTATGAGTTCGACCGAGTCGGCGTATTCTGCTACTATTACGCGCATTTGGAACGCTACGCCCCCGGGTTGACCGAAGGAATGCCCGTGAAGCGCGGGGACACGATCGGGTACGTGGGGACCACCGGGAATGCGCCGCCCGAAACCCCTCACCTGCACTTTGCGATATTGCGGTTGGGTCCTGAAAAACACTGGTGGCAAGGAACGGCGATGGATCCCTATCCGGTGCTGATGAAATTAGTAAAGCACGACGACATCAGACAGCCCGAATGACAGACGAAGAGCGGCGCGGCGTTGCAGCCAATGCCGCGCGTGAAAGTTGGTAACATGACCACCGCGACCAGCCCTCCTGGCAACCGGCTTCTTAGACGCCGGATTTTAGTGAGCGCCTCGGTTATTGCGATCGGAGTATTAGCCGCAGCCATTCTGCTCTCACTCAACTGGCCTTTTACCCAAGCGGCCGTGACCAAGGCCTTGCAAGATCGCTTTGTACGGGACGTTAGAATCCGCAATTTCCGCAAGACTTTTTTCCCTCCTGGCTGCGTGGCCCAAGGAGTTGAGTTTCTGCATCGCAGGCGCAAGGATCTGCCGCCGCTCATCACCGTTCAACAGTTGACGATTCGCGCGAGTTATAGCGGATTGCTCAGAATTCACCAGACGCTGAACGATATCCATGTCGACGGTTTGCACGTGCTCATTCCACCAAAAGCCCAAGAAGGCACCAAGCAGGTATTCCCGCTCACCAATAGCACCTCTGGCAAAAATGTAGACATCGGCGAAATCGCCACCGACAACGCAGTGCTGGAGTTCATGCCTAAAGAACCCGGACAAGAACATTTTGTCCTCAGGATCGATCATCTTTCCCTGGATGATGTGAGCCAGAGCGACCCTGTTACCTTTCACGTCCGTTTCAAGAA
>Ga0207707_10005441_pt1 | contig 11135 bp, 8 predicted proteins | sample KBSC83BmetaG_FD_184336 | JGI IMG/M metagenome (GOLD analysis project Ga0207707, IMG submission 184336) | Corn rhizosphere microbial communities from Kellogg Biological Station, Michigan, USA - KBS C8-3B metaG (SPAdes) (version 2) | ecosystem: Host-associated > Plants > Roots > Rhizosphere ... | reverse complement strand
GGTGAATAGAAAGTCATCCGGATCGACGCTGAGCGGCGCCGGGTTTTCCTCGCTCAGTGCACGTACTACGTTCTCATGGAGGTGGATTACCCGGTTGCTCCTGACCGTTTTAGTACCACCCTCATGTCCCTGAACGATGCTCTTGTGAATGCCCGCCGTGCCGTATCTTAGGTCGACGTCGCCGCGCCGTAGCGCTATGGCTTCGCTCGGCCTTGTGCCCTGCCAAAACTGGAAGAACGTGAAACGGTAGTAGTGTGGGCGTTTCGTGCGAAAAGCATCCAAGATGGTTTCTCGTTCCTCTGGCGTATACGGATCGATGCTCGGCTTGGTGTCTGTGATCGGAAGCGGTTTGAAGAAATCAGGGTCAAAGAGATCGATCTTAATTAAACCGTCGATCCTGGCATCCCGGAGCATGGCTCGCAGGCAGCTGTGAACGATCCCATTGACGGTCCTGGCCTTCAGCTTTTTGGCCTTTAGCTTATTTTGCAACGTCTGCAAATGTGAGATCCCGAGGAAACCTAACGCTATCTTCCCAAACGCTTGCTCTCCGATGCGGGTTTTCAAGACGTGCCGCGGAATCGAGTGATAGTCCTTTACCCGGTGTGCTCTGACACGTTCATCCTGTCTTTTAATCCAGTTTTTGTAATACGCGTTCGCTGTAACATACGAAGGGGAGGTTTGCTGATCGGTTGGTCGGAACAGATGGACCTTATTGCCGTTCGGAAAGTGCCTCAGGTATTCGAAAGTTTCGTTCTCAATTTCGGTGGAGATGATGAGCGCGCTCGCCTCGAGCAATCGTCTATTCTCCGGCGTGTCGGCAAGCTCGGTGCCTTCCCAGCTACGCATTCCCTTAAAGAAAAGCCGTAGTGCAAGAAACCCGTGCCGATTGACTTTTACTTTACATCCCACAAATCAAGACCTTCGTTTCGCCTGTTTGTCGAACCGTGCCTTGAATTCAAGAAGGGCTTTCAGATTCGCTCCTCTTGGCTGATTCCGCCCGAGCTCCCATCGCGCAATAGTGTGTCTCTGAGCGCCGATCTTGTCCGCTAGTTCCTGCTGTGTCAGACCCAATGCCCGCCGAAGCGCTAGAATTTCACGTGGGGTCATGTCTTGATTGTATCAAATGGTACGCGCATGTCAACAAAAAAATATCGGAAATTGCACAGTTACGAAATTATTTTACTAAAGAATTCGCAATCGATGGCGACAGACCATAGCCGCGTCTCATGGGAATCTTGCCAAAGCGTTTCGGCCCGCTGCTCTCGGTGTCTTCCAGCCATGCCTGGACCGCCGACCACTTGAACCGCGGTCCAAAACCGGTGGGCTTAAAATAGTGCCAGCCTTTGCGAAAAACGCCGGCCGCCATTTTATTTTTGATCGTCTTGGGCCTTACCTTGAGGCGAGCCGCGACTTCAGCGATCGTCAGATACTCTTCGTCCAACCCGTTTTGATCGTTCAATGTCTCATCGCACTTCCTGTCTCCGATGGGGCGCCATTGCCTGATTACCGCACTTCCGACGCTGAGTTTCCCTTTTTGCTTCCGTATCCCTTATCTCAGACCTCCCGCTCGCTTATTTCTGTCTTTGATTTTGCGAGCTTGTGTCCCTTACGGAGTCACTTCCGCATTGCTCCTCATTCTCCCGAAGGAGAATCCCACCCTCGTCCCGCGATTCAGCTGTGGACTCAGCCAATTCGCTTCGCGCCGTTGGAGTGGCGGCGCACCAAAGCATTTCCGGTTACCGATCGCCCTTGAGAGTCTCCTTGAGCCATGCTGCTACCGCTTTCGCGAGTGTCTTTTCAGCGGGCCGACGGTGTTGATTGCCGGATTCATCAAATGATCAGATTCTTTCATGTTCAGCCAATAACGAGCAGCGCGTCGTGCTCAGCGTTCATTTCGTTGCTCTCTTCTCATCGATCGCCGGCCAGCGCCACCGCGTGATCTGTTCCACCGCGGCGCCCCCGGCATGGCAATATTCCCGCTCACCGTCGCCAGATCTGCGACTGCTAGCAGCAAGCGGTACTTCTCACGGGAACGTGCAATCGATTTCATGTGCGGTCCAGTCCTGACACCCGGTGACAGGTGACAATGGGTGACGCTATTTCTCGGTTTTTTCTTACATGAGAAAGATTCATAAAAAGAACCGGAAAATAGCGTCATCGTTCGTCACCGGCCTCATGTGTCACCTCGAGTATGCCTATTCCGGTCCAAAGTCGCTCTTTCTTGGTACGCGTCTCGACAAATCCCTTCTCAGCGAGTTTGTTGCCGAGTTCTTTTTTGCTGACTGTTTGCTCGCCGCTCTTCTTTGCCCATTCGACGTAAGTCTCATAGAGCGCTCCTTTTGGAACGTTGCAATCGGCGCCGATTGCACAGCACTCGTCGATAAAAGCAGCAACCACGTCGGATTCGTTCCGATAAGCCTGTGTTGCGCATTTGACGTCCTCGGGCGACGTCAGGCCAGTTGCGAGCCACTTTAGGCATCCGTCGACAGCCCAGGCGAGAATTCCCGGGTACTCGTCTTTGAGTTTTTCCGCGAAGTCTAGGTCGCGCTCGTTCTCTGTAATGATGGCCTGGAAGGGAATGAGCCGGATGCGACGCCATATTGCGTAATCCGTTCCGGCGATACGAGGTTTGTGATTGCAGGCCAGCCAAAGCTTAAAGGTCGGCTGAAATTCAAAAAACTCGTGGTGTAGAAAGCGCGCGGTCATTTTGTCGCCACCGGTCAATTGTTTCACTAGACCTTCGGCTAAGCGCCGGCCGCCTTCGGTTTCTATTGCGGTTACGAACCTGGCGCCGGCGAGCCGTGCCACGTCGTTTGGGATGGAATCACCCCTCTTGGTCATCAAGGTTTCCGTTCGCGTTTGGCATGCATAGACGCCGAGGATGGCCGAGATCGTGTTTAGAAAAGTGCTTTTGCCATTGGAACCAACACCGTAAAGAATGAAAAAACACTGTTCCTTGGTGCTGCCTGTCAGACTGTACCCAACAGCCTTTTGAATAAACTCGATCATTTCGCTGTCGCCATCCATGATCCTGTCAAGAAAACTAGTCCATGTAGGGCATTCCGCCGTATCGTCGTATGGCAAGCGGACGATTCTGGTGATCAGATCTTGACGGGCATGGAGACGTAATTCTGCAGCTTTTAAGTTGAGCGTGCCGTTGGCGACGTTGAGCAGCCATGGATCGATATCCAGTTCATCTTGGCTAACCGGTATGGTCGGCTCACTTTTGGCTAAAGCGATCATCGCTTCGATCTTGCTTCTCGCTTCTGAACGTAGAGCGTGTTCGGCGATCGCTTTGCGAAGATTCTCATCCGCGTACGACGATGCTTCTTCGTACATCTGCCTGACGGTGTCCTTTGCCCAACGGTCCATCTGGCCTGAGTCATCCTGCGACCAGTTTGTACCGTTCCAAACGAGCCAGCCAATTTGCGTTGAATAACGAAAATCCTGCCCGTGGCGCTGCACTAGCCGCTTTGCATTGCCGAGATCGGTTCGGTGTTCCGGCTCTTGATCGTAATACCCAGCGATGTCCGCTAGGTCTTCATCGCTTTGGTTGGCCAATTGGTTTTGCAACACGTCCATCATCCCCATACCCCACAATTTGGTTCAGATATTCTTTGTAATCCTTTGTTAAAGGTGGAAAAAATGTTTTCAACTCGTCGGCCGAATATGCGTTCTCAACACCGAGCGATGATTCAAGGCTTTCGCGATGCTTCCAAAAATCCAGCGGTGTGGCGGCGAGCTCCTCATGTAGGAATTCAAGATGTATCCAGTCCTCCTCCAACCGCGCGCGTTCCTCGATCAGGACCGGGTGATAGTAGGGGAGGTCTCGTAGCTGATCGTCTACGAAGATAATGCGCTGGCCAGTTTCACGAAGGCGTCGCGCTATGGCGTTGGAGAGGCGAATCGACCAGGTACGAATTACAGCGTCTGCACGCTTGATCATCCGATCTCTAGGAGATTGTCGAAAATGCTCCAAGGGAAGCTGCAGAAAGCGAAGAGCGCCTTTGAAATCGACGTTTTCAACGAGCTCGACGAAACGAATAACATCGCCGCCGGCTTGGCAGCCGAAGCAGTGAAAAAGATTCTTTTCACTATCGATCGTAAAGGAAGGCGTCCTTTCCTGGTGAAGGGGACAGAGACCTACCAAGCGGGGGCCGCGCTCCTTCAAGTCGGTGTACCGCCTGGCTATCTGTACCAGGGAGACTTGGGAAATCTCTTGACGAGATGGTCTTGGTTCGTTAGGTTTGATCATACGCGATGGCTTTTATCGCGTTGTTCTCGGGAGCCGGGACGCTGCCACACGTCTCGGCTCTTTTTTTTGGTTGCTTTTGTCTAACTAATTCCCGCGAGTTCCCGTTGGCGAATCTGATCGCCAGTCAAACGAGCCTCTTCGCCGGCACGCATTCTCCGCTGCTCGTTGATCGCTTTCAGGTGCGCGCCACTGACGCTGCCGCCTAAGACCGCGTCGAAGGTTACGATCGAGAGATCCTCAGTTGCTATTTCAGCGAGTTGGCCTTTCCATTTTTGCTTTAACAGGGTGCCCCACGCGCGCGAACTAATATCGACGGTTACTCCGCCGCGGATTAGCGCCTCGAGATCTAGGCCCTTCTGTGTTTTGAGGACATAGCCTTCACCCTTGGTGACGTTGCCGTCCATCCAGATCTTTGACCACCGAATTGCAGCGTCAGCCCCGCGCGATAGGCCATCTCCCGGGTGATCGAGCGAACCGATATTGCGGTTTTCACCAATCGATTCCTGCAGTTTACCAATCTCGCGCTCCCAAATCGCTTTTGGGTACACCCGACCATTGGCGTTGCGTTCGTCTGCGACGGACATGTGGCTGCAGGAGACTTTTAGGAGCCCACCGGTTTTTTGAGACGCTTCCTCAAGGATTAGAAACCGTCCCGGCATTCGTTCAAGAAGCAGTGTTTTCATATGAAATTGAATTTCAGGTGATTAGATATAGGCCTCGAAATCTGCCAAATCTTCGGCAATCCGCAGGATCTTAAACCCCTTGCCGTCGCCCATATCGAGGATGTTTCGCCGAACGCACAGGTGAAGAACCTCAGCATTCTCTTTCACCATTTGCTTCGGCTGGATATTGGAGACGTTGGTGATTCGCGGGTTATCGTTCGCATCCAGCTCGTAATCGATCCTGAAATAATTTTCATTTTTCCAGTCGCGCACGAAGGCATGATCATCGAATGTGGCAATCACGTCGATGTTCATCTGGTCAGTTCCCGTGAATGTTGAGTGTTGCAGGATCCTTTCCCGAAGCTTTTGGATGAGTTCCTCGAATGAGCCGGTGGCATTAATTTCCGCCATAGCTTCATGAAGTGTGGATCCGTCGATGAGACCAGCGCGATATTGTTCTCCGAGCTGCCGTACCCGGAGACGGCTTTCCGAGACACTGTTGGGGACCTCTGCTTTGATCGAGTATCCTTCGTTGCTCAATCCCGCCATATCGCGGGCCATTGCCTGTTTTCGTGTTAGTTCTTCCATCTCATCCTCCTCCCAATCCGCAATAAATTTTAGAATTAAGGCTTGGTCGAAATTTGGCGACGCCTACCGCCGCGTTTTTTGAATGCAGCCATCCTTGCTTGCTCTGCAGCGATGATTCTTTCACGTTCCTTTGTGCGTGCTTCTTTTTTCTCATCGATTCGTTCAAGATCGTGTGCCAACCGCCTATCCCAAGCGCCTAAATCAGTACGTCGCTTTGCGTCGTTTATCGCAGTTTGGTCCATCTCTAGCTCCTCCAGTTAGTTGGGATCGCCCTTGCCATTAGAAAGTAGGGGAGGCGAGTATCCGGCCATCGTTGCTGCGTTTTTCGTATGCTCAATCATTTCGAACACCATTTCGCCGAACTCTTTCAGCGCAGCGCGCTCGTCAGGGGTGAGATCGTTGAAGCCGTACGTCGTTTTGACGGCGGCGGCGACTGCCATCCGATATGGAACCCTTGCGTAGATGCCCAAATCCATTTTCTTTTCCAGGAGTTCAGCCTCCAGCTTTCGATGCACATCGAACTGCTTATCCAGGTCGGGCAGCGCATAGCCGAGGCCATCTTCAAACGTCATCAACTTCTGGATCCGCCCCCATTGGGCAATCGCGGCTGACTCGAGCCGGCTGATCTCAGCTTGTCTGTCTCCGATTTGTGACACCTTTCTTCGGATGATCGCAGTTTCTTCCTCACCCGCGCTTGCACGAAGAACTTCCAGTGGGGTGACAAAAAATCTCCGATATATTTGACAGTACTTCTTAAGTGTATCGGCCGAGAGTCCGTCGGTTTCCTCTTGCAGGCGTAAATATCCCAAGAGGTGGCTTGGTGGATGACCCATCGAGATGAACATTTTGAGACTAGTGAAACACCGCCGTGATTCGATAAATCGCCTCGCGTCGAGCGCGAGATCTCCCTGTTTCTGCGATTTTGGTTGCTCAATAAAACCGAGCTGTCGCCACTCTGCCGGGCTCTTCATCGACGTGTGTCCTCGCTAATTATCATCCGTGCAGATCCGCTACCTGTACGCCACGGCGTTGGTCCGATGATCGATCGTTCCTGCTATTACGTCACCACAAACACGTTCACCGGTTGGTTGTTGTCGTCCCAGACTCCAATAACCTCGACGCCAAACTGAAACGTGCGCATGTCCAGCGTAGCGGTCTGATGGATTGCTTCGACTCCCATTTGAAGACCCTGTGTTTCCAAGGTGGCAGCCTGGCGAGCAAGTTCAAAACCGGCCTGCAGCGCACGCGTCTCCGGGGTGTCGATTCGAATGACTTCGGCGCCCGCCTGATTGGCGCGGGTCTCGGGCGTGTCGGTGCGAATGACTTCGGTTCCGTCCTGATAAGCCCGTGTCTCGCTCATGTGGTTCTCTTGTAGCCGACTTCGCCGCCATTGAACTCCGTCGCGGTGAAAGACGAGCTGGTCGCCGGGTTATTCTCGACCGCCTGCTTGAAGTACTGCTGTGAGCCGAAGGGCGGCGAGAAATTAGTCTGATCGTAATCGGCCGAGCTCTGGCGGATCACAAACGCGCACTCCGCGGCGCCCGCATCCTGCTTATCGAATAGACCCATCGGGCAGACCGCGAAGATTTGCGCGGTGGTGGGCACATCGTCGGTGGGGAAAGTATCCTTTTCGCCGACGGTGCTTGTCTTGTTGTAGTCGGAAGTGTTTTTGCTGCCGATCTCATCAATGTTTTCGTAGTTATTGCTGCCCGCCGAGCGCGCCCACTGCGAGCTATTTCCATTGGCGTTGCCGGGGAAATAGTCCACGCGGAGATCGCCCATCCAATCGCTGCTGTTCACGGCGACGTGGCAGAAATCCACGGTGCAAGGGTCGTTGTCAGTGCCCCCGGTGCAGAGCGCGACGCCGTCGCAAGTGGTGGTCGCCGTCGCGCGGGTATTGAGTCCCGTGATCGCGCCGCCATAGGCGGAGGTGGAACCGCCATGCAGCCGCACGTCCACCGAGCCGGCCGATGGATCGATCACCACCTTGGCGACAAACTGAAGATAGACATTCGCGACTACCAGAGCGGTCAGAGTCGTGCCCGCGAGAAGGGTACCGTTTCGGGTAAAATAGAGATCGCCCTGTGAGTTGATGCGGATATCGACCTGGACGCTGCCGTTCTGGGTAAAAGCATAGATCACCCGGAAGCCGCCGAGCGGCGGCAGCACGCTGCAGCGATAAGCAACCGCAGCGTATTTTGTTACGCCGGCGGAAATCGCTTTGACAGTCTTGGCGATCGTAGCGTTGCCTAAGCTGTTGGTCGTTACGTAGCGAAAGCTAGGGCCACCGGTGCGGCCGCCGGTCGCATTGATCGACGGCGAGTGCAAGCCGGGGCCGCTCCACGGGTTGGTGAAAATATCCGCCAGCACATTCGAGTAACCGAAGCTTTCCCACCATTGGAACATTTAAGATTCCCCCCAGCTTAGTTTCTACCGAGATCCTGATGGATCATTGTCCTGGTACTTCCGCCGCCCTGGTAGTCCGTGTGTACCGCATGAATGATCTCCTCCGGTCCGGTTTTCAGTTCGCTCGGATTGATCACCGGCGTATTTAAGTGCAGATGCACATCGATCTGATGATTGCTGTCGCCCGAGCCTGAGATCTGTCCGGCCGCAGCTAGCGCCGGCGTCATACGATTATCCATGGCCATGCCCATCGCCTCGCGCGCAGCCGAACCTGACTCCCGCCGATTGTCGACGATCATTTGGCCGTTTTTCTCCGACTCTGGCGACATCAGCGACTTCATGTCCTCCAAGCCGAAGCTCGGCATTTTCGTAATCGACACCGGAATCGACTTGTTATCCGGCAGCGGGACTACCGCCTCGAACTGCGACGGCGCCTTCTCTCCTATGTTCACCATCGTGTTATGCCTTGCGACTCCCGGCATATAAGTCGCGGGCGAAACACCACCGCTCGCATAGTGCAGAATCGTTGTGATCGGATGGGTTGCAATGCCTGACATTCCTAGAGACGGTGTATATCCGCCCTTGGCAAGAGCGAAAAAACTCATAATCGACGAACCAATGCTGCCAAGCGTATCCATGATGCTGCTGCCTGCGCTGCCAAGAAAACTGCCAGCGCTTCCGAGCATGCTCATAATGCCGTTGCCAGACCCACCAAGCAGGTTCATGATGCTGCTGCCTGCGCTGCCAAATATGTCGCCCAAAGAATTTATAATGCCGTTGAACCCATCGCCGAAGGAGTTGAAGAAGTCCGGCAGTCCATCTTTGAGCCCGCTGAAAAAGTTGTTTGCGACATCTGGAATTTGATCGCCAAAGTCCTGTGTGAAGTTATCCGCGGCATTGGACATGACTTCACTCATCTGTTGGTCCAGAGCATCTGTCATGGACCCGAAGTCACCATTGCCGCCGCCGATGTCAAACGGATTATCTTGTTGAAAAATGCCTTCGATCGGATTATTGCCCCCACCCGGTGAACACTGACATGGACCGTTCTGCCCGCCTCCGAAAAATCCACCTATCTTATCGAGTATCCCACCGAATATTTCTTTGACCCCACTGAACATATCGGAAAACATCGTGCCGATACCGCTTACTGCATCTCCAAACGTCTGTTGGAGAAAATCACCCATCGACTGCGCTCCAGACTGAACGGTACTGCTGGCGTCTTTCATTCCTGTGCCGATGCCGTCCTTTACTCCATCCGAAAAATTCATGATTACCGGATCCTTGATCTGCTTCATGAGCGTCATCACCATCGGAAATGCCGCGCCAAGCATTCCCCAAATCCCTCCGCCCTTGCCACCTTTACCGCCCATCATGCTCATGAACATCGGCAGCATCATCATCATGCCGCCCAAGCCGCCCATTCCATCGCCGCCAGGGCTACCGAAAATGCTAGGATGGTCGACGATTCCGCCAGCTTCGGTCGGAACTTGGCTCAAACGGTCGGCGTCCTGGCTGCCGCGCGACGGCAAATCCATCAGGATATTATTTAGATCGTCGATGACGCCGCCCGGACCATAACGATAGGATGGCAGTGGCAACTCTTCCGACGGAATCGTTTCCCACAGATCACTTGAGAAATCCGGACCCCCCTCTGCCGGCGGCAGCGGCGCCGTTGAAGCACTCGCGCTCGCCGCTCTACCCTGCGCCGCGGCCGACACGTCCCCAGCAGCCAACTTCAAGCGATCAGCAGCTTCAATGAGCGCCTGCGCGGCCTCGAGCTGGCGCTTTTTCATCTCATCCATGATTGTCAGGGAGCGCTCGATTACCGGGTCGAGCTTTTTCTGTTGTTCAACCGGTTTTCCGAGAACTCCGCCTGCAATGTCGCGCGCTATCTTGCCAATCCATTCGTCGATCGTGGATCCGGTTGTCTCTTTCAGAATATTGTCTACGACCGCCTTGGCGACGGACTTCATGATGTCCATCGTGGCCTGGCGCATACTCCCCACGAAGTCGCTGGCAATGTCCCGCCAGGTCTTCTTGCTCTGCCCGGTCATCTTGTTCAGCAGATCGTCGAAGAGCGTACCGAAAGCGCTCAACGCACCGTGAAGCGTGTTTTGAATCTCGTCTGTCAGATCCTTGTAGCGCTTGACCGTGTCCTCGACTTCGTTTTTGATTTTGATCTGCGTCTCAAGCTGCTCTTTAAGCTCGGCGTTCGTCGGGTCCATGAGATCCAGACCCTTGCGCTGCCACTCGCGAATTGTCTTCTGCAGTTCAGCCCGAGAGCGCTCCTCGACGGTGACCGCCTGGGTCATCTCGAGCTCGTCGCGTAAATCCTCCAGTTGCTCACGCGACGATTTGAGCAGATCGACAGATAGCTTCATCTGCTCCGCCGCGGCACGCGCTTCGGCCAACCGCTGATACTTCTCTGTCAGCTCGGCGACGACCCTCGTCTTCTCAGCGCCGAGATTCTTGTCTGATTTTGTGAATTCGCGAATGGCTTTTTCTATTTCGAGCTGGCCTTCCAGCAACGTTTTCTGTTTTGCGAGCTCCGGCCCGTAAAGCCCCGCGGTCTGAATCTCGATCAACGTGCTTTTTATGTTGTCCTCGATGCCCTTGCCCTGACGTTCGATCAGGTCATTCGCGTTCGTCACCCTCAAATTGAGCTCATTGCGAACCTTCCTAGTGGCCAGTTCCATCTCCTGAATATCCAGCAACTCGTCTCTGCTCTTTTTCTCGTGGAACAGCCGCTCCTCTTCCGCCTCCGTCAGCACCTTCTTTCCTGTCGGTGCGCTCGCCGCACTCGGCGCCGCATTCCCCGTCACTTGGATAGCCGCGCCGGCGGCGAACTGCGCCTGCCGCGATTTGATATCGGCGATGTAGGCCGTTGGATCCTTCGTGACGAAGCCGCCGTATGCTTTCAAAATCTGGTCGACGTCGCCTACGAACTTCTTTTCCAGGTCAGAAAGCAGATTCACCGTGCCCCGGACGTTCTGGTCGACGTCGAAAACATCCGTCACACCGTATTGCTTCGCCGTAGATGGCATGAGCTGGCCGAGGCCGGATGCACCGCTTTCTGGATTCACCGCACGCGGATTGAAATTCGACTCGTGGCCGATGACCGCCTTCACTAGATTTGGGTCGACGTTAAATTGACTCGAGTATTTGGCGATCGCCGCTTCGATCGCCGCCGCTTGGCCGTTGAGATTCGCTGAAACCGTCTC
>Ga0207707_10005432_pt1 | contig 11141 bp, 11 predicted proteins | sample KBSC83BmetaG_FD_184336 | JGI IMG/M metagenome (GOLD analysis project Ga0207707, IMG submission 184336) | Corn rhizosphere microbial communities from Kellogg Biological Station, Michigan, USA - KBS C8-3B metaG (SPAdes) (version 2) | ecosystem: Host-associated > Plants > Roots > Rhizosphere ... | reverse complement strand
TGCGACGGTCTCGGCCTTGCGGAGCAGCGCGACGATATCGCTGTCGATGACGCCGGCGTGCAGTATCGCGAGAGCAAGCTCGACTCGCTCCCGCTGTGCTGCCGGCTCGGCGGCGATCGCCGCTGCGACATTGCCGGCCGAATAGGCGGCCACGAGACGCGCGTCATCCTGCGAATATTCGTGAGTTGTTAAAAGCAGGTGTTCGATCTCGGCCGACAGGACGGGCCCGAAGCGGAGGATCTGCGAGCGTGACCTGATCGTCTGAAGAAGAGCGTCGGGTTTTGATGTGACGAGGAAGATATACGAGGTCGCGGGCGGCTCTTCAAGGGTTTTGAGAAGCGCGTTCGCGGCCGCGTCATTCATCTTGTGGGCGTCATCTATGATGAATACGCGTGACGAAGCTTCGTACGGGCGAAAGTTTGCTTCCTGCTCCAGCGCCCTGATCGAGCCGACGCGCAGAGTACGATTAAACGGGACGGCCATACCGACATCGGGATGTCTGCTGAAGAAGACACGATCGTACTCCTTTCCCTCGACTCCGGTCCCCGGAAATTCAAATCCGGACACGCGTTGACACGCGGCGCACTCGCCGCAAGCGTCGGTATCGATCGGCTGACGGCAGACGATCGAGCGAGCAAGCTCGAGGGCAAATTGTTTCTTGCCAACACCTTCAGGCCCGGAAAAAAGCAAAGCGTTAGGAATACGGCCGACGGTCTGAAACCGGCGGATAGCGTCTTTGACAGATCCGTTTCCTATAAGCTGCTCGAACATGTGACGGGGAAGCGTAGCCCCTCAAGCTATTTTGAGCGTCGCCGTAACTACTTCCAAGACGCGCCTTTGGATCTCGTCGACGGAGCCCGACGCATCGAGGATCTGAAATCGATTTGGTTCGCGCTGGGCGATGCCGAGATATGCGTCGCGGACGCGTTCGTAAAATTCGACCGCCTCGAAGTCCATGCGATTGGCACGCTCGCCCGATTCGCCACGAGCGTTCATTCGATCGAGCGCGGCGGCTATCGGGATATCAAAGAAAAGGGTCAGATCCGGTTTCAGGCCGCCGGTTGCAAGTTTGATGACAGCACTGACCGTCTTTTCATCAAAACCTCGTCCGGCGCCTTGATATGCGAATGTGGCGTCGGCATATCTGTCAGAGATGACGACGCGGCCGCCGGCAAGAGCCGGTTTGATCAGGAATTCTACATGCTGAGCGCGGTCGGCCGCGAAAAGTAGCAGTTCGGCCATCGGGGTGACGGATTCTTCCGTTTCTAAAAACGCATCGCGAAGGCGGCGGCCGAGGGGCGTGCCGCCCGGCTCCTGGGTCGTGAGAAGGTCGACGCCGCGCTCGCGGAGCGCGCCGGTCAGCATCCGAAGCTGCGTTGATTTGCCGCTTCCGTCGATCCCCTCAAAGGTAATGAATATTCCGGGCAAGCGAGTTAGCTCGTCGTCTCAGCGACGGCTTTTTTCTCCTGAGAAACCGTCGAGATCGAGTGTTTGAAAACCAAAACGTCCTGGCCCCCAACATCCAACAGCACTGAGAATTTATCAAAGCTCTTAATCCTTCCGGAAAGGGTTGCGCCCTGCAGGAGGTGGACGACAACCGAAATTCGTTCGCGTCTTGCGGAGTTCAAGAACGCATCCTGAATATTTTGGGCCGCAGGTTTTTCCATAGCACCTTTCCCGTTTATTTTCTGTAAGTTAGAACTGTATCAAGGAATTATATCAGATTTGCGGGGCTTAACAAGGTTTTTTATGTTTGAGAGATTTGACGGCGTTTACCCGGCTATTTCTTATATCTCACCCAAAGCTCGCAGAGAACGCAAAGTAAATCAAAAATAGTTACGAGCTAGTTCTTCTCAGACAAATGGCTAAACAATACATCGATCGTTTTTTGTTCATCGCCAAAACCGTCTAGCCAAATGGCACCCGGCTCCCGTCGAAACCACGTCAATTGACGCTTGGCATAATTTCGAACGTCCTGCTTCGATCTTTCGATCGCAAATTCAAGGGTCCGCTCACCGCGAAGGCATTCGCACACGCGTCGGTAGCCGTGAGCGCCGAGAGCATTTGAGGTTTCGGGGACGCCTTCTGCAAGCAGATGTTTCACCTCGTCAACAAGGCCCGCTCTGAAATGGGCCTCAGTGCGGCGGTTTATCTTTTCATACAACTCGTCGCGCGGCGGGTTGAGGACGAACAGCTTAATCCGCGCGGCAAATTCCGGCGGCTCGGCTCGGTTTGGCTGCTGCTCGGAAAACCTCTCACCGGTCTGGAAATAGACCTCGAGCGCCCGCATGACACGCGGAAAGTCGCGAGGCTGCAATCTTTCGGCCGACTCGGCGTCGACCCGCTGCAGCATATGATGGAGGTGCTCCGCACCCCGCTTTTCTTTGATCGCTCGCAAACGCTCGCGAAGCGCTTCATCTGTTTTTGGACTTTCAAATAACGGCTCTCGCAGCGTCCTGAGATAAAAGCCTGTGCCTCCAACCAGAATAACCGGCTTGCCGCCCGACTCGATCTCCTTGATCGTTTTCACCGCGTCGGCGGCCCAATCGGCGGCCGTGTAGTTGACCCGCGGATCGACATAATCGATCAGATGATGTGGCACACCACGTTTTTCTTCCGTCTTAGGTTTCGCGGTCGCGATCTCGATGCCTCGATAGATCTGGACGGAATCGAAATTTACAATCTCGCCGCCGACACGCAGAGCCAACTCCACGGCAAGCGTCGTCTTGCCCGACGCGGTCGGACCGGCGACAGCATAGATCGGATGTAATGCGTTTCGCATTATTTGAGCGATTTTGTAAAGCCGATCGTCAGATCGTCATCGACCGTAACCGCGTCGCCATATTTCAGGAACCGCCCGCGTTGCGACATGCCCAAACCGTCCGGAATATAGCCGCGCTTCACATATATGCGCTGGGCATTCCCATAATCGGCATCCAGGCCGACGCGGATCCCGACCGTATCAGATCGTTCGGCAACAAGTTGCTCGGCCGCTTCCATCAGATGAGTGCCGACACCGTGTTTTTGAAATTTAACGAGCACGTCGAGATCGACGATCTCTGGAATGGACCGTTCCTTGAACATGGGATACTCCGGAATCCAGTCGACGGTCACATATCCCGCGAGATCGCCGCCGATCTCGGCAACAAGAGCGCTACGCTTTCCCGCGGAACGTCCACTCAAGTACCGCTCAAAGAGCTCGACTGGTTTGTTCCAGCCTTGCGATGCGAATGCGTGTGCCAGGACGTGACAGTCGGCATTCGCGAGCTCTCTTATAATTATGGTCGATCCCGGCATTCTTGATTTTATCTACATGTCCGCTACATTATCAGAAAGATTTAGTCGGTAAATCAAAATATGAAGTCATTCTTCACAGCCTTCCTCATACTGTTGATCACGAGCCTCGCCTCTGCTCAATTACGGCCGAATTACATTCAATACGTTAATCCGCTGATCGGCACCGAGAAGATGGGGCACACGTATCCGGGCGCGACGGTGCCGTTCGGGTCGGTGCAATTGTCGCCTGACACCGACGAACAGCCGTACCTGATCGGCGGGAAATACAATCCCGAGACTTATCGCTATTGCGCGGGTTATCAATATGACGATAAGACGATAGTCGGCTTTTCGCACACGCATTTTAGCGGGACGGGCCACTCGGACCTCGGCGATTTTCTGATAATGCCGACGATCGGGCCGCTGCAGCTCGAACCGGGCGACAAGAATGACCCGAAGAGCGGTTTTCGCTCGGCCTTTTCACATTCGACGGAGGTTGCCGAGCCTGATTACTACAAGGTCATGCTTGAGGACGATCACATCCTCGCGGAGCTGACCGCTACGACGCGGGTCGGGTTTCATCAATATACATTTCCGGCGTCGGACAGCGCTCATATCATCCTCGACCTCATTCATGGCATTTATAACTACGACGGCAAGGACGTTTGGACGTATGTGCGCGTCATCAACGATCACACCGTCGTCGGCTATAGGCAGACAAGCGGCTGGGCGCGGACGCGGACGGTAGATTTTGCGATGGAGTTTTCAAAGCCGTTTGTGTCATACGGCTATAAGGACTTCGCGCCCCTGCCGTATCGCGGATTCTGGCGCAAGTTTGACCAGTCAAAGAATTTTCCCGAGATGGCGGGGAAACAAATTCGCGCATATTTCGATTTCAAGACGGCGGCGAATGAAAAGATCAAGATCAAGTTTGCGTTGTCGCCGGTTTCGACAGATGGGGCGTTGAAAAACTTGATGTACGAGACGCCCACTTGGGACTTCGACACTGTAAAACGAAGAGGTCAGGATGAGTGGAACCGCGAGTTGGGAAAGATTGATATTACCGCTGATACTCGCGACGATCTTGTGAACTTCTACACGTCGATGTACCACGCCTTCATCTCGCCGACTATTTACATGGACGTTGACGGGCAATATAAGGGAATCGATCAAAATGTTCATCAGTCGCCGATATTTGGTGCAGGCGATAAGCTGCCCAAGCCGGGATCGCGAGGACCACTTCGCATAACTGGAAACTACACCACCTTCTCTCTCTGGGACACATACCGAGCGCTGCATCCGCTTTTTAACATCATCCAAACGTCTCGCGATCGCGAGATGATCCGGTCAATGCTGGCGCATTACGATCAGAGTCCCGAGCATATGCTGCCGGTGTGGTCGCACTACGCGAATGAGAATTGGTGCATGATCGGGTATCACAGCGTTTCGGTGATTGCCGATGCGATCGTCACAGGAAATCTGACCGGGCCCGAAGCAAACCGCGCGCTTGATGCGATGGTGCAGACGGCGCATACGAAGTATTACGACGGCATCGGATATTACGAGCAGTACGGCTACGTGCCCGAGGACAAGAATTCAACTTCGGTTTCGAAAACGCTCGAATATGCTTATGACGACTACGCGATCGCGCAGGCGGCGAAGAAGATTGGTCGTACGGAGATCTACAAAGAGTTCATCAAGCGCTCCGGTAACTGGAAGAATGTTTACGACGCATCGACCGGCTTTATGCGGCCGAAGATGACGGATGGCTCGTGGGGCAAGAATTTCGATCCGCTAAAGACCGAAGGGCAGGGCTTTATCGAGGGCAACTCGTGGAACTACAGCCTCTACGTACCGCACGATGTCGACGGGATGATCGCGATGATGGGCGGCAAGGATGCGTTCACCAAGCATCTCGATCAGCTCTTTACGATGAATCTGCCCGATTCGTTTTTTGCCGAGACCGAGGACATCACCCGCGAGGGCATCATCGGCGGATACATCCACGGCAACGAGCCGTCACACCAAGTCGCTTATCTTTACGACTGGACGAATCAATCGTGGAAGACGCAGGAACGCGTCAGGATGATACTGAAAAATCAGTATCACGCCGCGCCTGACGGGCTCGGCGGAAATGACGACTGCGGTCAGATGTCGGCGTGGTATCTCTTTACGGCTCTGGGTTTTTATCCGGTCGCACCGGCATCGAATATGTACATGCTCGGCAGCCCCGCGATCAAAACCGCCGTTCTGCATTTTGAAAACGGCCGCACGCTCACGATCGAGGCCCGCAATCAGAGTGACAAGAATGTCTACGTCTCAAAGGTCACGCTAAACGGCCGCGAGCTAAACCGTGATTTTCTGACGTATCAGGACATAACGGGCGGCGGAAGATTGGTATTTGTTATGACTGATAAACCAGTCGGAATTGGCTAAGCCGCTTTGCCATTCGAAGAATCAGGCGCTCGGAATTTTTCTATATGGCCGCGACCGAAGAGGCGGACCGACTCGATCAGCGGCACTAGCGAGCGGCCGTAATCCGTAAGTGAATATTCTACGGGTGCCGGTGCGGCGCCGGTCGGTTGCCGGCGGACGATGCCGTCGTCGGCAAGTTCTCTGAGCTGCTGGGTCAGCACCTTTTGCGAGATGCCGGACATCACTTTGCGGATCGCGGCAAAATGCTTTGGCGACTCGGCAAGCCAGTAGATAATCAGCATCTTCCATTTGCCGCCTAGGGCGGCCATCGCGGCCGTGAGCGGGCAGTCGCTGATGGGGTTTCGGCGCCTGGTCGACGGGCGGTTACCTAAAAGTGCCTTCTTGTCGGAGTCCATCGGTTCGATTATATTCCTTTCACAATCTGGGGCATAAATGATAGTCGAAGTCCGCAGTTACAGGATCACGCCCGGCCGGCGTGAAGAGTTTCTCGATTTTTTTCGCACAAGGTCGATCCCGGCGCTTCGCGAGCACGGGATGGAGGTCATCGGGCCGTTTTCGGACCTTGAAAATCCGAACAAGTTTGTCTGGCTGAGACTATTTCCTTCGCTCGATGAGAGGGAACGGATGCGGACCGCGTTTTACGATGGCGAGCTCTGGAAAAATGAGCTCGAGGCCATCGCGATGCCGATGCTGGAGAGTTACGACGTCACGCTTTGCGAGACCACGCCAGGCTGCGTCTTCGACCTGCCTAAATGGAGTAAATAAAAATGAAACGCATTTTAATAATTACGATCTTTATTCTGAGTTCTCTGACGACAGGGGCAGCGCAATCCGCAATTCTAAATCTGCCGCGGACGAGCCAGCACGCGCGTTTTACACAGCGGATCGGGCTAACCGACATCACCGTTGATTTTCACCGTCCGCTGGTTGCTGGCCGGAAGATCTTTGGCGGCTTACTGGCATATGGGCAAGTCTGGCGGGCCGGCGCGAACGACAATACGGTGTTTGAGGTGACCGACCCGGTAAGGATCAATGGGCAACCTCTTTCAAAAGGCACATACGGTCTGCACATGATACCGGGCGAAAAGTCGTGGGTGATCATATTTTCAAAAAACTCGACCTCGTGGGGAAGTTTTACTTATGACCAGTCGGAAGACGCGTTGAGAATTAACGTGACGCCTCAAGCTATCAACAATCAGGAAGCTCTCATTTACGAGTTCGAAGATCCAAAGCCAAATTCTGTTGTTGTCACGATGCGATGGGAGAAGACCGCCGTCTCATTCAAGGTCGATGTCGATACATTGTCGATCACAGGGCGAAGTTTGCAAAACCAGCTTCGCGGACGGCCGCAGTTCGAATGGCAGCCGTGGATGGAAGCGGCGAGTTACCTGCTCGCCAATAAACTCAGCGCGGATGACGCGCTGAAATACTCTGAAAAATCGATCCAGATCGAGGATAGATTTGAAAACGAGATGACAAAATCTCAATCGCTATCGGCACTCGGACGCAAGGAGGACGCGGCCGCGGCACGGGGCAAGGCCGTCTCGATCGGGACGCAGCAGCAGGTGCATGATTTTGCTCGTGGGCTGCAGGCGCAGGGAAATCAAACCGAGGCGATAGAGCTGTTTCGCGAAAACGTTAAAAAGGACCCGACTAGCTGGGTGGGTCACAACGACGCGTCACGCGTTGCCGTTTCCAAGGGTGATTTCGAAACGGCTATAAAAGAGATGAAGCTGGCAGAGGCTGCCGCGCCGGAGTCTCTAAAGTCACCTCATGCCGATCTTGTTCGCCGGCTTGAGAATCGCGAAGATATCAATTAGCGCGTTTCCGGTTATAGTAGTTTAACTATGAATTTGCGACATGCACTTTTGGCCGCGATGTTCCTTATCGCGGCCTTTTCCTATGCCACCTCGGCTCAGGAGACAAAGATCAGATGGTTCGGCCACGCGGCTTTCACGATAACGACGCCAAAGGGAAAGGTACTGTTGATCGACCCGTGGCTGACCAATCCGAAAAATCCCGATGTGATCGCAGGGAAAGATCCGCTCGCGGCGGTTCCAAAGGTCGATTACATTTTGCTCACGCACGGCCACCGCGATCACGTCGGTGAAGCGGTCGAAATAGCGAAACGCACGGGTGCGATACTGATCGCGAATCCCGAGCTTGCGGGAAACCTGGTAAAGCTTGCCGATTTTCCGGCCAAACAGGCGCAGACCCCAGCGATAATGGGCATCGGCGGCGAGATACAGATCGCCGACGGCGAGGTCACGGTCGCGATGACACCGGCCATTCACACAAGCAGCGTTTATAATGCCAAAGCGGGACCTAACGAGCCCGAACGCGCGTACGGCGGCAGCCCGGCCGGCTTTGTGATCATCGTGAAAAACGGGCCGACCATCTATCACACCGGCGATACGGCATATTTCAGCGACATGGCGCTGATCGGCGAGCAATATCAGATCGATGTTGCCCTGGTCAACATCGGCGGTCACACGGCGATGGAGCCGAAGATGGCTGCTCGTGCCGCGAAGGCTGTGAGGGCGAAGCTCGCCATTCCGCAGCATTTTGGCACCGATGAGGGGATGACGCCGAATGCTAATTCATTTGCGACTGAGTTAAAGATCTTAAAAGTTCCGTTCTATGAAATGAAGCCAGGCGAGACTATTCTTTATCGCGGGAGAGTAATAGCTCGAAAATGAAACTGGACGCGTAATGCGAACTGCTAAATAATGAAAGGTTTTTCAAAGTTTTTTGGTTACTACAAAGACGTAGTTCTAGTCGATGACCTCTTGATCACGACAGATCGCAAAAAATTGAGTCTGCAAAGCTGATCGCGGATAAGGATGTTAACTTTATCTCCGTTGGTATTGCTGCGCCGTTCAAAGCGTTTGGTATAAAAGACGGGATTCATGATCCGGATGGAAAAATCGTAAACCCAGAAGTCGTTCTTATTGATGCTGAGGGAGTTGAGTATCCGCTTAAAAAGGTGGGCGGGCGCAGGGGTAAGGGTTTTGAGTTTGCGAACTACGAGTTAAAGGTAGATGTTCCAAGAGGCAAGAGGTTCGAAAAAGTGTTACTGCGCAGTGATGTTGAAATTCCTACGACTAGGATCCAGTGGTCAGGCTACAACATTAAAGACTTGCCTTAAAATCATGACTCAGCCATTGATGCGATGCGACAGGCTAGGCAACGGTTTCAGTCCCGATTTACGCCTAAAGATCTTAGAGTCCACATTATGACATACATCAAACTCGCAATCGTTTTGGTCGCTTTGATGGCGGCCGCGGGATGCAACTCAATGAAGCAGGGCAACACGGTCGTCGCAAACGCCGAGCCGGCAAATGCGCGACCCGCCGCGGTCGAATCGCCCGCGCCGGCGCAAACGCCGGCCGCGGCCGCTACTCTTGCGGGAGAAACTCCGGATACTGTTCTGACCGATCTCTACAAGATCCACGCCGAGGACACCAAAAACCACCGAGATCAATTTCTGGACGGAAAGAGCCGCAAGATGTTGGACCGATTCTTTGACAAGAATCTCGCGAACCTGATCTGGAAAGACCTGACGACGAATAAGGGCGAGGTTGGCGTGATCGACGCTGACATCTTTTACTCAACGCAGGAGGACCCTCATATCAAGGATCTGAAGGTCGAACCTCCGGTGATCAAAGGCGACACTGCAACCGACACCGTTACGTTTACAGACTCAGGGCTCAAGCGGACCATCGGTTACAGCCTCGTAAAGGAAAACGACGCTTGGAAGATCTCGGACATAAGCTATGGAAAAGAGGGAACACTGCTTAAGTTCTTTAAGGAAGCCCAGCAGCAGCCTTCGCCAAACTAGTCTCAGACTCACGATTACTGCTTTTGATCCACGTTCTCTAGACGACAGATGAATCCCCAGCCGCCGCCGATCTCACTGACGGCGAGAACAAGCTCGTTAGCTCCCTTTTTCAGCGGGAGATAGAGGGCGTCGTTCTCGGCGTTCACTATGCCGAGAAATCCTGGGTCGCGGAAGTATTGGGCGCTCCGGCCTCGATACAGGATCTTTCCATTCAGGAAAACGCTGACCTCGTCGCTGTATCCGATCAGCAGTTTTTTGATCTGTTCGCGGTCCGATGTGACGGTCGTACGCGCATAGAGTACTTTGGTGCCGGGCTGCGGTTCCAGACGTTTCGAGAAATCGTTCGAGAACGAGACCGCCAGGTGCGGCGCTTCGCGATAGCGATAGAGCACTACGAAACCCGGCGGTTCGGCTTCCACGTCCTGCCAGGTGATCGAGCCGATCTCACGGACTGTCAACGGACGTTCGAGGTCGCGTGCGAGAGCGTCGTAGGATGGCGAAATGCTCCAGTTCGTGATCGTTCCCGGCGGCATGGGCGGCAGATGGCGTTTCCATGGAACGTCGGGCGTCTTTCGGATCTCGACATTCGAAAAATACGTCTCACCCGTCAGGACATAAAGCGCGACCTGGCCCTTTTGAATACCGCTCTTAAGGTCGTTCATTATGAGCGCAGGTTTGTCCATATTTTCGACAAACAGGCGCGCCGTAGCGCCCGCCACCTCGAGACGCAAGTGAAACCATTTGTCTCTCGGTATGTCGACGGCGCCCGTAAACCCCGCACCGTTATAGATCTGCCAGTTTGCTCCGGTATTCAGGATCGGCGTGTACTGCATCGCATCGGGAAGGCCCGATTTGTGCTGCCTCAGATAGACCCACTCGCCGTTTGCGCCGTCCTTGTCGAGCCGAAACTGGATACCGAAAAAGCCTCGCTTCGCCGGCGTAGCGACGTCCATGTCGATCACGCCATCGCGCATTTCAAGATCTTTCACGACCGCGCCGCCGCCGTTCAGCATTAGGCTCTTGCGGCCTAGATACTCAGCAGGTTTGGCCACTTGTTGCAGGTCCCATTTCGGAGAGTCTGGCGGCAGGGAAATCGTCTGCGGCGACTGGCCCCCTACGAAGAATGCGGCGGCCAGTAAACACACAATCGAATAAAAAGCGGTTCTCATAATAACTGACTCCTTTTACGATCTGGTCAGTTATACGGAACCGCGTTAGGATGGTTTCGAGTTTTGTTGGTTATTGTTTTGTTATCTGCACCGCGCCTGAGCCATCGGCATTGGCAACAAAGACATTCGTCGCCGGAAACTTTCCCGAGACGTATGCTATGTGTTTGCCGTCGGGTGAAAATCTCGCAAAGAAGCTATTGATGTTGCCGAGCTTTTTGAGATCAGAGCCGTCTGCGTTGATCGTGTAAATATAGCTGTCGTCGTCGTTCGTGCCATCAGCCTGCTGATAGCGTTTTGAGCTGGCAAAGATGATCCGTCTGCCATCTGCGGACCAGCCGGGAAAGATGTTATGGCCGATGTTTGCGGTCAGAAGCTTTTGATCGGAGCCGTCCGCGTTCATCACCCAAATCTGGTCATGG
>Ga0207707_10005431_pt1 | contig 11142 bp, 10 predicted proteins | sample KBSC83BmetaG_FD_184336 | JGI IMG/M metagenome (GOLD analysis project Ga0207707, IMG submission 184336) | Corn rhizosphere microbial communities from Kellogg Biological Station, Michigan, USA - KBS C8-3B metaG (SPAdes) (version 2) | ecosystem: Host-associated > Plants > Roots > Rhizosphere ... | reverse complement strand
TTAAAGAATTCATTCAAGCGCTGAAGAAAGCCGTGGGCGCCGGCATACCGCATCTCAAGGACGATCCGAAAATCGTCGACCAGTCGATCGCTGATTGCAAGGAGATTTTGGATGTCGTGATGGAAGGCAATGTGAAAGAGTGGCTTACCTGAGCCGTCTTCAACGTCGCGTCAGTCAAAGGTTTGTCAAAGGCGCCTGGATTCTCTAGGCGCCTTTGTGTATCAGCGGCCGTCGCGCCGCTGCTCCAGGGGAGAACGAAACATTGAACGTCATCGTCTGCGGTAAAGTGATTCCCGCCAGCACGGTCACCATCGAGATCGATCCCAATACCAAGCGCATGACCCGCAAAGGCGTGCCGCATGAGCTCGATCCGGCTGCCGCCAGCGCGGTGGAGGAGGGGCTGCGCTTGACTGAAAAGCACGGCGGCGCGGTGACGCTCATTACCATGGGGACGAGCGACTCCACGATCGGCATTCGCAACGCGCTGGCGATGGGCGCCGCTTCCGCCGTTCATGTTCTGGATGACGCGGTGGCGGGCTCCGATACGCTGGCGACAGCAAAAATCCTCGCGGCGGCGATCAAGAAACAGCCCTTTGATCTGGTCCTCTGCGCCACGGAGAGCAGCGACAGCTATTCGGGCATCGTCCCCGGCCAGATCGCGCATTTTCTCGGCGTTCCGCCCGTGACCTTCGCCAAGGAGATCGCCGTCGAAGGCGACAAGATCACGATCAAGCGGCAAAGCGAGACCGGCCACGATATCGTCGAATCGACCTTGCCGGCGCTGGTGAGTTGCAGCAGCGGTATTAACGAACCGCGCTATCCGCAGCTCAAGGGCATCATGGCGGCGAAGAAAAAAGAGATCAAAGTCTATACCGCCGCCGATCTCGGTTTGTCGCCGGACGAGGTCGGCGAGAAAGGCGCGCGCGAAAAAGTTCTTTCCATCGGCCGGCCGCCCAAGCGACAGGCCGGCAAGGCGGTGACCGACGAAGGCGAAGGCGGCAAACAAATCGCCGACTTTTTAGCAGAAATCAAGGTGATCTAAGTGGCGGACACAATCTGGGTATATGCGGAGATCAGCGAAGACAAAATCACCACCACGTCGCTGGAGATGCTCGCCAAGGCCGCGGAAGCCGGCGATGCCGAAGCAATCCTGCTCGGGCCGGCGTCCGACGAGGCGGTTCAAGCGCTGGCCAGAAACGGTGCGAGCAAAATTTATCGTTGTGCCGACGCCGTCTATAAAGACTATTTGACTCTGCCCGCGGCGGAAACCCTCGCCGCGCTGATTCAAAAATATCATCCCGCCGTGATGCTGTTCGCGTCGAGCTATGTCGGCCGCGATCTCGTCGCCAATTTGAGCGCGCGGCTGGATTGTGGCGCTATCACGGACGTGGGCGATTTTCAGCTCAAGGACGGCACGGTCGAGGCGACCATTCCCGCGCTCGGCGCGAGCTATCAAAACACCAGCACTCTCGTGAACCCGGGTACGAAACTTCTCGTCGTGCGGCCGAAATCCTTCGAGCCCAAACTCAATGAGAAGCCGCTCAACGTCGAAGAAATTCCGGCCGCCTCTGATGCGGGACTGCAAAAAGTGCGCATGAAAGAGCGCGTAGTGGTGAAACGCGAAGGCCCGTCTCTCGAAGGCGCGAAAATCGTCGTCTCCGGCGGTCGCGGTCTCAAGGGTGAAGAGCAGTTCTCCATGCTCAAAGATCTCGCCGATGCGCTCGGCGGCGCCGTCGGCGCAAGCCGCGCGGCGGTCGATGCCGGCTGGGTGCCCTACGCCATGCAGATCGGTCAGACCGGCAAGACCGTCAAACCCGATGTTTATTTCGCCGTCGGCATTTCCGGCGCGGTGCAGCATCTCTCGGGCATGAAGACTTCGAAATACATCATTACGATCAACAAGGATCCCGAAGCGCCGATCTTTCAGTACTCCGATTTCGGCGTGGTCGGCGATCTTTTCAAAATCGTGCCGCAATTGATCGAAGAGCTGAAAAGGCGCAAGGGCGCCTAGAATCGAATTTCATCGCGAAAGATTCTTCCGGTAGGGGCGCGATTCATCGCGCCCTTTTTTGTGGCCTAACTGTCTCATTTTAGTCGATGCGCGAATTGAGAGTTGGCAGCTCACGACTGCAAAGGAAGCCGTTTTTTGCACAGATCGTTGGTTTGTAGGGGGCGCAGCATGCTGCGCCCCTCTCGTAAGGTTGGCGAACTTCTTCGGGGAATCGGAGGCATGACATATGCGGTTCGGCATCGAGTTCGGCAGTTATCCGGGGGATCTGGATCCTGTGGAGGTTTGCGAGCAGGTGACGTTGCGCGCGGAAGTCGCGCACAAAAATCATTTCGAAGGGCTGTTCGTCGCCCAGCATTATCTCACCGGCCCGGAGGCGGCGATCCTGCAGTCGATTCCCTTGCTATCGTATTTGGCCGGTCGCGTTCCCGGGATGTATCTCGGCACGTCGATCTTTCTGCTGCCGCTGCACCATCCTTTGATGGTCGCCGAATATCTGTCGACGCTCGATAATCTGTCCGGCGGAAAAGTGCTGTTCGGCGTCGGTCAGGGTTACCGCGAAAGCGAGTTCTATTCTTTCGGCATCGATAAGCGCGAGCGGCGCGGCCGGCTGGTCGAAGGGCTCGAGGTGATTCGCCGGCTCTGGACCGAAGACGCGGTTACATTTCACGGCAAGTATTTTCATCTTGAAAAGGCGACCTGTCTTCCCAAGCCGCGGCAGCGTCCGCGTCCGCCGATCTTACTCGGCGCGGACTCGGTCAACACCGTCGCGCGCGTGCCCGAGGTGGCCGATCATTGGATCGCGAGCCGGCGCCATTCGAAAGGCTTTCTGCGCGAGGCGATGCCCGCCTATCAATCGGCGCTGGAAAAGCAGGGAAGAGAATTCAAAGGGCTGTTCATCTTTCGCGATCTTTGCATCGCCGACTCGACCCGCGAAGCCGAAGAGCGCATTCGGGAAGGCTACGAGCGGCGCTATCAGCGCTATCAGCAGTGGGGCCAGCCGGGTGAGCGCTACGATCTTAAGTTCGAGGAACTGAAGCGCGATCGGCTGATCATCGGCAGTCCCGCCGAAGTGGCCGAACAGGTGCTGTCCTATCACGAAGAATTTCGCACCGAGGTGATGTGGTTCATGGTCGACTGGCCGGGGATGGATCCGCGCTTTACGCTCGAAACCATCGAGCGCTTCGGCGCCGAGGTGATCCCGCAAATCAAACGGCGGCTGCCGGAAAGTCCGTTGCCGTGATATCCGAATCGACAGAATAAAGAATCCCGCTGCAAGCAAGTGGAAGCAAAGGCGCGTCGAAGGAATTGTAGGGTGGGTGGAGGCGCGAAGCGCCGATACCCACCGAGGAAGAACGATGGGTATCGCTGACGCTCCACCCATCCTACGCCGGAATCTTGATGCGGCAAGCTGCGAGAAATTAAACCCGCAGTAATTGAAGCTAGCGATTTTTCGGCTGGAACGTCGGCTCTCTTTCCAGTTCTTGTACCAGCGAAACGTCGACGAAGCTCGCCGGATTGGCGCCGGCGGTTTCGCTGCCCAGCCCCTTCAACAATCCCTTTACGCCTTCGAGATCGACGGCGACGTTTTTCTGCAGGTGTTTTTGGCCGTAGCCGCGGTAGACTTCGCCGAGGATTTCCGGATCGTCGACCCGCACGTATTTGGCCAAAACCTTGAGCGCGGTATTTTTGTCGGTGCGCGTTTCCTGCACGGCTTCGCTGTAGGCGCGCAGAACGCGCAGTACGGTGTCGCGGTTGCTTTTGATAAATGACCGTCGCGCGCTCAGCGGCGAGTTGACGTAGGGAATGCCGTAATCGGCGATATCGACCAGTTCGCGCAGACCCATCTTTATCCCGCGCAAGTTGCTCGGCGCGGAAATCACGCCGGCGTCGACGAAGCCCTTGTTGACCGAGATCAACAACTCCGGCATCCCGCCGCGGATGCCCAAGATCGCCACGTCCTTGTTGCGCTGTAAACCCCAGCGCTCGAGCAACAGGCTAAGGACCAGATCGGGCGAGTCGCCGAGGTTGGTCACGCCGATTTTTTTGCCCTTGAGATCTTCGGGACGGCGAATGTCCGGCCGGGTCATCAACGAGAACACCGCCACGTTGATCGTGTTGGCGATGATCGCCAGGTCTGCGCCGCGAAGGGTCGAACGCACGACGGCGGGAGGTGAGGCGCGGACAAATTGCACTTCGCCGGCAAGCAGGGCCTCGATGGCGACGCCGCGGATGTACGCGAGCTCGACATCGACGCCGTATTTGTCGAAGAGCCTGCGCTCCTTGGCGACCCAGAGCGGCAGCATGGCACCACTGATCGAGCTGTAGGCGATGCGCAGCGGCGCGGCGTCCGCTCGCGGCGCGCCGATCCAAACCGCGAGCGCGAGGACAGTGACCAGGCGCGCTGGGAATTTCATCAAGTCGGAAAGGAGGCTTCGCCGTTGGCGGTGCCCTGCGCTGCGCCGTTCGCCGTCATTCCCTGGACGACGTAGTTCATGTAAATGCAGTCGGCCATCACCCGGCGCATGTTGTTTTTCATGAGCTGCGCGTTGATGCACGCTTCCTGAAGTTCTTTGGTGTCGGCGTATTTTTTCAGGACTTCCTTTCGGATCAGGCCGTGCTCGACGTCGACGTCGGCGTGAAGCTTGTAAAACGTCAAAGCCTCGTCGGGCACCCATTTATAGTGCTTGCGAAACGTGTCGAGATCGCGCGTCATCGCTTTGGCCGTGTCATCGCCTTCCGAGACCGCGACACCGAGCAGCCACGAAGTCTTGAACGCTGCGGTGGCGAAGCTGTCGACGGCGAACTTGACGCCGTAAAGCGGCTCGGAGTTCTTCACGAAATCGCGATCCATCCCGAGGCCGACGCAGACGTCAAGCCAGTACTCCGGATGCGGCTTGCCGGACTTGCCGATCAAATCCTCGCCTTCCTCTTCGATCGCCTTCGGCAGCCACATGCGGCGCACGTCGATATGCGGGCAGTTGTATAAAATCGAATATTCCTTGATCGGCACTTGCTTGGTGAAATAGTAGCGTTCCTTGCCCCAGCCTTGAAGCTGCTCGCGCGTGCACTTGCCGGTGCGGAAGATTGCTTCCCAGGGATGGGCCGCGCGCTGGTGATCCTGACGATTGGCTTCGTAGAAAGTCTGGATAAATTCATCGGAGCCGAGCTTGCGGTCGAGGGTGAACATAAAATGGATTCCTTTTCGGTGTGAGAGGGCGCAGCATGCTGCGCCCCTACATGACGTTTGCGCAAATGTTCAGCTTTGGGCCTCTTCGCGATAGTGGCCGATGGCGTCCATCAGCGGCTTGTCGGACATCACGAAGAAAATCGCCGGATCCTTGGACGTGCTTTCGTGGCGATGAAAATTCCACAGCGGCACGACGAAAGAGTCGCCCTGTTCCCATTCGTAGCGCTGGTCACCGACGTAGCTGACGCCGCTGCCGCGCCAGACGTGATAGATCGTCGTGCTGGTGTGCCGGTGGCTTTTGGTTTTCTCTCCGCCGCGCAACATGTGGATCTGGCAAGCCATGGTCGGCAACGTCGGCCCGCCGGTCACCGGGTTGGCGTAATCCAGAACAATGCCGTCGTGGGCATCACCGGGCTGCTCGCCGATCGCGTTCAACGCTTTTTCCGTGTCCGCCCACTTGTAGCAGAACGCCGGCGGTTGGATCGAATTCGACTTGGTCCACGCCGGTCGGAGCGCGCCCGTGGTTGCGAGCGTATAGCCGTCGGGCCGGGTCACAGGCTGTTTCTGGCGCGGATCGGGTTCGTGAAAATCGGTTTCCAGCAGGCGCACCAGCGGCGCGTCCAGGCCGTCAAGCCACATCATGGTCTCGCCATGATTTTCATGATCGTGCCAGGTCCAGCTCGGCGTGGTGACGAAATCGCCTTCGCCGATCTCGAAGGATTCGCCTTCGACGATCAACCGCGTGCCGTGGCCCTTGGTGATAAACCGGATCGCCCCGGCCATGTGACGATGCGACAGCGCGTTTTCACCGGGCTTGAGCATTTGCAGATTCAGCACCAGAGTGCGCGAGGTGCCGTTTTTCAGAGCGGGATTCCAGAGCTGAATGACGCGACGAAACGAGACGTCCAGGCCGACCACGTCGCCGGCTTTCTCCATGGCGGCGTAAAGATCCTTGCCTTTCCAGAAACACGGCTCGAAGGACGGCACCGGCTCGCGGTTGACGTCTCCCTGAGTATTCTGCCAATAGCCCTTGAAGTTTTTGCTCTGCAATTCCTCTTCGAATGCCTTGAGCGCTGCGGACATAAAGTTAGCCTCCGTGCCGATTTGCTTTCTATCTAGCGCGAACGGGACGAGGGATGCAAGGCGGGAAAGCGCGCGGAGAAAAAAGTAAACCGAAGGCGCGAGGCGCCCGAAGTTTTTTGTAGGGCAGGTTCAAACCTGCCCCTGCACCTTCGTGTCTCCTGCGAAATACGGCGGGTGGAAACAGGTTGCAGTGTAGCCTGGATGAAGCAGAGCGAAATCCAGGAAGATGGTGAGGCGGGTGGCGGAGTTAACCGGATAACGAAGAACCCCGGATTTCGCTTTGCTCCATCCGGGCTACGAAGACGAAACGCTTCGCGGTGCACATTTTTTGGCGGCTATTCGATTGCCTTGACGGTGATCATGTTGGTGGTGCCGGTTTGATGCAGCGGCAGACCGGCGGTGATCGCCACCAGGTCGCCGCGTTTGACCAGCCCGGACTCGAGCGCCTTTTGCTGCAGCATGCGCACCATCTCGTCGGTGCTTTTGAAACCGCGGGTAGGAAGCGGAAAAACGCCCCACACCAGACAAAGCTGTTTGACGGTTTGCGCTTCCGGGCTGACCGCGATGATCGGATGCGGCGGCCGGTAGCGGGCGATCAACCGCGCCGTGCTGCCGGAAGTGGTGGGAATCAGAAACGCTTTGACCTGCAGGTCGCGCGCCAGAGAAATCGCGCCGAGCCCGATCGCTTCGGGAATGGTTTTTTCCAATCCAATGAAATGCTGGCGCGGCTCGAGGATGCTTTCGGTCTCTTCAGCGACTTGCGCCATGGTTTTAACCGCCTCGAGCGGATAGTCGCCCGCCGCGGTTTCCTCGGACAGCATCAGCGCATCGGTGCCGTCGAGGATCGCGTTGGCGATATCCGTCACTTCGGCGCGCGTGGGCCGCGGGTTCCACACCATCGAGCGCAGCATCTGCGTGGCAGTGATGACCGGCTTGCCGAGCCGGTTGGCCTTGGCGATGATCATTTTCTGGACCGCGGGAATGCGCGCCTGCGGGATCTCCAAGCCGAGGTCGCCGCGCGCGACCATGATGCCGTCGACGGTTTCCAGAATGCCGTCGATATGCTCCAGCGCTTCGTGCTTTTCGATCTTGGCGATCAACGGGGTCGTCGAGCGCATTTTCTTGAGCTCGCGCCGGGCGTAAAGAATGTCCTCGGCTTCGCGCACGAAGGACAGCGCGATCATGTCGACGTTCTGCGCGATGCCGAAGGCCATGTCCTTCTTGTCGTGCGGCGTGAGCGCGCGGATGTCGAGACTACTCTTGGGAAAATGAATGCCCTTGTGCGAGCCGAGCACGCCGCCGACGATGATGCGGCACTTGATCTCGTGATTCCCCTTGTCCAGCGCTTCGAGCTCGATCTCCCCGTCGCCGAGCAAAATCGGGTCGCCTTTGTTGACCGCCTGGGTGAGCCCGGCAAAATTCACCGACACCGCGAGCTCGGAGCCGAGAATCTTCCGCGTGGTCAGCACGAAAGGCCGCCGGGTTTGCAATCGCACGTGATCTCCGGCGACGGCGCCGATGCGAATCTTCGGGCCCGGCAGATCCTGCAGGATCGCCACCGGACGGCGGAGCTTGCGCTCGAACTGGCGGATTTTTCTGATCACGCGACGATGCGATGCGTAGTCACCGTGGCTGAAATTCAGCCGGGCGACGTTCATGCCGGCGCGAATCAAGCCTTCGAGGTTTTTGTCGGTTGAAGAGGCGGGTCCGATGGTGCAGACGATCTTAGTTCGACGCATTTTTGACTAATTTACACGAGCGCGCGGGATAATCAACGAACAGTTGCCGGTTGGCGGTTGTCAGTTGTCAGAAAGAAACTGCTCACTGGCAACTGACCGCTGACAACTATATTTTCGCTCCGCTCCTTTTGAGCCGCGGATCGAGCATGTCGCGCAGCGCGTCGCCGAGGAGATTGATGCCGAGCACGGTGATGAAAATACACAGACCGGGAAAGAGCGGCATCCACCAGGACGTGCTGATGTAAATGCGCGCGTCGGCGAGCATGGTGCCCCAGGTGGGAATGTCCGGCGGCACGCCGACGCCAAGGAAGCTCAGGCTTGCTTCGGCGATGATCGACGATGCCATCGCGAACGTGCCGATGACCAATGACGTTTGAATCAAATTCGGCACGATGTGGCGCACGATGATTTGTCGATTGCTCGCGCCCAGGCACTGGGCCGCGGTGACGAAGTCGCGGTTACGCAACGAAAGTGTCTGGCCGCGCACCACACGGCAATAGGGAATCCAGCGCTGCGCCACCAGCGCCAGAATCAGATTGAACAGGCCCTGGCCGAGAAACGCCATGATCGTAATGCCGAGCAGGAGTGGCGGAAAGGCCCAGATGACTTCCACTAGTTTTTGGATGAGAAAATCGACTTTGCCGCCGAAGTAACCGGAGATGGCGCCTAGGGCGATGCCGACGAAGCCGGAGACAAACACCACGGCGAAGGCCACGAGCAGGGACACCCGCGAACCGTGAATCACCCGGCTTAAGACGTCGCGTCCCAGGTTGTCGGTGCCGAGCACGTGGGGAGTGCCGATGCCTTCCGGCGCTTTCATCATCGCCGTGAGCTCCTGCTTGTTGGGATCGTGCGGCGCAACGCTGGGTCCGATGATGCCCATGACGATGAACACCAGAACGATCACGCCGCCGGTGAAGGCTTTGACGTGCAAGCGCGGCAAGAGACGCGGCAGCGCGCCGGCACTTTTGTCAGTAGCGGATTCGAGGGTCAACGACTGCATAAAGTCCATCAATGATTAGATTGATCGCCACGAAGGCGAGCGTATACGTCATGACAATTCCCGTGACCAGCGGATAGTCGCGCGCGTTCAGCGCCGTGATCAGCAGGCTGCCGCTGCCCGGCCAGGCGAAAACGGTTTCGACGATGATCGAGCCGCTGAGCAAGGTGCCGAGCTCCAAGCCGACGACCGTGATGACGGGAATCAGCGCGTTACTCGTCACGTGGCGCCAGACGACGTTTTTTTCGCGCAGCCCCTTGGCGCGCGCGGTTTGAACGTAATCTTCGTTCATCACTTCGAGGATCGATGAGCGCGTGATCCGCATCAAAATCCCGAGCATGTTGACGCCGAGCGCCAGCGCCGGCAGAAAAATGTGAGTCAGCGCGTCCCACACCGCCGGCCAGTTTTTCTGCAGGATGCTGTCGAGAATATAAAACCCGGTCTGCTCCGGGCCGGCGACGCCGTAGGTGCTGCGCCCGGAAGTCGGCAGCAGATTCAGAATGCCGGCGAGCAGAAGAATCAGCATGATCGCCAACCAGAAGCTCGGCATGCTGATGCCGAAGAGACCGAAGGTCGTGCCGAGGTTGTCGATCCACGAATTGGGCCTGGCGCCGGCCCACACGCCGAGCGGAATCGCCAGCAAGGTGGCGATGACGATCGCGACGATGGCCAGCTCGATGGTCGCCGGCAGGCGGGTCTTGATGACGTGGATCACCGGTTCGGCGTACTTGAACGACTTGCCGAAGTCTCCGGTGGCGGCCGATTTGAGAAATTTCAAATACTGGACGTAGATCGGCTGATCCAAGCCCCAGCGTTCTTTTGCTTTGGCGATATCCGCCGCGTTGGTCTCTTCGCCGAGCAGCATCAACGTCGGGTCGCCGGGCGCGGCGTGGATCAACAAAAAGACCAGCAGGCTGATGAGCAGCAGAACCGGGATGGTGCCGGCGAGTCGTTGTAGAAAATAATTTCCCATGTCAGCGAGAGGCTTAGACGCGCCTCAGCGGATTTTCGCGCTATCAGGCAATGCGCTGAATGAATCCCCGCAGCATGTCGTTGAATTCCGCGGGATGTTCGCGATACGAGAAGTGGCCGGCGCGATTGAAAATATACATGCGCGAATCCGGCGTGCCGCGGGCGATCAGATCAAATAGCGCGTGACCCTGGTCGATGGTCGCCGTGGGATCGTTATACGACCAGGCTAGCAGCGTCGGCATGCCAAATCCGCGGTCGCGGATAAGACCGAGGGTTTCGTCTTTCTGCCGAGCCAGATGAGGTAAAAACCGCGTGGTACGCAATCCGACCTCTTCCATTTTCTTTACCGCTTCGCGATATTTCGGCAAGGCCGCGACCCGCATCATCACATCCAGCCATTCTTCGGTGATGTGCTCGAAGCCGTAGGAATATTTCTGCAGCACCCAGCGCTGGCTTTCGCGGCTCAGCCGCGGCTGCGGCGGATTGGCCATGACGGTTTCGTTCTTGCTGATGCCCGGAGCGAGCGTATTGGTATCGACCAAAATGCAGGAATCGAACAATTCGGGATGCTCGAGGACCAGCCGCGCAACCAGGTAGGCGCCGCGCGAGTGTCCGACGGGATGCACGTTGCGCAAGCCCAGCGTTTTGAGAAAGCCGTAGGCGTGCTGCACCACCGCGGCCATGGTGTAGTCTTCATCCGTTTTCGGATTGTCGGTAAAACCCTGGCCGATTTTGTCGACGGCATAGACGTGAAACCACTGCGCCAGGCCGTCGAAGTTCAAACTCCAATCATCAGCGCAATCGGCCGCGTCGTGCGAACCGAAATGACCGCCGTGAAAGAGCACGACGATAGGGCCCGCGCCCTTTTCGAAGTAGCGGGTACGGACGCCGTCGACGTCGACAAATTTTTCACCGGTCATCGTCATTCCACAGTCTATTTCTTCACCGCCATGTCGATCGCATACATGCGCGCATCAGGCAGGGGCTTGTACTCCACCCGGTTGCTGAGCCCCCAGAGCAACTTGTGGCGCCAGAGAAAGCAGGCGGGCGCATCCTCGGTGAGGATGCTCATGGCCTGGGACAAATACTGGCGGCGCTTTTTCGGATCGAACTCCTGCTGCTCTTTGTCGAGCAGCGCGTCGAGCTTGGG
>Ga0207707_10005430_pt1 | contig 11144 bp, 7 predicted proteins | sample KBSC83BmetaG_FD_184336 | JGI IMG/M metagenome (GOLD analysis project Ga0207707, IMG submission 184336) | Corn rhizosphere microbial communities from Kellogg Biological Station, Michigan, USA - KBS C8-3B metaG (SPAdes) (version 2) | ecosystem: Host-associated > Plants > Roots > Rhizosphere ... | reverse complement strand
ATGGCGTGACGCGCGCTTTCCGCGCCGCAGCTTTGCTTGACCGCGGCGCCGCGCGCTCGTAATCAGAAAGCGTTTCGTTGCGGGCACCTCGATAGCGCAGATCGGATCTGGTCGCGTTTCGCTGAAGGACGGCTGAGGGCCGGCGGTGGCGCAATTCCGAGGGAGGGCGCTGCCGCATGGTTGCTGATCGATGAGCGCGACGGAGCAGGCTCAAAGCGAGCCAGAGCAAGGAGCGCCGCATGTCGGCGCCGCCGTTTCCTGGGATGCCTTCCTTTCGACCTATCTGCCGGCGCTGGTGCTGGCGCTCGGCACCGGCATCGTGCTGCCCGCGGTGCCGACCCTCGCCAAATCCTACGATGTCAGCTTCGGCCTCGCCTCCGGCGTCATCACCTCCTATCTGGTCGGCAGCCTCGCCGGCACGCTGCCATCGGGCTGGCTGATCGACCGTTTCGGCAGCCGCCCGGTGATGATTGCGGGCCCGGTGCTCGCCGCCCTCATGGCGCTTCTGGTGGCGCTCTCCACCAACTTCACCGAGCTGCTGGTGCTGCGCTTCTTCAACGGCGTCGCCGCGCAGATGTGGCTGATGGCGCGCTTGGCGGTGATCTCGCACGGTGCTGCGGTGGGCCAGCGCGGCCGTCAGGTCAGCTGGATGTTCGGCATGGACCACACCGGCAAGATGTCGGGGCCCGTGGTGGGCGGCTTCATCGCCGCCGAATGGGGCATCCAGGCGCCGTTCTTCGCCTATGTCGTGCTGGCGCTGGTCGCCCTCGTTCCGATCTGCTTCTACGCCCGCGGTACGGCGAGCCATAAGCGCGCCCCCCATGCCAAGCGCAGCAAGCGCACCATGCCGCTGCGCCTCATCGTCATGCCGCGAATCGTCTATTTCGGCGTGGCGCTGTCCGCCGGGCTGACGCGCGGGCCGGTGCAGGCGGATCTGCTGCATCTCTATGCCGCCTTCGCGTACCAGCTGGGGCCGCAGCAGATCGGCTATCTGGCGACCGCGGCCTCGGTGCTGACCTGGCCGATCGGATTCATCGCCGGCTGGATGATGGATCGGTTCGGCCGCAAAGTCACCATGGTGCCGGGCTTCATCGGCGTCACCCTGTCGATGGCGTCGCTCGGCCTCTCGGCCTTCGCGCATCTCTCCTTCGCCTGGTATGTGGCGCTGTTCCTGATCGGCGTTTGTTTGCAGTCGCTGACCGGCGGCTCGATCCAGACGGTCGGCACCGATGTGGCGCCGGCCGAGGCGCGCGGCACCTTCCTCGGCCTATACCGCTTCACCGGCCAGGGCGGCGCCACGGTCAGCCCGATCCTGTTCGGACTGCTCGCGGAGTCGCTGGGCTACGGCTATTCCTTCCTGTTCGTCTCGGCCTCGGCCGCTGCCGTGGCCTATCTCCTCATCCGCTACGTGCCCGAGACCAGGTCGGACGGCTAGCGATGAGCGATTGCCCTCGCTTCTCCCGGGGCCTAGGCTCTGGGGATAAAGAAAACGAGGGGAGGACGACATGCGCAGCAGGATGGGCATCCTCGCGCTGGGCGTGATGGCGACGATGGCAATGGCGACGAGACCCGCGACCGCGGCCGAGATCACCATTCTCGCCAATCAGGGTGCGGTGTCGGGCGTGCGCGACCTCGCCGCCGGCTTCGAGCAGAAGACCGGCAACAAGGTCACTGTCATCTTCGCGCAAGGCACCGAGATGGCGGCGATGATCGACGGCGACAAGCCGGCCGATCTGGTGTCGCAATTCCTCGAGCAGTTCGACGCTCTCGTGAAGCGCGGCAAGGTCGTGCCCGGCTCCTTCGTCGAATATGCCAAGGTCGGCAACGGCGTTGCCGTCAAGGCGGGCGCGCCCAAGCCCGACATCAGCACGCCGGAAGCCTTCAAGCAGGCCATGCTCGACGCCAAATCGATCGGCCATTCGAGCAACGGCACCGGCACCTACAATACGCGGGTTTTTCAGAAGCTCGGCATCTACGAGCAGATCAAGGACAAGATCAAGATCAGCAATGGCGGCCCGATCGCCGGCGAGGTCGCCAAAGGCACCTTCGAGATCGGCCTGCAGCAGACCAACGTCATCCAGCCCTTTCCGGGCACCGACTATGTCGGCCCGCTGCCGCCGGAGCTGATGGAATATGGCCATATCGGCGTCGGCCTGCTCACCGTGTCGAAGCAGCCCGATGTGGCGCGCGACTTCATCAAATTCATGACCTCGCCGGAAGCGGGACCGCTCCTGCGCAAGAGCACGATGCAGCCTCCCTAGGGTCTGTCCTCCGCGATCCGCGTTTCCTCGAAGCCGACCAAGAGCGCACCCGCATCCGCAAGCCCGCGAGGAGATCGTCCATGACTCCGTATCGTCCTCTCATCCTGACGAGCGCTCTCGCAGTAGCGCTCTGCGCCGGGACGGCGCAAGCCCAGCCGAGTGCGGCCGGCAAACCCACGATCACGTTGCAGATGCCGGCATTGCCGGATCCGGTGCCGGTCACGCTCAAGCGCACGACCACGGCTTTGCTGATGCTCGATTATGTCGAGCCGATTTGCAGCAGCCAGCCGAAATGCACGGGACAGATGCTGCCGGCCATGACCCCCTTCATGCAACGGGCCCGCAAGGCCGGCGTGACGGTGGTATACGGCACGCGCGAGCCGACCATGACGAAATGGCTGCCGGCGGTGGCACCCGCGGCCGGCGACATCAAGATCGTGAACACGGCCCAGGACCGGTTCTACGGCACCGATCTCGACAAGGCGCTGAAGGCGAAGGGCATTACCACCATCATCATGGCCGGCTGGAAAGTCAGCGGCTCGATGACCTACACTTCGGTCGGCGCGACCCTGCGCGGTTACACCGTCGTGGTCCCGGTGGATACGACGACGGCCGGCACCGACTACGAGACCGCGATCGGCTTCTATCAGATCTTGAACCAGAGCAGCGAAAACAGGGAAAACCGGCCTTTGAAGCCGCAGGCCTCGACGCTGACCCGCACGGACATGGTGACGTTCGAATAGACGACCGTGCTTCGCGGGGAGTCCGGCACAGCCTAGCCGTGGCCGCGCGAGACCGAAGCTAAGAGGCCGCGTTCCGTTGTTCGATATCCCGCAGCACGGACGGGCCGCTGTCCTCGTGGTATCGCCGAAGCAGGAACATCCGGAGCTGGCCGTAATGCTTTGCCATCTCGGTGTAGCCGACATAGTCGCATGCAAACTGATTGGCGTGGTGAAGAGCGAGGACCGCCGCAAAAGTCTCGGTCACGTACACGCATCCTTCGGGTGTAATGGGTTCGATGCGAGCCGCTCTGCTGACGTGAGCCCCGTAGTAGTTCGGCCGCTTCACGACAGGATCCTCCAGCTCGTACACGGGACCCAGATGGCCGCCCAGCCGCAACCGCAGATGACTGGGGAGCCCGGCCGCTTCCAAGTCGATTTCCGACATCGCTTCCTGCATTTCGAGCGCACATCGCGCGGCCGCTCCCGCATCGCTGGACACGGCGAATACGCCATCGCCCCAAGTGTTGATGAAGCATAGGTCCGATCCGTATCGGTCGAGCACGCGCGCGATGGCACCCATGATCGTAACGGCGAAAGCCGGAAGCTCGGCATCGGTCAGCTTGCTGAAACCGTGAATATCGCCGAACAGCATCGCACGGGTATCGCGGCGCCCGCGCGCAACCTTCGGACGCTCATAGGATTCGAGACTGTCGTTTGCTTGCCGGCTGCCGCTTCGGATCACCGTTTGCGGATGTCCTGCCTTGATCCAGGCAGCCATGTCCACGACGGTCCCCGCAACCCCCGAGCGGGCTTCTCCGTCCCAGACGACGAGTTGGCGGAGCGGGGCATGCATGTGGCGAGCGGCCAATACCGCGAGGCCCATCGCGAGCGAACTGCAATAAGTAAAGAGATGGTCGTCGTTCAGGTAGCGATCCTCGGTCGCGTAGCGGACCGTCTTGGCCGCATCGAGGCAACCCTTGAAGCGCTGGACCCAGCCTTCGCCGGCGCTGCGGACCGACTGCTCCAGCATGTCCTCGATACAGAACGGCAGAATGATGTTTACCGCCACTCCGCGTTTCTGCAACGCTTCGACAAAAAGCAGATCGCTTCCCGCCGCGAGAGACCCGTAGGCAGCGCCGATCCGCATCGAATCGACGGTCCGTTCGATGTCAGCCCTAACCTTGGCCTCTTCGTCGGCCCGAAAGCGCCCGTCTTTTCCGGGAGGCGCAATGAGATGTCCCGCATAGTGGACGATGGTGGCCGGCTCGAAGGCACCGAATATGTCGAGGGAAAGCCTTTTGGCCTGGAGAATCCGGGCGATCTGGCGCCCCGTCGATGCGAGCTCGGCATAATTCATGCCGCTCGCCTTCATCGCCGCGGGAATCAGCTCCCCGGCAGCCGCGACGTCGCCCAGAATCAAATTTGCTTCAAGAGCGGTTGCCAGCACCCAGTATGTGTCGGCGCCCTCCTTTTCCATCCCGGGGTCGGTCCGATTCTTCAGCAAGTCGAGCACGCCGCGCGCGAGCGCCTCGGCATCCGCCGGGCTGCCTGAGAGCAGGGCGAGCGTGGCGGCGTTTATTCCGGGGTAATAGGCGTCGGAGTCTCCGGACCGGCGCGCCGCATCGTACGCCGCTTCATAAATTGCGCGCGCTTCTTTCAGGAGATGGCGGCGCCGGTCTCCGGATTCGGCAAAGGCCTGATCCTTCTTGAGCCGGCCTAGGAGGGCGCGCACCTCGACCGTGCTTTCGCGATCGAGGCCAAATGCGACAAGCTTCTGGAGGGCGAGATCCGTTGCTCCCGCATTTGCCAAGCTGAGCACCGCCCGGTGCGCGAACCGAGGATCATGCGGATAGGCGAGGTGTCCCTCTAGCGCCCAGTCGTAAGCTCTAAAGAACTCGCCATTATTGAAGATCGCCTTGATGTCGGTGAGAAAAGCCTCGGGGGAGGCCCGACTGCCATTCGTCGTTTCATCCATTTCTTAGTTTCCCAATGTGCTCGCTCTGGGAAGTTTTTTCGAAGCCGTCTTGTGCACCCCTGAAGCGGTGCCTTCCCGCTTGTTCGAGTACGCCCCGCTTGGCATTCTTGCTCTGACAAGCCGTGCACCGGATTTGTCTCACTTCTCCCCCGGCTCGTCTCGTAGGTGGATCACGGCCATATCGTCGGCATACACCCGGCGCCATCCCGCAATATGGTCAAGCAATGTGACGCGCGCGTCCTTCACCGGAAGCAGCGTCCAGGCGATGCGGTATTGTTGCAGGACAGCCGGCAGATCCTGGACCCGGCCCGCGCGCATCACGAATTCGTCGCCATACATCTCGGCCCGGCCGTCGACGAATGGGGCGATTCCCGAAAAGAGGAGATAACCGCCATACTCGTAATCGTTATAGACATTCCCTGCGACAGGGTGCGCGGCAATGAAGGCGAGCGCGCCCGCCGGGGTGGCCCAGTCGTCGTTGCGCGTGATGTGAAGATTTGCAAGCGACAGCGCGAGGGCGAGCAGGCCAGAAGCGATAAGCGCCATCCGCATCACAGTCGCCGGCACCAACCGTTCTGCGAGCCGTCGGCACAACTGGGCGTCCGCGAAGGCACCACGCGGAAGCTGTGCGGCGAGGGCTGGAGCCGCTAACAGAGGCGCTACTAGGCCGAGGATTTCCGCGTGGCGCTGATGCGCGAGCGTCATGTGCACGAGCACCAGGAGCATTGCGATGCGGGTGACGGGCAGCCGTATCCCCTGGTAGAGGATCCCGAGCAGCACCAGCAACAGCCAGGCTTCAATGGGCTGAGCCTGCTGGAAGTCAGGGCTGCTCCATTCGTTGATATAGGACAGTGCGAAATGGAGGCCCGTGACCAGGAATGGCAATTGTAGTGCCGCCGGGCCGTTCGGACCGATCATGGCGGCGGCGAGGGATAACGCGCCGAACAAGCCCCAGCGCCAAAGTGCTGCGCCCGCCATCCGCAGGCTCGTCGCATCGTACGCTGCTTCGCCGCCCAGCAGAGCCACGAGGGCGATGCCGAACATGAAGCTGCCATGCATGTTGGCCCAGAACACCATCAGCAGGGCCAAGGGCAAGGGCGGTGGCCGCCCTTTCTCCCGGGCAGCGATCAGCATTGCCGACCATGCGACCAGCAGAGGCCAAGCGAAAACATGAGGCCGCGCGAGCACATGGGGGAAACATAAGGCCCAAGCCAATGCGGCGCCGATGAGCGCGTAGGGCGGCTCGACAGAACGCCTCAGCCACCGCACCAGAAGCCCTATCGCCGATGCAAACGCGAGCCCCGTCGTGAGCAGGAGCCCCGCCCAGCCGAAGTGATCATAGATCCAGGCTACCGCCACCTCGCTGAGCCATTCGTGAGGTATCCAGGCCCGACCCGGCACCGAGTTTGAGAACAGGTCGACATGCGGGATCGCTGCATGAGCAATGATCCAGCGACCGACCGCGATGTGCAGATAAGTGTCCTGATCGGCCAGAACGCCGTGTCCGCTTGCGAGCACGGAGGCATAGGCGAGCAATGCGGCGAAAAGCTCCCAGAAACCGGCGTGGCTGCTCACGCCAGCTTGTGAAGTCCCGCCCCTTGGGATGCTAATTGACATAACTTCATTTATATTATTATTATACTTAGTTGCATAATAACAGGGGATTGCGGTCATGAAACACTTGATCCTGGCACTACTCCTCGCGACCGGACTGGGAAGCGCCCTGCTCGTTTCCGCTACGGTAGCGGTCGCTCAACAGCAGAAGGACGGGAAGTAATAGCCGTCGCTGCACAATCGCCTGTTTTCGTAGGTTCGCGATTACACAATTGCTTGTCTCGTTCTGAGCGACGGCACAAGCAATTTCCTAAGGGGAGCTGCCGCCGAGACGGGCGGCAGCTTCTCGACAATACTCGGTGACGTCGGCGGGCCACAAAGTGCGCGGCGTCCACACGAATTTGTCGACCGGAATGGTCTGACATAACCGGTACTGCGCCAACGCCTCCTGCTTTTTCTCCCGCGCCTCCTGCGTCATGCCCAATCGCTGATAGGACATGGCCAGGATTTTTGCCCAGCCGTGATTTCCCAGCCCCCTGCTGTTCAGTTCAGCCGCGATTTTCAGCGATTCCTGATATTTCGCCAGCGCGCCCTCGAGATCGCCCTGCGCCCGGAGCGCGTCGCCAATCTTCTCAAGAGCGTTGGTCTCGTCATAGAGCAGGCTGCCATTCGTCGGAGCCCGCGCCAAGGTCTGGCTGGTCAGCTTCTCATAGATGGCAAATTCCGCGAGCGCTGCCGCGTATTCGTTGCGCTGCAACCGCACCTCGCCGACCCGTTGATGCAGCGCCTCGACGATCTCGCGCCAGAGGAAATTCGCGCTGTCGCCGTCTGCCAGCCGTTCCGCCAAGCCAAGTGCGATTTGGAACTCGGCGAGCGCCTCGTCCAGATTTTCCTGCGCCATCAAGACATCGGCGTAAAATTCGTGGCTAACCGTGAGCGCCTCGAGATAGCTCGCGTTCCGCGGGTCCTGTGCGACCGCCTTGGCCGAGATCGCGACTGCCGCCTGATACCGCGCGGCCGCTTCCGGCAATTTGTTCAGTTGCCGCAGCGTTTGGCCGTGCTGAATGTCGGCCGCGGCAAGAGCTGCGAGCCACTCGATATTCTCGGGCTGGCGCTTGGCGAGGTCTTCTACGCGCTCGATCCAAGCTGTTTCCAGCACGGCCGCACCTTCCAGATCGCCGAGCGATTTCAGAATGTCGCCATGCCGGGCGTAGGCCTCGAGGAGAACGCGCTGTACCTGCGGGTCGTCAGGCATATCGCTTGTGAGCGCCTGCGCTGCTTGTATCGCAGTTCGGATTACCGGCAATGCCTCTGTCGAGTTGCCTTTCCAGAACAGCGCCTCGCCAAGCCGGCCCTGTGCTTCGACCCAAAGCTGCCGCAGCTGCGGATCCTTGGGCGAGGAAGCGAGAAGGCGGTTGGCCAGAACGGCGGCGCTCTCGGCGAAGCGCTGCCCCGTCGAAGCGTCGCCGATCGTCACGAAGGCAAGGCTCAGCACATCCATCAGCTGCGCGCGCGCGACCGTCAGCTCGTTGCTTTCGCGCGGCAGGCCGTTGACGGTCGCTTGCGCCTGTTCCATGAGGCGCTGCATCACGTCGGTGGAGATCGCGCCTTCCTTATGCGCGTCGACCAGCAACCGCACATTGCCGGCTGCCTGTTTGAGGGCTACCCCATAGGCTATTGCCGCTTCCTCGGCCGCCTTGTTCGCGCTATTGCGCTCTATCCAGGCGATGCCTCCGGCGACGAGGGCCGCCAGAAGGAAAACCGAGACGATCGCAGCAATGCGCCGACTGCGCCTCAATTCGCGCCGCAACCCCTCTTCCTTCTGGCGTTGCAGGGCAGCCAGACGCTCGGCGTCGGCTGCGCTCGATGCCTCGGCGTAATCGACGATCTCGTGACCGAGCTCGGCGGCACGTGTCGCCAGGAGCTCCTGCGCTTCGGCCAGCCGCCGTCCCGGCGGCAGGAGGAAATCGGGATGTCGTTCCGCGCGGTGCCACGCCGCGGCATCGCTTTGCAGCCGCCGGCGCATTATCAGGAAATCGCGATGCTCCTCGATGAGCCTCGCTAACCGAGGCCAATGCGCGAGCAGCGCTTCGTGGGCCACGCGTAAGGTGACATTCGCTTCGATGCCGTCGACGATCACCAGACGAGCGGCCACCAGCCGGTCCGCCAGCTCCGCTTGAGCCGGTTCGGTGAAGGCCGCGCGGCGAACCGTGCGCGCGGTCGCCGTGCCGGCGATCTCGTCGATCTCTACGAGCGCCAGCAACAGGCCCGGCAAGGCCGCGGCCAAATCCGCTCCCAGGCTGTCGATCAGTGTTTCGGCATGGCGCGCGATCGCACCCTCCAGCCCTCCCAGTGCGAGATAGCTGCGATAGGTGAGTAAATCGCGCCCACCCGCCTCGATGTCGCGGCGATAGAGTTCGTCAAGCACGAAGGAGAGCAGCGGGAGCGAGCCGGGATCCCGCGCAGCGGCATCGCGGATAACGGCAGCGAGGCCGATGCCGCTGGTCTGATCGATCTCGAACGATAAGCCGGCGACCTCCGCAGGCCGGGTGATGATCTGCTCTATCTCGGCCGCATTCGCCGGCGCCAGATGAAACTGGCCCAAACCCTTTGCCAAGTCGGCGACTTCCGGCATTTCGACCAGCCGGTGAAAGAAGTCGCTGCGCATGGTGGCGATGACCCATACGAGACCGCTCCGGGCCAGCTCCGCAAACAGGGAATCAAGCGCTTTGCGAGCTTCGTCCGATATCGCCGCCGAGGTGAAGAGCGCCTCCATCTGGTCCAGCACCAGCACCAGGCGCGCCCGGCGCAAGTCGCTCGGCGCGCGCGCGTCCTCGGCTGCCACACGTTCGAGCGCCAGGCGCAAGGGAACCGATGCGAGCGCGCCACCGCTGCGCAATTGCGCGGCCACTTCGGTTTCGCGGTAGCCGACCGCCGCGAGCTCCGGCAGCGCGTCCTTTCCGAGCAGCGCTTTCGCGAGCCCAGCGAAGGGATCGGGCAGAAGATCGGCCGGGGTGATGACGAGACAGCGCCAGCTCGAGACACCGGAGACGACGCCGGGCGCCATCAGATCGGGAACCAGACCGGCGCGCACCAACGAGGACTTCCCCGACCCGCTTGCCCCCAGCACGAGTATGAACCCGCTGCCCTCCTCGGCGCGACGCAGCAGCGCCTCGGTGATTTCGCGTTCCGCGCGCTCGCGGCCGAAGAACACCGTGGCGTGCTCGCGATCGAAAGGCCTCAGGCCAAGGTAGGGCGAGCCGGCCCACCAATCGATGCGGGCGTCGCCGCCGGGTGCCGCGCGTGCCCCCTGCGGCGACAGGCGCCGGCGCAGCAATTCGCGCAGATGCTGCTCGAGCAGGGCTTCGAACGCATCGAGGGTTTCAAAGCGGTTGAATGCCGCCTTGAAGCTGCCGTCGGGTCCCTCGAAATAGCGCTCCCAGAATCCTTGCAGGGCCTGCCATTGCTGGCGGGCCAGGTCGAGCTGCTCGGCACGGCTGAAGCGCGCCATTCCCTCGGCCTGCTTTCGATAGACCAGAACGTCGGGCACACCGCGCTTGCGCTGGGAATCGAGGGCCTGCTCGAATTCCCACTCGGTGCCGGTTACCGGCGCGTTTCCATCGAGGCCGCGATATTCTCGCGTCGCCGTCTTCTCGGGCAAAGGCGTGCCCAGCCGCGACCACAGGATCAGCACCATGATATCGGTATCCGACGGTGGCTCGATGATGTCCTGGAAATGCCCAGAACTCACCATCGGCTCGTATTCCCAGAGCACCGCCGAGAGATCGAAAAACCGGGCGAATTCGCGCTTGAGGCGGCCGATCACCAGCGCCGCGCGGCGCCGCTCGTCGACGACGTCGCCGGGCGACGAGATGAAGATTTTCAGCGCTTGCGGCACGATAGCCCACCGAGGAGCCTGTCGAGCGCAGGCTGAAAAGCCTGCCCGCGCGGCGAAGCCCGCCGATCTTCGGCTTCGTCCTCTGCGATGCGTGTCCAGATCCGCTGCGCACGCGCTGCCGGATGCGGCGGCCACCGAGACCCCGAGTTGGCGAGCGTTGCGAGCACCTGGTGTCGCCGCATGCATCCCCCCTGGTTTTAGCAATATTAGATCAATTGCGTCGGCCTGACCACGGGACGTGCCCGCCGCAGGGTGTAGGGAACCGACGACCGGTCCAGGCAGGGCTCGGGCCCCGGCGCCAAGCCTGCTTGCGCAAAGGTGGGGCTGGGCCCGTCACTTGGCGCCCGAGGCTGCAGGATCGGATGGTTCAGCCGGTCTTTCCGGCGCGACACGCTCTGGCTGGCTGTTTCAAATTCGAGTTCCAAGGGCCGGCAGATTCTCAAGCTCGGAATTGGCGGCTGCCATCGTGCGCCAACCTCTCGAAGCTGAATTACGGTCGGGCTTCATTATTGATTTTCGTCTGCGCGCTCGCGTTCATCCCGGGCAAGCCACGTAGGGCGGCATGGACGGGTTGGACCCGGCAGCTGAAGGCGCTCAAGGACGAGAACGCAAAGCTGAAGAAGCGGTTGGCCGAGGCGATGCTCGAAGGAGATACTCCCGAAAGCGGTGTTCTTCGACCGCCAGCTATTGCAGGATGACCTGCAACCGTTCTAAATCTGGCAAGCGAAGCTGCG
>Ga0207707_10005428_pt1 | contig 11145 bp, 9 predicted proteins | sample KBSC83BmetaG_FD_184336 | JGI IMG/M metagenome (GOLD analysis project Ga0207707, IMG submission 184336) | Corn rhizosphere microbial communities from Kellogg Biological Station, Michigan, USA - KBS C8-3B metaG (SPAdes) (version 2) | ecosystem: Host-associated > Plants > Roots > Rhizosphere ... | reverse complement strand
TCGATGCGCCGCTGCCCATTCGCTCGCGGCTCACGACAGCGCCCGACACGCTTCCCATCGCGTTCGAGGTGATGGCGCGCACCGGCGACTCGGCGCTCACGCAGCCTGGAGTGCCGCGCGGCTATCGGCGCACCGGCGAGTTCCGCACGCGCGCGATGCCGGTGTACGTGCGTTTCGAGCCCACGGATTCGAGCCGGATTCCGAGAGGATGGATTCTTCCCGCGGCGGACACCGCCGCGGTCGCATTGCTTCGACTGCACGGCGTCACGGTGGAGCGCGCGCCGCGGGCCATCACGGATCGCGTGAGCGAGTTCGTCGTCGACTCGGTGCAGTCCAATCCGAGGGAGTTTCAAAAGCACCACGAGACGCGCGTCTTCGGGAGCTGGCGCGCGTCGTCCGCGCGCGTCTCGCCGGACATGTGGCTCGTGCGCGGGAACCAGCGGCACAGCGTGGTCGCGATGTATCTGCTCGATCCCGAGAGCGACGACGGGCTCGCCACCTGGAACGTTTTCGACCGGGAGCTCACGGCGGGAAGCGCCTTCCCCGTTCGCCGGCTGCTCGCCCGTGACGGCGACTCGCCCTGATTATCTTGCACACCACCAGCCGCGTCTCGTAGCGGCCGACGCCCCCATACTCCGCATCGATGCTTCGAAGGACTCTTCTCTATCTGTCCGACCAGCCGCGTGTGTTCAACCTGGTGCGGCGCAACGGATTCGCAAAGCGCTTCGCCTCACGCTTCGTCGCCGGCGAGACGCTCGAGACAGCGCTCGACGCGGTTCGCGCGCTCAACGCGAGAAAGATCACCGCGTCGCTGGATCTCCTGGGCGAGAGCGTGCGGAGCGAGCCCGAGGCGCGGGCCGCCGCGAAGGAATACGTCGTGATGCTCGACCACATCCACGAGCAGAAGCTCGACGCCAACGTGTCGGTCAAGCTCACGCAGATGGGGCTCGACCTCGACGAGGAGCTCTGCGTGGAGACGATGCAGTCGATTCTCTCCCGCGCCCGCGACTACCAGACGTTCGTGCGGCTGGACATGGAGGGGAGCGCGTACACCGACCGCACGCTGCGCATGTTCGAGGACCGGCTGTTTCCCAACTACCGGGAGAACGTCGGCATCGTGCTGCAGAGCTATCTCTATCGCACGAGCGCCGACGTCGAGCGGGCGATCCTCCTCAAGTGCCGCGTGCGCCTGTGCAAGGGTGCGTACAAGGAGCCGGCGAGCGTCGCGTATCCCGACAAGAAGGACGTGGACGCGAACTACGTGCGCTGCATGGAGAAGCTCGTGCAGGACGGAAACTATCCCGGCATCGCCACGCACGATCCGGCGATCATCGAGCAGACCAAGCGGTTCGTGAAGGAGAAGGGAATCGCGCCGTCGCGGTTCGAGTTCCAGATGCTGTACGGCGTGCGGCGCGACTTGCAGGACCAGCTCGTGCGCGAAGGCTACGGAATGCGCGTGTACGTGCCGTTCGGCACGCAGTGGTATCCGTATCTCATGCGCCGGCTCGCCGAACGCCCGGCGAATCTCGCTTTCATCACCGGCAACGTCGTGCGCGAGATGATGAGCGGTTACAAACAGAAGTAGATGGGACGTCACGAGCCGCCCGATCACAGCCTTGGCGATGAGCGCACCCTTGGCGGATACATGGCGGTTCACGCGCGGCCCGCGGCCTTCGCGGGCGCCGACGGCCGCTCGTACACGGTCGCGATCGAGACGGATGACACGGGTGAGCGCGACCGTCCCGTTGGCGCGTACCTCCTGTTCGTCTCCTGGGGTGGCGAGCAGCCCACGGTCACCGGCCATCTGGAAACGCCGTTCCTCGCCTGGGGCGCGAACGCCGAGGAGGCGGTGGCGCGCGCGGGCGCGCTGTCGCTGCACGACGTGAAGCGCGAGCTCGATGCGCTCACGGGCGATTCCGCGCCGCCGTCGCGTCCGTGGTGGGAGGCGATGCGCGACGAGGGCACCGACCGCGACATTCCATGATGCGCGCGTGACGATGGTGGAGTCCGGCGAGGTGCGCGGTGTGGTGCTCAGCGGCACCGGCGGTGCGTGGACCGTGCGCGCCGCCGACGGGGTGACGCGCCAGGTCTCGATGCGCGGGCGCCTCAAGCAGGAAGGCGGGGACAAGCTCACCGTGGGCGACGACGTGCGCATCGAGCCCGAAGCGCGCGGCGACAGCTGGGTGATCGCGGACATCTACCCGCGCCGCTCGCGGCTGGCGCGACGGGCCCCGTCGGGCGCGCGCGGCGAACGGGTGGTCGTCGCGAACCTCGATCAGGTGATCGTCGTGTTCGCGTTCGCCACGCCGGAGCCGCATCCGCGCATGCTCGATCGCTTTCTCGTGATCGCCGCCGCGAACGACATCGATGCGCGCATCGTGCTCAACAAGTTCGATCTCGCGGATACGGCGCCCGCGTGGCTCGACGACTACCGCGCGGCCGGCTATCCGATCCATCTCACGAGCGCCCGCGAAGGGACGGGACTCGAGGAGCTGGCCGCGGCGCTCCACGAACGCGTGTCGGCGCTGAGCGGACCGTCCGGCGTGGGCAAGTCGTCGCTCATGAACGCGATCTATCCGGGGCTCAACCTGCGCGTCGGCGCGATCAGCGAGTCCGTGAACAAGGGACGCCACACCACCGTTGGCGCGGCGATGCATCCGCTGCCGGACGGCGGTTTCGTGGCGGACACTCCCGGACTGCGCGAGATCGGCGTCTGGAATCTCGATGCGGGCGAGCTCGATGCGTGCTTCCTCGAGTTCAGGCCGTTCATTGGCGAGTGCCGCTTCGGCGACTGCCGCCACGTGCAGGAGCCCGGGTGCGCGGTGCGCGCCGCGGTTGCCGACCGGCTGATCAGCGAGGCACGGTACGAGAGTTACAGAAAGCTGCTGGACGAGTTGGAGGCGGCGGCGAAGCAGGCATGGTGAGGGCGTCGGACGCGCGACCCGCCGCGCTCATTGGCAGGCTCGGTGCGCCGTGGGCGAAGGTCGTCGCGTGGCTCGAGCGTCGCGATTGGGACGAGGGCACGCAGCTCATGATCTTCGCGCTCGGCATCGGCGCGGCGTCGGCGCTGGGCGTCGTCGCGTTCTACCGGCTCATCGATCTCGCGTACGCCTTTCTCGTCACCTTCATCGGCGCGCGGCTCGATCCAACGGCGCTCGCGTTCTATCGCCCGCTCGTTACCGCCATCGCGCTCTGGATCGCGTGGTCGATCGTGAAGTGGGCGCGGCTCCCGGAAGGACAGACTGTGCCGGACGTGCAGCTCGCGGTTGCCAAGCGCGGTGGCGTCGTGCGACTGCGCCCCGTGCTGTTTCGCACGCTCGCGGCCGTCGTGACGCTCGCCGGCGGAGGTTCCGCCGGCAGCGAGGGCCCCACCGCGGTGCTCGGCTCCGCCATCGGCTCGGCAGCGGGGCGATCGCTCCGCTTCCAGCCGCGGCGGCTCAAGATCCTCGTCGGATGCGGCGCGGCGGCCGGGATCTCGGCCGCGTTCAACGCGCCGTTCGCCGGCGCGTTCTTCGCGCTCGAGGAGGTGCTCGGCTCCTTCTCGATCGGCGCGTTCAGTCCCGTCGTGATCGCGAGCGTCGTCGCGGCCATCACGGTGCGGCCGTTCCTCGGATCGCATCCGGCGTTTCACATCCCGCCGTACGGGAGCATCCGCGCCGCGTCGATCGTGTTTCTCTATCCGCTGCTCGGCGTCGCGTGCGGGCTCGCATCGGCGCTGTACTCGAAGATGTACTTCGCGACCGCCGACGTCTTTCAACGCGTGCGCCCGCTGTGGATCCGGCCGCTCGCTGGCGGGCTCGCCGTCGGACTGCTCGTGTACATGGGCGGCGGCGCGCTCGCGGGCACCGGCCATCTCGCGATCCCGCTCGAGATGTTCGGCGGCCTCGCGTGGTATCTCCTCATCGGATTTTCGCTCGCCAAGATGCTCGCGACGTCGCTCACGCTCGGCTCCGGCGGATCGGGAGGGCTGTTCACGCCCACGCTGTTCGTGGGCGCGGCATTCGGCGGAGGAATCGGCGTGCTCGTGCGCGATCTCCTGCCGCACTTCGGGGTGCATCCGGAAGCGTGGGGGCTCGTGGGCATGGCCGGGCTCATCGCGGGAACTGTGCACGCGCCGATCACCGCGATCTTCATGGTGTTCGAGATGACGGACGACTACAACCTCGTGCCGCCGCTCATGATCGTGTCGGTGATCGCCTATACCACGGCGCGCCGGTTCGCGAAGCACGGGTTGTACGACGGCTGGCTGGCCCGTCGCGGCGAGCAGCTCGCGCACGGCGCGGACCGCGCGATCATGCACCGCCTGCTCGTGCGCGACGTGATGAACGCGCAGCCGATCACCGTGACGCCGGGCGCGACGCTCGCGCAGGTGATCGCCGCCACCTCGGAGTCGCGCCACACGACGATTCCGGTGTGCGACGAGGATGGAGTGCTGCAGGGAGTGATCACGTTCGCCGATCTGCGACTCGCGATGCTCGATCGCGGCGAGCTCGCGCCGCTGCTCCTCGCCGCCGATCTCGCCGAGCCCACCGAAGTGGCGCTCGCGGGCGACACGCTGCAGACCGCGCTGGCGAAGCTGAACGCGCGCGCGGCCGATCTGCTCCCGGTGGTACGGAGCGAGGCGAGCCCGCGTCTCCTCGGCGTGCTCACTCGCGAAGATGTGCTCGCGAGTTACGAGCGAGAGCTCATGCACGAGGTCTGAGTTTTTTCGACGCAGAGCCGCGGAGGACAAAACGCGGAGACGCAGAGAGAGGCCAGGTGTTGGTGCTGTTTTGTAATTGAACTTCCCAAAGAAGCAAAGCTCGGCCATCGCCGCGCGTCTCGAAACGACAACGTTTTTCACATGGCTTCCTTCTGCGTCTCCGCGCATCCTCTGCGTCTCTGCGTCGAAAAGACTCAGACCTTGTACATGCGCTCCTCGCGCACGACGCGGCTCTGCGTCGAAAAAGCCCGACCAGCCACTACGAACTGACGGTCTCGATCCGCCCCCGCAGCTTCCAGAAGATGAAGCCGGTGATCGCGGCCGTGATCGCGAGCGCGGCGCCGAACTCCCCGATCCAGTACTTCGTGTGCCCGGTGTCCACGGTGACACGGTCGAAGAAACCCTGGATGTAGAGATTGTGGCTGGCGTGCAGAAGCGCGGCGGGCCAGACGCTCCGCGAGCGCAGCCGGATCCAGGCGAGGGGAAAGCTGATCCCGATCACCATCACGACGAAGCAGGCGATCGAGTACGGCGCGCCGGTGCCGCCGTTGTAGTCGGCGGCGATGATCAACGGCACGTGCCACGAGGACCAGATGATCCCGCTCACGAGCGCCGTCGTGGTGAACGACCACCCTTCCGCGAGCTTGGGTACGAGAAATCCCCGCCACCCCAGCTCCTCGCCGAGCGCGGACATCGTGCTGATCACGGTGCCCAGGAGGACGAAGCGCGGCGCGCTGGTGTGAAAGAGCGAGGTGTCCGGTTTGCCGAGCCCCGCGAGCCACACCGCTCCGTACGCGACCACGGCGTACACGATGGGGAGCACGTACGCGAGCAGCTCGTACTTGCTGTTCCCCCACGCCCAGCCCTCGCCGCGAACGTTCTTCTGGAAGATCAGGCGCGTGAGGAGCGCCGAGGTGCCCGGGCACCACATGAGCATGAGCACGTAGCGCCCACCTCCCAGGCCGAGCGTGTGCGCACTGCCGAGGATGTAGTAGAAGATGGAGCTGAGGCCGAACGTCAGCAGGAGGTAGGTGGCGAGCTCCTGCTTGAGACGCGGTGTGGCGCGGGACGTGGATTCCATTGGCGCTCCGTTGGCGAGAACTTCGTTCACTTGTGATCCGGTGCGACGCGATCGAAGCGGATGCCGCGCATGCGGCTCGCGTTCAGCGCGAAGCCGGTGATGCGCCCGTCCGCGCCGCGCGTGAACTGCAACACGCCTCCGCCGGCGGTGAAGCTGCCCGCCATCGCGGGATCGAGCGGCCCGGCGATGTCCATCAGATCGGACCTGGTATTGTCGAGCACGAGCCGCCCGTTGTCGAGCGCGATGTCCCACGTCACGCCGAGCTCGGGGCTGCGATACCGTCCCGCGTACTGTCGGATTTCTACAGGAGTGGGCTTCGCCGCGGTGAATCGTTCGGCGCGCGTGCTGTCGGTGGATCCGATCCTGAGCCAGAGCGCCTGCGGGGGCCGAGCGCCGCCGGCCGCGAAGGTGACGTGCACCGGAAGCCCGGTCACGACGTACGAGAGCGGCCCGGTGGGCGCGAGGGGGAAGCTCTGGCCGGCGATCCTGAGCGCCGGTGCGCCGCTGCTGTCGGCGATGCGAATCACCTGGCCGGTTGCCGGCGCGAAGTAGCCGCCGGCGAGCGCGGCGGCCGGGTTCGACGCCGGCGCCGGCTTGCCCGGCGCGCCCCTGGTCGCGGCGGCCACCTTGGGCTCGGCGAAATCGCGCGCGAGCACGATGTCCGCCACGCGATCGCTCAGCCCATCCGGCGAGATGCCGTCGGAGTTGCAGAGCACCACCACGGAGGTGTGCTGCGCGGGGAATCGCGCGAAGGCGGCGTGGTAGCCGATCCAGTCGCCGCCGTGCTCCTCGCGTCGAAGCCCGCGGTAGGTGCCGAGAAAGAGCCCGCGTCCGTAGCCGATCGAGTCGCCGTTGGACAGCGTGCCGCGCTGGCGCAGCGCGTCGACCATGGCGCGTCCGCCAACACGCGCGTCGTAGAAGTTCTCGTCCCACCTGAGCGCATCGTCCACCGAGAGGTGCACGGCGCCGTCGCCGGTCTCCTCCCAGTTGGACATGCTGATCTTGAACTCGCCGTCCTTTTCCCCGGGCGCGTAGCCGAGCGCGCGGTTGGGGATGAGCATCGCGAAGTGGTTGCGGTACTGCGTGTGCGTCATCCCGAGCGGGATAAAGAGCCGTGCTCGCGCAAAATCCGCGAGCGACATGCCGGTGACGCGCTGGATGATCACCGAGAGGAGGAAGTACCCCGTGTTCGAGTACTCGAAGCGCGAGCCGGACGGAAAATTGAGATGGCGCTGCCGCACGGTGAGCGCGAGCGCCTGCGAGTCGGTGGTCACCTCCTCGAGGCTGTGTCCCGCGAGCGCCAGCAGCCCGTTGTAGTCGCGCAGGCCGCTGGTGTGGCGCATCATCTGGTCGATGGTGAGCGGCGCCCCGTAGTCGGGGAGCTCGGGGATGTACTTCCGCACCTCGTCCCCGTACGAGAGCTTGTGCTCGTCGACGAGCAGCGCGATGCTCGCCGCGGCGAATTGCTTGGACGTGGATCCGATGTCGAAGAGCGTGGCGGTCGTGATGGGCACGCGGCGCTCGAGGTCGGCCCATCCGTACCCTCTGCCGTAGGCCATGTGGCCGTTCTCGAAGACGCCGAGCGCGCAGCCGGGTACATTCGTCGTGTCGTAGGGCGCGAACACCGAATCGATGGCGCGCCGTTGCGCCGAGTCGAGGCGGGCGGCGGGCGGGGCGTTTCCGGTTTGCGCGCCCAGCGCCGCGGGGAGGAGACAGACGAACAGGAGCGATGCGGTGGGGCGCAGCGGCATCGGGGAAACTCCGGTAACGGTTGGCCGCAGGCCTCGCGCAGCACGGTGAGGGACGGTATTGTATACTAGTTCGGTATACCAGTCCGCGTAAAGAGTGCGGATGGCGCGCCTCCGCGCCATCGCCCGCCACCACCCTCGAGCCCCAGCCGCCGCCATGCCAGGACGTTCCCCCGCCGCCCGATCTTCGCCGCCCCCTGGCGGCACGATCCGCGACGCGGATGACATCACCATCCGGCCAGTGGCGGGAGAACGCGAGCTCGAGGAATGCGTGCGGATGCAGCACGAGACCTGGGGCGAGAGCTACGACGGCACCGTGCCCACGGTCATCCTCTCCCTCTCCCAGCGCCTGGGCGGCGTGGTCGCCGGGGCCTTCGATGCCGACCACCGCATGCTCGGCTTCGTCTTCGGCATGACGGGGCTCATCGACGGCCGCCTCGCCCACTGGTCCGACATGCTCGCCGTGCGCGCCGACGCGCGCGACCGCGGCATCGGCCGGCGCCTCAAGCTCTACCAGCGCGAGGCCCTCCGCGCGATCGGCGTCGATACCATCTACTGGACCTACGATCCGCTCGTGGCGCGCAACGCATACCTGAACCTCGTCAGGCTCGGCGCCGTCGCCTCGGAATACGTCGTGAATTTCTACGGGGCCGATACCGGCAGCACGCTCCACGGAGACCTCGGAACCGACAGGTTCATCGTGCGCTGGAACATCGCTGTCGATACGGAGCTCGCGGGTGCGCCCGCCCCCGCCGCAGCGAATGCCGAGGGCGGGCCGTTCATCGTGAATCCGAGTCGCGACCGCGCGGCGCCGGTGCTGCGCGATCTTCCGAACGATCCGAGTGTGCGAATCGAGATTCCGTCCGACATCTACGCCCTCATCGATGAGAACCCCGAGGTCGCGTCCGCGTGGCGCACCACCACACGCGCTGCATTCACATCCTATCTCGGCCGCGGCTACCGCGTGACCGGATTTTCGACCGCCCCCGATTCGGGGCGATGCTTCTACACCGTCAGCTCGGCGGGGACATGACCATGGTTCAGCTCAGGCGCATCACGCTTCGGGAAATTCACCTGCCGCTCAAGGAGCCGTTCCGGATCTCTTCCGGCATCTGCCTCAATCGGCGCATCATGCTCCTCGAGCTCGAGGATGTGGATGGCGCGACAACCTGGAGCGAGTGCGTGGCCGGCGAGGCGCCGAACTACAGCTCGGAAACCATCGATACGGCGTGGATCGTGATGATGGACTACATCGCCCCGCGCATGCTCGGCGTCTCGTACGAGGCGCCCGAAGGCGTGCACCCGGCGCTCGAGCTCAACTTCCGCGAGCACCGCATGGCGAAGGCCGCGGTGGAAATGGGGATGTGGGCACTGTTCGCCGAAAAGGAGGGCGTGCCGCTCGCCCGCCGCATCGGCGGCACGCGCACGGAGATCGCCACCGGCATCTCGCTCGGCATCCAGAGCTCACCCGCGGCGCTGGCCGAGCGCGTGGGGAAGGCGCTGGGCGAGGGGTATCAGAAGGTGAAGCTCAAGATCGAGCCCGGACACGACATCGACTTCGTTCGCACGGTGCGAGAGGCCTATCCGAAGGCGCCGCTCATGGCCGACGCCAACAACGCGTACTCGCTCGCCGACATCCCGCGCCTCAAGCAGCTCGATGCCTTCGGGCTCATGATGATCGAGCAGCCGCTCGCGCACGATGACCTCGTTCGGCACGCGGAGCTGCAGCGCGCGCTCGAGACGCCCGTGTGCCTCGACGAATCGATCACGAGCGTCGACCGCGCGGAGGACATGCTCACGCTCAAGAGCGGCCGCATCATCAACATCAAGCCGGGGCGCGTGGGCGGCTTCCAGCAGTCGAAGGCGATCCACGATCTGTGCAAAAAGAACGACATTCCCGTCTGGTGCGGCGGCATGCTCGAGAGCGGCGTCGGGCGCGCGTACAACGTCGCCTTGGCGTCGCTCCCCGGGTTCACGAAGCCGGGAGACGTGAGCCCGAGCGCGCGCTACTGGGCGGAAGATGTCGTCACGCCCGAGTGGACGATGAGCGCGGCCGGCCTGGTGCGTGTGCCGCTCGACAAGCCCGGCATCGGCGTGACGGTGAACGTGAACCGAATCGACAACCTCACGGTGCGCAGCGAGGTGTTGCGCGCATGACGGTGGACATGCCCGATGCGCTCCGCCCGTTGTTCGATCCGGCGCTCGCGGAGTCGCTCGTCGCGCTCCGCCGCGATCTTCATCGCAACCCCGAGCTGTCGTGGCGCGAAGAGCACACTGCGCGCCGGCTGCGCGCGGCGCTCACCGCGCTCGGCATCACCGACATTGCCGGCGTGGCGAACACGGGGCTCGTCGCCCGGGTGCCTGGCAAGCATCGCGGCGGCGGCGCGATCGGCGTGCGCGGCGACATCGACGCCCTCCCGATCACCGAGGCCACGTCGCTCCCCTTCGCCTCCGAAACGCCGGGCGTGATGCACGCCTGCGGTCACGACGTGCACGCCTCGTGGGCCGTCGGCGCGGCGCGCCTGCTCCTCGACCGACCGGCCGAGCGCGACGTGCTCGTGATCCTGCAGCCGGCCGAGGAGCTCGGCGAGGGCGCGCGGGCGATTCTGGAGAGCGGCGCGATCGACGACGTGAAGATGATCTTCGGCGGCCACGTCGACCGGCGATTCGAGGTGGGGCGGGTGGTCGCGCAGTCTGGCCCGCTCGCCGCATCCACCGACAGCTTCACCATCGCGCTCGCGGGCTCCGGCGCGCACGGCGCGCGGCCACACGAATCGTCGGATCCGATCGTGGGCGCCGCGGCGCTCATCGGCGCGATCCAGACACTCGTCTCGCGGCGGCTCGACCCATCGGAGCCCGGCGTCGTCACCGTGGGCACGATCAACGCGGGAAGCGCGTCCAACATCATCCCCGATCGCGCCGAGATGTCCGGCACCGTTCGCGCGACCACGCCCGCTGCCCGCGCGCTGCTCACGCGCGAGCTGCGTCGCATCGCCGAGTCGGTGGCCGCCGCCTACGGGCTCACCGCGACCGTGGAGCTGAGCGGCGGCACTCCGCCCATCGTGAATCCCCCCGAATCCGCCGCGATCGCGCGCGAGGCGGTCACCACCGTGCTCGGCGCGGACGGCATCACTCCGCTCGGCACGATGAACATGGGCGGCGAGGACTTCGCCGTGTACATGGAGCGCATCCCCGGATGCTTCATGCGCATCGGCGCGCGCGAGGCGGGCGGCAAGCCGATCCCCGCGCACTCGTCGGGCTTCTACGCGGCCGAAGGCGCGCTGTTCGTGGGCGCGGCGGTGCTCGCGGAATCGGCGCGAATCGCCGCGCGGAGGCTGTAGATGCGCCGCACGATGCTCTCGCGCTGCGGCGCGGCGTTGCTCGCGATGGCGGCGATGGGCGCCACGCCCGCGCTGCGGGCGCAGCAGGGCGCCGCGGCAGCGCCGTACGACATCGTCATCCGGAACGGCCGCGTGCTCGACGGCGCGGGCAATCCGTGGATTCGCGCCGATGTGGCGATCCGCGACGGACACTTCGTGAAGATCGGCGTCGTGCCCGAGAAGGGGCGCGTCGAGATCGACGCCACCGGCAAGTACGTCTCGCCCGGCTGGATC
>Ga0207707_10005424_pt1 | contig 11147 bp, 7 predicted proteins | sample KBSC83BmetaG_FD_184336 | JGI IMG/M metagenome (GOLD analysis project Ga0207707, IMG submission 184336) | Corn rhizosphere microbial communities from Kellogg Biological Station, Michigan, USA - KBS C8-3B metaG (SPAdes) (version 2) | ecosystem: Host-associated > Plants > Roots > Rhizosphere ... | reverse complement strand
GCGTGATCGGCCCCCGCGCATCGGGCGTTCCGGGTGCCGTTGCTGGGATGGTGGAAGCGCATCGCAAATTCGGAGCTCTTCCACTCGCAAAGGTGCTCGCTCCGGCCATCCGCCTTGCGGCCGATGGGTTTGTCGTAGACCACGGATTTGTGAGAGCGATATCCGGCGACAGATACCGGATCGAGAGTTTTGGCGGCAAGTCCCTGTTTCTGCCGAATGGAGCGCCTCCCGCGATCGGGTCGCGCTTCGTGCAGCCACGCCTGGCGAACACGATCAAGCTCATCGCCGACAGCGGAGCGACCGCGTTTTACCGCGGCAGCATTGCCGACTCCATCGCGGCGGAGATGAAACGCGACGGCGGCCTGATCACGAAGGCGGATCTCGCGAGCTACAAGCCCATCTGGCGCGAGCCGATCCGAAGCAGCTATCGCGGCTACGGGTTGATCTCGATGCCGCCGTCGTCATCGGGTGGAATCACCATCACCGAGATGCTCAACATTCTCGAGGCCTATGGGCCCGCGCTGCCATTCGGCACACCCGAGCGAATCCACGCGGTCGCATCGGCGTCGCAGCGCGCGTTCGTCGACCGGAACTCCAAGCTCGGAGATCCGGGATTTGTTCAGGTGCCGATGTCGACCCTGACGAGCAAGCGGTACGCGAGCGACGTCGCCAGAACCATTTCGCACGACCGCGCGGATCCCACCATAGGCCTCGCGTCGGGAATCCGCGAAGGAACGGAGACGACGCACTATTCGGTCGTCGATCAATCGGGGAACGCGGTCGCGACAACGACGACGTTGAACGACCTGTACGGTTCGGGCGTGTACGTGACCGGAGCAGGATTCTTTCTGAACGACGAGATGGACGACTTCACGTCGAAGCCCGGGACGCCCAACATGTACGGGCTGATTCAGGGCGCGGCAAACGCGATCGCGCCAGGCAAGCGGATGCTGAGCGCTATGTCGCCGACAATAGTTCTCGACCCGAAAGGCAATCTGCTCCTCGTCACCGGCGCGCGCGGCGGACCAAGAATCATATCGGCGACGTCGCAGATCATCCTCAACGTGATCGACCACCGGATGTCGCTGGCGGATGCGATGAGCGCGCCGCGGATGCACCATCAGGCGCTCCCCGATTCGATCAGGCTCGAGAAGGGCGGGTTCGATCCCGCCGTGATCGCGAAGCTCGAGGCGATGGGCCATCACGTGTACGAGCTGACGGGAATCGCGTCGGCGGCGTCGGTGATGCGGGTGAAGGGTGGGTACGAGGGGATGGACGATCCGAGGGCTGGCGGGGGGGCGGTCGGGTTTTAGTTCTGGCTTTGGGGGGCGGCTCGGGTTCACTGCAACTGCAAAACACGCGAGGCGGGAATCGGAAACGTAGAGTTTAGATGTCGGACAACTGCGCCCGCACCGATCGCTGTGGCGTGTTGGGAACTACTGACTCTGCGACTGGCATCAAGAACAAAAAAAGTCCGGCGCGATCTCTCGCGCCGGACTTTCTTTTGTGTTAGGTGCTGGACTCAGGTGTTGACGGTCGTAGCGGAATTCAGCGTTGCGGTGATGCGGGCGCCGGAGTTCACGCAGCCTTCGTAGTTTGCCGTTGCTGCTGCAGCCCCTGCACCGGCGGCGCCACCTGCTGCGGCGCCGATCACGGTCGCCTTGGTGCTCTTGCCGAGGATCTGGCCGGCGATCGCGCCAATTGCGGCGCCGCCGACGACCTTCTGGATGTCCTTGCTCTTCGGCTGGTTTCTGACCTTGCTGACGTCAGCCGAGGTGGTCGTCGCGCTCACGGGGTAGGTGTGGCCACCGAATGAGACCGACGTCACGCGAAAGCCCATCACGACGTTGTCGTTCGCGTTCTCGCTGCGCTTAAGCTCGGTCACTTCGACGTTGGCAGTCGCGCCCGCGGGAATGACGGCGCCGTTCGAGCCGGTGACGGCATTCGTCACTGTCGCAGTGAAGTGATCACCGACGTGGTGCGTGTTGGTGCAGATCTTCGAGCCTGACGCGAGATTGAGCGTCGAGCCTGCCGCGATCGTTCCCGTTCGCGACGCAGAGCCACTCGGATTGCGCGTCACGGTGTTGCCGCTCGACGTCGTTGAGGTGCTCGGCTTCGTCGTGGTGGTCGTCGTGCGCGTCGTGGTGGTGGTCTTCGGCGTCGTCGTCTTCGTCGACGCCGCAGGGTTGGTTGCCGTCGCTGCTGGCACGTCGGTAAGTGCTGGCTGCGCGGCGGTGTCGCCGTTCGCGAGCTGAATGTCCTTGTTCAGTGCGGAATCAGCGGACGCGGTGTTGTCGCTTTTTGCGCACGCACCAGCGAACAGCGCGATTGAGAGCACGAGCGATGCACTAAGCCGGGGAATATATTGAACCATTGAGCCTCCATCGTGTGACGAGGGCCTGGGTGTGCCCAAGCTCATGAGTAGTTGTGGACGGCAATGCACACTTGCCAAATATGAAGAATCTCAGGCGCGCCGCGCCATACTATAGGCCATACTGGCTGCCCTTTACAATCGGGCTCCTGATCGTTTTCGCATCGTCGGCAATCACGAGTGTGATACCGTGGCTGCTGCAACGAGCCATCGACGCAATTGGCTCTGGCGCACCCATGCAGACGATTTGGAAGCTCAGCGGTCTCATCGTGCTTGCCGCCATCATCGGCGGCGCATTCAGGTATGGAATGCGGGAGCTGATGAACGGCGTGAGCCGCTGGATCGAGTACGACCTGCGAAATGATCTCTTCACCCATCTGGAGACGCTCGACTCCGCGTACTTTGCACAAACCCGCACGGGCGACATTATGGCCCGGCTCACCAACGACCTCAGCGCCGTGCGCATGGCCGTCGGGCCCGCGGTCATGTATCTGGCAAATACGATAACCGGTGGCTTGTTCGCGCTGTACTTCATGCTGCGCATAGACGTCCGGCTCACGCTCCTCGCGCTGATTCCACTCCTGCTCCTGCCCGTGCTCACGATCCGCATGGGGAAGGCCATCCACGACCGATTCGAGGCGGTGCAGGAGCATTTCTCGACGTTGACGACGCGGGCTCAGGAGAACCTGAGCGGAGCCAGAATCGTGCGCGCGTACAGGCAGGAGGCGGCGGAGATCGCCCGCTTTGGCGCTATCAACGAGCAATACCTCACCCTCAACATGATGCTCGTGCGTCTGTGGGGGACGCTCAATCCGCTGTTCGCCTTCTTTGGCGGCCTCGGGGCGGTGATCGTGCTGGGCGTCGGGGGCGCGCTGGCGATCAGGGGCACCATTTCAATCGGGTCCTTTGTGGCGTTCGGCATGTACCTCACCATGCTCACGTGGCCAATGATTGCGCTCGGGTGGGTGGTCAATCTCTTCCAGCGCGGGGACGCCTCGATGGGAAGACTGGCGGAGATACTCGAAGTCCATCCAACGATCCGCGGCGAGGAACCGGTGGAGCACCTTCCCGCCACCGGGACGGGACGTACGATCGAATTCCGGAACGTCGGCTTCCACTACCCATCCGACAATCTCGACGTGCCGCGCTGGGTGCTCAGGAACGTCAGCTTCACGGTTCCAGCCGGCGCGACTTTCGGGGTCGTTGGCGCAACCGGCAGCGGCAAGAGCGCGCTCATCGATCTCATCCCGCGCATGTACGATCCGCAGGAAGGCGAGATTCTCATCGATGGAATACCGACGCGCAGAATTCCCCCGCGAGAGCTCCGGCGCGAGATCGGGTTTGTTCCCCAGGAGAGTCTGCTCTTCAGCGACACCATCGGAGCGAACCTGTCTTACGGGACGCACGATTCGCAATCAGCGGAGTGGGCCGCCACCGTGGCGCAGCTCGACAAAACGATTCAGGACTTCCCGGGGCGCTACGAGACCATCCTCGGCGAGCGCGGAATCAACCTCTCCGGCGGACAGAAGCAGCGCGCTGCCCTCGCGCGCGCGCTGGCCAGAAAGCCCGGCATCGTGCTGCTCGATGACGCGCTGTCGGCCGTCGACACGCATACGGAGGCCGAGATTCTGCGGGCGCTTCGGGAGGCGCTGGCAGGGAGAACGGCGCTCATCGCATCACACCGAATAAGCGCGATACGCGATGCGACGTGGATCATCGTGCTGGAAAAGGGAACGGTAATCGAACAGGGTCGCCACGCCGAGTTGATGGCGCTTCGCGGCCGGTACTGGTCGCTGCTACGTCGACAGCAGCTGCTCGATGCCGTCGAGTCCGATGCGTTGGCAAGGGATGTCGCGGCTACTACAATATGAGGATGCCAGATCAGCTCGATCCGGCCGCCCAGAAAAAGCGGCTGAAAGCGCTTGAGACTCAGGCGAAGGAAGCCCAGCGCACCATCGCCGAGCTCAACTCGCGCGACGCGCTGAAGACGCAGTTCCTCTCGAACATCTCGCACGATCTGCGGACGCCCCTCGCGGCAATCATCACCCACGCCGAGATTCTCAGAGAGGGAATGTTGGGAGAGCTCAACGCGAAGCAGCGTGACAGCGTTTCCGGAATCGTCAACGGCGGACAGCAGCTGCTCGACATGATAGACGAAATCCTCACCTACGTGCGCGGCGAAAGCGACCAGATCACGCTGTCACCCATGGAATTCTCGATCACGGAGCTCGTCGATCAGGTGAGGATGCTCAACCAGCCGCTGGCGGCGAAAAAGAAGCTCACGATCGAGCGGCTCAACGGCGATGAGCTGCCGTCGGTCAATGCGGATCGAGACAAGCTCAAACACGTGCTCGGCAATCTCATCGGAAACGCGATCAAGTTCACGAGCGATGGCGGGCGCATCTGGATCAGCCTCTCGCGAAGGGGCAAGAACGCCGAGGAGCTGATGGTAGAGGTCGGAGACACAGGACGCGGCATTTCGCGCAACAATTTTGAGCTCATATTCCGCGAGTTCGCGCAGGTCGACGCATCGCCTTCACGACCGCATCACGGGACCGGCCTCGGCCTCGCCATCGCGCGGAAGTTCGTCGAGCTGCACGGTGGAACCATCTGGGTCGAGAGTGAGCTCGGCAAAGGCAGCCGCTTTTTCTTCACGCTGCCCCTCAACACGCCGCGAGATTAGGTGGCGGCGCGCATACTGATCGTCGAAGACAGCACGCTCGTAACCGACGCGTTCACCGTTCTCTTTCGACAAGCCGGCTACGACGTAGAGATCGCCGCGAGCGTCGCCGAAGCCATCGAGCTCGGGAGCGCCGGCACGATCGACATAATGCTGCTCGACCTCTCGTTGCCGGACGGCAGTGGCCTCGATGTCCTCGAGACACTCCGCGCGCGCGGAAGGGCGCCTCACGCCACGGTGGCGATGACAGGGCACGATGACTCAAGGACGCGCCGCGCGTGTCTTGACGCGGGTTGCGCGGATGTTCTGGTCAAACCACTTCCAATCGGCGAACTCCTACGCCAAATCGAGCGCCGCCTGGCATAACGGAACGGCGCGCGCGGCCACGCGCGGGACCGTTCCTCCGCTGGTACTACAGCACGAAGTACCGTCCCTTCGCGCGCGAAAAACGTCCGCGACCGCCACAGCGCGGGCTGATCATGCTGCAGATCGATGCGCTCGCGTACTCGGACCTGCGTCGCGCGCTCGAGCTGGGACTCTGCCCAACGATCGCGCGGCTCATGCGCGAAGGTTTCGATCTGCGGCGCTGGTTCTGCGGACTGCCGTCGGCGACGCCGTATTGTCAGGCGGGAATGTTTCACGGCGAGAATGCCGGCATCCCGGCGTTCCGGTTCTATGACAAAACGGCGCGCAAGGTGATCACGTGCAACGCGCCGCACGGCGTGCAGTACATCCGCGACCGAATCCATTCGCCGGGAGCCCTGGCGGGTGGGTCGAGCTACGTGAACCTGCTCGATGGAGACGCGCAGACTGTCGCGTTCACGGTGGCGACGCGCGAGAAGATGTCCGTCTACCGCCGCCTCGGCGGAACGCGGATGGGTCTGCTCATGCTGCTGCATCCGATACGAATGGCGCGCATGGTCCTACAGGGCGCGTTCGAGTGGCTGCTCGAGGAATGGGAGCGAGCGCGCGGCGAGCTGGCGGGGCGAGTAACGCACTCGGAGGGGATTTTCCCCTTCATTCGAATCCTCAGCAACGTCGTCGTCCGCGAGCTCCAGACGATGGCCATCCTGCTCGACGTCTATCTCGGAGTGCCAGTCATCTACAGCACGTTCATGCAGTACGACGAGCTGGCGCACCACTTCGGACCGTCGAGCAAACAGGCCCTCGCCGATTTGCGGCGGACCGACGCGCGGATCAGCGAGATCTGGCGCATGGCGCAGCTCGCGGGCGGCCGAGGCTACGATCTGGTGATTCTGTCGGATCACGGGATGACGCCGGCACTCAGCTATCGTGTGAAGTACGGCGAGTCGCTCGGCGCGACGGTCCAGGGAATTCTCGACGAGACTCCGCCGGTCGACACACCCGCTCCGCGCGCTCTCGCCAGCTACGCGGAAGACACGGAGTACTCCGACATCGGGCCCGAGGTGGTTGAAGCGGTTGCCCAGCTCACGCCACAGTCGTTCGGCGCGCGAAAGGGAATCCGCAGATTCCGCGATTGGCTGAGGAGTCGCTACGGATTGCGGGAGATCATCTTTCCCGAGAAGTATCGCGTGGACAGAACGCACGACGTGGTCGTCACGTACAGCTCGTGTCTCGCCTTGGTGTATTTCGCGGCGACCGAGCAGCGGCTCACCCACGATCAGATCGTCGCGCATCCCCACTGGTCGAGGCTGTACGAGCGCCTGATCGCACATCCAGGAATTGGCCTCGTGGCGACGGTGTCGAAGGCAGGCGTGGCGCTCGCGAGCCGGCGCGGCCGCGCGACATTGCGCGACGGTCAAGTGGAGAACATCACCGGCGAGAATCCGTTGGAGATCTTCGGAACGGAGCCTTATGTGTTGCGGGCGGTCGAGTCGCTGGTGAAGCAGCCCAACGCGGGCGACTGCGTTCTGTTCGGCGAGTACGATGGCTACGACATCATCTCGTTCGACGACCAGGTGGGTGCGCACGGCTCGGCCGGCGGGGATCAGGTGTACCCGTTCATCATCTCACCGTCGCGGTTGGGGCTGGCGGGAGAAAGCCTCGAAGACGCGCGGGACATCCACCGCACCGTTCTCGCGCGGTACGCAGCCGCGAACGCAGCTGACGCTCCGGCCTCGGCTGCGCAGTTGACGCCTGTTCACCCTCGAGCAGCTGTCTGAGTTTTTGCCGGTGCGCCGGAGAGAACGCCCTCGCCGACCAGACACAGATGCCGATCGAAGCGAGCTAAGACGTGGCTGAAACGCTCTCGACGATCGTCCGGAATTCTGCCGCCGATAGCTTCTCGGGCTCGAACGGCTCCCCCGCTCTCTTCATCACGCCTTTTACGACCTGATCGAGCGTAACGAGCGGCGCGTCGGCTTCGGCGCGGACATCGACTTCCCACTTGCCGCGGTCGGGCCCCTTGAGCGTGTGACGGTAACGAGCGGTGAAAACGGTGTGACGGTGGACGATGATCTCGCGGTCCTCTTCCTCGATCGGGAGAAATTCGTCGCCCGCGCTTTCGCTCAGCGCCTCCGGCGGCTCGTCGGCCGTGTGGACGTGCTCGCCTTCGGGGGGAAGCGGAATCGCCGCAACGACTGCGACGCCGGTTTCAACTCCGGATTGACGCATTGGCGGAAACAGCCTCACCTCGTCGACCGAGGTGAGACCGATACGGTCGGCGATGTCGCGGAGGAATCTCTCCGTGGTTTCGATCACGCGCGTGCTTTCACTGGCTGGGTCCCAACTCTAGAGGCCTCTCGATCGCTGAGCTCGCGCTCGACGTAGAGCTTGAGAATGTGCATAAAATCCTGGGCATTCGTCACCACACCGAACGCCTGGTGAGTGCCGCGATCCTTCAGCTTGCTCACCACGAACTCCGACGAGTCGACACATATGGTCGGCAACTCACGCATTGACCCATCCGCCTCGGTGACGAAGGCGGGAAGCATGTTGCCGGTTGCAATCGCGTGCAGGGCCGTCGCGATCAGCACCGCCATCGTCGCGCGGATGGTGTGGCGCTTCATGGCGTCCTGCGCGGCAAGCGTGTCGGTGATTACCTCTGGAAGCGGACCGTCGTCGCGAATCGACCCTGTGAGCACAAACGGAATGCCTTTCATAACGCAGGCGTGCATGATTCCGTCCTTGATCACGCCCTGCTCCACCGCCTTGGCAATGGATCCCGCCGCGCGAACCTTATTGATCGCGCGCATGTGGAGACCGTGTCCACCCGTGGTCGCCTCACCGGTGCGTGTCATGCCGAGTGTCGTGCCGAAAATCGACGCCTCGATGTCGTGAACCGCGACCGCGTTGCCGGCGAGCAGCGCCGACACGAATCCGTTCTCAATGAACCACACCATGTCGGCGCGCGCGCGCGAATGAACGAGAGCAGGCCCGGTCACCCAGATGGGATATCCGCCCCTGTCCCGCTCCTCGAGGAGAATGTGCGCCATCAGCGCGTAGTCGATCGGCTTTTCGCGCGACACTTCGCTCGTCATGAACTTGAATTCGCCTTCCTCGTCGGCGAGAAATGAGGAGGTGTGGACGTATATCCCTTCGCTGCCGTCCTCCTCGGCGCCAACCGCAACCATGTCGCCTTTCTTCAGCCGGCGGCCTTCGCGGATCCAGAGGTCATCGCCATCGAGAACGAGCGCCGAATCCATCCGCGGCTCGCGCGGCATGCGCCACTTTCCCTTGATGCGGACGTACGTCGGAAGATTCGTGGTGGAAAAGAAATTCTCGGGCAGGACACCGTCGGCCGGAGCGGGGACAAACCGCGCGTCGGGGGCGTTGGCGAGCTCGGGTCGGTTGAAGTCGGGATGGCGGAGTGTTGTCACAGTACAAAGTTAGGTCATTGAGGGGTACTTCGGGGAAACTGCTAAGGACAAAGCAAAGAACGCGAGGCGAGAATTTAGAGGCGTGGATAGTAGATCCCCGACAACTGCGCTATGACCGTCCTGCGTGGACCTAGCGCAAAAGGCGCCGTGCTCCCCGATGGCGAGACGATGGGTCTTAGCGTAGTTGTCCGCGATCTGAATTCTGTGCCTCCAACTTCTCGCCTCGCGTGCTTTGCAGTTTTTACGATCGAATCCAAACGCCGCGCTAAAGCAAAGCAACCGGATCCCTGTCCAGCGTCACCCTCAACCCCGCGGTGCTCGGCACCTCGAACCTCTCCATGAAGTACCGGCTCACCCGCGTCAACTCGGCTGGGTGCTCGCTCTTCAGCAGGACGTGCCAACGCCAGCGATTCTTGATGCGCTCGATTGGGCAGGGCGCGGGTCCAACTACAGTGACTTCGTTTCCCGCGCGAGTGGTAATCAGCTCGCGGAGCCACTCTCCGGCGTGAATCGCCAGCTGCGCGGTGGACTCTTCCACCAACCCACTGAACACGATGTTCACGAGACGAACATTGGGCGGGTACGGTGGATCGACGCGTCCCGCCATTTCGTCGCGTACGAACGAAGCATAGTCGTGCGAAACCGCATAGCGCACCGCGTGGTGTGACGGAATTCGGGTCTGGATCAGTACTTTTCCTCCCTTCTCTCCCCTGCCAGCGCGCCCGGATACCTGGCTGAGAAGCTGGAAGCAGCGCTCCGACGCCCGGAAATCGGGAAGATTTATACCCACGTCCGCGTCGACGACTCCCACCAGTGTGACGTTCGGAAAGTCGAGTCCCTTCGCGATCATCTGCGTCCCGAGGAGGATGTCGACCTCTCCAGCGGCGACGCGATCCAGAATTCTGGTGTGCGCCCATTTGCCGCTCGTGGTGTCGACATCCATCCGGGCAATTCGCGCCGCCGGAAATCTCTCCGCCAGGAGTCGCTCGACCTGCTGGGTGCCGAGGCCGCGCTGCTTGAGATTTCTGCCCCCGCACCGCGCACAGTCCGGGCGCGGGTCTTCCTTATGGAGACAATAGTGGCAGACGAGCCGCTCTGGGTTGCGGTGGTGCGTGAGCGTGATGCTGCAGTTGGGACACGTCGCGACGGCGCCGCAGTCGATGCACTGGATGAACGACGAGTATCCGCGCCGGTTGAGAAGGAGAATGCTCTGCTCGCCCCGCGCCATGCACTCGACTATCGCATCGTGAAGGGGCTCGCGTATCACGGTCCCGTAGTCGATGCCGCCCTGCGCCATTCCCGAGTAGTCGACGGCAATCCTTCGCAAGTCGATCACTTCCACGCTTGGGAGCCGCCCGCCACCGACGCGATCGGGTAGCGTCAGCAGCCTGTACTTGCCCGACGTCGCGTTCGCCCAGCTCTCCAGCGACGGCGTCGCGCTGCCGAGCACGGTGATCGCGCCTTCGGCTTTTGCCCTCACGATCGCGACTTCGCGCGCGTGATAGCGGGGCGTTTCGCCCTGCTTGTAGCTGGACTCGTGCTCTTCGTCTACGATGATCGCGCCGAGATTCTCGAGTGGTGCGAAGACCGCCGATCGAGCTCCGACAACGATTCTTTTGTCGCCGCGCTTCAGGGCGAGCCACGCATCGTAGCGTTCCCCCTCGCTCAACGCGGAATGGAGGACAGCAATGCGGTCGCCGAACGCGGCGCGAAAGCGATCGACAATCTGTGGAGTGAGCGCGATCTCTGGAACGAGCACGATCGCCGTCTGGCCGCGCTCATCCACAATCTTTCGCAATAGCTCGATATACACGAGCGTCTTTCCGCTTCCCGTGATTCCGTGTAGCAGAAATACTTCACCGGGCTCGGCCGCCGCCATCGCATCGATGGCGCCCTGCTGCGCGGGCGTGGGCTTGAGCCGCGTCGCGGAGATTCCGCCGCGCGTCGAGAACGGATCGCGCTCGACCGCTTCTTCTTCGATTATGATCAGTCCGCGTTTTTCGAGGGACTTGAGCACTGAGGGCGAGAACTCGAGCTGTGACGTCAGCTGATCAACCGTCGCGCGGTTACCGAGGGATTCGAGCAGCTCGAACACCGCACGCTGCTGCTTCGACCGCGAGAAGACTTTGTCGCGCTGGAGCAACGAGGGAATCTCGACGCCAATCTTGACGATGCGCTGAGTCTTGAGGGTTGGATGCGGCGACTCGGCGCCGGTGAGGGCGGCCGGAAGCACCGTCCGGAGCATCACGCCAAGCGGCACGATGTAGTAGTCGGCCATCCATCGGCAAAGGTCGAG
>Ga0207707_10005423_pt1 | contig 11149 bp, 9 predicted proteins | sample KBSC83BmetaG_FD_184336 | JGI IMG/M metagenome (GOLD analysis project Ga0207707, IMG submission 184336) | Corn rhizosphere microbial communities from Kellogg Biological Station, Michigan, USA - KBS C8-3B metaG (SPAdes) (version 2) | ecosystem: Host-associated > Plants > Roots > Rhizosphere ... | reverse complement strand
CTGTTCAAGCAGTTCTTCGTCCTGTTCAACAAGGGCTTCGGGCCCGAGGACGTGGTGGAGTTCAACAAGGGCAAAGAGTTCGTCGGCGTGGTGCCGGTGGTGGCCGACCGTCCGCTGAAGGGACTCATCGAGGAGATGGGCGACCCGTCGCAGTTCCTGGAATACGCCTATCGCAGCCTGCAGCAGGCGACGATCCCTCACTGACCGGCCGGCAATCCGAGAGCCGTCGCCAGCACCTGGACCGGTTGCCCCGGTTCATCGCCAGATGGACCCAGCCAACGTGCTACCCGATGTCCGGACGTCGCACTTCAGCCGACATCCTCGCCGTAGTCGCGATCGGGGTGATCGGATTCACCCAGCCTCCAGTAGCCGCGAGTGACCAACTGATCACGCGGCAGACCGCGCTCGTTCAACAGGTGGCGTCGTATTCGGCGCATCGCGTCCGCTTCGCAGGCCACGTAGATCCGTCCCGAACCTGAAGGTAACTGGAGGGTGCGTACGGCTGCCTCGAGCTCGTTGCCCGCGTGCGCAGCATTCTCTCCTCGATATAGCCATTGGACGGAAGTGTTGCCAGCGCGTGCGGGAAGCTTCTGTACCTCTGCAGCATCGACGACTTCGATCAGCATCAGCACGGGCATTGATGCCGGTAGCACCTCGAGAATCGTCTTGAGCGCGGGGAGCGCCGTATCGTCGCCAGCCAGCACGTACCAGTCCGCTGAAGGGTCGACGGTGTAGCTGCGACCGGGGCCTGCGATCACCAGAAGTTGCCCCACAGAAGCCTGTTGTGCCCAAGCGGACGCCGGAGCGTCTCCATGAATGACGAATTCTACGTCGAGCTCGCGGGCCACAGGGTCCAGACGACGCGGAGTGTACGTGCGAACGACGGGGGGTGAACCGGCAGCGCTCACGGAGGTGCGCTCGCCGACATCCAGTGTCCCGAAGAACAGCTTCACGTGGGACGCCGGGCCGCTCCAGTTAAAACCTGCAAGCGCCTCGCCTCCGAACGTGACACACACGACGCGGGGAGTGAGCCGCTGCACGCGTCGTACCGTGACGTTGAAGCGTGGTTTGCGCGGACGTGAGGGTGGCGGGGCGGGTTCGGTTGGGGCGTTCATCGGTTACCCGGTTGAGGGGCTGGTCCGGCAACGCCCTCGGGGGTGATGAGTATCGCCACAGCCGCTGCCATTGCCAGGATGAACAGCGAATCTGCGCGCATGATTGCTCCGCGGCCCGGGAATGGTTCGTTGTCCGTCGGTCGACGCGAGCGACTTATAGCACAACCGGGCGCATGAAAGCTCAGGCGCACACCGGGTGCGTCAGTTCACCCAGATCGTCAGGGATTCGTGCTTGGCAATGTGCTCAAAGTCCGCATCGGTCGTCAGCAGTACGAGCTCATGGCGGATACACAGTTGAGCGATCAGAGCGTCGATCGTGCCTGCCTGAACCCCGCGCTTGCGGCAGCGATTGCGGAGCTCGGCTGCGGCGATATGATCTTCACGGTCCGGAACAAGGAGCGGAAACGCAGCGAAGTGCTCGATGATGTGAATTCGGGCTTTCGGACCTGAGAACCCTTGGAGAAGCTCCTGAAGTACCAGCCCCGTCGAGAGAATTCGATCACCCCGGTTGATGGCAGCGACCAGCGCGCGCGCCTGGGGACAATTGCTAGGTTGGTCTCGCCGCAAGAGGAGCGACCAGACGCTGGTGTCTACGAACAGGCTCACGAGGCGCCGCCGAGGTCAGGAGCGGGAGCGCTCACTCTTGTAGTCGTAGCCTTCGTCCCACTCGAGCTTCGCCGCCAGTTCCAGCACGCCTTTCTGCCGCCTCCGAGCAATGAACTCCCTCAATGCCTGCGTCACCGCCGCTGCCTTGGTGCGCTCGCCACTGACTTTCAGCGCGTCCTCAATCAGCTGGGGATCGATTGACAGATTGGTGGCCACGTTGTGTAACTCCTCACACAACAGTCTACACAATCAGCGGCTTTCAGGGAAGAGGCAGGACGAGGCGACCAGCCGAGAGACGCACTGATCACCGTGATGGACAGCAACAGGCTCGATGCCTTGTCAAGCTGGCCTACGCCTTCGAGCAGGGCACCCTCTTGCGGAGGTGCCCGGCAAGCACCCCGGCACTGCCCGGAGAGAGGTTCGAGTACAATCCGGGCTGACAACGCGGCCGAATGGAGCTAGTGCCACACGTCCCGGGCAACGTCACTCACCAACTTCAACTTACGCCACTGCTCATCCTCGGACAGGAGGTTGCCTTCGCACGTACTCGCGAAGCCACATTGCGGACTCAGGGCCAGCCGTTCCAAAGGCGTCCAGCGCGCCGCACTGTCGATCCTCCGCTTGATCGAGTCGGGACTCTCCAGAGCGCCGACCTTGCTGGTAATGAGGCCTAGCGTAACCACCTTTCCGGCCGGCAGGTGGCGCAGCGGAGCAAAGTCCCCGGAGCGCTCGTCGTCGTACTCGAGAAAGAAACCGTCCACCTGAGTTTCGTTCAGGAGGATCTCTGCGACGGGCTCGTAACCGCCTTCGGCAGCCCAGGCGCTGCGGAAATTACCGCGGCATACGTGCAGCATGACTTTCATCGTCGGCGGACGCTGCGAAATCGCAGCGTTGATGGTGCGTGCATACAGTCGGGCCAGCGCCTCGGGCTCGACGCCGTGCCGAGCGCGAACCTGCTCCCGAATGTGGGGGTCGCACAGGTACGCGAAGTTGGTGTCATCGATCTGAAGGTACTCGCAGCCCGCCGCCGCCAGGTCGCCGATCTCCTCCGCGTACACTCTGGCCAAGTCGGCAAAGAACTCCTCGACCTCAGGGTAGGCGCGCGCGTCGATGGCCTCCCGGCCGCCGCGAAAATGCAAAATGGAGGGCGAAGGAATCGTCAGCTTCGGGGTCGACCTCGCGACCGATTTCAGGTACCGGAAGTGATCCACGAAGATCGGCTTCGGACGGGAGATCTTGCCAGTGACTTCCAGGCCGTGTGCCTCCATCGGGATCGGACCGGCATGGTTGTGAAACTGGGCCACGAGCTTGGGTGCGGTTTGTCGAACGCTCGCGAATGAGGTCAGAAAGTCCAGGTGCCAGAATGACCTGCGGAACTCCCCGTCGGTGACCACGGGCAGCCCCATCGCCTCCTGCTGCCGGACCGCCTCTGCGATGGCCGTGTCCTCCGCCTCACGCAAGCCGGCGGCGCTCAGGCGCCCTTGCGCGTGAGCTTGCCTCCCGTGCGACAGGGTCGAGGGACGCAGCAGACTACCGACGTGATCGGCGCGATACGGAAACTGCGAAGGTGATGGCATTGCTCAGGGTCCTTACGGCGGCGTGATGATCGACAACCAGTCTTTCACGGACGGACGACAAGGTGCGTGCGAGATCGGTCCCCGTAGGCTAGAGTTGCGCAGGTTTCCATCGCACAGACGTCAAAGCACGCATGAAACGAGCTAAACCGAAGGCAGCAGCGAATCAATACTTCGCGAGCATCGATTGCGAGCTGGACAGTTTCGACTGGAAGATCCTCCGGCTCCTGGCAGTCAATGCGCGCGCCACGAACGTTGAAATTGCCCGTTCGGTGGGACTATCCGAAGCGCCTTGCTCGCGGCGCATCGCGCGCATGGAAGAACGGGGTGTCATCCGAGGTTACGGCGTGCGAGTGGATCCCGGCGCCGTCGGCATTGGCATGATGGCCTTCATCACGCTCACCCTGGATGTAGTTTCGGCGCAGAGCGCGGATCGCTTTGCGGAGCTCGTGCAGGACTCCCCTTATGTATTGGAGTGCTACGTCGTCTCCGGCAACCAGTACGCCCTGCTGCACGTGGCCGCTCCGGACATGCGCACCTATTCGGAATTCGTGCTCGATCGGCTGCGCCGCATCCCCGGGGTCAAGGATCTCAACTCGAACTTCGTGATGCGGGTCATCAAGTCCGCCGGCGGAATTCCCGACATGACCCAGGCGGCGCACACCTGATGCGCACCACTGCCCTCTGCCCTGCGAGCCCGCCTCAAAAGGCGGCGTCGAAGCAAATCTCGCCCTGCACTGCGACCTGGTACGCGGACACGCGTCGCTCGAAGAAGTTCGTCAGCTCCTGCACATCCTGCAACTGCATGAAAGGGAATGGATTGCGGGCCTGGTACTTCTGCGGTACGCCGAGCATGGCCAATCGCTGATCCGCGACGTACTCCAGATACTGCCGCATCTCACTGCGCGTGAGCCCTACTACCCCGCCGGAGAGCACATCCTCCGCAAAGGCCGCTTCGCACTCGACCGCCTGCTCGATCATCTGCGTGACCTGGGCCGACCAGCGCGCATCGAAAAGATGCGGCTCCTCGCGACGAATGGTGTTGAGAACCTCGAATGCAAAGGCCATATGAGCGCTCTCATCGCGGAACACCCAGTTGGTGCCGGCCGCCAGCCCGGGCAGTAGCCCGCGGGAGCGCAGGAAGTACACGTAAGCGAAGGCACCGAAGAAGAACAAGCCTTCGATGCAGGCCGCAAAGCAGGTGAGGTTGAGCAGGAAACGACGCTTGTCCTCATCCGAGCGGATGCGCTCCAGAGAGAACACCTCATCCGTCCAGCGCCGGCAGAACTCCGCCTTGCGGCGGATCGAGGGGATGTTCTCGATGGCGGCGAAGGCCTGCGCACGCCGCTCCTGATCCGGCACATAGTTGTCCAGCAGCGTGAGGTAGAACTGAATGTGCAGCGCCTCCTCGTAGAGCTGGCGCGAGAGGTACATTCGAGCCTCCGGCGCATTGATGTGCCGATACAGGCTGATCACCAGGTTGTTGGAGACGATCGAGTCGCCGGTGGCAAAGAAGGCGACCAGCCGCTCGATGAGGTGCCGGTCGGCGGGCGACATCCGCTGGCGCAGATGGCCCAGATCGATCTGGAAGTCGATCTCCTCCACCGTCCAGGTGTTCCTGATGGCGGCCCGGTACATCTCGTAGAACCGCGGATAACGCATCGGCCGCAGCGTCAGGTCGAAACCCGGGTTGAGCAGCTGCCGCCCTGGGGAGGGGCCGCCCTCGGCTGCAATGGTGGCGGCGCTCACTGGCAAGCCTCACAGGTCTGGGGATTCTCGAGCGAACAGGCGACGGCTCCGGCGTCCGCGACGGTCGGCTGCACAGTAGTCTTGGCGATCGTCGTCGCCGGACGCGAACGCAGGTAGTACGTGGTCTTCAGACCGCTTTTCCAGGCGTACATGTACATGCTGGAGAGCTGGCCGATGTTCGGGTTCGCCATGAACAGGTTCAGCGACTGGCTCTGATCGATGAATGCGCCCCGGCCGGCGGCTGCATCGATCAGCGCGCGCATCGGCAGCTCCCAGGCGGTGCGATAGATCGCACGCAGCTCCGGCGGCAGCTCCCTGAGGGTCTGTACCGAACCGTCGGCGAGCTTGATCGCGTTGCGCATCTCTTCGTTCCACAGCCCCAGTTGCTTGAGCTCCTCGACCAGGTAACGGTTGACCTGCAGGAAGTCCCCCGAAAGCGTCTCGCGCTTGAACAGATTCGAGACCTGCGGCTCGATGCACTCGTAGCACCCGGCAATCGAGGCGATGGTCGCCGTCGGCGCGATCGCGATCAGCAGGCTGTTGCGAAGACCGTGTGCCTTGATGTCCTCGCGCAACTCGTTCCAGCGCTGCTCGTCACTGACGCCCACGCCCCAAGCATCGAACTGCAGCTCGCCCTGGGCCGCGCGCGTGTCCGGAAAGGCAGCGTGCGGTCCGTGCTCCCGCGCCAGCTCGACCGAAGTCCGCAGCGCCTGGAAGTAGATTTCCTCGGCGATGCGCGTCGAGAGCGCTCGGGCGCTCGCGCTGTCAAAGGGCATGCGCAGCCGGAAGAAGACATCCTGCAGCCCCATCACCCCCAGACCGACGGGACGCCAGCGCATGTTCGAGGCGCGGGCCGACCCGATGGGGTAGAAGTTCAGGTCGATGACACGATCGAGCTGACGCACCGCGATATCGACCGTGTGGGCCAGCTTCTGAAAGTCAAATGCCCGGGCATCGACGTGCCGCGCCAGATTGATCGAGCCGAGATTGCAGACGGCCGTCTCTCCTGCGCTGGTCACTTCGAGAATTTCGGTGCAGAGGTTGGACAGGTGCACGGTGTTGCCCGGCCTGGCCGTCTGGTTGCAGGCGCGATTGGACTTGTCCTTGAAGGTCATCCACCCGTTACCGGTCTGCGCCAGCACACGCATCATCCGCGCGTAGAGATCGCGAGCCCGCACGCTCCTTTTCGCGAGGCCCTGAGCCTCCGCCTGCACGTACGCCTCATCGAAAGCCGCACCGAAGAGGTCCGGCAAGTTGGGAACATCGTGCGGGTCGAACAGCGACCAGGTCGCATCCGCTTCCACCCGCCGCATGAACAGATCCGGAATCCAGTTCGCCAGGTTCAGATGGTGGGCTCGCCTGCCCTCGTCGCCGGTGTTGTCACGCAGCTCCAGGAAGGACTCCACATCCGCATGCCACGGCTCCAGATACACGCATGCGGCACCCTTGCGCTTGCCGCCCTGATTGACGGCCGCCACCGAGGAATCGAGAGTCTTCAGCCAAGGGACGACTCCGTTGGACAAGCCGTTGGTCGAGCGGATCAAGGCACCTTCCGCGCGCACACGGTGCCAGGCGACTCCGATGCCGCCGGAGAACTTGGACAACTGCGCCACATCCTTGTACTTGTCGTAGATCGCCTCGAGTGAGTCCTCGGGTGAGTCGAGCAGGAAGCAACTCGAAAGCTGCTCATGCCGCGTACCTGAATTGAACAGCGTCGGCGAGCTCGCGATGTAATCGAGATTGGAAAAGAGTGAATAGAGATCGATTGCCTCCGCCACCGACGGGGTGAGGGCTACGGCGACGCGCATCCAGAAATGCTGCGGCGTCTCGATGACGTGGCGTCGCGTCGGATGCTTCAGCAGATAGCGATCGTAGAGCGTGCGCAGCCCGAAATACTCTATCTCGTGGGTCCGATCGGGCACGATGGCATCATTGAGCTTGCGGGCGTGCGACTCCACGAAGCCCAGAACGCGCTCGTTGATGAGTCCCACATCGAATCCCACGCGGATCGACTGGGAGAATGAATAGACGCCCAGGCCTTGAACTTCCTTGTCGATGAACCCGCTCAGCAAGCGGCCCGCGAGCTTCGAATAGGCCGGCTCCTCGAACATGAACGAGGCGGCGGTGCGAATCGAAAGCTCGTCCAGCTCGCGTGTGGTCGCCCCGTCGTAGAGCCCGGCGATGGTCTTGAGGGCAACACGCATCGGGTCTATATCCGTGAGACCTTCACAGCAGCGGGTCACCGCGCGAACGATCTTGTTCACATCGACCAGCTCGCGGGCACCGCTGCGCTTGGTCACCGCCATCTGAGTGCCTGCGGCCGGAGGTGGGGTCAGTCGAAATGCGCTTTGATCCGGTGTCGGGGCAAAAGACACGCCGGGATTGGGTGCGACAGGATCCGCCGTGAGATTCATGACCATTGTGATTCCCCCTGCGCAGGACTCGCATGAGGATCGGAGGAAATGCTGCCGCCGCACGAAGCAAGCGCATCATTTCCGGCCGCTCCAACCGCGAGAGCCCGATAGCCGTGCACCGCGCTCATGCGCGATGGCCGCGGCAGGTCTTCGGGCTTCTGGGCCGGAAGCGCTCATCGAGCGCTTCGATCTACTGGATGCCGCTTCCCGGGCGCTTGGCGCCCAGTGCTGGAGGCATCGTTCGTTCCCAGTTACCGCTGCGGGACAGCTCCGGAATAGCCTGAGGCATCACCGGATTCCCTTTTGAGCCTACCCCTTGGGGTCGGCACCGCTGGCGAACACAAGATATGGTGGTAGCGGGGGGCCTGTCAATTGAGTTCTCTTCCGGTCCAGGATCCGAACCTCTAATGGCCGATTCGTACCCGGCTGGCGCCCGCAAGTGCACGTCATTTTGTTCGTAGCGCGACAGTGACAGGCACGCGCGCAGCTCGAACAGCAGGCAGAAGCCCACTGATCACACCCATGCCGAGCGCCCAGCCAATGCCCAATGCGGCCAGGTAAGGCGTAACCGCAAGGTGAAAGCTGAATTCGAGGAGGCTGGAGGAAAGGCCGTTGAAGAAGAGCCACGCAAGTCCCGCGCCGATCAACGCACCGGGAATGGCCAGAAGAATGGCCTCTGATAACGTGGATGCAATGATCGGCGCGCCGGTGAATCCGATGGCGAGCAGCGTAGCGTGTTGCCGCCGGCGGCTGTCCACGAGCGCGTAAAGGGAATTGGCTGCACCGATGGTGGCTGCCACGGCCAGTACGGCGGCAACGAAGTAGCTGACAAAATTCAGCAGTCCGTTGACTTGCTGCTCCGTGGCCTCAGCCAGCTCCGCTTCGTGCTCGACTCTCACCGGCAGCTGCGGATTGCTCTTGATCGCGTTGACGAGCTCATCAAAAGCCGCCGGGGACTGCAGCATGACGTTGACTTCGTTGTAGCTGCTGCGCCTGAAGGCGGAGAGAACCGAGTTCGCATCCGCGTACACGAAGCAGCTCCCTGTCGTGTGCCCGAGGTCGAAGTTCCCGACGACGAGCCATTCGCCGCCTCCTATGAGCTGCTCGTTTCCCACGCTGAAATTCTGGTACCGGTGCGCGCAGTAGTTGCTCGCAATGATCTCGGGCAAGCCGGGTCGAAACATGCGGCCGGCGGTCAGATGCAGCTCGGGTGCGTAGTCGGTGAGACCCGCGCCCGCGCCGATCATGGGAAATCCCACTGCATTGCCGGAATCCTTCCGCCTGGCTTGCACGTACACCGCCACCTCCGGCACCGCGATCGGCTGCCCACGCGAATTGCGTCGTATTCCGGGCAGGTTCGCGATGAGCTCTGCCTGGTCCTTCGGCATGTTGCTCCGACCGGGCTCGACAGCGTCGACGTTCAGCACGCTCGCCCGGTCGGGGCGTACATTGCCCATCGCTGCCCGCCGGGCTCCGACACTCATGGCCAGCATGGAGACCAGCACCCCTACGGCGCACGTCACGCCGATAACGGTAGTACACGCCAATCCCAGACGCTGCAGCAGGCCGAGCAGGTTCATGCGCAGGAGCATTCCCAGCTGTTTGAGGAAATCCATGCGTTGCCTACTGCTCTTCCGCCAGGGCATCGACGATGTTCAGCCTTGCCGCGCGCAGGCCAGGGAGGCTCACGCTGATGAGGGCCACGAGCACGGCTCCCAGGATGCCAAAAACCATGATCACCATCGGCATCGAGAGTCCGGCGATGTACTTCGCCGCAAAGGGAAACGTAATCCAAGCCAGCGCGAGGCCCGCCAGCGACGCGGCGATACATATCAGTATCGACTCGGTCGCGATGAGGAGAAACACCGTCCGGCTGTCGAATCCGAGCGTCTTCAGGACAGCGAGCTCGGGCGTGCGCTCGCGGACGGCCTGCATCATCATCGTGGCCGTCGAGAACACCAGAGCCACCAGCACCGCGCTCAAGATCGAGCGAATGGCAAAATTCAAATCACCGAGCGAGCGCAAGTCCTCCTGCGCGGACTCGCGGAATGATTCCGTGTGTGTCGGGCTCGCAGAGTTGGCGAACGCGTGATCTATCGCATCGCTCACCGCGGCCGCCTGCTTCGGGTCCGACGCGACCGCAAAGAAGTGGCCGACCGTGCCCTTGTTCAGCGCCCGCGCCTCATCGATATAGGAGTAGTTGGCAAACACATAAACGCCATGGTCTCGGTTGTTGAACGTGACCATCCCGACGATATCGAAGGTCCAGGTTGCCGATCCGTTGGTCTGAAGCGTGCTCGAGGTGAGGGGCACTTTGTCCCCGACATGCCATCCGTATTTCCTGCCGATGTCTGCGGTGATCAATATGCCGGTTCGAGTTTTGCGCAGGGCCGCGAAGGCCTCGGGTTGAGCAATGAGCTCCTCCGGGAGCAGCGTGCGCATCAAATCGGTCGGCTCGATACCCAGCACATACACGACCTGAGTCGGTTTCTGGTAGAACGCGAGTATGCCTTGATTGAACGACACCGCTTTCACGCCAGGAACCGACTGAAGGCGACTCAGGTCGGCCATCGGCAAGGGGGGCTCGCCGTACACCGCGGGGCCGACATAGAGCACGTCCGCGGGAGTGTTGGCGATGGCCCTGTCCATCCCGGTCTTCATGCCCTGCAGAACGCCGAACAGGGCGAAGGCCACACAGACCTGCAGAAAAATCAGCGTCGTTCGTATGGGCTTGCGCCAGATGCCGTACCAGAGGAGCGGCAGGAACTTCATGCGGCAGTCCTGCCGTGCAGGCACATCCCAAGTCGGTACGGAGTTGCCCAGGCCGCCGGCGGGATCAGCAGGAAGGTAAACCCAAGAGGCCCTCGCCGCGCTTTCACGGACATCCCCACTTCTCTTCGTCGCTCAGGCAGTCAGCGCCACCTACGACCGGAATCGAGACGAAAGAGTTCCGAGCTATCCCTATTCCGACACCCGTACGGACCGAGGTATCGGGTCAGAGAGTTCGAGCCCTCTCCGTGTCAAACATTTATATTTAATTATCAATATATTATATCGATATTGCAGATTCAATCGAGACAATGGTGAGCGGAATGACTTCGCGCTTGTTTCTTCGGTAGACCCTGAAGTCCTCGCGATCGACTGTAATCACGGGGAGCTTGGGGTGCAGCTCGCTCATGCGAGTGAGGCACAAATCAGCCGGTTCCGGCTTTCGATCCGCGTCGCGCGCTTCGCAAGACCTTGCAACTGCAGCAGATGCTTCGTGCAGTCGAACGCCAACGCTATGAACCCGTCGCTCACCATGTCGGTAACGGCTGAAAATTGACCGCACTCAGAACGCCCACGCCACGGGTGGCGCTGTCCTCGAGGGCGGGTCCAGCGCACCATGCACCACGGGCGTAATGGATCAGGAGGAGAGCGGCATGGCGATGCACACTGACACGATGAAGGCGGCGGCGATCGATCGCTTCGGCGGGCCCGATGAGTTCGGCATCCATACGCTTTCGGTTCCGCAGGTGGGGCCGGATGAGGTGCTCGTCCAGGTGGATACAGCCGGCGTCGGTGAGTGGGATCCCTGGGTGCGGGAGGGAGAGTTTGCGCAGATGACGGGGAAAAAGCCGGAGTTTCCATACGTGATGGGAGCCGATGGTGCCGGGACCGTTATCCGGGTGGGCAAGAACGTGAAGAAGTT
>Ga0207707_10005421_pt1 | contig 11152 bp, 13 predicted proteins | sample KBSC83BmetaG_FD_184336 | JGI IMG/M metagenome (GOLD analysis project Ga0207707, IMG submission 184336) | Corn rhizosphere microbial communities from Kellogg Biological Station, Michigan, USA - KBS C8-3B metaG (SPAdes) (version 2) | ecosystem: Host-associated > Plants > Roots > Rhizosphere ... | reverse complement strand
CCCGATGGAGCCGCCAGATTGCGATTATCTTGTCTGTGAATCGACTTACGGTGACCGGCTTCATTCGAGCGAATCGCCTGCCGATCAGCTTGCACGAATAATAAACGACGCCGTCGGTCGCGGCGGCCCGATCCTGATCCCGGCATTTGCGGTCGGACGTACGCAGGAGGTCTTGTACATCATCCGTGAACTGGAAGAGGAAAAACGCATTCCCGTCCTGCCGGTCGTCGTTGATTCGCCGATGGCTGCGCAAGCGACACAGGTCTACAACCGCTGGCGCGAGGAACACGATCTGGAGTACGCGTCGATCCTTGCCAAAAAGCGTCACCCGCTGAGAACGACCTCGATGAGCACCGCGTCGTCAAGAGAGGAGTCAAAGCGTCTAAATCATATGCACGGCCCAAGGATCATTGTTTCGGCTTCCGGAATGATGACAGGCGGCCGCGTTTTGCACCACGCGATCCGCGTCTTGCCCGACGAGAAAGCAACCGTCGTTTTTGTCGGCTACCAGGCTGCCGGAACGACCGGGCGGCGGATCGAGGACGGAGAGCGGGAAGTCAAGATAATGAAGAATTGGGTGCCCGTGAAATGTCATGTTGAACGGGTCGAGGGTTTTTCGGCACACGCCGATTGGCAGGGGATCTTACGATGGCTGAGCGGCCTTCACAGACCCCCCAAGACCGTATTTCTGACGCACGGTGAGCCGGAAGGTGCCAGCGCAATGGCCGAACACATTCACGAACGGTTTGGCTGGAACGTTCATGTCCCTGCTTTCGGTGAAACCGTACCGCTAACTTGAGTAAAAGGCGAACCAACTCAAACCGATCTGAGAATGTATGGAGTTACTCATATCTGAGACACTCGATCGGGTCGAGCCGCGCGGCACGCATGGCTGGGAAAACGCCGAAAATGAGACCGACTCCGACCGATGTGAAGAGACCCGCTAGGACCGCCCAAAGAGGGACCTGCGCAGGGATCGAAGGAATAAGCAGGAGAATTAGGTTGCTGATGCCGATCGCGATCACAACTCCTAAAACGCCACCAAAAAATGTGAGCGTCATGGCCTCGAGCAAAAACTGAAGGACGATAGCACTTCTGGTCGCGCCCACGGCTTTGCGGATGCCGATCTCTTTTGTCCGTTCTGTAACCGAGACGAGCATGATATTCATCACGCCGATGCCGCCGACGAGCAGGCCAAGGCATGAGATCGCGATCGCTGCCAAACCCACGCCGCCCAAAATCCCGTCAAATTGAGCTATGAAACTATCCGCCGTCTTTACATCAAAATTGTTCGGCTCGTCGGATTTTACGCCGCGTCGCTGGCGCAAAATGCCCTCGATCTCCTGTTCAGCGTCGTTAAGCTGCCCCTCTTTTGCCTGAATGATCAGAAGCAGTTCACCGCGTTCCGGTGCTTCTTTTCGAGCCGTGCGGTACGGAAGGAAAACCTTTTGATCTTCTTCGTTCTCGCCAAAAAAGCCTGACTTTCGTTTCTCGAGAACGCCGATGATCTCCCATGTAGAGCCGTTCATCCGGACAACTTTGCCGACTGCTTCATCCTGACTATCCGGGAAGAGGGCCTCGACAACATTGACGCCGACTACGAGAACTTTTCTGCGCTGGAGGTTATCCGCCTCACTTATAAAGCGGCCTTGACGAAGCACGAGATTCGTCATTTGCGCATAGTTCGGCATCACCCCATCGGTATGGCCCCAGCGATAATTCCTGCCTTCGTAGACTAGATTGTCGTCGAATTTGCCGCCGAACGATCCGATGCCCGGTGCGACCTCGGTTATGTCCTCGACGGCGCTCGATTGCGAAAGGATGGCGTTTGCGTCGTCGTCCGTCAGCGGTTTGCGGTTACGTTCATCGCGGTTACGCGGCCCAAAGCCGGTAGAAAGATGAAACGCATAAATGTTGTTGGTCCCGTATTCTTCGACGATAGAGACTATCGACTGCCGCATTCCCGTGAGGATCGACGCAACAACGATCGCAGTCATAACACCGACAACGATGCCGAGAACGGTCAGGAATGAACGGAACTTATGCCCAAGCACCGACTCAAGCGCCATTGCCAGGACTTCTTTTGGTAGTGATGCTGACAGGGCCATAACTAAGTCTTGGCCAATGCGACGATTGGGTCGAGTCGAGCCGCCTTCCACGCCGGATACAGGCCTGCGATGACACCGATGATGCTTGAAACGGCGACCGACATGACGACGTAGCCAGGCGTGATCGTCATTGTCATCGTGAGCAAATATCCAACGAGCTGCGTCGCACCGAGCGCCAGTACCAGCCCCAGAATCCCGCCGATAATGCACAGGAGCGCTGATTCGATCAAAAACTGAAGCAGGATCTGGCTCCGAGTCGCACCGATCGCTTTTCTAAGACCGACCTCAAATGTCCGCTCGGTCACGGATACGAGCATAATGTTCATCACGACGATGCCGCCGACGACCAAAATGATCATGGTGATCGGAATGACTACCGTCGCGATGGCGCCGGTGAACTGGTCCATCTGCGAAGTGAATTCTTCGGTATTTACGAGTCCAAAAGTGTCAGGTTCGCTGCCGACCAACTGTCGTTTGTTTCGTAGCAGGAGACGAGCTTCGTCGATCGCCTGTTGAAACGACTCCCTGTCTTTTGATTTGCCGTGTAATTGCAATCCGCCCGTCCGCGAGAACATCTGGGCGTACAAGGGCAGCGGCATATATAAATGCCGGTCCATCGAATTGCCCAGAAATGAGCCGCGTTTCTCTTCAACGCCGATGACCTTAAGCGGGATACCGCGGACCTTTACGGATTGCCCGATCGGCGAGCCAACCGGAAAAAATTTCTCCGCAACGTCCGAGCCTATCACGCACACCGGGGCTGAGCGAATCACCTCTTCGGCAGTCATAAAGCGACCTTGTTCGATGGTCTTGTCTTCAATAACGTCGAAGTTCGCGGTTATGCCCTGTATCTGGGTGGAGGGCAATTCGATCCCGTTTTGGCTGAGATCGGCATTGCTGATCATCTCAGCCCCGACCTCGGCGCAACTCCTGCAGTTAGCCCTGACGTACTCGTACTCATCCCAGAGGAGGTCCTTATTTCGGCGATTTGCCGCCTCGAATTCGTCGTCCGACATATGACCCATGAAGGCCATCCGCGTGATCATGAAATGGTTTGCGCCCAAAACCTTGCCGACGCGGTCGATAACGTACGTTTTTAGCCCTGAAATGGAAGCCCCGACAACGACGACCGCCGCAACACCGATAATTATTCCAATAAGGGTCAGAAACGCTCGCAGCTTGTGCTCGAGGATCGACTTAACGGCGATCCAGAAAGCATCTGTGTAAAAGGAATAAAACTGCCGCATTTGTTTGGTTAGAGTGCGCGGTTTATCGCGTAAAACGAGCTGAAGCTCGCACTCTTAACTGAAGACAAAGGTGCAAACGTTTCATCCACCGAAAATGTTCAGAAAAAAGATTCCGTTCAGCAGAATTGTCAATAAAAATGGCCGTTTGTTATACTTTCACCTTGTTTTTAGCCTCGTTTTACGGAGAAAAATTAATTGAGCGTCCTCGTAGACAAGAACACGCGCCTGCTTGTACAGGGCATAACCGGTAAGGAAGGGACATTTCACACATTGCAGATGGTCGACTACGGCACGAACGTTGTCGGCGGAGTCACGCCGGGCAAAGGCGGCTCAACCCATGAGAAAATCCCCGTATTTAATACGGTCGCCGAAGCCGTCAGAGAGACGGGGGCGAATGCGTCTGTGATCTATGTGCCGCCGGCATTTGCAGCCGACGCCATTATGGAAGCAGCCGACGCCGGAATGCCGCTGGTCGTCTGTATTACCGAAGGAATACCAGTCGAGGACATGGTCAAGGCGAAAGAATATTTGGATGACCGTCCGACGCGCCTTATCGGCCCGAACTGTCCAGGCGTCATCTCGCCCGGCAAATGCAAGATCGGTATAATGCCCGGCCATATTCACAAAGAGGGCCGCATTGGCGTCGTTTCACGCTCGGGGACCCTGACCTACGAAGCGGTCGGGCAACTTACGGCGCTCGGCCTCGGCCAGTCGACGGCGATCGGCATTGGCGGCGATCCGATAATCGGCACGACGCATACGGACGCTCTGAAATTGTTTCAAGCAGACGATGAGACCGATGCCATTGTGATGATCGGCGAGATCGGCGGCACGGCCGAAGAAGATGCTGCCGGATATGCCAGGGATAACGTCAAAAAGCCGATCGTCGCGTTTATCGCAGGACAGACCGCGCCGCCGGGACGCCGCATGGGCCACGCCGGTGCGATAATCTCGGGCGGAAAGGGAACTGCGGCCGAAAAGATGAAAGCTCTTGAATCTGCGGGAATACGCGTGGTAAAATCGCCTGCCGACATCGGCAGAGCGGTTCAAGAGAGCCTCCAGCGATCCGCAAATCCCTAAAAGCTAAGGAAGTACAAAGCCCACTCATGAAAGTCAACGATCTGTTTTTCTGGTTCTTTATCACCGGCGGATTTCTTACTGCCGGTCTCGGCGTGATCCATTTCCTTTCGGGACAGAGCGCGCTCGCGACCGACGGCCAGAACTATTCGATATTTGTCCAGATCTTTCTCGGAGCCGTGGTAGCCATCTACGGCATTCGCAAATACTGCGAAGGCGACCGAGCTCGCGAATAGCTTTTCTCAACGTGTGCTACCAGCACCGCCCCAGCGCGCTACCAGGACGGTGGTTAGGGAGGGGTCAGTTTGCGTTCTGTGGACGGTCCGGCGACATCGCCTATTCTGATTTTGCTTACCGGCAGGCACGGGTGCATCATAGTGCCGATGACACCGCCCTTTATGCGACCATCCTATCGCATACACATGTCGCTTTTCGCGGTGTCTATCGTGACCCCAAATATATGGTAGACGCATCCTTTATTCATCGCTGGTTTGACGAGGTGTGGAATGGCAAGAGTGAATCGGCCGTGGATGAAATGTTTGCCGAGGACGGCATCGCCCATGGGCTGACCGATCCGGAAGGCAATGAGGTCCGCGGACCGGAAGGATTTAAAAGACTCCATCGACAGTTTGTTGAGGCGTACCCCGATCTGCGGATCATCGTGGAGGACACGGTTGTCGAAGGCGACAAGATCGCGGCCCGCTGCCGCGTGACTGGCTCGCATCTCGGCCACAGCCTCGGCGTTGCTCCGACGAATGGCCCGGTGGAGTTTACCGGGATGACCATCGTCCGCGTTCGCGACGGCAAGATCACCGAAGCCTGGAACGAATTCAATTTCATGGAAATGTACCGGCAACTCGGCGCGCTGAAGTTAGAACTGGAGTAAGTTTCTAAAGCTCAGATAGCTCTCTTAGAGAACGTTCCGTCACGCAAAAATACGTGTGCCACCCCTCCGACGTCCACCCCGCTCGCAGATGCTGCGGCGGGCCCCGGCTTCGTAAGGAGGGGAGCTTAAAGAATGAAATTTTCACATTCGTTTCGTGTCGCGGCCGAAGACATCGACGAGCAGGGACATGTGAACAATGTGGCCTACCTTCGCTGGATACAGGACGTAGCGGTTGCCCATTGGTTCCACGCCGCGACGCAAGAGCCGCAGGCGAAATTTGCCTGGGTAGTTGTCCGCCACGAGATCGATTACAAGAGACAAGCCTTTCTAGATGAAAAGATCACCGTGACCACGTGGATCGGCGAGTGGACAAAAGTGACCTGCGAGCGGTTTACCGAGATCGCCCGCGGCGATGAACTGGTTGTACAAGGAAGAACCGTCTGGTGCATGCTCGACCGCGAAACAGCCAAACCGGCTCGGATCGCATCAGAGCTGATCAAGCGGTTTGTTTGAATTAAACGATAGACCTCGTTGTGACCGAGGGAACACTCTTACGACTAGACTCTACATATTATTTGCAATTGCAGCTTTCGCCAGCCTCCCGGTCGGCGCTCAAATTACAACAATTCACGGAGTGGTCACCGATGAAAACGGCGCGGTGGTTTCGGGAGTTCACGTAACGGTTCGGTCCGATGCCGGGATCGAGTTCGAAACACGCACCAACGATCTGGGCGCCTTTTTAGGGACTGTTAAAACAAGAATAGTCTCCATTGAGATCAGCGCTGATGGTTTTCTTAAACGACAACTGAGAGATTACCAGCTTCCAAATTCTTCAATTGTAGATTTGGGAACCATCGTTATTAAGGTCGGCCAACCTATCATCGACCTGGCCCCTGTACCAGAAGGCCCGCCAGTCGAAATTCGCGAATCCTCAGCATCGTCAGAAATTCAGAACAGAAAGCCCGCGTTCAAGCCATATAAGGAAACGGTCAGTGGCTTCTCTCTCGCTGCCACGGTCACGCTGACGGGGATTGTTTACGATCCTGTCGGCGCCGTTGTTCCAAATACGCCTGTTGTGGCAAAAGACTCTAGAGGCCACATCTTTAAGGGAATAAGCGGTAGCAATGGAACCTACCAAATAAAACTGCCGATAAATGCGAATCCATGGAAAGACGGAGTGTCTACCTACGAAGTTTCGGCCGGCAAAGAGAACTACGGATTCAAGCGGACGATCGTCAAGAATCTAAAGCTCGCTGCTTCGGAGACCGGTGTCATGAGACTTGACTTAGTTCTTGTGCCTCTGAAGGTAAGGCCACGTAAGTATCGAGGTGCGCGTCGGGGTATCTACTTATGAAAGGGGCAGAGGCAGGCTAAACTTTGCACATGAAAAACGGCGTTATCGAGATAGATCCAGAAAAGCTGAGCGGAACGCCGGTCTTTGCGGGTACTCGTGTTCCCATCCAAAACCTTTTCGATTATCTTGAAGGCGGCGACACACTCGAAAACTTTCTTGAGGGATTTCCCCCGGTCACGCGTGAACAGGCTATCGCCGTCGTCGAAATGGCGGAGGCGCCGCTTGTGAAGAAAGTCACCGCGAATTGAAAATCCTTCTGGACGACTATCTCGTCGTGTCTAATCTTTTTCATCCTCCTGAAAGAAAAACTGTGCGGCGACGGTTTTGTCGGTGAACCAGGCCTTTTCGTTGCTAAAGATGAAAGTGTATCGACCGCGAGGCAGTGCTACTGAGACTTTCTCTTTGTCGACGCAAAAGCATTCATGCCAGATATGGCCGCTGGTGTCGATGATCCGAAAATCTACATCGTGCGAGTCGCCGTAGATGACAAATCCGCCGGTCAGCTTGCCGTCTGCATCCAGGGATAGCGAACGACGCTCGACATTTCCTGCCGGGATCTCTATCTTTTCGTCGAGGACCTCGCGTTTGGGTTTTGGTGTCGGAACCGGTGTCGGCGTCGGCGTGGATGGGGTCGCTGTTACAGTCGGTATTGGCGAAGCGGCGTTACCCGAGCTTGACGAGTTTCCTCCTTCGGCCGAATGCTTCCCGGCCAAATACATTCCAAGGCCGACGAGAGTTATCAGCATACCCGCAGCCAGCACGCAGACAGCGATGGTAATTGGCACCAGCCATTTGCGCGGCTTGGGCAGCGGCCGCGCCGCACGTATAAGGGTCTGATCTTCATCGATCGGCTGTACTTGCTCGACCGGGCCCGTAAAGCTAAAGCTCGCGACGGGCTTCGAACAGTTCGGACAGATCACATCCTCATCCGAAAGTTCAGTTGCGCATTGAGAGCAGTACATCGCCTCGCTTTTTCCTCAGCAAATTCTCTCTCACGTTGTACCACGCGCTCGATCACTTTCCAACAGACCGATTCTCAGCTATACCAGAGTTGTTAGAAGAAGCTGGGGAATATCGCGGCTCGATAAAGGAGGGTTATGTCATCGGGCTGAGCCGGTTTGAGGCAAATGAAGGTAGCCGTGAGTCTGAACCCACGGCTACAACCTTAAGTCTCGCTGATCTTCGATCAGTTCGCGCAGTTCGCAGCTATGCTCTAAAGGACGCTACCGCGAAATACACGAAGTAACAAGAACCACGCACTTGGCTAGCTAGTCGCTCCCGGCGACCGTTACCTTCCCGAACAGCCCGTCTTCCTCATCGTTTGGACCGGCAGCGAAGAACATTTCGTTTGTACCGGCCCCATTTATGCCGTTACCAAATCCAATACCCCAGAGACCTTTTGTTTCGGCCTCCTGAATGCCGCCGTTCAGGACCAACGGACTGCCATTGGTGTCCGTCAATTGGCCGAGAAAAGCGCCCGTTGCCGGATCGAAAGCATTTACGTGACTGTCACCAAAATTGCCGATCAAAACGTCGTTTGAGAATTGACCGAAGTTGGCGGGTGCGATCGTCGCACCGATCGGAGAGTTGAGCAGCCCGCGCGTCGCGAACCGACGAATAAAGTTGCCATTCGTGTCATATTCGTCAATAAAACCGTTTCCGACGCCAGCAACATCATCCTCACGGTCCTCATCCTGTTTGGCGTACGTGACAAACAGCGTTCCGCCAAAGTTTTTAACGCCGAATGGTGCGAAGTCGCTCGGGATAGCGTCCGCCCCGGTCGTCGGATCGACAAACGCGTTCGCTCCGAAATGCACGAGGTTAAAGCTCGAGTCAAAAATGTCGACCACGCCGTTATGAAAATCCGTCGCGAAAATAAATGTTCCCTGCGAGTTCGTTCCCAAGGCCAGCAATTTGAAGATCGCGTCGTTGCCGGACTGGTCCGCAGCGATCACGGCGTGGGCGACATTTATTTCCGGGTTCCAACCGGCTATCGTGCCGTCCTCAGTCGAGAAGAGCAGTGTGGCCGGCGCACTCTTGCCGTGATCGGTGATCACAAATCCGGATGTGTCGTTGCTGACGACACCATTCGGCGTTGAGGTTCCACCGCCCGTTGGAGTGGGAATGATAATATCTGCGCCGTCTCGTATGCCCTGAGCATTAAATAATATGCCTCGACCCGAGCCATTAGCAGCCACGCGGAATGTGCCGTCGGCGTTTTCCGCAAATCCCCATGGATTTGTAAGTTTCGGATCGACGTTCGGAGCCAATCCAGGAATATTGGAAGCCAGATTTGTCTGTACGTAGCCAGTTGCCGGGCCAAACTGTGATGATGTCGCCCTTTGCTTTGCATGCGCGTGCGATCTCGTGAATGCCGTAAAACCGATACCTGCCAGCGCGAGCAGGCAGATCATAATAGCGGTCCGACTTGTTTTTATTTTCATTTTCCCCTTTCTCCCTTTTTTGTTCTTGACTCAGTTCAGAATGCAGATCTAATGGGCCCGACTGGAAAATACGAGGAAAATTCCGCGAGACTAAATGCAGTTGCTTTTGTCCTTGTTTGTTTCCCTCTGACGGCTTACACAGATGTACCGGAGACCCAGACCCCTGAGGACCGGTGTCCGCTTTCGGTAAGCCCTTCAAAAATTTTCAGTTTGCAAATACCAGATTTTCGACCCAGTGGAACCGAAAGAAGTGATTGATCAGTCTGCTATCAGGCCATAAAAGTCGAAAACCTTTTGGGAGGCTTCAAAGTCAGAGATTGGAGATATTATTACGCGCTTATGTCCGATCCGGGTGTCGGCCAGCGTACATTGACACAATAATCTTTTGACTTATTGCGTAAATAGATTTTGTTCGAGGAGGCGCCGTGGCGGCGAAAGCATTGACGAAGTCGCCGCGTGCCGGATAGGCGGACGCCACGACCCTGCGCGTTCTGCTGCGGCGGGAACTAAAGGCCGAGATCAGAGGAAGTTAAACAGAGCGGAAATCGCGTGTACCCGTTTTCGCTCTCGCACTGTTTTTACTTTAGAAGCTTCTCATACTCGGCGTGTTTTCCGATCCAAAACCAGATAATGCCTTCGGGTTTATCCAGCCCTAGCGCTCGGTATTCAATGCCGACACGAACCGACCAGAGCTGTTTATTGTTTCCCACCTTTTTTAAATGCAGCGATGGGTGCCATGGGTCGAGTTTGAGAAGCCGATAATTCTTATCAGCAAGTTCTCGTATCTGCAAGGGAAGTTGTCGGTAGTGTCGCCAAAATCGCGGAAGCGTGAAATGGTTCATAGCGGACGACTAAGTCCCGCTTCATATTCGTTCTCGACCTCGGAAAGCAAGGCGTCGAGTCGGCCGGCCTCAAGATCATGTGCGATCTGCTGGTCCCAAAGGGCCGAGTAATGTTCTTCCATCCAGGTCATCAATTCTTTCATCTGGTCCGGCGAAAGTTCGGTTATCGCCGCTTCGATCTCCAGGATGCTCATGCGGAGATTATATCACCGATTTGCGCGTTCGATCAGCGGAAGCTCTCGCGCTTTTGTCCTTGCAGAATGACGATTCGCGCGGCGAGTGTGAAACCAGTTGCGAGTCGCCGTTTGCTAGAAAGTTCGGGTCTATATATCCTTTAAGTCGACTGCTTTCAACTGGACACAGACTATCAATGAGCACACTTACATTTGGGATCATCAAGCCGGACGCCGTTCGGGCGGGGAATGGCGGCAAAATTATCGACCGTATTTTACAGGCCGGATTCAATATCCGCGGGATGAAACTTATCCATCAAACTAAAAAGCAGGCAGAGGGATTTTACGCCGTTCATGCGGACAAGGGCTTTTACGAAGAGCTTACAGACTTCATGTCGAGCGGCCCGTGTGTCGTGCTGGCACTGGAAAAAGAGAACGCGGTAAAGGCCTGGCGCGATCTGATGGGAGCGACCAACCCGGCCGAGGCGTCAGAAGGGACGTTGCGAAAGGAGTTTGCGTCGTCGATCGGCGAAAATGCCGTTCACGGCTCCGACTCGGACGAGAATGCCGCTATCGAGATCAGCTACTTCTTCAGCAAACTTGAATTAGTTTGACGAAAACTGTATAAGAAATCCTAAGTTTTTCGCCTTAATCCATAAATGGCACCACGGTGCCTTGCCGTACCGGAACGTAAGCCCTTTTGGGACTTCACATCAGAGGAATTAGCAATGAAACGCTGCCCGACTTGCCAAAAGACGTTCGACGACAACCTGCGGTTTTGCCAGACCGACGGCACGCCGCTCGTAGCCGACGAAACGCCTGCCGATCCGTACAAGACGATGGTCGCCAGCAAGGAAGATATCGCTTCGGCGCTGAGGTCGACGAGCGAGCCTTCGAAACCGGCCGAACCGGCAAGCCCGTCGGCACCGCCCGCGGACGAAGAACCGCTGCAGATACCGTCTGAGCCGATGATCAGCTCGTCACCGGCATCCGAATTGAAAACCAGGCTCGCAACACCGCC
>Ga0207707_10005420_pt1 | contig 11152 bp, 9 predicted proteins | sample KBSC83BmetaG_FD_184336 | JGI IMG/M metagenome (GOLD analysis project Ga0207707, IMG submission 184336) | Corn rhizosphere microbial communities from Kellogg Biological Station, Michigan, USA - KBS C8-3B metaG (SPAdes) (version 2) | ecosystem: Host-associated > Plants > Roots > Rhizosphere ... | reverse complement strand
GCGCCACGCTAAAGGGCGCCAGGCAGATCGGCTTCACCGTTGTGTCGATTTCGGTGTCGCTCATCGCCGCCTTTATTCCCCTCCTGTTCATGGGCGGGATCGTCGGACGACTGTTCCGCGAATTTTCAGTGACGCTCGCCTTTGCGATTGCCATTTCTACAGTGGTCTCGTTGTCCGTTACGCCAATGATATGCGCGTATTTCGTGCGTCGACCGCCGAGCCGGGACGCAACCTGGCTCGACCGCCGGGTCGAGGGGCTCCTGTCACGCATAACCCGCTTCTACGACCGCACGCTGTCTTTCGCGCTCGAGCACCGTGCGCTCATGCTGATCGTCTTCGTCGCAACGATTGCGCTCACCATTGGGCTCTATATCAAGGTGCCCAAAGGCTATTTTCCGCAGGATGACACCGGGCTGATCTTCGGCGGAACTGAAGCCTCGACTGACATTTCTTTCGAAGCGATGAAACAGCTGCAGCAGAAAGCGATGGACATTGTGCTCGCCGATCCGGCGGTCGCAGGGCTCGGATCATCGGTCGGCGCGTCACCGTTCAACGCTTCGGTGAATCGCGGGCGCCTTTTCATCAGTCTCAAGCCGCTCAATGAGCGCGGCAATGTCACCACGCTGCAGGTTGTCGGGCGTCTGCGTACCAAGCTCAACCAGATCCCGGGCATCCGCGTATTCATGTTTCCAGCACAGGATCTGCGGGCCGGCGGACGGCAAAGCGATTCTCAATATCAGTTCACGCTGTGGAGCGCTGACATCGACGAACTGCAAAAATGGGTACCCCGCGTGGTCGATCGCGTGAAGCAGTTGCCCGGAATTGTGGACGTCACCACCGACCGCGAGCAAGGCGGCCTGCAGGCCAATATCAACATCGACCGGGCCGCAGCGTCGCGCTTCGGCGTGCGCGTGCAGGATATCGACAATGCGCTCAACAATGCGTTTTCGCAGCGCCAGATCTCGACCATATATGGCCCGCGCAACCAGTATCGCGTGATTTTGGAAGTCGACCCCTCTTATCAGCGCGATCCAACCGACCTCTCCCGTGTCTATGTCCCCGGCAATGGCGACGCCCAGGTACCGTTATCGGCGGTGACGCAGACAGAACGTGGTATCGCGCCCCTTGTCGTGAACCATCAGGGACAATTCCCCTCGGTGACCATTACTTACAATCTAGCGCCCAATACCGCGATCGAGGACGCCACTGGCGCCATCGAACGCGCTGTCGCCGAAATGCACATTCCCGACACCATTCACGCGGATTTCGCCGGCGATGTGCAGGCCTTCAAGCAAGCCGTCGGCGCGCAGCCCCTGTTGCTGCTGGCGGCGTTAGTCGCGGTCTATATCGTGCTCGGGATCCTGTATGAAAGCCTCGCGCATCCGCTGACCATCATCTCGACGCTACCCTCGGCGGGTTTGGGCGCTTTGCTGGCACTACAGGTTTCAGGCACCGAACTGTCGGTGATCGCCTTTATCGGCATCATTCTTCTGATTGGCATCGTGAAGAAGAACGGCATCATGATGGTGGACTTCGCTCTCGACGGTGAGAGACGACTGGGGCTGTCGCCGCAACGTGCAATTCACGATGCTTGCCTTGTCCGATTCCGGCCAATTCTCATGACGACACTATCCGCCATGCTCGGCGCATTGCCGCTGGTGATCGCCATCGGACCGGGTGCTGAATTGCGGCGGCCGCTCGGTATCACCATTATCGGCGGGCTTCTGGTATCGCAGGTGCTCACGCTCTACACGACACCGGTCATTTACTTGCTGCTCGACCGGCTGCACCGCAAGCTGGGCGGCGCGAACTTTTCTTTCATCCGCCGAGGCAGCCCGCCGTTACAACCTGCGGAGTAGAATCAGACGCCCAGATAACGGTGCTGGACGTCAGGCGCTGCGGCAAGCTCCTGAGATGAACCTTTCCACACCACGCGCCCGCGCTCGATCAGGAAATGCCGGTCGGCGACGCGCAATAGTGCGCCAACATTCTTGTCGATCACCAGGACCGACAGGCCTGATTCCTTCAGGCTGGCAAGGCAGCGCCAGATTTCGGCACGGATCAGAGGTGCCAGACCTTCAGTCGCCTCGTCGAGGATGAGCAGACGCGGATTGGTCATCAGTGCTCGGCCAATTGCGAGCATTTGCTGCTCTCCGCCGGAGAGTTGATTGCCCATACTGTCACCACGCTCGGCGAGCCGCGGGAATAGTTCGTATACCCTGGCGAGCGTCCAGCCCTCACCGTTACGTTTGGCCGCTGTCGCCGTCAGATTTTCGCGCACGGAGAGGTTCGGGAAAATCTGACGTCCTTCCGGCACAAGGCCGATGCCGAGCTGAGCGACTTTGTATGTCGGCAGGGTTCTGATCTCTTCGCCCATCAAACGAATGGCCCCGGCGCGGGCGGGCGTAAGTCCCATGATGGAGCGCACAGTGGTGGTCTTGCCCATGCCGTTGCGCCCCATCAGCGTGACCATTTCGCCGGGGGCGATGACGAGCGAGACGCCGAACAAGACCTGGCTGAGGCCGTAGCAGGTTTCGACGCCGTCCAGCGCGAGCACAGGTTCAGCCATGCACGGCCTCCTGCTCGCCGAGATAGGCGTCGCGGACCTGGGCATTGCGGCGGATGTCTTCGGGCCGGCCGGAAGCAATCATCCGGCCATAGACCAAGACCGTGATGCGGTCGGCAAGCGCGAAAACAGCCTCCATGTCATGCTCGACCAGCAGGATCGTCAGCTCTTTCTTGAGTTCGCGCAGCGTGGCAACCATGCGCGCGGATTCCTCAGGTCCGAGGCCCGCCATTGGTTCGTCAAGCAGCAACATGCGCGGTTTGGACGCAAGCGCCATCGCAAGCTCAAGTTGCCGATGCTCGCCGTGACTAAGTGCGGATGCCGGAAGGTCTGCACGCTCCTTTAAGCCCACCCGCGCGAGAGCCGCGCGCGCCGGATCGCGCAGCTCCGGTTCACGCCGCGCATTGCGCCAGAAATGAAAAGAATGACCAGCGCGCGCCTGCACCGCCAGCGCCACATTGTCGAGGACGCTCAAATCGAGAAAGAGCGACGTAATCTGAAACGAGCGCGCCAGTCCGAGCGTGCTGCGGGCGTGCATGGGTATCGCAGTGATATCGTCGCCCGCGAAATAGATGCGCCCGGAGTCGGGCCTGAGCTGGCCGCTGAGTTGCGCGATCAGCGTTGTCTTGCCCGCTCCGTTAGGCCCGATCACGGCATGCAATTCACCTTCGGGAATACGGAAATTGAGATCATCGGTGGCCACGATGCCCCCGAAACGCTTGGCAAGACTTTCCACGCGGAGCAAATCAGTCATGGTGCACCTTTTGGCGCACCTTGCCGAGAAGGCCGTCGATACCGCCGCGCGCGAACAGCACAACGAGCAACAGGAGCGGTCCGAGGATGATCTGCCAGTATTCGGTGATGCCGGAAAGCACCTCTTCCAGCACCAGCAGCGCCACCGCGCCGAACAACGGGCCGAATGTCGAGCCCATGCCGCCGAGCACGACCATGATGATGAGATCGCCCGAACGCGTCCAATACATCATTGCCGGGCTGACGAAATCGGTGTGATTGGCGAGCAACGCGCCAGAGAGGCCGCAAAGCGTGCCGGCAATGACGAAGCAGGTAAGTTTATAACGATAGGTTGGGAAGCCGATGGCGCGCATGCGCGTATCGTTCGACCGGGCGCCCTGAACCGCCAATCCAAAGCGGGAATTCACGATGCGCCAGACGAGGTAAATCGACGCAAAAAGCAGCGCGAGACAAAGGTAATAGAACTGCATCTTGTTCGACAGATTCAGCGGCGGGAAGAATTGGCTACGCTTCTCGATAGTCAGACCATCGTCGCCCCCATAGCGGGCAAGTCCTGCAACGATGTAATAGGCCATTTGCGCAAACGCCAAAGTGATCATGATGAAATAGACGCCGCGCGTGCGCAGACTGAGCGCGCCGATCACCAGCGCGAACAGCGCAGAGACCAGGAGCGCTACCGGCCATTGAACGAAACCACTTGTGACGCCTTCGTAGGCCAGAATTCCGACGGAATATCCGCCAATGCCGAGATAAGCGGCGTGACCGAAACTCATCATCCCGCCATAGCCGAGGATCAGGTTGAGGCTCACGGCTGCGAGGGCCAGGATCACGATGCGGGTAAACAGCGTGAGCAGAAAGCGGCTGCCGGTGAGCTCGACATAGACCGGAAGCAGCACAAGCGCGAGCAGCAACAATATGACAACGACTGCGCGTAGATTGAGCGTCCACGTCATTTGCTGCTCGCCGGAAACAGGCCTTCCGGCCGGATCACCAGGACGATCGCCATCAGCAGATAAATCAGCATGGAGGAGAGAGCCGGTGCAGCCGTCGCCGCCGTTTCCTTGGTGAAGGCGAGGCGCAACAGATCGGTGAAATAGGCGCGTCCGAGCGTGTCGATAAACCCGACAAGAATGGCAGCGACGAACGCGCCGCGGATTGAGCCTATGCCGCCAATAACAGTGATGACGAAGGCGAGGATGAGGATGTTCTCGCCCATGCCGATCTGGACGGTCAGGATCGGCGCCTGCATCAGTCCGGCAAGGCCCGCGAGCGCAGCGCCAAGACCGAACACCAGGGTGAACAGCAGTTTGATGTTAACGCCAAGCGCCCCGATCATTTCACGGTTCGACGCACCGGCGCGGATTAGCATGCCGAGACGCGTGCGCATGACGAGGACATAAAGAAACGCCGCAACCGCAAGCGATACGACAATGATGGAGAGCTTGTATGCGGAGTAATCGACGCCCGGCAGGATGCGAACTGAAGTATTGAGCCATGACGGCAACGGCAGGCTCATTCCGCCTGCGCCCCAGATCAGCCGCACCAGCTCATCGAAAAACAGTATGAGACCGAAGGTTGCAAGCACATGGTCGAGATGGTCGCGCCCGTAGAGCCGCCGCATGGCGATCACTTCCACCGCCATTCCAACGAGTAGCGTGGCGGCAAGCGCGAGCACGGCGCCGAGCACGAAGCTGCCGGTCCAGGCCGCAAACGTTGCGGCGAAATAGGCGCCGAGCATGTAGAGCGAGCCGTGCGCCAGGTTCACCAAATCCATGATGCCGAACACGAGTGTCAGCCCGGCCGCCAGCAGGAACAGCAGCAGGCCGAATTGAAGCCCGTTCAGGCATTGCTCGATAAAAAGCGTCATAACACGCCGATCGCGGATATTGGCGGGCCGATAAGCAAACGGCGGCAGCGTTCAAGCGCCGCCGCCGTCACGCGTTCAGCGCATGATCACTTCATGTGGCATTGGGTGACGAAACGATCCTGATTGTCCTCCACGATCGTCGCGACCGTCTTGAGCACGTAGTTGCCGTCTTGATCCTTCACCGGCTCCTGCAAATAGAAGTTCTGGATCGGGATGTGGTTGGTATTGAATTTGAAATTTCCCCGCACCGATTTGAAATTGGCCTTCTCCAGGGCTTTCTGAACCGCTACCTTGTCGGAAAGGTTGCCCTTGGTCGCGGCAACCGCCGATGCGACCAGGTTTGCAGCGTCATAGCTCTGCGCCCCATAGAACGACGGACGCAGTCCTGGGTACTTCTTGATGTAGTCGGCAACGAACTTCTTGTTCGCCTCGTTCGGCAGGTCGTTCACCCATTGCTGCGCACCCGGCACGCCAAGCGCGAGATCTTTCTGCAACGGCAGCGAAAGCTCGTCGATGGTGAACGCGGTGTAGAGCGGAATCTGGCCCTTGAGACCGGACTGCGCGTACTGGGTCAAGAACTGCACGCCCGCCTTGCCCGGATAAAATACAAAGATCGCGTCCGGCTTTTCCGCCTTGGCTTTCGCGAGTTCGGCGGAGAAATCGAGCTGGTCGGGCCACTTGGTCAGTTCCTGCCCGACAATCTTGCCTTTGAACGTGGACGCCACGCCGCCCAGCATATCCTTGCCGGCCGCGTAGTTCGGGCCGATCAGAAATGCGGTCTTCACGCCCTTCTGATTCATGTAGTGGCCCATGGCCTGCGGCGTCTGGTCGTTCTGCCACGAGGTCGAGAAGATGTACGGCGAGCACTGTTCGCCGGCGATCTGGTGCGGGCCGGCATTCGCCGTGATCAGGAAGGTCTTGGAGTCGACGGCGGACTTCATCGAGGCCAGCAATACGTTCGACCAGATATAGCCGACGATGAAATCGACCTTGTCCGACTCGATCAGCTTGTCCGTTTTCTGTTTGCCGACTTCCGGCTTGAAGCCGTCGTCCTCGTAAATCACCTCGACCGGCAGGCCGCCCATCTTGCGGCCCATGTGGTCGAGCGCGAGTTCGAACGAATTGCGCATGTCGTTGCCGATGACGGCAACCGGGCCACTGAATGTGCTGATGAAACCAATCTTTATGGATTTTTGCTGAGCCGAAGCGGGGCCCGCTGCGAGCAGCAGAGCGGCGCTTGCGGCCAAGAGTGCGTTACGCATGTCATCCTCCCAGGGGCCTTTAGGCCCTATTCCTTTTTGATAGTCTAATGTACCGGCAGATGCGCCAAAAGGTCCACCGTTGCCGCAGCGAACTATATTTCTGGCGGCACGCAGCGCGGTAAAATTCGATATCGCAGCTATTTCCGGCTCGCCGGCCATGCAGCAGCGGCCATTGACCGGCGCAGCGCCCCCCCGGCAGTCTAGCAGCCGGGGCACCCGACCTCGGGCCCACTGACAGGACGTTCAACCTTTGTCGAAGGCGCTCGAAAAAACCTATGACGGCATCATCATCGGCGCCGGCCACCACGGGCTGATCCTCGGCAGCTATCTTGCCCGCGCCGGCCTGGACATTTTGCTGGTGGAGCGGCGTCTCGCCTACGGCGGCGGATTGTGCACGCGAGAAGTGACGCTGCCAGGCTTCCATCACAATCTGCACTCGATCAACCATTTCCATATCAGCGAAACGCCGTGGTTCAAGGATCTGAATCTGGGCGCACGCGTGACTTACATCACGCCGCGCTATGAATTCGGCCAGGCGCATCAGGATGGTTCCGCACTGGTGCTTGGCCGCGATCTGGAGGAATCGGTCGCCAATATTGCGCGTTTCTCAAAAAAAGATGCCGCGACGTTCCGTGAATGGAACCGCAAGGCGGAGAAAATCACCGCGCAGATTTTCTTGCCCGAACGCTACGCGGAGCCATTGTCAAAAGCAGAGCGCGAATCGCTGCTGTCGCATACAGCGCTTGGCCGCGAATTCCTGGACGTTTCCAACCGTCAGCCGCTCGATGTCGTGCGCGAACTGTTCGAGAACGAGCATGTGCGCCTTTTGTTTCTGTTCAAGGTGTCCCTCTTCGGGACCTGGCTCGTCGATACGCTGTCGAAGTCGTCACCGATGGGTTCCGTGATCCGTGCTTTCGATCTCGAAAGCGGCTACCAGATCTGCCAGGGCGGGTCATTCAATCTCGCGCGGGGCTTGATGGAAGCCTTCATCGCCGCCGGGGGCACGTTCCAGCCGCAGGTCAATATCGACCACATCGTTATCGAGAATGGCCGCGCCACCGGGATTGAATTGGCCGACGGCCGTACTGTGCGCGCCAGACAGTTCATCGCTTCCACCCTCGACGTGCACCAGACATTTGAAGGCATGGTCGGACGCGAACAATTGCCAGCCGCGTTCCTGAAGAAGCTGGACGGATTCAAGTACACGGCATGGAGCCTGTTCGGTCTGCATCTGGCGCTCAATGAAAGTCCACGGTTCTCGGCGGAAAAATTCGATCCCAACATCAACCGCTCGCTGAAATGGAGCATCGGCGCCGAGACGATGGAGGACCTGTTCTCCGCGCATCAGGATGTGCAGGCGGGCCGCGTGCCGAAGATCGTGCAATTTGGCTCGGGACCTTTGAGCCTGCTCGACCCGACACAAGCGCCGCCCGGCAAGCACACGACATATTGCTGGCACGTGATGCCGCTCGATCCCGATCTGGGCGGAAGAAGTTACGAAAGTTTCAAGGACGAATTCTCCGACAAGATCATCGAATGCTTCGCCCGCTACTGCCCAAACATGACGGGCAAGAACATTCTCGGGCGCTACGTCTACACCGGCCGCGAATATGTGGAGGAGATGATCAATATGCGCGGCGGCGATATTTTCATGGGTGCCTTCAACGCCGAACAAGTCATGTACAATCACTTCGGGTATCGCTCGCCGATCCCGAACCTGTACAGCGCGGGCTCCGCAGGCCACCCCGGCGGGGCGATTTCCGGCGGTGCCGGCTACATCAGCGCCGGCATCATTGCCAGTGACCTCGGCCTGAAGCCATGGTGGACGCCATGGGATGGGCGCGCAGCGCTTGAACAATTGCCGCTGCTGGAGCGGGGCGCAGCATGAGCGCCGACTTGCAGAACATCGTATTCCCGGGCCTCAAGGATCGCGTCGTCATCGTCACCGGCGCCGGGCAGGGAATCGGCCGCGTGTTCGCGAAATCCTTTGCGATGGCCGGCGCGCGAGCCATCATCGCCGAAGTGAACGAAAAGAAGGCCGCCGCGGTCTCCGAGGAAATCATGAAGGCTGGCGGCGAGGCGTTGGCGGTCACCACTGACGTCGCCGATCCTGCATCAATCAAGGAAATGATCGAGGTGGTCGAGGACGAATACGGCCGCATCGACATCTTGATCAACAACGCGGGAATTTTCTCCGTGCTGGAGATGCGTCCCTTCGACCAGATTCCCCTGGAAGAATGGGAGAGGGTCCTGCGCGTCAACCTCACCGGTCCATTTCTTTGTGCGCGCGCGGTGTTGCCCGCAATGCGGCGGGCGAAATGGGGCCGCATCATCAATGTCGCCTCGGGCGCGGTGCGCCTGGGGCGGCCAAATTATCTGCACTACATCGCCACCAAAGGCGCGCTCGCAAGCATGAGCCTGTCGATGGCGCGCGAGCTTGGAACAGACGGCATTACGGTGAACGCCATTCTGCCGGGCGCGACTTTCACCGAGATTGAGCGCAAGACGGTAACACCAGCGCAGAAGGAACGTATAATTGCCATGCAATGCGTGCCGCGCGCGGAAGTACCGGAGGATCTGGTCGGCGCCGTGCTGTTTCTGGCCTCCGAGGCATCGTCTTTTGTGACTGGCCAGAGTATCAATCTCGACGGCGGGGTCACCGGCTCATGATACCGAGCGTAGCCATCATCGCGCCAGGCAGCATGGGCGCCGGCATTGGCCAGCGCCTCACCGAACACAAGGTAACTGTGCTCACTTCACTCGCTGGCCGCACCGAGGCGAGCGCAAAACGCGCTCGGGAAGCCGGCATGCAGCCGGTCGAAGACTGCGCGCTCGCAGAAGCCGATTTCCTGCTCTCGATCGTACCGCCGGGCGATGCGGTGGCACTCGCCCGCCGACTCGCCCCTGTGCTCACCGCCGCCAACAAGAAGCCCGCCTATGTGGAATGCAACGCGGTCAGCCCGCCGACGATGCTGAAAATAGCGGATGTGATCGCCGCGACCGGGTGCCCCTTCGTGGGCGCCGGCATCATCGGCCCACCGCCAAAGCCGGGCAGCACGAACACCAGGATTTATGCTTCTGGCCCGTCGGCCAAAGACTTCGCCAGACTCAATGGCTACGGGTTGATCGTGCGCGTGCTCGACGGGCCGTTTACTGCGGCCTCGGCGTTGAAGATGTCCTACGCCGGCATCACCAAGGGCTTTACTGCGCTCGGTACCGCCATGATGCTCGCGGCAACGCGCGGTGGCTCGGCCGCGGCGCTCAAGGCCGAGCTGGCCGACAGCCGGCCGGACCTGCTGCGCTATCTTTCGAACCAGGTGCCATCCATGTATTCCAAGGCCTACCGCTGGGTGGCTGAGCTTGACGAGATCGCGTCTTTCGTCGGTGAGGAGCACGCCGAGCACGACATGCTGACCGCTGCGGCCCGTCTCTACGAGCGTCTTGCCGACGATGTCGACGGGGAAAAGAAAGAAATTGGCGCGCTGGACCGATTCCTCAAATCATGACGAGCGAAACCCCTATTCTTTCCGAAACGCGCACCGGTTATCGCGTCATCACCCTCAATCGGCCGGACAAGCTCAATGCATTCAACGAGGCAATGCATCAGGCTCTGCGAAAGGCAATTGAGGATGCCGAAGCCGACGAGGGCTGTCGCGCCTTGCTGATCACGGGTGCGGGCCGCGGCTTTTGCACTGGCCAGGATTTGAGCGACCGGCTTGCCAAACCGGGGGAGACCGTCGTCCTCGGCGGCGCTCTGGAGGCTCACTACAATCCGCTGGTACGCAAGCTGCGCGCCCTTCCCTTTCCTGTCGTCGCCGCTGTCAACGGCGTCGCCGCCGGCGCCGGATGCAACATAGCGCTCGCCTGCGATATCGTCATTGCCAGCCTGAAGGCGACGTTTATCCAATCCTTCGCGCGCGTCGGCCTCGTGCCGGATTCTGGCGGCACCTGGTTTCTTCCGCGTCTTGTCGGCGATGCACGGGCGCGAGGCCTTGCCTTGCTGGCCCAGGACTTGACCGCCGAGAAGGCGGCAAGCTGGGGTCTGATCTGGCGCGCGGTGGAAGATGAAGTCCTGATGCACGAAGCGACACGCATCTGCGAACACTTCGCGCTGGCGCCGACGCAAGGTCTGGCGCTGATCAAACGCGCGCTCAACGCATCTGCGACAAACACGCTCGACGCTCAGCTCGATCTCGAACGGGATTTCCAGCGCGCCGCAAGCCTGACGCCAGACTATGCCGAGGGCGTGCGGGCCTTTATAGAAAAGCGCAAAGCCAATTTTACCGGACGCAAGAAGTGACCGAGATGAAAGACAAACCACCTTTGCGTGTTGGGCTTGCGGGCCTCGGCGCAGTCGGCCTCGAAGTCGCAAAACGCCTGATCGCTGGCGTGCCGGGCCTCACACTCGCCGCTGTTGCCGTGCGCGACGTCGAGAAAGCGCGGCGCGCTTTGCCACAGGTTGGCGGCACTATTCCCGCGCTCAAGGCGACCGAGCTCGCAAACAGTTGCGATATCGTCGTTGAATGCCTGCCGCCCGTGCTGTTCTGTGACGTCGCCATCAGCGCCATCGATAAGAGCCGGATCTTCATGCCGCTCTCGGTCGCACAGCTGCTGGAGAATGGCGACTTGATCGAACGCGCCAGGCATAAAGGCGCGCGCATCCTGGTGCCGACAGGCGCGCTGATTGGTCTCGACGCGGTGCGC
>Ga0207707_10005418_pt1 | contig 11153 bp, 9 predicted proteins | sample KBSC83BmetaG_FD_184336 | JGI IMG/M metagenome (GOLD analysis project Ga0207707, IMG submission 184336) | Corn rhizosphere microbial communities from Kellogg Biological Station, Michigan, USA - KBS C8-3B metaG (SPAdes) (version 2) | ecosystem: Host-associated > Plants > Roots > Rhizosphere ... | reverse complement strand
GTCCTACTTGATGATCTTCGTAACGACGCCGGCACCGACGGTGCGGCCGCCTTCTCTGATCGCGAAGCGGAGACCCTCGTCCATCGCGATCGGCGTGATCAGCTCGATCGTCATCTGAACGTTGTCGCCCGGCATCACCATCTCCATCCCTTCCGGAAGCTCTACACTTCCCGTCACGTCCGTCGTTCTGAAGTAGAACTGCGGGCGATAGCCCTTGAAGAACGGCGTGTGTCGCCCGCCCTCTTCCTTGGTCAGCACGTAGACCTCGGCGTTGAACTTCGTGTGCGGCGTGATGCTCCCCGTCTTGGCCAGCACCATCCCGCGCTCCACGTCCTCCTTGTTGATGCCGCGGAGCAGGAGTCCGACGTTGTCGCCGGCCTGGCCGTCGTCCAGCAGCTTCCTGAACATCTCGACGCCAGTGATGACGGTCTTCTTGTCACTGTTGAAGCCGATGAGTGCCACTTCCTCGCCCACCTTGATCTTCCCCTTCTCGATACGTCCGGTCGCAACGGTGCCACGGCCGGTGATCGAGAACACGTCTTCCACGGGCATCAGGAAGGGCTTGTCCGTCTCACGCTTGGGCTGCGGGATATAGGAATCGAGAGCATCCATCAGCTCACCGATCTTCTTCCCGTACTCGCTGTTCGGGTCGCCAGACTCCAGAGCCTTCAAGGCGCTTCCCTTGATGATCGGTGTGTCGTCGCCCGGGAAATCGTAGGAGCTCAGCAGCTCACGGACTTCCAGCTCCACCAGCTCGAGGAGCTCCGGGTCATCGACCATGTCCACCTTGTTCATGAACACGATGATGTAGGGCACGTTCACCTGCTTGGCGAGCAGGATGTGCTCTCTCGTCTGCGGCATCGGGCCGTCGGCGGCACTCACCACCAGAATCGCTCCGTCCATCTGGGCCGCACCCGTGATCATGTTCTTCACATAATCGGCGTGGCCCGGGCAGTCGACGTGGGCGTAGTGTCTCTTCTCCGACTCGTACTCCACGTGGGCGGTCGCGATCGTGATGCCGCGCTCGCGCTCTTCGGGAGCCTTGTCGATCTGATCGAAGGCAACGGGAGATGCCAGTCCCTTCTTCGCCTGGATCGCCGTAATCGCCGCCGTCAGTGTCGTCTTGCCGTGATCGACGTGGCCAATCGTGCCGACGTTTACGTGCGGCTTCGTGCGCTCAAATTTCGCTTTGCTCATTTCATCCTCTAATGCGTTTCGTAATGGTACAAGCTCGCGATCGGGATTGAACCGATGACCTCACCCTTACCAAGGGTGTGCTCTACCAACTGAGCTACGCGAGCGGGGGTACTGCTCAACAAAAGCTGCCAGGGTATTGCTCAACAAAAGCTGCCAGCTACCTGCACGAAGCTGCCAGTTGCCAGCTTCACTACGCCTAATCGGAGCAACCTCAAGCTGTATGCACCTTCCTAGAGCGGGAGACGGGACTCGAACCCGCGACATCAAGCTTGGAAGGCTAGCGCTCTACCAACTGAGCTACTCCCGCACAGTCTCTCACAACTACGTGCAACCTGTTTACCGCGATCCGCCACACACAAAAAAACCCGCCCCTACTTCCATATGGTGGGGGAAGGATTCGAACCTTCGTAGGCGTTAGCCGGCAGATTTACAGTCTGCTCCCTTTGGCCGCTCGGGCACCCCACCGTTTTTTAGTTGCCAGACCCGAAGCGAGTCAGCAAAGCTGACGGGGAGAATCGAACTCCCAACCTGCTGATTACAAATCAGCTGCTCTGCCAATTGAGCTACGTCAGCAACAAACAGCGATTTTTCATCGCAAGCCAAGTAGAATAGCCAACTTAGACATTGTAGTCAACCGGGTTGCGGTGACGGCCTGTGACCCGTCTTTCCGCTATGGAAGCAGCCACCGACACCGTCACTATACCCGGCCACGAACGAATACACCCGCGCCGAGATACGCTTCCGGCGCTCACGGGTCTCAGGTTCATCGCCGCGCTCCTCGTGGTCCTCTTCCATTACCAGTTTCTCGTTCCCGGCCTGGCCCAATCGGCCGCGCCGGCGGCGCGCGTAATCCAGGCCGGCTATGTCGGCGTAAGCATCTTCTTCGTATTGAGCGGGTTCATCCTCGCCTACACCTACCTCGACTCTGATGGCACAATGCGCAGCACCGTGGGTGCCTTCTGGCACGCGCGTTTCGCGCGCATCTACCCGGCGTATGCGCTCGCGCTAGTGATTGCGCTCCCGATCTTCATTGATGTCGCGGTAATCCGGCCCGTCGGCGTGATCCATCTGTCCGACTTCATCAAGGCGACTGTGCTCACGCCGACCTTGCTCCAGGCCTGGACGCCCAAGAAAGCGTGGATGTGGGATGGACCGGCGTGGTCACTGTCGGTCGAAGCGTTCTTTTATGCCCTCTTCCCTTTCATCGCCGTCGCAATCGCCCGACGGCCGGTGCGACAAATCGTCGCGATAGGGTGCTTCGCCGGCTGCTGCGCCATCGCAGGTCCGTCGTTCTATGCATTGACGATTCCCTCGGGAATCTGGCGGGTGACGACTGCCACGTACGGTCCATGGGTCGCGACCCTCAAGTTTCTACCGCTCTTTCACCTGCCGGAATTCGTGATCGGGATCTGTACCGGTGTGATCTTCATCCACCGACGCAACGCCGATTCGAAACGCGGCTCCTTTGCGTGGATCACCTTGCTCAGCGCCGCTGCGGTCGCGGGAATCCTCGCCATAAGCGACCGCATACCATTTCTCTTCCTGCAGGATGGGGCGCTTGCGCTGCCCTTCGCGGCTTTGATCTATTGTCTGGCGTTACAGCGGGGAGTTCTTGCAAAAGCCCTTTCTACGCGCGCGGCACAGCTGCTTGGGGGTGCCAGCTATTCGTTATACCTCCTTCACCTGCCCCTCGGGACTTACCTCACGATCAGTGGGAAGCTGCTCGGATTTGCGTGGCTGTCCGGATGGGTTGGCGTTGCCGTGTACGTCACCGTAGCGATCGGAGCGGCGCTTGTCGTCTTCCTGGTAGTCGAGGAGCCGTCACGGAAATGGTTACGAGCGAGATATGAAGCGAAAGTCCTTCGCTCGCCGCCTAGTCCGGGACTGCATCCGGCAATTGTGTACGCCGTGGCGCTCGCGAAATCGACGTCAGTGCGAGAGGTGCTGAGTCACCGGTACGGGAAGGCAACGGTCGGCTGATTCAAATCAGCGCAGCTTCTTCCACTTCGTTCCCTGCGCGCCGTCCTCGATTGCGATTCCGCGCCCCTCGATCTCCGCCCGAATCGCATCGGCCTGGGCAAATTCCTTCCTCGCCCGGGCGTCCTTGCGCGCGGAGAGCTTTCCCTCGACCCATTGCGCGAGCTCTGGATCCGGCCCCGCCGCCTCCGGCACAACGTCGAGCACGGAATTGATTTTCGAGAAAACTTCGCGCGCCCTCTCCAGCGCGCGCCTGTCGACGCCACTGCGATCGAGCTCCGCGTTCGCCTTTCTGATGAAAGTGAACAGCGCGCCCAGCGCTATCGGCGCGTTGAGGTCGTCGTACAGCGCGGCGATCACAGCTGCCTCGGCGTCATCGGCCACCTGCTCCAGCTCGGGGGTGGCGCTCTTTGCATCGGCGAGACGCTGCGCAAAATCGGCGACGCGCTTGACGCCCTCCATCGATGCCTCGAGCGCGTCGGCGGACATGTTGAGCTGCTTCCGGTAGTGCGTGGAAAAAACGAAATGACGGAATGCCGCCGCAGGGATCCCCTGATCGCGGAGATCCTGCACCGTCGCGACGTTGCCGAGTCGCTTCGCCATCTTGCTTCCATCGGTCAGCAGAAACTCTCCGTGACACCAGAAGCGGGAGAAGGGCTTGCCCGTCGCGCCCTCCGACTGCGCGATCTCGTCCTCGTGGTGGGGGAAGATCAAATCGATTCCGCCGCAGTGGATGTCGAGCGTCTCGCCCAGATACTTCATCGCCATCGCCGAGCACTCGAGGTGCCATCCGGGGCGTCCGCGGCCCCATGGTGAATCCCAGGCAGCGCCGGTCGCTTCGTCTTCCGGCTTTGCCGCCTTCCACAGCGCAAAGTCCTGCGCGTTCTCCTTGGAGTAGTCGTCCTGAAGCACGCGAGCTCCGGCCTTTACTTCGCGCGTGTCGAGACGCGAGAGCTTGCCGTAGCCCTTGAATTTGTCGATGGCGAAATAGACGGTTCCATCGTCGGCCTTGTATGCGAGCTTCCGCTCGACGAGGCGCGACACGATCGCGATCATCTCTGGGATGTGGTCCGTCGCCTTCGGGTAGAACTCGGCGTCCTGGATCCTCAGGAAGTGGCGATCTTCATTGAATGTCCGCTCGACGGGCGCGGTCACGTCGGTGATTTTGATTCCCTGCTCGCTCGCCGACTTGATGATCTTGTCATCGACATCGGTGAGGTTCATCACCTGGATCAGCTTCCACCCGCGCAAAACGATTACGCGCCGGAGAAGATCCTCGAACAGAAATGTTCTGAAATTGCCGAGGTGCGCGGGCTTGTAGACCGTGGGCCCGCAGGTATACATGCGAACCGTCTTGCCATCCTCGGGCTCGAACGTCTCGATGCTTCGTGTGAGCGTGTTGTACAGCCGGAAGTCGGACATCCGCGGAAGGTAGGCCCGCGGGTGTGGAGGGTCAACACGACTTCCTACTGTGGGGCGTTGCCCTTGGCGACCGGATAATCGGAGTGCTTGCTCCAGTCCTCGAACGATCCGTCGTATAGCTTCACCGGAATTCCAAGCCGGCGCGCCTCGAGGTAGACGACAGTGGCGGTCTGACCGATGTGGCAGTAGACGACGAGCGGCTTGCTCGCCGTCGCCCCCGCATTTGCGAACATCGCGCGCGCCTCGGTTGTCGGCTTGAAGAAGCCTCTGTCGTCAATGAGAGTCGCGTAGTACAGGTTGTGCGCGGATGGGATGTGCCCCACTCCCGACGCGGCGTGCCCGAGTTTTTCTCCGGTATAAAACTCGGGGGCGCGCGCGTCGATGAGCGCGAACGTTGGGTCGGTCAGATGCTGACGCAGCCAGGTACCCGATGCCAGAACGTCGATGCGCGGATTGGTACGGAGCAATCCCCTCGTATAGTTGCGCGGCGCTCCCTTCTCTATCGCGCCACCAGCGGCCTTCCAGGCTTCGAGACCACCGTCGAGGACGGACAGATGCTCGCCGAGTCCGATGTAGTCGAGCGTGAAGAAGGTGCGAGTCACGAGCACGGGCTGCCGAGCGGAGGAGTAGACGACGATGTGGGAATCGTTGGAGATCCCGAGCGACTCGAAAATGGAGCGCAGCGAGTCGGGCGATACGAGCTCGCTCGAGAGGCGGTTGCGGTCACCCATGCTCGTCGCGATGGAATGAAAGTCCAGCACGCGGGCGCCGGGAATGTGGCCGCTCGTATAGCCCTCCGGCATGTCTCCCATGGAAGGCATGTCCACCGCGAGGATCACAAGATTTGGATCTGATGCGTGGGCGCGAAGCCATTCGGCGGATACCACTACATCCGTGTCTGTCGACGATGCATTGGCCGGAGTAACAGCGGCCGCGACCGCGACGAGTGTCGCCAGGTAATACGCTTTCGAGATCATTGGACCCTCCTGGGGTGCAAGCCTGGACCGTGATTGGACACTACGCGCGCGCCAGCGGTTCGTTTCTCCAGGATAGGGGTCGGACGACCCCGCCGCGAGTGGCAGAACTGCCACCTATCGATAGATTCAGGCCATGTCGCCCAAGCCACATCGCATCGCCGTCCTCGCGGTTCCGAGCGTAGTTCTCTTCGATCTCAGCGTGGCGTGCCAGGTGTTCGGATACCCTCGCCCCGACCTCGGCGAGATCCGGTATCGATTGACGCTCTGTGCCCCGAAGAAGGGAAAGGTGATGACCTCCAGCGGCTTCACGATCAACGTTCCCAACGGACTCGAAGCGCTGCGGCAGGCGGATACCATTGTCGTTCCCGGCATCGATGACCTCGATCTCCCAATCTCCAAGGCCGTGGTCGATGCACTGGCCGCCGCGCACGATCGAGGAGCCCGCGTGGTTTCCATCTGCACCGGGGCGTTCGTTCTCGCCGCTGCGGGCCTGCTCGAAGGTCTGCGCGCTACGACGCACTGGATGGATGCGCCGCTCCTCGCTTCCCGCTATCCCGGCGTCGAGGTCGATCCTCACGTCCTGTACGTCGACAACGGAACCGTTTTGACATCAGCGGGAATCGCGGCCGGCATCGACCTGTGCCTCTACGTGGTGCGCCGGGATTTCGGCGTCGCGGTTGCCAACGCGGTCGCCCGTCGGATGGTTTTTGCGCCCCACCGCAGCGGAGACCAGGCCCAGTTCGTCGAGCGGCCGATTGCCAACGAAGGCGGCGAGGAGCTCGAAAAAACGCGATCGTGGATCGTGGAGCGGCTTGCCGAGCCGGTGACGGTCGCCGCGATGGCGGCTCACGCGCGAATGAGCCGTCGCACGTTTGCGCGGAGATTCACGGCCGAAACGGGACTGCCACCGCTGCAATGGGTGCTGCGGCAGAGAATCGCGGCGGCGCAGCAGCTGCTCGAGGAGACGGGGCACTCGGTGGAGCGCATCGCGGCGGACTGCGGCTTCGGATCGCCGGCCTCGTTACGCGTGCATTTTCATCGCGCCCTTCGCACCAGCCCCGTCGGTTATCGCAGCGCGTTCCGCCGTCGCGGCGAAGGCGGGATCGCGGGGGCTTAGTCTCACCACGCGTCCCTCGGCCATCATGACGATGCGTCCGACGACGCGGTGCAGCTCGATCGAGTTCGGCGCGGAAATGACGATCGTGACGCCGCGATTTGCGAGTCGAGTAAGCAAATCGACGATCTCCTGCTCGAAGAGCAGCCCCTCACCCCACAGCGTTTCGTCGAGGAGAATTGCCCGTGGAGAGCCGATCAGCGACTGAGCGAGTCCGAGGCGCTGCACCAGACTTGGCGACAGGTGGCTGACGCGGCACGAGGCGTGGAGGTGGAGCGAGACCTCGCGCAGCGCGGCCTCGACCTGCGACGCGCGGTTGGCGCTGGAGAGATCGTGCAGAGTCGCGTAGTACTCGAGAGCCTCGCGCACGGTGAGGAAAGAGTAGTAGCCCGCGCGCTGAGGAACGTATGTGAGCCCGTGCGGAACGTGGTGGCCGGTGACCTGCTCGCCGAACCAGGTGATCGTGCCCTCATCGGCTCGCAGCAGACCAGCAAGACAAAAGAGAAGTGTCGATTTCCCGGCGCCCGGACGGCCGACGAGACCGATGATCTCGCCACATTCGACATCGAGATTCACTTCGCGGAGCGCCGGGATCGTGGTGGCGCGCCCGCGCGGCCCAGCGAGATAAGTCTTGGTGAGTCCTCGAACGCAAAGCGCGCGCATCTTGACCATCCTCCGCAGCGATGACTGCGAAGGTTCGCGTGGGCTGGTCCGCCGAGAGAAATCGTTAAGTCGCCGCCGAAAGCGATAACGCGCGCCGATCAGCTACGCGATCTTCTTGGCCTCTCGCGAGCTGATCAAGTCTGTCGGCGGCTCCGCCGCCACGATCACGCCGCCGTCGGGAACCGGCACGCGCAGCACGAAAATCCTGTCGCGCGTGCTCTTCCTGAATCCCTGACCTTCGTAGATGCGGTTGATGAGGATCCTTCGCACTATGACCATCACCGTTACGAGAATCGGCAGCGCCACGACCAGCCCCAGCGGACCAAGCAGCTGTCCAACGATCAGTACGGACGTGATCGTCAGCACCGGCGGCATGTCGATCTTCTTCGACATCACGAGCGGCGAAACGAGATTGCCCTCGATCAGGTGAATCACTACACCCAACAGCAGCACGTAGACGGCGCGCGTTCCGCCGCCGGGGCCGCCGAGCACGAACAGCGCTGGTAACGTCGTCGACAGCAGCGTCCCGAAGAATGGAACGACCGCGACCAGACCGGTGAATATTCCGAACGTTAGCCAGTAGGGGACGTTGAGAAGGTACAGCCCGCCCGCTGTGAACGCCGCGAGCATCGTCATAGTCAGAAGCTGCCCGACAATGTAGGCGCGCAGCCCATCCGCGAGGTCGCGCAGCACGTCGCGGACGAGGTCGCGGTGGATCGGCGGGAACAGCGCGATCAACCACTCGCGGTACACGCCTGGCTGCAAAGCGAGATAGATCGACATCACGCCGACTGCGAAGCAGCTGATCATGATGTGCACCAGCCCGAAGACGCGCGGCGCCAGATTCTGCGCCTGTGATGCTACCTGGTCGTAGACCGCGGTCACAAGTGGGTGCTCGCCCGGCTTCCACACTTCGCGCATCGCCGGGAAGCGGGCGACGAAATGATCGATGCCCGTTTCCCAGGTCTCGATATACTGCGGCATCACGACAATGAGCGCGCGCGTCTGCTCCACAACCGGGGGCAGCAGAATCGCGAAGAGGCCGATGAGCGCCGCGGCCGAGCCGGCGACCGAGACGAAGAATGCGAGCCTGGGCGGCAGGTGCGCGTGCTCGACCAGCAGATCTCTCACCGCTCCGAGGTAGAGCGAGAGGATTATCGCAACGAAGAGAAGAAGGAAGACGTCGGCCGTCGCTCCGAACATCCAGAGCAGCAGCAGGGTTAGTATCACGCCGGTGAGGATCGGCGCTACCTTGACCCTCCCGCCTGGCACTGCAGCGCTGGCCAACTACTTGTTCTCGTCGTGTATTTCTTCGACTTCGATTGATTCCTCGTCGCGACGCTGTCCCGCTCCAAGCGCCTTATTGAGCTGAGTGCCGGCGCCCGCGGAGAGCACGCCCATCTTCTGCTTGAGGGCGATGAGCTGCATCTCGGCCGAGATGTTGGCGCCGCCGGCCTCGAGCTTCTTGAAGTCGCTGGCGAGCCTGTCGCCGGAGAACTCTTCCTCGATCTCGGCGCTCGCTTTCACCTTGCGCTCGTTGCTCTCGATCTTCTCTTCCATGCGTGCAAACGCCTCGAACGCTGATTTCTCGGAGATGTGCGACATCGTCTCGTTGATGCGCTTCTGCGCGTCGGCGCGACGCTGCTTCGCGAGAAGGAGATTCTTCTTGCGATTCGCCTCCTCGATGTTGTCGTTGAGGCTGCGGAGGGAGTCCTTGAGACGGTCGGTCTCCTGCTTGTGCGCCTGCCACGTGAGCTGCATCTGCTCGCCGCGCGAGATGTGCTCGGTGCGGCGCATGAGCGCCTGCTTGGCGAGCTCGTCCTGATTCTGCTGGACGGCGAGCATGGCCCTGCGCTCCCAGTCTTCCGCTTCCTTCAGCTCCTGCTTCGTCTGATCCTGGAGCCGCTTCTCGTCGGCGATGGCGGCGGCGACCTGCTGCTTGGCCTTCACCAGCTGCGATCTCATGTCGAGAATGATCTGGTTGAGCATCTTCTCGGGCTGCTCGAACTCGGAGATCACCGCGTTCACGTTGGAGCGGAAGAGCATCGCGATACGATCGAAGATATTCATTGGTGTTTGGATTGAGTCTTAACGGCAACTGCTACAGAACGGGATCCGAGCTTCCAGAAGTACTGTTGATAGTGATCAGTTGCCCTTCCCCTCGAAGCTACTGCTTTAAGTCGTTTCTCACTAGTAAAACGTCAGGCGTCCGACCGCTTTATCTGGTACAGCCGCTCCTTTGCCAGCCGCCGACCCGTTGGGGTCGCGGCGAGCCCGCCGCCCGCCGTCTCGCGATAACGGACGTCCATCTCTCGCCCGATCTCCCCCATCACGTCGATCACTTCGTCGACCGGAATCGCGAACGTGATTCCGGCCAGAGCCATCTCGATTCCCGCGAGCGCAATCGCCGAACCGGTGGCGTTGCGAAAAACGCACGGCAATTCGACGAGCCCACCCAGCGGATCGCAAACAAGTCCCAGCGTTCCCTGCATCGTGAGCGCCACCGCGTGTCCTACCTGCGACGGCGTCCCGCCCAGCATCTCCGTTGCCGCACCGGCAGCCATCCCCGCGGCCGCGCCAGTTTCCGCCTGACAACCACCCTCGGCACCGGACAACGACGCGCGCTCCGCCACTACGGCACCGATCAGCCCCGCGGTCGCCAGTCCATCGACGACTTTTTCGTCCGGCACCGACCGCGCCTTCGCCAACCCGGTGAGGATCGCCGGCAGGACCCCTGCCCCACCCGCCGTCGGCGCGGCGACGATCACGCCCATCGCCGCGTTCACCTCCTGCACCGCCAGCGCCCGCATGAGGATGTCGCGAAATGGAGTCTGCGCGAGCGGACCCTTGTCGCTCGTTCGCAGCTTCGCCGCGTCACCCCCCACCAGTCCAGACGCCGAATACAGATCTCCCACCAGGCCCTTCTCGATCGCGCTTCGCATCACGACAAGCGCCCGCAACAGCGCCGCCCGAATGTCCTCGACGGGACGCCCCTGATCACGGGCTTCCGTCTCCAGCGCAACCTGCGCAAGGGACTTCTTCTCTTTCTCCGCGTCCCGGATCGCGTCAGCGAGCGCCTTGTACATCAGCCCCCGCTCACCTTTGGCAGCCGGCGCGTCCAGCGAACCCAATCCAGTGCGCGCAGCTCCTGACCTGCTTTCTTGTCGGGCTCCTCGTCGCATTCGATCACCATGAATGCATCGCCGCCCCGCTCCCTTCTTGTCACCTTCAGCGTTGCGATGTTGATCTCGTGCTCGGCGAGGATTCCCGTGATATTGGCGATCGAACCTTTCCTATCCTCAGCTACGAGAACGATGGTGTGGAAGTTTCCGGTGACTTCGACTGGGTAGCCGTCAATCTCCTGCACCAGGATCCGTCCGGCGCCCAGTGAGGAGCCGAGCATGGTGGATTTGATGCCATTCAGCTCGACGCTGATGCGCACGGTGTTCGGATGTGCGGCGTCGGCGATGGTCGTCTTCTCGAACTTGTAGTCGAGGCCTTCGCGTTCGGCGATCTGGAGCGCTTCGCGAAGCCGCTCGTCATCGGGGCGGAAACCGAGGAGCCCACCGACGAGAGCCTTGTCGGTACCGTGTCCTTCACCGGTCCGCGCAAAGGAGCCGTGCAGCTGGAGAACGCCCGACTGGGGAGTTCCGCCGACCAGACCACGGGCAAGGAGCCCGAGCCGACACGCGCCAGCGGTGTGTGAGGACGAGGGGCCGACCATCACGGGGCCGATTATGTCGAGGAGGGAGACCATCTTTGAAGATACGGCGGTGGGCGGGAGGCGGGAGGCGGGAAGGCGG
>Ga0207707_10005413_pt1 | contig 11161 bp, 7 predicted proteins | sample KBSC83BmetaG_FD_184336 | JGI IMG/M metagenome (GOLD analysis project Ga0207707, IMG submission 184336) | Corn rhizosphere microbial communities from Kellogg Biological Station, Michigan, USA - KBS C8-3B metaG (SPAdes) (version 2) | ecosystem: Host-associated > Plants > Roots > Rhizosphere ... | reverse complement strand
GCATGCCGCGTCAGCATGCGCGCGATCTCGACGAGCTGACGTTGGCCGATGCTGAGGCGCGACACCGGCGTTGCCAGCGCAACCCGCTCCATGCCGAGCTGATCGAGGGTGCGGCGCGCCGCCTCGCGCAGATGGCGGCGGCGATGGAACAGCGGGACCTCGCGGTTGCCGAGCCAGATATTGTCCTCGATCGAGAGCGCCGGCGCGAGCGAGAGCTCCTGCGAGACGAGCGCGACGCCAAGCGCCTGCGCCTCGAGCGGATGGCGGATGTCGTGCCAGGTGCCGTCGATGCGCACGCCGCCGGCATCGGGGCGATAGACGCCGGTCAAAAGCTTGACGAGCGTGCTCTTGCCGGCGCCGTTCTCGCCGCAGATCGCGTGAATCTCGCCGGCGCGGAAGGCGAGCGAGGCGCCCTTCAGCACCACATTGGCGCCGAAGCGCTTGGTGATCCCCTCGACCTCGAGGATCGCCTCGCGCGGCGCCGCCGCCGGCGGGATCGCCTCCGCGCCGCCGTTCAATAGCTGCATGCGTCGGCGAATTTCGCGACGTTGTCCGAGGTGATGCCGTAGGATTTCACGATCTCGTATTTTTGCAGCTTCTCGCCGTTGAAATAGGCGGCGATCTTCTTCGCGGCGTAGGCGGCTTCTTCGGTCGGGATTTGCGTCGCCGTCGCATATTGCTCGCCCGAGCGAATGTGGACGATGCCGTCCTTCATGCAATTGCTGGCGACGATAACGATGCCCTTGTCTTTCACCCCGTTCTTCAGCCCCGCCGTCTCGACCGCCTGGATCGCGCCGGTCGCCTGATTGTCGGCCATGGCGAAAATTCCGTCGATGCCGCCGCGGCCGGAGAAGCGCACGAGCAGCTCGCCCGCGATCTTCTCCGACTGCGCCGTGTTCCACTTGCCGTCCTCTTGCGCGACCAGCTTGATGCCGGGATGGGCGCTGAGCACGTCCATGAACGCTTTCATCCGCTGCTGCACATGGAGCTGCTGCGCCAAGCCGGTGATCGCGACGACATTCGCCTTGGTCTTGCCCTCGGCTTCGAGGCCCTTCACCAGGTTTTCGCCGGCGATGCGCCCCAAATCGGCATGGTCGGTGCCGATATAGGAATAGAACAGATCCTCATGCGCCTTGGCGAGCGGCGTCGCCATCAGCACGACCGGCACGCCCGCGGCTTTGGCGCGCGTCAACGCCGGCAGGATCGCCTGGTCGTTGATATAATCGACCACGATCAAATCGTATTTCTGTGCGATCGCATCGTCGATCTGCTGTGACTGAAGCGCCGCATCGAAGGGCGATTCGAGGTTCGTCACCTTCATCCCGTCCGCCGCGGCGTCTTTCATGAAGGTCGAGGTCCAGGCGCCGATATAAGGATTGGTATTGAGCGTGGCGAGCAGCGCGATCCGCTTGCCTTGCGGCGAGGCGCAAGCCGTGTGTCCGAAGGCCACAGCGGCCAGCATGGCAAGCAGAGCGGAAACGGTGATCCGCATGGTGTTCCTCCCTTGTGATGTTATTGGCGATGTCCCAGTGTTTCTTGGGCGATGAAGCGGCCGATGGCAATGAGTTGTTCATCGCCATGCCAAGGCCCCAGCATTTGAATACCGACCGGCGCGCCGTCGCTCGCCAAAAGCGGCAGCGAGAGCGCGGGCGCGCCGAGGACGGACGACGCCTCGTTGAAGACGGCGCTGCCCTGATCCATGCCGATGGGCCCCGGCCCGGGCGATGACAGCGTCACGAACGCATCCGCCCGGCGCGCCAGCTCTTCATGCAGCCCGCGGAGATGCGCGCGCCGCACCAGCGCTGCGCGATATTCGGCGAGGGTCAGCCCCTGCCCTTCCGCGATCCCCTGCTTCAGCCGCGGCGGCAGCTTGTCGGGAAAGCGCTCGAGATATTGCAGCATCGGCCAGCGCATCTCGTAGCGATAGAGCGCGCGCCACAGCTCCGGCATGGCGGCAAGCTCGCGCTCATAGGCTTCGATTGCGGGATCGTCCTTGCGCGAAAGGATCGCGATGCCGGCGCTGGCGATGCGCTCGAGCCAGGCTTCGAACGCCGCGCGGGTCGCGGCGTCCGTCTCGGCCCACCCCGCCATGTCGAGACGTATGAGGCGTTGCGGCCGGCGCTGCGCCGGCACGGCGGTTCCGCCGTAAAGCCCGGGATGGCCGGGATCGCCGCCGGCCTCGAGCGCGATGTGAATGGCGGCGATCCACAGATCCTCGAGCGAGCCGGCGAGCACGCCGACATGATCCATGCTGTGCGCCATCGAGAACACGCCTTGGCGGTTGATCGCGCCGAAAGTCGGCTTGAGGCCGAAGGCGCCGCAAAAACTCGCCGGGCGAATGGTCGAGCCGCGCGCATGCGTGCCGAGTGCCAGGGGCAGCATCCTCGCCGCGATGGCCGCGGCCGAGCCCGAGGATGATCCGCCCGGCGTGCGGCGGAGATCGAAGGGATTGCGCGTCCGCGCCGGATCGCCGCCGCCGAGGCACACGGTTTCGGTCTTGCCGATGATGACGCCGCCCAGCGCGCGCAGCGCCGCGGCCGGCGCCGCGTCGCGGATCGGGCGATGGCCGCGAAACAGCTCGCAGCCATATTCCGTCGGCATGTCGTGGGTCTCCATGAGATCCTTGATGCCGATCGGCATGCCATCGATCGGGGAGAGCGGCCGGCCAGCACGCCAACGCGTGGTCGCCTCATCCGCGAGGCGGCGAGCGCCGGCAAGATCGAGATAGGCGAAGGCCATCACCTCGCGCTCGCGCGCCTCGATCGCCGCGACACAGCGCTCGAGATAGGCGCGCGGCGTGTCGCTTCCGTCGCGAAAGCGCGGCACCTTGTCGTGGAAGGTCAGCAAAGCGGCCGCGCTCGGATCGTAGCCGCGCATGCTCGCTTCAGGTGCCATCCTCTCCCCCTCTTTCGCGCTATCACAGGGAAATGTCCGCCGGGTGTCAAGCAAAGCGAAGCGCCGCGCAAAGTTTTCGCCGCGATCTCTTCTTTCGGCAGCCGCGAACGGCTATGGTGCCGGCAACGATCAAGATCGCCGGCAGCGGCGATCGCGAAGCAGATCGAGGGGAGGCGTATCCATGATGTTCCGGCTTGCCGCGCTCGTTTGTTTGTCGTCGGCATTTGCAATCGGTGCGGCGCAGGCCGCAACAGTGCCGATGACGCCCGAGCTTGCCAAGGTCGTCAAGGCCGCCGAGGCCGAAGGCACGATATCGCTGCGCTCCACCAACACCGTCTTCGCCGGCCCCGAAGGCGCCAAATTCGCGCAGGATGCGATCAACAAGACCTTCGGCACGCATTTGACCGTCGCCTGGACCCCAGGCCCCGCTTATGGACCTTTGGCAGCGATCCTTTATCAGGAAAAACTCGCCGGACAGAAATCGTCGACCGATGTCTATACGACGACGGCGGTACAAATGACGCCTTATCTCGACAAAGATCTGTTCCGCGTCGTCGATTGGGCGAAGCTCATGCCGTCGCGGATCAATCCCGACATGGTCGAGGCGGAAGGCCGCGCGCTGCGGTTTCAGACCGTGCTGCCGGGCATTCTCTACAACCGGAAAGCCGCACCCTGGGTCTCTAGCATCGAGACCACCGCCGATCTGCTGAAGCCGGAGCTCAAGGGCAAGTTCTATACGACGCCGTTTCTCGCAGGCTTCGACGTGCTGCTGGCGAATGACGTGTGGGGCGTGCCGAAGACCGAGGATTTCGTGCGCCGCCTGTCGCCGCAGCTCGCGGGGCTTGCCGGCTGCGAGGCGACCGACCGCATCGCCTCGGGCGAGATCCCGGCTCTCGTCGTCGATTGCAGCGGCGGCGCGGTCAATCGCCTCAAATATCGCGGCAAGGGCATTCTCGCCAACCATGTCATCCGCGACATGGCGCAAAAGCGCGAGGACTATCTCGCCATTCCGGTCAACGCTCCCCATCCCAACGCGGCGATTCTCTATACGCTCTATGTCATGACCCATGAGGGGCAAGAGCGCATGGTCTATGATTTGTTCGGCGACGATCTTTATGATTTCCCGGATTCGCATATCCATCGCGAGGCCGACGCGCTCGCCGCCAAGGGCATCAAGTTCATCGATGTCACCTTCGATTGGTGGCGCGCCCATCCGGGGCTCGACAAGGCCAACGCGGCGCTCGCGAAGCTCGTGCGCCAGCGATAGAGGCGGTCTGGCGTCGCAATGACGGCGATGGCGGGAAAAGCGCCGGCGCCGGCGGAGCGCCGTCGGCGCGATTGGGCTCCAGCCGGCATGGTCGGGGTGGCGATGGTTGCCACCGGCGCCGTCCTCGCGCTGCTGGCCGTCGTCTTCTGGCTGAGCTTCGTCGAGGGGACGCCAGGCGACCCGGCGCTCGTCTACACGCTCGATCATTACCGCGCGATGTTCTTCGACAGCTTCACCTACCGCGTGCTGTGGAACACGGTGCTCTTCTCGGCGATGGCGTTGAGCGTTGCCCTTGCCTTGGCTGTTCCCATCGCCTGGCTGATCGAGCGCACGGATTTCCCCGGCAAGCCGCTGATCCTTACTTTGATGACCACGGCTCTGCTCATTCCGGGCTTTGCCGTCTCGCTCGGCTGGGTATTTCTGCTCCATCCCAAGATCGGCCTCGTCAACCATTGGCTGATGGCCGTCTTCGGCTTGAGCGAGGCGCCGCTCGATGTCGGCAACATCTTCGCCATGGGCGCGATCGAAGGCATGAACCTGACGCCGCTCGCCTTCATCATGACGGCGGCGGCGCTGCGGGCGATGGACCCGGCGCTCGAGGAGGCCGCGGCGACGAGCGGCGCGCGGCCGTGGCAGACGGCGTGGCGCGTTACCCTTCCCGTGCTGTGGCCGGCGCTGCTGGCCGCCGCGATCTATGTCGCGACCATCGGCTTCGCCGCTTTCGACGTGCCGGCGATCCTCGGTCTGTCCCGTCGCATTTTCACCTTCTCGACTTATGTGTTCTGGGTGCTCACCCCGTCGGAAGGCGCGCCCGAATATGGCAGCGTCGCGTGCCTCAGCGTCCTCATGACGGCGATCGCCGCGCTGATGAGTTGGGCTTATCGCCGGGCACAGCGCCAAGCGCCGAAATACGCCGTCGTCACCGGCAAGGGTTACCGGCCGCGCATCGCGCGGCTTGGCCGTGCGAAGCTTCCGGCCATTCTTGGCGTTGCGCTTTATTTCGTCGTGGCGCAGCTCCTGCCGCTGCTGATGCTGTGCTGGGCGGCCCTCCTGCCTTACCTCCAGCCGCCTTCCGCCGCGGCGCTCGCTGCGGTGTCGCTCAATAATTTCCGCAACCTGCCGCAGGCCCTCTTGTGGCGCGCCGGCACCAACACCGCGATCCTGATGGCGGTGGTGCCGACCATCACGCTCTTTGCCAGCGTGGCGATCTCATGGGTGGTGCTGCGCACCCGCATCCGGTTTCGCGGCGTGTTCGATTTCCTCGCCTTCCTGCCGCTTGCGATTCCGGCGATCGTCTTCAGCGTCGCGGCGCTGCTGATCGCCCTGTTCGTGCTGCGCAGCATCGTGCCGATATACGGCACGCTGTGGATCCTAATCCTCGTCTATGTCGTCGCGCGCCTCTCCTATGGGACACGCATGACCAACGGCGCCCTCATCCAGATCCACACGGAGCTCGAGGAATCGGCGCGGGTCTGCGGCGCGAGCACCGGCGGCGTGCTGCGGCGCGTGCTGCTGCCGCTGCTGATGCCGAGCCTCGTTTATGCCTGGATTTGGATCGCGCTCCTGACCTATCGCGAGCTCAGCCTGCCGGTCGTGATATCGACCAGCGGCAACCTGCCCTTCTCCTATCTCGTCTGGGGCTTCGTGCAAGATTCGGCCTATGGCCAAGCCGCCGCGGCGTCGCTCATCATGCTGGCGCTGATGTTGCCGATCCTGCTGCTCTACTGGCTGGTCGCACGCCGCGCCGGCATCGTCGCGCTGCGCTGACCGGCGCTCCTACTCGGCTTTTTTCGGCGCGCCGACGGCGATCGCTAGATTGCCGAAGGGATCGACCGCGAGCGCATCGCCGGGCAGGACCACGGTGGTCGAGGCATGCTCCTCGATGAGCGCCGGCCCGGCAATCGCATTGCCGGCCAGCAGCGCCGCCCGCGCATAGCTCGGCGTGTCGACGAAGCCGCCCGTTTCCGCAAAGAACACCGGCCGAGTGCCGGTGAAGGCTTCGCGCGGCGGCTCGGCCGCTCCGGCGGCGATCTTTTCCTGCGGCGGCTTGCGCATCACGCCGGTCACGGTCGAGCGCAGGCTGACGATCTCCGCGCGCTCCTTGGGCGCGTTGGTGCCGTAACGCAGCAGATGCATCTCGTCGAAAGCGCGCTTGATCCCCTCGCGGTCCTGCGCGGCAAAAAGCGGCATCGGCAGATCGACGGTCACCGCGTGCTCTTGGCCGACATAGCGCATATCGGCGGCGCGGGCGATCGCGACCTCCTGCGGCTTGACCGAGGTGCCGGCGATCGCCGCACGGCCTTGGCGCTCCAACTCGTCATAGATGCGCTCGACCTCGTCGAAAGACGCGCTCTCCAGCCGCTGGAACCAGCTGCGCACATAGTCATAGCGCAGATCGGAGAACAACATGCCGAAGGCCGAGAACACGCCCGGCGCGCGCGGAATGATCACCCGGCGGATGCCGAGCTCGCGCGCGATCGCGGTCGCATGGAGCGGCCCCGCCCCGCCATAAGCGACGAGAGCGAAATCGCCGACATCGAGCCCGCGCTCGGTGGTGACGGCTTTCACCGCATAGGACATCGCCGTCGAGGCGATGCGCAGAATGCCGTTGGCGGCGGCGACCGGCGACATCCCGAGCGGCCCCGCCACATGCTCTTTCAGCGCGCGTTCGGCCGCGGCGAGATCGAGCGCCATTTCGCCGCCGAGGAAGCGGTCGGCGCCCAGCCGGCCGAGCATCAGATTGGCGTCGGTCACGGTCGGCTGCGTTCCGCCCAGCCCATAGCAGGCAGGGCCGGGCGCCGCACCGGCGCTTTGCGGGCCGACGCGCAGCATGCCGTCCTCGATCCGCGCGATCGAGCCGCCGCCGGTTCCGACCTCGAAAATATCCATCATCGCGATCTGGATCGGCAGCGCGGTGTTGTAGCCGCCCAACAGCGCGGCGCCGGTGGTGAGCGCCTCGCCCTTGTGAATGACGCCGGCCTTGGCCGTGGTGCCGCCCATATCGAAGGCGATCGCGTTTTCGAGCCCGATCGCGTGGCAAAGGGCGCGCGTGCCGATGACGCCGGCGGCCGGCCCCGATTCCATCATGCGCACGCAATGCGCCTGGGCCTGCTCCGCCTCGTAAAGCCCGCCGGTCGACTGCACGACGAGAAAGGAGCCGCGGCAGCCTTCCTCGCGCAGATGCGTTTCGATATCGGCGAGATAGCGCCCCACCCGCGGCCCGATATAGGCATTGGCCGCGACCGTCGAGCAGCGCTCGAACTCGCGATATTCCTGCGACAACTCGTGGCTCGCGGAGACGAAAAGCTGCGGATGGTTGCGCCGCAGGATTGCCTTCGCCAGCGCCTCATGCGCCGGATTGCGATAAGAGTGCAGGAAAAGGATCGCCACCGCCTCCATGCCGAGCGCCTCGAGACGTCGCCCAAGTGCCGCGATCTCGTCCTCGCTCAACGGCGTGCGCACCGAGCCGTCGGCGATGATCCGCTCATTGACCTCGAAGCGCAGCGCGCGCTCGATCAGCGGCTCGTGCTTCTTGAAGAAGAGATTGTAGGAATCGGGCCGATTGACGCGCCCGATCTCGTAAATATCGCGAAAGCCCTTGGTGGTGAGAAGCGCGGTCTTGGCGCCGGTGCGCTCGAGGAGAGTATTGATGGCGATGGTCGAGCCGTGGAGGAAAAGCCCGGCCTTGTCGTAAGCCGTGCCCGCCTTGGCAACGCCCGCATTGATGCCTTCGGCGAGGCGCGCCGGAGTCGTCAGGCTCTTGCCGAGCAGCAGCCGGCCGCTTTCCTCGTCGAACGCCGCGACATCGGTGAAGGTACCGCCGATATCGGTGCCGATCCGCACATCCGCCATGAACCGCCGTTCCCCCAACCCAGCGAAGAGGCGCAACCTAGCTGGCGCCGCCGTCAAGCACAATTCGCGGCGGTTGCTTTTTCGGAGCGCTGCTCCAAGATGCCCGCCGCGATTGCTGGGAGTTTGGGTTCATGCCTGATAGCGCCGTGCGCAACCGCCGCGCCGATCCTGTGACGACCGAAATCGTGCGCGCGGGCGTCCTCGCCGTGACCGGCGAGATGAAAACCAATCTCATGCGCACCGCCTACAACCTCATCATCTACGAGGCGCTGGATTTTACCTGCGGGCTCTTCACCGCGGATGGCCGGACGGTCTCGATCGGCCTCGGCCTGCCGATGTTCATCCGCGGCATGGGCGAGACGATCAAAGCGAAGCTCACGCATTTCGGCGAGGATATCGGCCCCGGCGACATCCTTATCACCAACGATGCCTATATCACCGGCAGCCATTTGAACCACGTCACCCTGTCGGTGCCGATCTTCCATCGCGAAAAGCTGATCGGGTTTTCCTGCTGCATGGCGCATTGGCTCGATATCGGCGGCGTGCTGGCGAGCGTCACCACCGACATCTATTCCGAAGGCCTGCAGATTCCGATCTTGAAGCTGCATCGCGCCGGCGAGGTCAATCAGGACGTCGTCGACATGATCCGCATGAATGTGCGGGTGCCCGAGCGGGCGATGGGCGACCTCCGCGCCCAGGTCTCGGCGGTGAAGACCGGCGAGAAGCGCTTTCTCGAGCTGGTCGAGCGCTATGGCGCCGACGAGGTTCTGGCCTCGATCGAAGAGATCATGGACCGGTCCGAGGATTCGGCGCGCGCCCGGACGCGGACCATTCCCGACGGCGTCTACGAGGCCGAATCCTTCATGGACGATGACGGCGTCGATCTCGGCAAGCACGTGCCGATCAAGGTGAAGATCACCGTGCGGGGCGACGAGGCGGAGATCGATCTGAGCGATGTGAGCGCCCAGGTGCGCGGCTTTTACAATTCCGGTTACAGCACGGCGATCGCCTGCGCCCAAGTCGCCTATAAATGCATCACCTCGCCGACCGATTATCCGATCAATGACGGCAGCTTCCGCTCCCTGACGGTGATCGCGCCGCCCGGCCGCGTCGTCAGCGCGGTGAAGCCGGCCGCCATGCGGCGCTGGATGACCTTTCCGATGACCATCGTCGATACCATCTTCAAGGCTCTGGCGCCGGCGATCCCCGACCGCGTCGCCGCCGGGCATCATGCCGATCTCATCATCGCGCAGCTCATCGGCTTCACCCAGAATCAATTCATCTTCGCCGGGTTGAGCCATGCCGGCGGCGGCTGGGGCGCGAAGAAAACCGAAGACGGCGTCAGCGCCACCATCGCCATGAATGACGGCGATACGCATAACAGCCCGATCGAACTGCTCGAGGTCAAATACCCGCTATTCGCCGAGCGCTATGAGCTCGTGCCGGATTCGGGCGGCGCCGGGCGCTATCGCGGTGGCCTCGGTGTCGATCGCGCGGTGCAGCCGCTGATCGGGCTCCATTTGACCAGCCATATCGAGCGCTCGCAATGCAAGCCCTGGGGCCTCTTCGGCGGGCACGACGCGATGGCCAACGCGCTCTTCATCCGCAAGGACGGCAAGGATCTCGGCGAGCTGCCGAACGCCAAGGCCTTCACCATGCCGCTGAAACTGGGTGATTCGGTGACGATCCGCGGCGGCGGCGGTGGCGGCTATGGCGATCCGACCGAGCGCGAGCCCGAAAAGGTCCGCGAGGATGTCTATCAAGGCTATGTCTCGCAAGATGCGGCGCGCGAGCTCTATGGCGTCGTCATCGACTCGGAGAGCCTCGTTGTCGATCTTGCCGCGACCGAGGCGCTGCGCACCCGCATGAGGGCGGCGCAGCGCTAAGCCGTCCCGCGACGGCCGTTCCCCTTCATCTTATCGGCAATAGAAATCGAAGACGTGGCGCTGCTCGGTTTGGGTGGCGAAGCGCCAGGTCCCGAGCGGCGGGAACTCGACGCGGCGAAACCGCCCAAGGCTCGCGATACGCTCCGGCGGCACCGGCGCCAATTCGGGCGTGTCGTTCCAGCCGAGAACGAAATGCCCGCCATGGCGCAGGCGAGAACGGCATTGCGCGAAAGCCGATTCGCACTGCGCGCGCGAATCGAGACCCCAACCATAAACGCCGTTGCACAGGATGAGATCGAACATATCCGCCGGGAAGAATTCGGCGAGGCTCTCGAGCGGCGCGACCACGTGATGGCTTGCGCCGTAGCGCCTCGCGTCGTGCGTGTGCTCGATCGTCCAGAATGTCTGCCGCGGGAAATAGGTTTTCTCATAGTGCCGCGTGTACCATTGGCAGCCCACGAACAGCACCGTGCGCATGTCGTCGCGATTGGCATAGTAAGGAAAGATCACCTGCTCGAGGATGCGGCGGTCTTCGGTGCGCAAGGGCGTGCGCAGCCCCAAGGCATAGCGCGCGACGCGAACGACATAGGCGGGGTCGCTGAAGAGCCGCAGGATGCGTTTGCGCGCCAAAGCGCTGGCGCCCGGGCTCTCGATGCTCCGCCCTTGTCCGTCAATTTCGGCCATGGCTTGACCCCAGGTGAGGGTGACGGCGTGACCAATTCGCTCTGTTAGGGGAGCCGCCCCCGGCCGTCATGTGACCATTCGGTGGCAGGGCGGCGTGACTGCGCCATGGGTTGTTTTCTGCATGTGCGCTATTTTCTGGGCGCGCGCTCCCGTTTTTCGGAGCGGCGACAACAGCCTCGGTAGCCCTTAGAGCCGAAAGACCCAATGGGTTAGGCCATGTGCGCGCTATGACCATCCGGCCCGACATCTCCGCAGCGAGAGCCAGAGAGGCTGCCCCCGACGACGCATCTTGGCGGAACGCCGCGGCGCCGATGGCGCCCTCGCCTTCTCACGCGCGCGCGCGGACCGCGCCTGCGAGCCGCGCCGATCTCGTTGAGCTCCGCCAGGGCGGCGGCCAGCGCCCTCTCTTCATCGCCGACGCAAATTTCGGCGAGGCGCTGGCGCTGCGACCGATCGCCGAGCAGCTGCGCATCGATCGGCCGATCGACCTCTTGCAGATGCGCGGCGGCGATTCACACGACGAGCCGCATGCCACGATCGCCGAGATGGCGGAGGCCTTGATCGAGACGATGCGCGC
>Ga0207707_10005410_pt1 | contig 11166 bp, 8 predicted proteins | sample KBSC83BmetaG_FD_184336 | JGI IMG/M metagenome (GOLD analysis project Ga0207707, IMG submission 184336) | Corn rhizosphere microbial communities from Kellogg Biological Station, Michigan, USA - KBS C8-3B metaG (SPAdes) (version 2) | ecosystem: Host-associated > Plants > Roots > Rhizosphere ... | reverse complement strand
GGCGTCGCGATGGCCACGGAGCACGACGTCGCCGACGGCGGCAACCGGCTGCTCGACTCCGCCGACGCGCAGATGTACTCCGCGAAGAGTGCCGGCCGGCGCCCGCCGGCGACCACCTGAGCCGGGACGTCAGTCCCGTGTGCCCCTGCGGGCCCGGCTGGTGCTGCTGATCGGCCACATCTGGTCGATCTGCGCGTTGAGCTCGGCGCCGAGCAGCACGGCGAGCGCGGTGATGTAGAAGAACAGCAGGACCGCGATCGGCGAGGCGAGCGAACCGTAGACCGACTGGTGGCCGAAGACGAAGATCAGGTAGACGCGTAGCCCGAAGCTACCGAGCACCCACAGCGCCATCGCCAGCACCGCCCCGGGCAGGTCACGGCGCCACGGGGTTCGCACCGGCACCGCGACGTGATACAGCGTCGCGAGCAGCAGGACGCAGCCGATACCGACGATCGGCCAGTAGAAGATCCAGATCAGGGTGTTGACGAGGTGCTCGTAGCTGTCCGGCACCCACTGCACGATCGCGTCCGGGCCGATCACGAGCAACGGCAGCATCACGATGCCGATCGCCACCCCGGCAAGGAAGATGACCAGGGCGAGCAGCCGGCTGCGGACCGCCGACCGCACGTCGCGCAGGTTGTAGGCGATCGTGATCGTGTTGACGTAGGTGCTGACCGCGGTCGAACCCGACCACAACGCGAAGACGAAGCCGGCCGAGACCACGTCGGCCCGTCCGTTGGTGAGCACCTGGTGCAGCGACGGCCGGATCAGCGTGTTGACGGCCTTCGGCGCGATCACGTGCTCGGCCCCGCCGAGAACGAACTTCTCGATGTCGTTGATCGTGCCGGCCGGCAGGTCGTGACCGAAGAACCCGATCACCCCGAGGACCACGAGCAGCAGGGGTGGCAACGACAGCAGCTGCCAGAACCCGGCCTCCGCGGACAGCCCGAGGATCCGGTCCGCCCACGACTTGGCGGCGGTGCGTTTGATCAGCAACCAGACCCCGCGCCGTCGGGGAGGGCGCGGATCGGTCACCGCGCTTGGCTGCCCGGTGACCGAGGCCATGAGCCCACACGGTAGGCGAGTCGTGACGCGGTGTCCCGGCACCCGACGGCGGGGCGGCGCGGCGCGCGCGCCGCATAGCGACCGCGCGGACGGGGCAGTGGGGAGGAATGGACGTCGCGAGCCTGAGCAAGCGGTACGCCGTCGACGGGTCGTTCGTCACGGTCCGGGCGGCCTTCGGCACCGGCGCGGAGGTGCGGCTGACCGCCGAGGCCGAGCAGGCGCCGGCCAAGCGAGTCGGCGCGCGGCTGCGCTACCGCGACGCCTCGACCGGCTGACGGTTGCGGGGGTCACGCTGAGCCGGCGGCGCGGGTCGCCGAGCGACTCGACTACTGTCGGACCTTCCGGACAAGGAGGCCCGGCCGGTCGTGCCGGTGTGGCCGAAGGAAGGACCACCGGCGACATGACCGGCCAGCCCAGGGTGTGGCCCGGGACGCCGTACCCGTTGGGGGCGACCTACGACGGCACCGGCACCAACTTCGCGTTGTTCAGCGAGGTCGCCGACGGGGTGGACCTCTGCCTCTTCGACGAGGCAGGCCACGAGACCCGCCACCGGCTGCCCGAGCGCGACGCGTTCGTCTGGCACGGCTACCTGCCGGGGATCGGACCCGGGCAGCGGTACGGCTTCCGCGTGCACGGCCCCTACGACCCCGGTCAGGGGCAGCGCTGCAACCCGGCGAAGCTGCTGCTCGACCCCTACGCGAAGGCCATCGAGGGCAGCATCGACTGGGATCCCTCCCTGTTCGGCTACCACCTCGACGACCCCAACGCGCGCAACGACGACGACTCCGCGCCGCACATGGTCAAGTCGGTCGTCATCAGCCCCTTCTTCGACTGGCAGAACGACCGGGCGCCCCGCCGGCCCTACAACGAGACGGTCATCTACGAGGCGCACGTCCGCGGGCTGACGATCCGGCACCCGAAGATCCCCGACGAGATCCGGGGCAGCTACGCGGCGCTGGGTCATCCCGTGATGCTCGACCACTTCCAGAAGCTCGGCGTGACGGCGGTCGAGCTCATGCCGGTGCACCACTACGTGCAGGACCATTACCTGATCGAGAAAGGCCTGCGCAACTACTGGGGCTACAACACGCTCGGCTTCTTCGCGCCGTACAACGTCTACTCCTCGGGCGGTGACCTCGGCCAGCAGGTGCAGGAGTTCAAGGCGATGGTGCGCTCGCTGCACGAGGCGGGCATCGAGGTGATCCTCGACGTCGTCTACAACCACACGGCCGAGGGCAACCACCTGGGTCCGACGCTGTCCATGCGCGGCATCGACAACCAGGCCTACTACCGGCTGGTCGAGGACGACCCGCAGTACTACATGGACTACACCGGCACCGGCAACAGCCTCAACGTCAGGCACCCGCACGCACTGCAGCTGATCATGGACTCGCTGCGCTACTGGGTGACGGAGATGCACGTCGACGGGTTCCGCTTCGACCTCGCCTCGACGCTGGCGCGGGAGTTCTACGACGTCGACCGGCTCGCGGTGTTCTTCGACCTGGTGCAGCAGGACCCGATCGTGTCCCAGGTGAAGCTGATCGCCGAGCCGTGGGACGTCGGCGAGGGCGGCTACCAGGTCGGCAACTTCCCGCCCCAGTGGACCGAGTGGAACGGCAAGTACCGCGACACCGTCCGCGACTTCTGGCGCGGGGAGAGCGCGACGCTGGCGGAGTTCGCCTCACGGTTCACCGGCTCGAGCGACCTCTACGAGTCGAGCGCCCGCCGGCCGATCGCGTCGATCAACTTCGTGACCGCGCACGACGGCTTCACCCTGCACGACCTGGTGTCCTACAACGAGAAGCACAACGAGGCGAACGCCGAGGACAACAACGACGGGGAGAGCCACAACCGGTCGTGGAACTGCGGCGTCGAAGGCCCGACCGACGACCCGGAGGTCCTCGCGCTGCGCGAGCGGCAGAAGCGCAACTTCATCGCCACGCTGTTCCTCTCGCAGGGCGTGCCGATGCTGCTGCACGGCGACGAGATGGGCCGCAGCCAGGGCGGCAACAACAACGCCTACTGCCAGGACAACGAGATCGCGTGGGTCGACTGGTCGAACATCCGCGAGCACGGGCTGCAGTTCGACTTCACCTGCCGGGTCATCCAGCTGCGACACGCACACCCGGTCTTCCGCCGCCGCCGGTTCTTCCAGGGCCGGCCGGTGCGCGGTTCCAACGTCGACGACATCGCCTGGCTCACCCCCGCCGGAGAGCCGATGAGCGACGACGACTGGGACGCCGGCTTCGCCAAGTCGCTGATGGTCTTTCTCAACGGCCACGGGTTGCCGGAGCTTGACGCCCGCGGTGAGCGGATCGTCGACGACTCGTTCCTGTTCTGCTTCAACGCCCACCATGAGCAGCTCGAGTTCACGCTTCCGGATCCGAGCTACGGGCTGCGCTGGCAGGTGCTGCTAGACACCGCCGTGCCGGTGGTCGAGGAAGGGTCCGACGAGGACCGCACGGTGAAGGCGGGCGCCGTGCTCGGCGTCGCCGCCCGCACCGTGGTGCTGCTGCAGCGAGTCGACTGACCCGTGGCGGCGCACCTGCCGGCGGCCGGTCGGCCCGTGCCCGCCTCGACCTATCGACTCCAGCTGCATCCAGGGTTCCGGCTGCCCGACGCCGCCGGGGTCTGCGACTACCTCGCCGCGCTCGGGGTGAGCCACGTCTACTGCTCACCCGTGCTCGCCTCCACGCCCGGATCGGTCCACGGCTACGACGTGGTCGACCACGGCCGCATCGACGACGAGCTGGGTGGGACCGACGGGTGGCGGACCCTGGTGGCCGCGACGGCGTCAGCGGACCTCGGGACCGTCCTCGACATCGTGCCCAACCACATGGCCGTCCCGGAGCCGCTCTCGCTGAACCGGCAGCTCTGGGACGTGCTGAAGCACGGTCGCGGTTCGGCGTACGCCGAGTGGTTCGACATCGACTGGGCGGCGCAGGGCGGCCGGCTGCTGCTGCCGGTGCTCGGTGAGCCGATCGGCGAGTGCCTGCGCCGTCAGGAGATCCGCCGGGACGGCGACGTGCTCCGCTACTACGACAACGTCTTCCCGCTCGCACCCGGGACGGAGCAGACAGACGACCTGGTCACACTGCTGGCGGAACAGCACTACCGGCTGGCCTGGTGGCGGGTCGGTCGCGAGGAGCTCAACTACCGAAGGTTCTTCGACGTGACCGCGCTGATCGGTGTGCGCGTCGAACGGCCGGACGTGTTCGCCGCGACCCACGCCACGCTGCTGTCGCTCGACGGTGTCGACGGCTGGCGCGTCGACCACCCGGACGGTCTCGCCGATCCGGCCGGCTACCTGCGCCGTCTGGCGGAGGCCACCGGCGACCCGTGGATCGTGGCCGAGAAGATCCTCGAGCCCGGCGAGCAACTGCCCGGCGACTGGCGGTGTGCGGGCACGACCGGCTACGACGCGCTCAACCAGGTCATGGGCGTGCTCACCGACCCCGCCGGTGAGCGGCCGCTGACCGACCTCTCGAGCTCGCTGACCGGCGCGGCTGACTACGCCACGGTGGTGGCAGCGGCGAAGCGCCACGTCGTCGAGCACCTGCTGGTCGCCGAGGTCGACCGGCTCACCGACACGCTCGTGCGCCTCGCCGCCGGGTCGGTGGACACGTGGGACTTCTCCCGGCGCTGGCTGCGCGAGGCGCTCGTGGAGGTGCTGACCGCCTTCGAGGTCTACCGGGCCTACGTGCCCGTCGACGACCCGGCGCCGGCGCAGCCGCGCCACCAGGTCGCGGCGGCGTGCGAGCGGGCACGCGAGCGCCGGCCCGACCGCACGGCGGAGATCGGCTGGATCGGCCGGCTCGCCCTGCTCGACGGGCCATCCGATGACGATGCCGTGGACTTCGCCGTCCGGTTCGCGCAGACGACCGGGCCGGTGATGGCGAAGGGGATCGAGGACACGGCCTTCTACCGCTACGTCCGGCTGACGGCGCTCAACGAGGTGGGTGGCGACCCGGGCCGCTTCGGCATCGCGCCCGCCGACTTTCACGCCTGGGCCGCCGACCTCGCCCGCGACTGGCCGGCCACGATGACCACGTTGTCGACGCACGACACCAAGCGGTCGGAGGACGTGCGGGCTCGACTCCTGACGCTGGCGGAGATCCCGGGCGAATGGTCGGCCGCGGTCACCCGCTGGCGAGCGCGCCACCACCTGGGGGACCCGGACCTCGAGTACCTGTTCTGGCAGTCCCTCGTCGGCGCCTGGCCGATCTCGGCGGAGCGCATGGCCGGTTACGTCGAGAAGGCCTCCCGCGAGGCGAAGCGCCGCACGTCGTGGACGGATCCCGATCCGGCGTACGACGAGATGCTGCAGTCTTTCGTGCGCGAGGTCTACGCAGACGACGCGACCGTGGCCGATGTCGAGCTCTGGGTGCGCGAGCACGTCCTGGTGCCGGGTCGCATCACCTCGTTGGCGCAGAAGCTGCTGCAGCTCACGATGCCGGGCGTCCCCGACTGCTACCAGGGCGGCGAGCTCTGGGACCTGTCGCTGGTCGACCCGGACAACCGGCGCCCGGTCGACTACGACCGGCGGCGCACGATGCTGCGCGCGCTCGACGAGGGCCACCTGCCGCCCGCTGTCGACGACGACGAGGAGGGCTGGAGCAAGCTGCTGGTCACCTCGCGGGTGCTCCGGTCGCGGCGGGCGCGACCCGAGCTGTTCGGCCCGTCGGCCGGCTACCGCGCGCTCACCGCCGCGGGACCCGCGGCCGACCACCTTCTCGGATTCGTGCGCGGGGAAGGCGCGGCCTCGCTGGCCACCCGCCTGCCGGTGGGATTGCGGCGAACCGGCGGCTGGCGGGACACGACGGTGCCGCTACCGGCCGGGGTATGGACGGACGTGTTGACCGGCCGCAGCTTCCGGGGCGGCGACATACCCGTCGCGAAGGTGCTCGACGGGCTCCCGGTGGGACTGCTCGTCACGGACGGCTAGCCGCCGCGCCAGGCCTCGGCGATCGCCTGGAAGCTGCCGATGCGCCGCGCCCGGTCGAGGCTCGGCGTGACGACGACGACCTCGTCGGCCTGCGCCTGCTCCTGCAGGTCGCGCAGCCCGACAACCACCGCCTTCGGCTCGCCGGTCACCATCCGGCCGTCGCGCTGCCGGCCGTCGCGGAACTCGGCCGACCGGGCGAACTCCCGCACCTGCTCCGGCCGCAGCGGCTCGCGGACCCCGCGGCGCAGGTTCTGCATCGTCAGCGTCCACGCGGCCTCGAACTCGCTGACCGCCTCGTCGTCGTCGCTGGCGAACGCGAGCACCGAGATGGCGGAGTAGGGCCGGTCGCCCTCGTGGCGGGGCTCGAAGTCGCGCCGGTACTCGCGGAGCGCCTCGACGGCCAGGTCCGGACTCATGTGGTGCGCGAAGACCGCGCTCATGCCGTTGATGGCAGCGAACCGGGGACCGTACTGGCTCGACCCGAGCATGAACACCTGCGGCTGCTCGGGCACGACCGGCGCGGCCACGAGCTGGGCGAACGGGTGACCTGCCGGAAAGTCGTCCTGGAGGAACGCCAGCAGCTCGGCCACCTGGTGCGGGAACTCCTCCCCCGGGTCGATCCGCAGGCCGCGACGGAGCACGTGCGCGGTCAGCGGGTCGGTGCCGGGGGCCCGGCCGAGCGCCAGGTCGATGCGGCCGGGGTGGAGGGCGAGCAGCGTGCGGAAGAGCTCGGCGACCTTGAACGGCGAGTGGTTGGGCAGCATGATCCCGGCCGCGCCGACCCGGATGCGTTCGGTCCGGCCGCCGATGTGGGCGATCAGCAGCTCGGGCGCGCTGCAGGCCAGGCTGCGCATGTTGTGGTGCTCGGACACCCAGTAGCGGCGGTAGCCCGACTCCTCCACCGCCCGCGCGATGCGGACCGCACCGGCGATGGCGTCATGGGCTGACTCGGCGTACTCGATGCCGACGAAGTCGAGTACCGACAGCGGAAGTGACTCTTCGCTCACACTTCCACAATGCCGCGCCGGTAAGGCGTCATTCCGGTGGGCACAGATGCGCCATGTCGTCGTTCCGGGTGTGGGCCCCGCACGCGCAACGGGTCCACGTCGTGGTCGACGGGCGCGAGCACGCGATGCACGCCGACGGGCGCGCCGGCTGGTGGTCGGCCGACGTCGCCGGCGCGGCGGCCGGGTGCGACTACGCCTACCGCCTCGACGGCGGGCCGCCTCGCCCAGACCCGAGGTCCGCGTGGCAGCCACAGGGCGTCCACGGCCCGTCCCGGCTGGTCGACCACGCGGCGTTCGCCTGGAGCGACCAGACCTGGCACGGCGTACCGCTGCCGGGCAGCGTCGTCTACGAGCTGCACATCGGCACGTTCACCGACGAGGGGACCTTCGACGCGGCGATCGCTCGGCTGGACCACCTCGTCGAGCTGGGTGTCGACGTCGTCGAGCTGATGCCGGTCAACGCATTCGACGGGGACCGCGGCTGGGGTTACGACGGCGTGCTCTGGTACGCCGTGCACGACCCCTACGGCGGACCCGACGGGCTGAAGCGGTTCGTCGACGCCGCCCACGGGCGCGGCATCGGCGTGCTGCTCGACGTCGTCTACAACCACCTGGGGCCGAGCGGCAACTACCTCTCGGAGTTCGGCCCCTACTTCACCGACACCCATTCGACACCGTGGGGGCCGGCGGTCAACCTCGACGCGCCAGAATCGGACGAGGTACGCCGCCACATCATCGACAACGCACTGATGTGGTTCGTCGACTACCACGTCGACGGGCTGCGTCTCGACGCCGTGCACGAGCTCAAGGACGACCGCGCGACCCATGTGCTCGAGGAGCTGTCGGAGGAGGTGCGCCGCACCGCGGCCTACCTGCGCAAGCCGCTCTTCCTCGTCGCCGAGTCCGACCGCAACGACCCGCGCAACGTGACGCCTCGCCACGCCGGCGGGTGGGGGCTCGACGCCCAGTGGAGCGACGACTTCCACCATGCCCTGCACGCGCTGCTGACCGGTGAGCGGCAGGGCTACTACTGCGACTTCGGGTCGCTTCAGACGTTGGCGAAGGCGTTCACCCGGGTCTTCGTGCACGACGGCACGTACTCGACGTTCCGGCGCCGGCACCACGGCCGGCCGGTCGACCCCCACCTGCTGTCGGGCGCCGCGTTCGTCGGCTACCTGCAGAACCACGACCAGATCGGCAACCGGGCCGGCGGGGCGCGGCTGGCCGCGATGGTGCCGCCGGACCTGCTGAAGATCGGCGCCGCGCTGGTGCTGACCGGGCCGTTCACCCCGATGCTGTTCATGGGCGAGGAGTGGGGCGCCTCGACGCCGTGGCAGTTCTTCGCCTCGTTCCCGGACCGCGGGCTGGCCGAAGCGGTGCGCACGGGACGGTGCGAGGAGTTCGCCGGGCACGGGTGGGACCCGGCCCGCGTCCCCGACCCGATGGACGGCGCCACCTTCGCCCGGTCGACGCTCGACTGGGCGGAGGTCGAGAAGGAGGCGCACGCCGACCTGCTCGCGTGGCACCGGGACCTCATCGCGTTGCGGCGCCGCCACCCGGAGCTGACCGACGGTCGGCTCGATGCGGTCCGCTGCACCTGGGACGACGGCGACCGGTGGTTCGTGCTGCACCGGGGCGGCGTCGCCGTGGTCTGCAACCTCGCCGAAGAGCACCGCCGGGTACCTGCCGGCGGGCGGCCCGGGGAGGTCCTGCTCGCGTCTGCCAGCGAGGTCACCTGCTCCGGCACCGCGGTGAACCTGCCGGCCCGATCGGTGGCGGTGGTGTTGATTGACTGACGGCATGCGCCGCTTGCTGCCCGACCCGGCGAAGGACCAGGTCGACATCGACGAGGCCTACCTCGTCGAGTCCCCCGGCCGCTCCTACGTCCGCGGCAACATGGTGTCGAGCGTCGACGGCGCGGCCCAGGCCGAGGGCCGTTCCGGGGGCCTGTCGGGACCGACGGACAAGAAGATCTTCGCGGCACTGCGTGATCACGCCGACGTGATCCTGGCCGGTGCGAGCACGGTGCGGGTCGAGAGGTACGGCGGCCACCGCCCCTCTGCTCGCCGCCAGGAGTGGCGCACGGCGCGCGGGATGCCGCCGCTCCCGACGATGGCGGTGCTCAGCCGCAGCTGCGACTTCGACCCGGAGGCGCCGTTCTTCACCGATCAGGACGTCCGCCCGATCGTCATCACGCAGAAGTCGGCACCCGCCCATCGGGTCGACGCGCTGCGCGACCGCGCCGACATCATCGTCGCCGGTGACGGCGACGTCGACCTCCCGGCCGCCCTGGGCGAGCTGGCCGACCGCGGCCTGCACCACCTGCTCTGCGAGGGCGGCCCCAACCTGCTCTCCCACATCGTCGCCGCCGGCCAGCTCCACGAGCTGTGCCTCACCCTGTCGCCGTTGCTCTTCGCCGGACCCGCGACGCGCATCCTCGACGGGCCGCTGCTCGACGCGCCGGAGCACCTGACGCTGCACCAGGTCCTCGAGGACGACAGCTACCTCTTCCTGCGCTACCTGCGACGCTGAGCAGATCGGGCAGGATGCCCGCATGGACCTGCCCGTCAACCCACCGGTCTCGCCGATGCTCGCCCGGGCGGTGCCCGACATCCCCGCGCCCGAGCAGGTCGACGGCGGGGTGCTCTACGAGCCGAAGTGGGACGGCTTCCGGTGCATCGTCTTCCGCGACGGCGACGAGATCGAGCTCGGCTCGCGTAACGAACGCCCGCTGACCCGCTACTTCCCCGAGGTCGTCGACGCCGTGCGCGCAACGCTGCCCGAGCGCTGCGTCGTCGATGGGGAGATCGTCATCGCCGGCGCCGACGGCCTCGACTTCGACGCGCTTCAGCTGCGGCTGCATCCGGCTGAGTCGAGGGTGCGCAAGCTGGCCGCCGAGATACCGGCGTCGTTCGTGGCCTTCGACCTGCTGGCGATCGGCGACGAGTCGCTGGTGGCGGAGCCCTTCGGCGTACGCCGGTCCCGGCTGGAGTCCGCGCTCGAGCAGGTCCGGCCGCCGGTCTACCTGACCCCGGCCACCGACGACCTGGAGACGGCACGCGAGTGGTTCACGGCGTTCGAGGGGGCCGGGCTCGACGGCATCGTCGCCAAGCCGCTGCGGCTGCCCTACCGGCCCGACGAGCGGGTGATGTTCAAGATCAAGCACAAGCGCACCGCCGACTGCGTCGTGGCCGGCTTCCGCTGGCACAAGTCCGGCCGGGTGGTCGGTTCGTTGCTGCTGGGCCTGTACGACGACGGCGGCGCGCTGCAGCACGTCGGGGTCGCGGCGTCGTTCACGATGAAGCGGCGGGGCGAGCTGGTCGACGAGCTGGCGCCGTATCGCGCCGACCTCGCCGGGCACCCGTGGGCGGCCTGGGCGGGCGCCGCGGACGGCGAGCGGATGCCCGGTGCCACCAGCAGGTGGAACGCCGGCAAGGACCTGTCGTGGGAACCATTGCGGCCCGAGCTCGTCGTCGAGGTGGCCTACGACCACATGCAGGGCGACCGGTTCCGGCACGCGACGCAGTTCCAGCGCTGGCGGCCGGAACGCGACCCGCGCACCTGCACCTACGCCCAGCTCGAACGCCCGGCGGGCTTCTCGTTGGCCGAGGTGCTGGGTGGGTCGGGGTCGTGACCCGGCTCGCGCCCTACACCTCGCTGTTCGCGCCACACGGGATGGTGTGCGCCGTCGACCACCTCGCGGCTGCCGCGGGAGCGGAGATGTTGCGGCATGGAGGCAGCGCGGCCGACGCCGCGGTCGCCGCGAGCGCGGTGCTGGCCGTGACGACCCAGCACATGTGCGGGATGGGTGGTGACCTGTTCGCCCTCGTCGGCGGGCAGGGGGCGACACCGTCAGCTCTGAACGCCAGCGGGCGGGCCGGTTCCGGCGCGGACCCCGACCGGCTGCGGGCCGAAGGGCATCGGGTCATGCCGATGTCGGGCGACATTCGCTCCACGCCGGTGCCAGGGTGCGTGGACGGTTGGCTCGCGCTGCACTCGCGCTTCGGCCGGGTGGACCTCGCAGAGGTGCTGGCTCCCGCGATTTCCTATGCCGCAGAAGGGTTTCCGGCTTCGCCGACCCTTGCGCTGTCGGCACCGCGGGTCGCCGATCGCCCGGGCGGCGAAGCCTTCCGCGGCGTCGTGCGGCCC